>Ga0222709_1000001_pt1 | contig 160168 bp, 157 predicted proteins | sample AntAcemetage1692_FD_179822 | JGI IMG/M metagenome (GOLD analysis project Ga0222709, IMG submission 179822) | Saline water microbial communities from Ace Lake, Antarctica - #1692 | ecosystem: Environmental > Aquatic > Non-marine Saline and Alkaline > Saline | place: Antarctica: Ace Lake...
CCCGAACTGGGCGTCCCCGTTCACACCCGAATAGTAGCGGGATGGGTAGTTGTAGACGTTCCATTTTTTATTACGTAGAGGTCCCTTTTATCTTAGCATCAGTTTTTTTTTGCGTTAAGAATAGCCCTAAAATAAGGCGAAAATCAATAAGAAACCGGTTGAAACCTGCGAAAATCTGGTGTCTAAATGCTGCGATACTTATGGTGAAAATGCTCGTTACAGAAGTGTAATAAACTCCTCGAAGCACAAGATGAATTTACTTAGAGATTTAAGTGTTTAATGATACAGCTATAAATTAAGTGCTCTGCCACATATATTGCAGGTTAAAGAAACACTTTTTTGATAATTATGCTTACATATAAACATACTAAATTTTAAATAGATACCATTTGTTAAATACACGCCCCATATCGTCCAGCAAAGGAGCAGAGAATGCAATCATGGTAGGTCTCATAACTCCTAATCAAAACGTCGAGCAAACTAAAGAGTACCTTGACGAATTAGAGTTTTTAGCAGCTACATTGGGAATAACTGTGTTGAAGCGGTTTACTCAGCGAGTGCAACGCTCTGACCAAAAAACGTTCGTAGGCAAAGGTAAACTTGAAGAAATAACTACGTACGTATTAGATAATCCAGTTGATTCGGTAATCTTCGACGATGATTTATCTCCTTCTCAAGTACGGAATTTGGAAGCAGCATTTAAAGAAACTAAAGTACTCGATAGAAGCTTGCTCATTCTAAATATATTTTCTCAACGTGCCCAAACAGATCAGTCGAAGAAGCAAGTCGAACTCGCTCAGTATCAGTACCTCTTTCCCCGATTGACTCGTATGTGGAGTCACTTGAGTCGTCAGAAGGGTGGTATCGGTATGCGTGGACCTGGAGAGAAAGAGCTTGAAACGGATAAGCGTATTGTGCAAGACAGAATCGCTTTTCTAAAAACGAAATTAGAAAAAATCGATAAACAGTCTGCAACGAGACGCAAGGAAAGAGATAGGTTAGTGCGAGTTGCTTTGGTAGGCTATACCAATGTTGGAAAGTCAACCTTAATGCAGCGTTTGGCGAAGACCGATGTTTTTGCCGAGAATAAACTTTTCGCAACCATTGATTCAACGGTACGCAAAGTAGTTTTAGGAAACATTCCTTTTCTCCTAACTGATACAGTTGGTTTTATCCGTAAGCTTCCTACTATGCTAGTAGAGTCGTTTAAATCTACTTTAGATGAAATTCGCGAAGCCGATATATTGTTACACGTTGTGGATATTTCGCATAATGTCTTCGAAGAGCAGATAGAAGTAGTTAATACCACACTTGCTGAGATAGGTGCCTCTGACAAGCGGACTGTTATTGTATTCAATAAATTAGATAAATTCAAGCCAGAATCTGAAGAAGGGTTGGATGACCACATGGCTACTGAAGAAGATTTAAAAGCGAACTTAGAGCGTTTGAAGCAAAGCTATTTAGGGAAAAATACTGAAAATGTAGTTTTCATATCAGCTACTAAGAAGGAGAACCTTAATGAATTAAGGGAGATTCTGTTAAATTTAGTAACGGAGAAACATTTCGAAATTTATCCAAACTGGGACGCGACCCAAAATCCACTGTACGAATGGCAGGGTGTAACTCAATAATTTAACCAAAATTTATTATTTTTGTCGACGCATTTATCTTTTGAAAGATAGAGTGCTACCTGATAGGCGTTTTGCCTGATGGCGAACCACGTTATTTTATCTGGTACTATCGGCTTCGTAAGTTTTCAGCAGTTTCTTTTTTGGCCCCGTAGTTCAATGGATAGAATAAGCGTTTCCTAAACGTTCGATCTAGGTTCGATTCCTAGCGGGGCCATATTTGATAAGCGTTTCCGAAAGTTCGATACAGTCGCTACGGTGTATCATTTCCTGAAGGACTACTTTTAGACGTGTAGTAAAGTAGTTGCAAATCGCAGCATTTATGTTCTTGGTTACACAGAAAAGCAGCATATTCGAGAAGGATGTGCTGCTTTTCTGTGTAAAACCTGAATGGATTATTTAGTTGCGAAATCAACGTAGTATACGAAAGGGCAATGATTGACGAATTAAAAGGTCTTCCGTCTCACTCTCTTTCAATAACTTCGCTCGTTGAAGTACCAAGCTTACCTAATTCGTTGTCGCATATTTTAGCATTGCTGTTAAATACTAAATCATAAGTATAATTGGCTACCAAACCCGAACGATATTCCTCATATGCTTGACTCGAGAAGTTCATTATAAGTATGCGGGTAATACCAATTTGTTTGCGTTGTCCACCTGAACATTCAGAAGGTATTGGATTTATCGTTTGTATCAGTCCAATAGATTCTAACACTTTTTCCAGCGAATTATTAATTTCCTTTCGTGTGAGGTTTGGTACTGAACGCCTCAATACGTTTATAATCCTGTTATCTAGGTATAATAAACCTGAGATTATTTTTATTAAAACGGATTTTTCCGTTTCTAATCGTCCTAACACTACAACATTTTCACCGGAGAATAACTCTAAATTTCCCCCCACGCGAAATATCTAAACCGCCGAACGATTTATCAACGCCTTTAATTTGTATTGCCTATTCCCTGAAAACTTATGTGCTAAGTATTTAGTCAACTAGTTATTTAGTTATGTTTGTTAGAGAACATGAACGATTGCAACTATTTGAATAGAAAAGTAACCTTTGTAAGTGTTAGAATAACTGAAAACAATAGCAACATGAAAAAACGGTTCCTTTTATCTTTCCTTTTCTTGACGCCTATTTTCGTATTTGGGCAATCGGGTAATGTAACCATCAAAGGTACGGTAGTCGATACGGTTGGTAACTCGTTGGCTTTCTCGTCGGTGCTTTTGCTGATGCCCGAAGACTCAGCTTTGGTAACTTACACTCTAGCCGATGATAAAGGTGTTTTTTCTTTTAAAAATGTTCAGGGTCAAGCGTACCCCTTGAAGGCTACATTTATAAGCTACTTGCCTTACCAAGAATTAATTACTCCCACATCTGAACCCATTTTGAATTTAGGTGATATTGCACTCAAGCCTTTGATTAGAGAGCTTTATGAAGTAGTAATCCGTACGGAAAAAGCCCCTATCAGTATAAAGGGCGACACCATAGAATACGATACCAGTAAATTCAAAGTACCGCCGGGCTCCGCCGTTGAAGATTTGCTACGCAAGCTACTGGGAGTTGAGGTTATGCAAGACGGAACTGTACGAGCTCAAGGTGAGGAAGTAAGGCAAGTAACCGTTGACGGAAAACGCTCTTTTGGTGGTGACCCAAAAATGGCAACTAAAAAATTGGGGGCCGATGCCTTTAAGAAAGTGCAGATTTATAATGGTAAATCTGAGCAGGCGAAATTAACGGGAATAGACGACGGAGAACGTGAAAAATCAATGAACCTCGATCTAAAAGAAGAAACGGAATTTTGCGGTAAGCGGCACTTACAGTTTAAGTAAGTCAGACAACGAAGCCCGTCAGAATTCAGTCAACGAGTTTCTTCAGGCAACTGATTTTAACGGCTTCGTACGCACGATCAACCAACTGAACACCACCGATGATAAAAACAACGAAGTAAAATCCAGCCTTTTGTTCATCGAGCCGCTTGGTGGTAAGTTCTACTGGGAAACCTTCTACCATTTCAGTTTACGCAGCGATGAAGTTAATCGAAATGTATTCGACAGATTGGACGTTGGCGATGTTCGAAATGACGACCTAAGCCGTTTTTTTACGAACGAAATTTTGTACAACCGTATTGGCTCGGGTATTCGATACAGTTATAAAGGATTAAATTTATCGGCGGGAGTAGCGATTCAACAGTTTGATATCGCGGGTGATGTGTCCGTAACTAATGGTAGCACAACTATGGTTACCATTGACAAGCGTTACCAGTCCATCGTTCTGAATGCGGGCATGAGTTACAGCATGAAAAGCAACCGCTATATGTTCTTTAATTATTCGGCCGATGTCGCTGCTCCGCGGGTAAATGACCTACAACCCGTCATTGATAATAGCAATCCGCTATTTATCACAGAAGGAAACCCCGACCTGAAACCTGAAACCAACCACCGTATATCAGGAAGCTTCAACCAGTATAATCCGGCAAACTTTACTGATTTTTATGTAAGTCTCAATTATACGTACAACGTAAATTAGGTTATTTACAACCAAACTATCGATCCCGTGGAATTGATTACCACTACAAAACCCGTCAATATTACTGGTAGACAAAATGTGGGTTCTTATTTTGAATTTGAACGGTAACTTGAATTTTGGGAAATACCTTAGTTTTATCAATGATGTATTAAACACTACCCGAACGGATAATTATAACTTTGGGGCGAGGTTGAGTTTGACCCCAGTAGATTGGTTTACTTTTTACTTACGGAGTAATTGGGGAATCGGAAATACCGAATATTCGATAAATACCGCTCAGAACCAGCAGATTTTAAACTCAACTTATTCGGGAGAAATGAATTTAGAATTACCGAAGGGTTGCTACTTTTTAACGAACTTAAACTACCAAACCTACGAAAACGAGCGGTTCGGTTTTGATCAAAAAATACCGATTTGGGGTGCTGCCTTGTGGAAGCAGCTCGGCGAGAAAAAACGGGCGGAAGTCCGGCTATCAGCGTACGATATCCTGAATAAAAATCAGGGAGTTTCGCAGAACGCCTCGCAAAACTTCGTTTCTACCTGTCAAGTACAAACCCTGGCTCAATATTTCATGCTTAGTTTTACCTATAATATGCGGGCGTGGACGGATACATCAGAAAGCGTTATTTCTAAAAACTTTTAGTTGGTTAGAAGCGGCGTTCACTTTCAATCGTTCAAGAAAATTCAATAAAGCAAAAGATAAATGAAAAAGACATCACGGATTCTACTTCTGATCACGTTTTTAGCGTTGCCTCTTTTAAGCTTTTCGCAGGCTACCGAAGGTAAGATTACCTATAAATACACCATATTTTGGGATAAAATTTATGCAAAGCTTGACTTCCTCAGTCAGTTTGAGAAAGACAGGATAAAGCTAACTCGGAACAATGAAGAAGGCTACACCACAAAAATGCAGCTATTCTTTAGTCCAATGGCAAGTTTATGCACTTATCCGGAGGAATCTGAAAACGAATCAACTTATTCGTGGCGTAAAGACGACTATTTAATTTACCGCGATTTCGACGAGAAGAAAGTTAAAGAGTTGCAGGAAATGCTTGGCAAAACTTACCTAATTGAAGATGAATTAAACCCGTATAAATGGCGTGTCATGAATGAGTTGAAGGAAATTCAGGGTCATTTATGCATGAAAGCCATCACCGAAGATACGGTTAAAAAGCAAATTATTGCGGCGTGGTTTGCCGCTGATATTTCGGTTCCAGTAGGTCCCGAGCGTCTGTATGGTCTTCCCGGAGCAATATTAGGCGTGGAAATTAACGGCGGCGACGTACTCATTGAAGCTGATAAAATCGAGATTCGAAACGTGGCGGAAGAACTAAAACTTCCTCGTAAAGTGAAATGAAAGGAAGTAAACACTGATACCTACCAATCACTTATTCAGGAACACATAAAAAACAGTATGGCAATGCAAAATAACCCTTTTTGGTCGATGCGATTCTGAGAATATTGGTATAAAGAGACTTTCTAGCACAATTTTTATTTGACTATGTAAGAAGTTGTTAATCAATTTTATAACTTTGCACTCCAAAAATTATTAGTGTTCTGAAACATGGCAAAGAAAACAGCAAGTAAAGATAACTCTAGTCTAGAGATCATTGAAAGTGCCGAGGCACTTCAGGTGGAAATCAGCAAGGCGGAAGGTTTTTTAAAAACCAACCAAAAAATATTAGCAGTTATCGGAGGTGCGGTTATTGTCGCAGTTCTTGGTTTCTTTGCTTACAATTATTGGATGGATACTCAAAATCAGGAAGCTCAGGTTGCCATGGTTGATGCCACATTTGCCTACGAAGCCGATTCATTAAGTCAATCACTTAATGGTGTTGGTGGGGGTGATGGTATGCTAACTATTGCGGAAGACTTTGGCTCAACAAAAGCTGGGAACCTCGCCAGCTTCTACGCCGGAACGGCACTTATGAAGCAAGGTAAGTTTGACGAAGCTATCGAGCACTTATCAGACTTCTCATCAAAAGATTTAGTATTGCAAGGTAAAGCCTACGTGCTCATTGGTGATGCTTACATGGAAAAAGGTGCTGCTGGTGAAGCGGCAGATTTTTACAAAAAAGCGGCAAGCTATCAGTCAAACAAGTTTTTGACCCCCGGTTACCTAATGAAATTAGCTTTGGCTCAGGAAACTGCCGGAGACAGAGGTGCTGCCATTAAAACTTACGATGCATTAGTTCAAGACTATCCAGCGGCTACAGAAACTATCAACGCCAAGAAGTACAGAGCGATGTTAGAAGAAATGCCTGCTAAGTAATATATTTTATTTGAAATAATCTATGGAAAGCCGTTCATGCAAATGGGCGGCTTTTTTCTTTTAGTGAATTGTAGTAATTTCACCTAATAATAAACACCTAACAATGTCATCAGCCCACAAGAATCTTAGCGTTTATAATACAAAAGACATTCCTGATGTTTCGGAAAAACGCTTCGCATTAGTTGTTGCGGAATGGAACGAAGAAGTGACGGAAGCCCTCGCTCAAGGAGTTTACGATACATTAGTAAAGTACGGCGTGAAAGAAGAGAATATCCTTAAAGCGTACGTTCCAGGAAGTTACGAGTTGAGCTACGGCTCTCAGGTTTTTGCCCGACGGGATGATATTGACGCAGTGATTGCCATTGGCTGTGTGATTCAGGGAGAAACGAAGCATAATGATTATATTAACCATGCCGTTGCTCAGGGACTCACAAACGTTAGCCTGAAATATGATAAACCTGTTGTCTTCGGAGTTCTCACTCCTAATACACACCAACAAGCCCTTGATCGAGCCGGTGGAATTCACGGAAATAAAGGAGACGAAGCTGCAATCACAGCAATTAAAATGCTTCGCTGGAGCTAACAGTTTTGTTTACACAAACTGCTTAACTACCTTTTTAATATGTTCGGAATCGTAAGATAACTTTTGCCAACGTTCGAGGCGATTATTCATCACTTTGAAAAAAAGTGGTGGAGCCAACGACATTAATATCATTACGGGATAACCAAAAGGTAATTGCGGACTTTCGTCAAAATGTCGCAGAACCTGATACGGGCGGGAAGCGTAAGCATGGTGGTCTGAGTGACGTTGTAAATGAAAAAGTAGTAGGTTACTGTAAAAATGGTTTGCGTTCCACGAGTGAAGTGGATTCACTCGCTCATAATGTCCGGGAGATACCTCCCGCCGCACAATCCCGTAATGCTCAATATAATTTACACATTCTAGGGATAAAATAGCAATACTTGCCTGAGCAAAAAAAGCGATGAGGACAATCCATTGCGGTGTTTCTGTCAAGAAACTAAAAGTTATAAATAATATACTGGCTAATATAAAGGGAGCGATAGAACCCCAGACCATTTCATTCTTTAAACTCCAAACAGGCTGTTTTTTCTTAATCAGCAACTTTTCCTGAATGCTCCATGCACTGCGGAAGCTACCAGTCAATGATTGCCACCAAAAGCCAAAAACAGTTTGATTTTTCTTTGAAGTTGCTGGGTCGAATGGCGTAGCTACGTGTACGTGATGTCCACGGTTATGCTCAACAATGAAGTGGAAATACATAACCGAAATGAGACCCGCTTTTGCGTGGCACTGAGCAATCGGATTGTGGCGATGCCCCAACTCATGTGATACGTTTATGATGGTAGATGCGTAAACGCCCAAGCTCATAATTAGTCCTGCTTGTTGCCAAATCAATAGGTTATCAAATACTAAAACGTAGCTTACCCAGCCGATGAGCCCGTATTGAATCCAGGTATGTGAATATACTAAAACGTCAAAATACCAATCATCAATTATTTCCTGAAAAGCTTCTTTCTGAACGTTATAAGCATCTTTGCCAATTAACTCATCCACTAAAGGGATAAAAACGTAAGCGTAGAAGACTGCTGTGAATGTCCAGGAGGCACCGCCTATATAATAACTTAATAATATTACTAGAGGCATTGAGTAAGCACCCAAAAATCCTATTTTCTTTAAAATCGACATAAGGGCTTTGTTGAGGTGAATAGGAAAAGTGAAACTACTTTGCTACTCAAATCTACAAATTAAACCTTATTTTTGCTTGAAATAATACTTTTGACCAATGGAAGAATTTCAGTTGTATGCTACATTAGGGTTCGATCATATTACCGACTTAAATGGTTACGATCACATTTTGTTTATTGTAGCCCTGTGTGCCGTTTATAGACCAACCGAATGGCGGAAGTTATTGCTGTTGGTAACAGCTTTTACATTAGGGCATTCGCTCACATTAGCATTAGCGGTTTTAAATATAATTCAGGTTCCGAGTGAGTTAGTCGAGTTTTTGATTCCCGTGACTATTGTTATAACCGCTCTCTTAAATTTACGTAAACCTGTAAAAAGTCAACGTAGTTTCGGAACGCTCACTTATTGGTTAGCTGCCGTATTCGGACTTATTCATGGTATGGGTTTCTCCAATTATTTACGTAGCCTTCTGGGAAAAGGCAGTGATATAATCACGCCGTTGTTGGCTTTTAATATAGGGTTAGAAATTGGTCAGTTAATCATCGTTGCTGTACTGCTTACTACCACATTCATAGTTACTGAAGTGACAAAAGTCAAGCACCAATTGTGGCGTACTTGGCTCTCAGGTTTAGCAGCGGGAGCAGCGTTAGTTATTATGAGCGAAAAGTGGTATTTCTGATGAGGGTGTACCTGGTTATTGAAGAATTGATTTAGCTTCGGAGATTACCCAACTATACTCAGCATTATCTAGGCATTTCTTTAAAAAGTAATTTGCCTTAGATTTATTTCCTGCACGTTTCATTATCCTTCCCATTCCCAGACAAGCCATGGCGTAATACTCTTGCGTGTACCTACTATTGGGTGCAGAGGAAAGTGCCGCCGCGTAGTTTTGAGCCGCCCAATCGTCATTTTTTAAGTAGTTTTCAGCGTAATAGCCTTCAAAAAAATTGATTGATAACGCTGTAATATTATCGTTTCTTCTTGATAAGTTTTTAATCTGTTGGTTGGCTTGTTCGAAACGTCCGTTTAGTAAAAGTGCTTCGGTGTACTTCAGCCCAAATATATAATTTCTGGGATAGCGTTTACCCAGCCGTTGAGCGTAAGTAAGTGCTCTTGGGAAATCAGCTTCGTACTTTAGATAAATATTAGTTAAATAAGTTGTGGATTCAATGCGGGAAAAGATGGCACTATCGGCTGCTTTTTTTAACTGACTTACTCCTTTTGCCTTATTACCAGATTGGAAGAAAACGATGAATGGTTTAATGATTGGATGGGTTTCGGGGTACTGAATACGGTAATAATTGTAAACTCCCGTGGTGAAATTAAACTCAATATTCTCGTTCAAAAAACCGAAACCATCTTTTAAATAACCGTAGGCGTGCCCGGCATCCATTACTGCTTTCGTATATTCTTTACGATAGTTGTAAGATAAGGCAATGTACCCGTGTGCAGCCAGTAAAAAGAAAGTAGCCTCTGCTTTATACTTTGGCTGTTTGGCGAGTTCTTCAGCCTTACGTTGACAGGATTCCAAGTGTTTTATGTACTGATTCAAAACGCTCAAATTTTGTTCAATGGGTAGGTGCTTCCATTGTAATGTAAACGCCTTCAGCAGGTCTTTTACGGGGTGATTGGCGTATGCAGCAGGTATTTTGTTAAAGCTACCCTCTGCCGTTACAAAGTCTAAATTATATAGTGCATCCAAACCAGCCACAATCTTGTCACGAGTTGGTTCGTCCGTAAGTAATTGAGCCGATATGGTCGAATTAATCAGCGAGAAGATAAGAAAGCAGGTAAAAAATATTCGCATCGTTAAATAAAAAATAGCCCTCTGTTAGGAGGGCTATTTTGCAAAAGATAATTTCAACTATTTATTACAACTGACCACCGTGTGTGTTGATATAATCAACTACCTCGTTGTAGTTTCTCATATTTACTCCAGCGTTTTGCATCGCTTGTCCGAACGTTTGTTGGATAGTGATATATTTAACGTCAACTGAATTTGTTGGAGCATAAGTGCGGGTTCCATCAAGAGCTACCTGACGGTAGTTAAATTGTACTGAACCAGTTTGGTAACCGAAACTCATATATTCTTTTGAACCGTCTCCATCCTTGATGAATTCGATTGGAAGAGCCTGCCATTTTGAACCTAACTTTACAAATGCCTGAACAGTTTTATCTGCTGCAATGTTAGCGTCTGAAACTAAGACACCACCCCAAGTACTTGATGTATTTGTGCCAATACCTGCAATTTGTACTTGCTTCCAGTCAGCAGGGCTAACTGATACTTCCTTACTGGTTACGTTAGCGTTACCATCGCTTCCGTTAGTACCATTTGTTCCGGCAGTACCTTGAGCACCGACAGTACCATCAGGCCCGATGGCACCAGTAGATCCTTGTCCACCTTGTGGACCTTGTGCTCCTTGGGATCCTTGATCACCTTGAGGTCCAACTGGGCCTTCACATGATGTTAAAGAAACTGCCGCAGATAAGAGAAACACAGATAGAAGTTTAAACACTTTATTCATAATTTTCAGAAGTTTGAATGAGATAAATTATTATGACTATGAGATTATTAGCAATATTATTTATTATTTGACAACTTTGCAAACACACAACCGCTATTATTTATTTAACGGTTGAAATAGTGCTAGACCATATTTTGTCATAATATAATGCAAACAATAGACGCTCTCTCGCAAGTTGCCGAATTTCACCGAACTTTTCACCATCCAATCTTAAAAAATCCTCAAATTCCGTTAGAGAGCAGGGCTTCGCTCAGAGTTGCGTTAATTGCCGAAGAACTAAAGGAACTTGAAGAGGCAATTGAAGCCAAAGATATTGTAGAAGTAGCCGATGCACTCTGCGATATTCAATACGTATTAGCTGGAGCTATTTTAGAATTTGGTTTGGGTGATAAATTTCGGGAATTATTTGATGAAGTTCAACGCTCTAATATGAGTAAGGCGTGCAACACGGAGGAAGAGGCACAGGCCACCGTTAATCATTATGAAGCCAAGGGGTTTCCGTGTGAATACGAAAAGGACGGAGACAAGTTTTTAGTATTCCGTACCGCCGATCGTAAAACGTTGAAAAGTATTAATTACTCACCAGCTGATTTAAAGACAATTATTGAAAAATGACGGAGATTCAGGAAAAATATCAGGCGATAGCCCACCAACTCGTAGGTAAGAGTGTAACGCTTGTACCGGTTTCAAAAAAGAAGCCAGTGGAAGATTTAATGCAGATTTATGAAATCGGTGGACGAATTTTCGGTGAAAATTATGTGCAGGAACTTACGGAGAAGTACGAGCAAATGCCCAAAGATATTGAGTGGCAATTACTGGGTCACTTGCAGCGAAACAAGGTAAAATACATCGCTCCGTTTATAAATTTGATTCACTCAGTGGATAGCCTAAAGTTACTGCGGGAAATCAATAAGCAAGCGGCTAAAAACGAGCGGGTAATTAATTGTTTGTTGCAAGTATTTATTGCCGAAGAAGACTCTAAAACGGGTATGGATGAGAACGAATTACCAGAAGCCCTTGCTGCCCTTTCGGATTTGCCGAACGTCAACGTTGTGGGGCTGATGGGAATCAGCACGTTTACCGATAATAAGGAAGTTGTGATTCGTGAGTTTCGTCACTTAAGAAAACTGTACGACGAAGGAAAAAGCTCACATCCCGAATGGAATGTTTTGTCTATGGGAATGAGCGGCGATTGGCAAATGGCGATTGAAGAAGGAAGTACACTAATTCGAGTAGGAACTTCTATCTTCGGAGCGAGGAATTAAAGTTTTTGAGTCATTGATTGCTGCTGTTAACCGAAAAGCGGTAAACATGTTCTCCTGAGCCTGTCAAAGGGCGTCCCGTTCCTGCGTCAAACCTGTTCTACTCGGCGGTCTTCGACAAACTCAGGCGTACATTAATAACCGTAAAATGAAACTCCATTAACTGCCCAACTTACACTTCCTGTAACTGCACTAAATTTCGATAAATACCACTCTCTACTTCGTAAAGACTCTGATGCGTTCCGCGTTCGGCAATTTCGCCGTTTTTAATAACCAGTATTTCGTCGGCATTTTGAATGGTGCTCAATCGGTGAGCAATTACTAACGATGTTCTGTTTTTCATTAACTTGAACAACGCATCCTGCACCAGTTTTTCGGATTCGGTATCCAATGCTGAGGTGGCTTCGTCTAATAATAATATCGGCGGATTTTTTAGAATTGCTCGGGCAATCGAAATGCGTTGCCGTTGACCGCCCGAAAGTTTCCCGCCACGATCTCCGATAGAAGTTTCGTAGCCGTTAGGCTGTTGCGTGATAAAATCGTGAGCGTTGGCAATTTTCGCCGCCGCAATAATTTCTTCTTTTGTTGCTTCGCTTCCGAAAGCAATATTATTTAAAATCGTATCATTGAACAGAATGGCTTCTTGGGTAACCACGCCCATTTGTTTACGTAAAGATTCCTGCGAAATAGTTTTTATGTCAATTCCGTCGAGTAAGATTTGCCCGTTTGTCGGGTCATAAAAGCGAGGTATCAAATCCGCAATGGTAGACTTTCCGCCGCCCGAAGGCCCAACGAGAGCAACAGTTTTACCTTTCGTAATTTCAAAATTCACATTTTTTAGAACCGATGTATCGTCATTATAAGCAAACGAGACGTTTTTAAAAGTAAGATTTTTTGAGAATTCTTCAATTTGTACGGCGTCTTTTTTGTCTTGAATATCAGGTTGCATCTCAATTATTTTCAGAATGCGTTCGCCGGAAGCGATACCACGCTGTGAAGTACTAACCGATTGAGCGATGGTTTTTGCGGGACGAACTACCTGCGAAAATAACGCAATATAAGCGATGAATAAAGAAGCGGATAAATCACTATTTTCGGATAAAATTAGGCTTCCGCCGAAAAGAAGTAACGAAGCAACCATGGTGACACCGACTACCTCAGAAAATGGACTTGATAATTCACGACGCACGGCATAAGAAAAGCTAGATTTCTTGTAAGCATCATTTTCTATCCTGAATTTTTCTCCGATAAACGTCTCCGCAAAAAAAGCTTTCACTACCCGCATTCCGCCAAAAGCCTCGTCCATGATACTCATCAGATTACTTAGGCGGGTTTGGCTGTCACCGGCATCGCGACGCAACCGTTTTTGGGTAACGCCCAAAAATATTCCTGTAATAGGTATAACGATTAACGCAAAAAGTGTGAGCTGTACAGAAATACTAAACAATGCAATGATGTAACCAATCAGCAGAAACAATTCCTTTATAGCCGCCGAGAAAGTGTTGGCAATGGAGTTTTCTACTTCCTGCACATCCGTTATGATATGAGAGATGAGGCTTCCCTTACGTTCGTTACTGAAGTAGCCCAAGTGCAGGTACATGGTTTTCTGAAATACTTCCTGCCGAAGGTTAGCAACCATATTTACTTTGAAACTTTCGAGTAACCTTAAACTCAGGTAACGAAAAATATTAGCGATAAAAATGCTGACAATAATCGTGGCACACACAAACTGTAAACCCTTCAGTTTTCCTTCAGATTCAATAATTAATGCGAAATAGTATTGGAAATAATCCAACGGGTTCCAGCCGTTTGGTTTAACCGACATGGTTGCGAGAGCATCTGCTCCGACCTGATTGAAAAGAATTTCGAGCAACGGTTTGAGCAAAACCAAATTTAAAATTCCGAAAACACTGGCAATGAGCGAAGTGAGAATAAAGGGAATCAAAAATTGACGGATGCGTCCGGCGTAAGCTAATAATTTTAAGTACGTTTTCATTAAATGTGGCGGCGTTGCGGTTTGTTTACGATCGGCAACTTGCGGTAAAGTTCGTTAAATTAGATGAATAGATTTGTGTTGCGATCCAATTTCAATCTAAAATGCCTTGCAATGTTATATTAAACTTGCTTTGGGGAAAGGATGAAGATGCATTTTTAAATTTTTTTAGTAATTTCGTAACTCTTGAATCTTAACGCATAAATTTATTCACCCCATGTTAAAAAAACTCATTAGTTTGGTAGTTGTATTTGTCACCTTGACAAACACATTTGCACAAACAACAATCCCGCTGAATGACTTGTCAGCATTCAAAAAATCTGCGGATAACTGGCGAATAGTTGGTGACGTAAACGTAGATTTATCAAAAGAGAATACTATGGTAACATCTCCCGGAACGGGCGTTTTAGCTTGCATTCACGAAAGAGGAAAGTACGGTGCTGAATACGAACTCTACTCCAAATTTGAACACGGCGATTTAGATATCGAAATGGATTTCCTATTGGCGAAAGGAGCTAATTCGGGTATTTATTTACAGGGGCAGTACGAATTACAACTCTATGATAGTTGGGGCACACTAACTGCCAAGTATAACGATGTTGGCGGAATTTACGAACGCTGGAACGACGATATGCCCGAAGGACAAAAAGGCTACGAAGGAATTGCTCCCCGTACAAATGCGGCGAAAGCTCCAGGTTTGTGGCAACACATCAAAATATCGTTTCAGGCTCCAAGGTTTGACGCTTCAGGAAAGAAAACTCAGAATGCAAAATTTATAAAAGTTGAACTTAATGGTACAACCCTTCACGAAAACGTGGAAGTTACGGGTCCGACCCGCGGGCCAATGAAAGCTAACGAAGTGGCAACTGGTCCGCTACGGATTCAGGGAGACCATGGCTCAGTAGCCTTCCGAAATATTAAGTACAGTAATTACAATCAACCTTCTGCTACAATGTCTGATATCCGGTACAACGTTTATTACGGAAGCTGGATGGAAAACGTTGACTTATCAACACTGGAGGCGAAAGACCGTGGAAAAGTTGAACAACTGACATGGGAAGTAAGCAAAGAAAGTAATAACTATATCATTGATTACAAAGCAAAAATAGAAGCTCTGTCTGACGGAAAATATACCTTTCATTACCAAATGTCGGGAAATACGCTCTTAAAAGTTGACGGAAAAGCTGTTACCAAAAATAGTTGGTCAACAGCTGCTGAACTCGCCGAAGTAACAATGGATTTGACAAAGGGAACACATTCATTAGAAATTGTTAATAATAAACGAGACGGTTGGTTAAAGCCTGCTATCGGGTTGTGGATTAGCGGTCCGGGTTTCCGAGCAACGCCGTTTCACAGTATTGGTTCTATGTTGGCAGGTAAACCTGCTGATCCGATTTTGATACACGCGGACAAGCCAATTGCGTTACGTAGTTTCATGGATTTTAAAAAATCACCGGAAGATAAAAACCATCGGGTTGTACACGCCATTTCGGTAGGACATCCTTCTGGGCTGCACTATACCTATGATATGGATAATGCATCGTTAGTGCAAGCGTGGAGGGGAGACTTTCTGGATGCTACACCAATGTGGGAAAACCGCGGTGATGGGTCATCCCGTCCGCTGAGTAAAGCCTTGCCATTGAGCGTTGACTTTTTAGTGAATAAAGTTTCTGCAAACGGTGCTTGGGAAGTTGATACCACTGGAAGTGGTTATAAGCCGCTTGGTTACAAGATGACGGAATCTGGAATTCCGACGTTCATGTTCAATACTTACGGAGCTTCGGCGACGGATGCAATTCGGGTAAAAGACGGAAAGATGCTTGAGCGGACGCTAACATTTGAAAAAGTTCCAAGTGGTTTGATGGTAAAAATAGCCGACGGAATAAAAATCGAAAACGTAAGCGGTGATTTATACGCTATTGACGATAAATCATATTTTGTGAAAGCAGCGAACGCTAAAATCAGAAACGTGAATGGGAAACAACAATTGGTACTACCAATAAGTAACGGGGAAGTAATTTACGAGTTGATGTTTTAAAAACCCTTCTAAGTTCGAAGTATGGGAGAGAGAACAATAATATAATAAAGGACAAAACGGTTAAAAGTAAATCATCGTGCAGAACCTTTTTCTTTAAAGAGAGGGCGGCCCACGCAGGATGAGGTAATCAAATAAAAAAATGAAGAATATAATCAAATACTTACTCGTCTCGCTAATTGCATTTAGCGGAACAAATGTGATGGCTCAGGAGTCGCCCACGGAAGAAGACTTCTATAAAATTGTAACTCCCGCCGTGCCGGAAGGTATTTTACTTGAAGTAGGCGGCTTGGTAACATTACCAAACGGTTCTTTAGCAATTTCTACTCGTCGCGGAGATGTTTGGGTTGTTGATAATCCTACTAGTACAAAGCCGTACTTTAGAAAATTTGCTTCGGGCTTACACGAAATTTTAGGCCTCGAATATAAAGATGGAGCCTTGTATTGTGCTCAGCGAGGCGAACTTACAAAACTAGTTGATACTGACGGAAACGGAGAAGCAGATCTGTACCAAACTGTTCGTGCCTGGCCAATTTCGGGACACTATCACGAGTATTCATTTGGTCCTAAAATTGCTCCTGACGGTAATTTCTTTGTCAGTGGAAACGTAGCGTTTGGTGATCAGGAGTGGTGGCGTGGAGAAAGCCGTACCCGCACGCGTGGCTGGATCCAAAAAATCACGCCCGATGGCAAAATTATTCCGTGGGCAACGGGCGTTCGTTCACCCGCTGGATTAGGAATGATTGATGGTGAGTTATTCTACACTGATAATCAAGGCGATTGGGTTGGATCAGGTGGGATTTGGCACGTGAAAGAAGGTGCTTTTATGGGACACCCCGCGGGATTAAAATGGACAGAAGACGAGAATTCTCCCGTAAAGTTAACCGAAGAGCAATTCTACGCTGAGCGAGATATTCGTCAGGCAGATAATGGGAATGGTGGTTTTTCTAAGCCAGAAAATGTAGTGGACGAAGAACACGTAATGCTTTTTGAGCTCAAAGATAAATTCCCGATGGTGCAGACTCCGGCAGTTTGGTTACCGCACGGAATCTTAGGAATTTCAAATTCCGAACTTATTAAAGACGGTACAATGGGTAGTTTCGGGCCTTTTGCTGGACAAGTTTTTGTTGGTGATCAGGGGCAATCTAAAATCATGCGTATTTTCCTCGAAAAAGTAAACGGTGAATATCAGGGAGCCGCTTGGGATTTCCGCAGCGGATTTCAATCGGGTGTCATGCGAATGGTTTGGGCAAAAGACGGCTCATTATTCGTCGGAGAAACCAACCGTGGTTGGGGGTCTGCCGGAGATGCAAATCAAGGATTACAGCGTTTGGTTTGGAACGGTAAAGTGCCATTTGAAATGCTGACTTGTAAAGCAACACCAGACGGTTTTGAAATAGACTTCACTATGCCTGTTGACCGTAAATCTGCGGAGGATTTAGCGTCGTATAACGCCAGTAGCTTTATTTATAAGCACCACGCCGTTTACGGTTCGCCGCCAATCAATCGGGAAGATTTGAAAATCAAAGGTGTAAAAGTCTCGGAAGACGGTCGTAAAGTGCGTGTCGTTTTGGATGGCTTGAGAGCATACTATTTACACGAGCTAAACCTCACCGGACTTCGCTCGGCAGACACGTATTATAATTTAGTTCACCCAACGGTTTACTATACTTTAAATAGTATACCAACGGGAGATAAGGCTAAACTTTCGACGTATTCAACCATGAATTCAGGTACTACGAAAACTGCTTCGGCTTCTGCCAACGTAAAAGAACTCGTTTCACCTGACGGTAAAAACCAACCGAAAGTTGTTGCAGTCGCAAAGCCTACATTTGCCAATGTAAAGCCGTTACTCATGAAGCACACGTGCCTTGCCTGTCATGCCGAAGGTAAAAAAGTTATCGGACCATCGTTTGCAGATATCGCTAAACGTAAATACAGCGATGAGCGAATCGTGGAATTGATTTACGTACCAGAGCCGCAAAACTGGCCAGATTACGCTGTACCCATGATGGGAATGCCGCAAGTACCTAAGCCAGATGCTATGGAAATTGCGGGTTATATTAATTCATTACATTAAATATTGATAGTAGTATTCTCTGCTTAATTTATAAATAAAAATGCCCTTTCAGGTTTATCTGAAAGGGCATTTTTATGAACTGATAATTGAGAAACCTAAGACTATTTTTTAAACAGTGAGTCCACAAATTCCATTTTGTTGAAAACCTGTAAGTCGGTCATTTGTTCACCAACCCCAATGTACTTTACCGGAATTTTGAATTCATCCGAAATCCCAACCACAACACCACCTTTGGCGGTACCGTCGAGTTTCGTAATGGCGAGGGAGTGCACTTCGGTTACTTTTGTAAATTCGCGGGCTTGAATAACGGCGTTTTGTCCGGTACTACCGTCTAAAACTAACATCACCTCGTGCGGAGCATCAGGCAGGATCTTTTGCATTACCCGCTTAATTTTTGCTAACTCGTTCATCAGGTTAACTTTCGTATGTAAACGTCCGGCGGTATCAATAATAATGACGTCAGCATCCATTTCAATGCCTTGCTTAATCGTGTCGTAAGCTACTGAAGAGGGGTCCGTATTCATTCCTCTGTCAATGACTGGAACTCCCACGCGGGCACCCCAAAGTTTTAGTTGTTCAACGGCAGCGGCTCGGAATGTATCCGCAGCACCGAGTACTACTTTTTTTCCAGCCTTGTTGAAATTATACGCCAGCTTTCCGATAGTTGTTGTTTTGCCCACACCATTTACACCCACTACCATCATGACGTAAGGCTTGGGTAAATGTTCAGTTTCAAAACTATTTCCTACGTCCTGCGAGTTGTTTTCGGAGAGTAAAGCGGCGGTTTCTTCTCGCAAAATGCGGTCAAGTTCCTGAACATTCGTGTATTTATCTTCGGCGGCACGTTTTTCAATGCGTTCGATAATTTTGATGGTGGTACCCACGCCTACATCCGAACTGATCAGGATTTCTTCGAGTTCGTCGAGTACTTCCTCGTCAACGACAGATTTTCCGATAACAGCACGTGATAATTTATCAAAAATATTGGTCTTCGATTTCTCTAAGCCTTTATCAAGTGTCTCTTTTTTTTCTTTACTGAAAAAGTCAAATAAACCCATATCTTAATTATGATTTACGACGGGGTCGCCCGCCCGGTTTTGAGTTACGATTTACGACAAAATCATTTTGCTACAAAGCAGAACAAAAGTTTTTGCAAAGAAATTTCTACGCCTTCTCAAGGTGTTCTTGCGTCTCTACCAGTCTGAGCCTGTCAAAGACAGTCCCATTACTGCAAAGAACTTATTCTATGCATTCTTCCTCAAGCCGCTTCGACGGCTCTCAGAGATAGACCTGCCGTATTATTCCAAATGCATTCCTAACCTAAAAGTACCTTCTTTAACGCAATGCAATACCCAAAGTGTAGCCCTTCGTGCACGTTATTGAACATAATAGCTTCTTCAATGTCAGAAAGCGTAGTGCCGTAACTGGTGGTGTAGGTGTTATATTCTTTAAATAAACCACTGGTGTAGTCTTTTTCCATTTGATCAAGTGCCGCTTTCGACAGTTCTATTAACTCTTTGTACGCCTCTTCCGAAACGAAACCTTTGGGCTTAGTACCCTTGCGGTAAGCGTCAATAACTTCGCTGGAAACAAAAGTTTTATTTCCTGATAAGCCGTAGCATAAAAGCTGTTGCGTAGCAATTACGTGTCCGAAGTTCCAAATGAGATTATTATTAAGCCCTTCGGGAATACGGTTCAGTTCTTCGATACTCAGCCCGTCGAAGGTTTTGAAGATATTGTTTCGAGTGATTTTTAAGATTTCAAGGGCATACGCGGCGGTCATTTGGTCGTGTGTTTTGTGAACCTCAAAATTAGGGGAAAAATGATTGGGGGCAAGTATGTTTTTATTTGGAAAGCTTGGTCGTCAGTCTACTTCCTCAAAAGTAAAGGCTTCGAAAAGTAGAAATACTATTTGCTTAAAATCTTTATCAACGATAAAAGCTTTTACTTGTACTTTTAACCTATTTTTGAGGAATCACTAACCGAAAAATATGAACAAATTTTCTTTACTCGCCTTATGCTCTTTTATCGTCACAACCTCTCTTGCACAAGAGCCTTCTGTGCAAAACGCTTATAAATCTGAAATTGATGCCATCACTGCTGATCAACGTGTACAAAAGGCATTTGGGTTGATTCAGGAGATGGAACCCACCACTACGAAGAATCTGATAGAACTCACCGAGATTCCGGCACCGCCCTTTATGGAGCAGAAGAGAGGAGTTCGCTTCACGGAAATGCTCAAAACGGCCGGAATAGATTCTATCTGGACTGATGAGGTGGGAAATGTGTTGGCACTTAGAAAAGGGACAAAGGGAGGCAAAACCGTCGTTTTTGAAGCTCATTTAGATACCGTATTTCCGATAGAAACGGATGTGACCGTCAAAATGAAAGGGGATACGCTTTACGCACCAGGAATAGGAGATGACACGAGGGGGTTGAGCATGGTTGTAACCGTGCTGGAAGCTATGAATAAAGCGAAAGTAATGACCGAAGCCGATGTTTTATTTGCCGGAATGGTGGGTGAAGAAGGATTGGGAGACTTGCGGGGAGTGAAGCATTTATTCAAAAATGGCGACCGCAAAATTGATGCATACATCGCCATCGACGGTGGCGACATTGGAAGAATCAACAATATGGGCTTAGGCTCGCTGCGATATAGAGTAACTTTCAATGGCCCGGGTGGACACTCTTGGGGAGCATTCGGATTGGCAAATCCGCACCATGCCATTGGTAAAGCCATCAACTATTTTGATGAAGCTGCCAGAGCGTACGTTGGCAGTGGTCCAAAAACGTCTTATAATGTGGGACGAATTGGCGGAGGAACTTCAATAAACTCCATTCCTTTTGAGTCGTGGATGGAAATTGATATGCGATCGGTGAGTCCACAAAGGCTTTTGAACATGGAGAGTATCCTTAACGAACAAATGCAAAGAGCATTAGTCGATTATAATAAAACGGTAAAGAAAGGTGACCTTCTAACCGTAAGCGTTGAAAAAATTGGTGACCGTCCTTCGGGGGAGTTGGGTGAAAACCTACCGTTGATTCTAAAGGCAATTGCCGCCACAAATTATTTCGATGCTAAACCAACGCTGACCCGCGGTTCTACGGATTCTAATATCCCGATTGCCTTAGGTATTCCGGCAATAACGATTGGGCGGGGCGGTCAAAGTGCCAATGCCCATTCACTTGACGAATGGTATTTAAACGACGAAAGCGGAGCGTTGGCAATTAAACTTTCGATGCTTATTTTGGTAGCGGAGGCTGGCTTGGCGAAGTGAGAATCTTACACTTTTTTAAGTGAAACTTGAATACTTCTTCGGAGTTGTACATTCTGAGTTTGAAATGGCTTCTCTTTACGGAGTAAAACTCCGTAGTCGCTTTCTCGGAAGAGAAACCTTTGAGGGTCGGGCAAGTTAATTAAAGTCCAAATGCTGTATCTACGTGTTGGGTATCGCTAATGAGAGCATTTTAAATCCTTACTTACAGAAAAGTTGGGGATATGGATAGTCAAATTCTTCAGGTAAAATCATTGAGTTAGGACTTTAAAGTGGGATTGCTGAGATACAAATATTCCTATAAAGACGCTATTAAGGCTTGCTGTTATTCGTCGTAATAATTAGTAAAACAAAAACCCCCACCTCGCAAAGGCGAAGTAGGGGTTTTTCAATTTCAACGACTCTCGTTTCTTAAAAACGGAAGTGTGAGAATGCTTTGTTGGCATCTGCCATGCGGTGCGTGTCGTCCTTTTTCTTAACGGCGGCACCTTCACCTTTAGCTCCGGCGATAATTTCACCAGCTAAACGCTCAGTCATGGTTTTTTCGCCACGCTTACGTGCGTAGCTGATAAGCCACTTCATGCCCAATGACTGACGACGCTCAGGGCGTACTTCAGTTGGAACCTGAAAAGTAGCACCACCTACACGGCGGCTTTTTACTTCAACACCTGGAGATACGTTGTTCAACGCTTTTCTCCACGTTTCAAGACCGTTCTCTTGGGTACGCTCTTCTACGATGTCAAGTGCACCGTAGAAAATGCTGTACGCAAGGCTTTTTTTGCCTTGAAGCATTAGGTTGTTTACGAATTTTGTAACGTTAGTATCTCTGAATTTTGGATCAGGTAATACGTAGCGTTTTTTTGGTTTTGCTTTCCTCATTTCTGTTCGAGTTTTAAGGAGGTTTCGTTTTGCGATTAAAACTAATTCACGTTGTCGGTTTTAAAAACCAATAACATTACTTCCCTTTGAAATATATAAAGTATTTCGGCGGAATGTCGTTGTTATTATTTCTTTGCTGCTTTCGGGCGTTTTGCACCGTACTTAGAGCGACTCTGCATCCGGTTGCTAACACCGGCGGTATCCAAGGCTCCACGAATGATGTGATAACGAACACCAGGTAAGTCTTTCACACGACCACCGCGAATTAACACGATAGAGTGTTCCTGAAGGTTGTGACCTTCACCTGGGATGTACGCGTTCACTTCCTTCTGATTCGTTAGGCGGACACGGGCAACTTTACGCAAAGCCGAGTTTGGCTTCTTAGGCGTAGTAGTATAAACACGTGTACACACCCCACGACGTTGCGGGCATGAATCCAATGCAGGAGACTTCGACTTGTATGTCAGTTCTTTTCGTCCTTTTCTTACTAACTGTTGTATAGTAGGCATTGTATAACGTTAAAAAATGATAAAAAATGTATTTCCCCAAAAAGGGAGTGCAAAGGTAAGATTTTTTAGTTGGAAAGCAAGGAGGCAGTTAGGAGTTAGTTCTGATAATTATCAGTACAGGACTTAATGGATACTATTTTGGAGAAAGTAGTATGTAAAGAGGCTTCGCCGATAAATCGACGAAGCCTCTTTACGTAAGTATCAATTTGTTAAAGCCCATTTCTTACCCAATTGATGGTAATTGAATGCTGCTTAATCCTTTTGCTAACAACCAGAATAGTCCCATAATCAACAATAAAAGAATAACTGCGGTTAAGCCAAAGACCACCCAGATGCCTTTATAATATTTTCTGGTTGGGTTATTATTTAGGTGCTTCTGTAGTAGATTCAGGTTTTTGACATTTGATTTAAAACCAATGTCGAAAAACGTACCGACAATAGGAACGGATGAAATGATGAAGTCAAAAATGATATTTCCCATCATTTTGATCGCCGTCCCAAACGGAACTCCTTTTGTCAGAATCATTCCGAAAATACCGAGATTTATTCCCGTACTTACTATATCTCCTACGCCCGGAATGAGGCTAAGAATAGCATCTAACCCAAAACGAATGGATGTTCCAGGAATGCGAAGTTTGGTGTCCATCCAATCGGTAAGGACTTCGATAGCTTTGGTAGAATAAACTTTATTATTTGCTGAATTCATGTAAACGTTTTAAAAAGTTAGTGTCCGTAGACACGCACCGTTAAAGTTGTATTCCGTTTACTATACTCGCTCAATAATGGTTGCTACGCCCATGCCGCCGCCTACGCAAAGCGTAACTAATCCGGTAGCTTTATCGGTGCGTTCCATTTCGTCAATGAGCGTTGCCATTAAGATTGCTCCCGTTGCTCCGAGCGGATGCCCCAAGGCAATTGCTCCGCCGTTTACGTTCACTTTGCTGTGTGGTACGTTCAGTTTATCCATAAAGTACATTGGAATGGAGGCGAATGCCTCGTTCACTTCAAATAAATCAATATCTGAAATGGTCATGCCGTTGCGTTTTAAAGCTTTTTCGGTAGAAGCTACCGGTCCGGTCAACATGATGGTCGGTTCAGAACCTACCATTGCGTAACCTCTTATTCTCGCCCGTGGCCTTAAACCGAGCCGTTCGCCCATTTCTTTACTTCCTATTAACAAAGCAGCGGCTCCGTCAACAATTTGTGAGGAATTTCCGGCGTGGTGCACGTGATTCACCGCTTCGATAGATGGGTATTTTTGCAACGCCATGGCATCCATCCCCATTTGACCAAGTGCGGCGAAAGCGGGTTTTAACTTAGCCAATGTTTCGGCGGTTGTACCAGGCCGTACACCTTCGTCGTAGTCGAGGGCGAGGTTGCCGATTTCGTCATTCATCGCAATCATTGATTTCTGGAATCGCCTTTCGGCTTGGGCAATGATGGCACGCTCGTAAGAAGTGGCGGCAAACTGATCAACGTCCTGACGGGAATAACCTTGTATTGTGGCGATTAAATCGGCAGAAATCCCTTGCGGAACGAGCTTATGCTTTGAAATGAGTTGCGGATTCATGAGTAAGGCTCCGCCGTCCGATCCCATCGGGACTCTTGACATCGCTTCAACGCCTCCGGCAACAAATAAATCTGCCTGACCAGACATTACGTAAGCCGATGCCATATTAATTGCCTCTAATCCCGAAGAGCAGAAGCGGTTTATCTGAACTCCAGAAACTTGTTGATCGTAACCTGCATCCAAAACTGCCGTGCGGGCAATGTCTGCTCCTTGCTCACCCACGGGCGAAACGCATCCAGCAATGACATCGTCTATTAAAGAAGTATCAAGTTTGTTGCGATTTCTTATCGATTTCTTATCGATTTTAAAACCGTTGAAAGTAGTGTAAGTGGTTGGATATTGTGAAGAGAACCATCAGACTTGCCGCGTCCGCGGGGCGTTCTGACTGCGTCATAAATATAAGCTTCCATTATTTCTGTGTTTATTTTGAAGTGTTATACGAACAAATTTAGGCTTTCAACTATTCATTTCCAATCAAACAATCGACGTTATTTTTACTAATCAAGATAAAGTTGTACTTTTTATAGATGGGTAAATTTGAATCAACAACTTGTTGAATATTAATTGTATTATTTAAAGAATGTGTTTTGCATATAGTTTATTATCAGCTATTTATATGAAAAAATAATATAATTTTGTTACGCTCCATTAACCAAAACTTATTTCCAACAATGGCATTAAAGAAACAATTTTTAAAATCGAAACCAGTTTGTAAGGTAACTTTTGAATTACCTGTTGATAAAGTTCAGAATGCTTCAGCGGTTGCCGTAGTTGGTAACTTTAATAATTGGGATGTCTCGGCAAACCTATTGAAGAAGCAAAAGAACGGTTTGTTCAAAGCCACTTTAGAATTTCCAGTCGGCGAGTCAGTAGAATTCCGTTATTTAGTTGACGGTGATTCGTGGATGAACGAAGAAGAAGCTGACAGCTTTGTAGCTGCTGGCGTTGCCGATGAGCAAAACTGCGTGATTGAATTGTAATTATTAGCCTGGAGCTTTTGGCCCTGATAACTATCGGTAAGCCTTTAGCTTGATGACTTCCAGAAAAGCGAACCCAGACGGGTTTGCTTTTTTGCTTTCAACGCATAATCACTAAGTAAATATAAAATGCGTTCATACAGAAAGACGCGAGTAGATTCAGCCACATCGTATTCTTGAAATCGGCATTTGCTTCGCTTTTCAATACCTTTAAAAACCACCACCCGAAGAATAATACTGTTGGCGTATTTATCAGTAATAGTACAATGAAATTATTAATTGTTAAGTAGTTATAAAAACCAAAGAATGCTACGCCAAATAACAATCCCGTGAAAATAAATGAGCCTTTGATTCCAAGTTTTTGGCTCAAGGTAATGTCACCCCGAGCGGCGTCTTCTTCGTGTTGATAAATTTGCGTCATTGGGTAAACTGCCCAAAGTATCAAGCTGCAAATTAGCATCGGTAGCCACGTAACCTGAAATAAATCATTCCACGGTAAAACCAGTTTATCAACGCCCCAATAAACCATTAAATACGTGAACGCCCCCTGAAATAACCCGACAGTTATCCAACTCAAGATGGCGTATTTTTTCAATCGAATTCCATCATAACTGTACGCTCGTGATACGTTGACATAAATCAGTACCATGATTCCGAAAATGTAGTTCACGAAGAAAATCCCGAGCAAACAGCCTAAGATATCTAAAGCCGTAGCGACCCAAAATAGTTCTTTCCCAACCGCTGGAGGCTTTTCAAGCCCACCGATGCTACCTTCGTCTTTATCAAAATAGCTATTGTAAGCGTTGGAAGCGGGGTAAATTAATAAATGCAGGATGACAAATACCCAAATGGCTTTTGTGGTGTCAACTTCCGTTACCTGACTAACTGCAAACCAATACACGGGCATTAGAAAAAGCGAAAATGGCAAACGTAAGTGGAGGAGGATGTCTTTTGGGGTCATACTTTGCATTGTGATTTCAAATAAACGCAAAAAGCGGCGAACCAAAATTGATTCATCGCTTTTTTGTTGGGGCGAAAAATTTCCGCCCTCACTATATATTACATCTTTTACTTTGCAGCAGCGTAATTAGCTTCTACTTTGTTCCAGTTTACTGCGTTCCAGAATGCTTCTATGTAATCAGGACGTTTGTTCTGATACTTCAAATAGTAAGCGTGCTCCCAAACGTCAAGTCCCATGATTGGGGTACGTGGATCTTCGCTGTTCATAAGTGGATTGTCTTGATTTGGTGTTGAGCAAACGCATAAGCTGCCGTCAGCCTTCACGCAAAGCCACGCCCAACCAGAACCGAAGCGAGCACCCGCCGCGTCAGAAAATTCTTTCTTGAATTCGTCTACCGAACCAAATTGTGATTCAATTTTATCCTTTAATTCACCGGATAAACGGCCTTTGTTTTCTGGGTTAATGATTGCCCAAAACATAGAGTGGTTGAAGTGCCCACCGCCGTTGTTACGTACACCCGTTGATTTGCTCATGGCAACTTTGCAAATTTCTTCGATTGACTTATCAACTAAGTCAGTACCTTCAATCGCAGCGTTCAACTTGCTAACGTATCCTTGGTGATGCTTATCGTGGTGAATTTCCATCGTTTGGGCGTCAATATTTGGCTCAACAGCGTCAAATGCGTAAGGAAGTGGATCTAGTGTAAATGCCATAGTTTATTTAAGTTTTATTGTTCTGAATTTGAGACGTATGTTATTCTTAAACACGCAACACAAAAAATATGTTCGGTTATGGATGAAGTTAATACGGTACCCAACTCTTGGGTAATTCAGTAAATTATGTAAAAAAACCGTACCTTTACGATTCATTTTTTTTCAAAAACAAAACTATTTTACGATGCGTAAAGCAGAAATGATCACTGATAAAGGCACCATGACCATCGAATTTTACGATAACGATGCTCCGATTGCCGTTGATAATTTTATAAAACTCTCGAAAGAAGGCTACTACAACGGTATAAAATTCCACCGTGTTATTCCTAATTTCATGATTCAGGGCGGCGACCCAACCGGTACAGGTGCTGGTGGACCAGGCTACTCGATTGACTGTGAGCTTGACGGTGATAATCAACACCACGACCGTGGCGTATTATCAATGGCTCACCGTGGTCGAGATACGGGCGGATCGCAATTCTTTATTTGTCACAGCCGTGAAAACACCGCTCACCTTGACCGCAATCATACTTGCTTTGGCAAAGTAATTGAAGGATTGGACATTATTGACACAATTCAACAAGGCGATGTTATCAAGGAAATTAAAGTTCTTGAAGAAACGGTTTAATCTGCCGTTGACTTAAAACATCAGTAAACTGCCTGAAGTGAAATACTTTCAGGCAGTTTTTTGTTACTAACGAAATGACAGGTGAACTCCGGACAGTAGTTATCGGTTCTGCTTTGCTTTTTCAATGACTTACGCCCAAAATTACATGAAAGATACTTCCTCGAACGTGCGACAAATTTTGTCACTTACTTTTCTGCTTTTTACTTTCACGAGTACCTTTTCGCAGGTTCTAAAGCCCGCAACTTGGTCTTACGCCACAAAACCTGAAAAGGTCGCCGTGGGCGATGTAGTAGATGTAGTTTTTGAGGTGACTTTAGAAAGTGGCTGGTACATCTACTCGAATGATTTTGATTCCGATTTAGGGCCAATCCTAACCACGATAGATTTCAATAAAGATAATTCGTACGAACTGATTGGAAAGCTACGGGCAATCAATCCAAAGAAGAAGTTTGACGAAACTTGGGACGGTGATATTACTTACTTTACGAAGAAAGGGCAGTTTGTGCAGCGGGTGAAAATCCTGAAAGAAAACGTCAAACTTAAAGGTGCGATTGACTTCCAAACCTGCACGATAAAAGACGGTGCGTGCGTGCCGGGGAAAGAGAAATTTGACTATAAATTTGCCGCCGCCGCCGCTCCACAAAAAGGGGAAGTTTTTAACGAAGAAGATATTGATATTTCGGGTGTTGAAATTGAAAATACGCAGGCTATTCCCGATGTAAATATTGACGGAACAACTACCGACGAAGAGGAAATTATAATCGAAGTCAATTCACTGAGCGGTGCCAATACTCCTTTAATAGATTCGGAAACCACGAAAGGGGCTGCCGAATCCAAAAAGTCGCTCTGGGAGTTTTTGTTGTTAGCGTTTTTGGCGGGAGTCGCTTCGATTTTCATGCCGTGTATTTACCCTATCATGCCTATGACGGTCAGTTTTTTTACGAAGCAGACTAATGGTACTCCTAAAGTGGTTTTCTACGGCATTTCCATCATGGCAATTTTTGCTGTAATTGGTTTGGTTACGATGGCGTTTGGTGCACCTTTTCTGAATTTTATCAGCACGCACTGGGTTCCTAATTTGCTGTTTTTCTTCGTGTTTATTTTGTTTGGAATGTCACTTTTTGGGGCGTTTGAAATTGTGTTGCCCCACGAAGCTGTAAATAAAATTGACCGGATGTCTGACCGAGGCGGTTTCGTCGGAATATTCTTTATGGCACTTACGCTTGTGGTGGTTTCGTTTTCTTGCACCGTTCCGTTTGTGGGTTCATTGTTGATATTAGCAGCGGGCGGCGAAGTATTGCGACCATTATACGGAATGTTGGCGTTTGGTTTACCGTTTGCATTGGTATTTACACTACTGGCAACGTTTCCACAATTTCTTAAAAATTTACCGAAATCTGGTGGTTGGTTGAACGAGTTGAAAGTCGTTTTCGGATTCCTCGAATTTGCCTTGGCGTTAAAATTCCTGAGTAATATTGATTTGGCTTACCGCTTTAATTTATTGCACCGTAATATTTTCTTAGTTCTGTGGATTGTCATTTTCGTACTTATCGGCGTTTATATATTAGGATATTTACGTCTACCAAAAGATAGCCCCGTTACAAAGCGTAGCTTTTCCCGAATTGGTTTCGCCGTGATATTTTTGGGTTTTGCGATGTACATGATTCCTGGAACGGCGGGAAAAACATTGCCATTACTTTCGGGAATTCTTCCTCCAATGCAAGCCACAACGCTCGTAGCTAAAGACCTCGAAAACGAGAAAATGCACAATCTACCGCATGGTTTGCAAGGTTTTCATGATTTTGACGATGCCTTAGCGTACGCCAAGACCGTTAACAAACCAGTTTTGATTGATTTTACTGGGTACGCTTGTGCCAATTGTCGCAAAATGGAAGAGAACGTTTGGCCCGAGCCGGCGGTGCTGGAACGCTTGCAAAATGACTTCGTAATCGCCTCACTTTACGTGGACGATAAAACCGAAATGCCCGTTGAAAAGCATTACACTTCTACGTATGATGATGAGTTGAAAACGACTGTTGGAGAAAAAAATATGGATCTAGAAATTACGAAGTTTAATAACAACGCCCAGCCGTATTACGCCATCGTAAACACCAAGGGTGAATCGTTGGTTAAACCTTTGGGCTACGTTTCTACCGAAGAATTTATTAAGTTTCTGGATAGAGGGAAAGCGAAGTTTGTTCGATAAAAACAACTAACGCCGTTTACGATAAATCTAAAATATCACGTCTCAAAAGATGAACAAAAATAAAATTGTTGAAACCCTTTTACTCTTTGGTAGCCTTGCCTTTTTGGTAATGTGGGTAGATCAGTTTCTGTACAAAGATGCTGATATTAAAGATTCATACTTCTTTTTGATGTTTGCTTTGGCGGGATTTCTGTTCTATACCTATCGTCGTGGACAACGCATTCAGAAAGAAAAGGACGAAATTAAAAATAAAGAACCGAAGAGTAAACCGACGGTCAAGGCGAGGGCTTCTTCAAAAACGACTGTTTCAGAAAAAAAGAAGCAACGCCGGAAGTAAGAAAACACCATCGCCGAGCCAGCGGTAGCGGTCGTCTGTTAATGCCCATGTGGGAATAGCAATCAGGAACGAAAGCGAGAGGGTCATCAATAGCATCATTCCCGCAAAATAATGTACGTATTCGGCTCCGTTCATGAAAAAAAGTACGATTATCAAAACGTTTATAGACGTGATTCCGTAAATGAACTGCTTGCTTAGGTTTTCTCCGATAATACTTACTAAATTTTCGTTGTCAACAGATTGCTTTAGCTCAAAGTAAGAAAAAATTAAAAGGTTTTGTAGGGCAATTAAAAAGAACAAACCGCTCAGAATCCACGCACTTAAATTGATGGAAGACTTATTAATCAATGCCGTTCCGACTACCGCAAGGGTATAGCAGATTGCGGTAGTTGGTTCTTTAACCCACTGAGCTTTATTGTTTCGGAAAAAGCGATTCAACACCCAAAAATAAAATCCTACCCCAACCGCTAATAGTACTCCGTACCAAATAACAGTTTCGGGGAGAAATGATAGCAGTACTCCGTTCAATACGACTAAACAGAGTAGGGTAATTTGTAAATCGTATTGGTGTGTAAAATGAAACTGATGCCGGATGGTATGATCTTGCGGGTAAATGCGTAGATCAAGCAGTCGGTCCAGAATGTAGAGAATCCACGTGGTGCTTCCTAAAACAAGAAGAGTAAGTAAATTAGGTACAGCGTTGCCATCGGGAAGTTTCCAAAACGCCCAACTGCTGAATACCGCCCCGAACACAACGTCTAGGCTGAGGTAATGGAATATCTTGAGTAGATTTTTGATAGTTTTTGCCTTAAATAAAAAAACTTATAGGTTCCATAGACGAACAAAATACAGCTTTAGAAGGTTTACAACGGCTGTTTATCTTTTCAACAAAGCTCGATCTAAATGCACATATCCGCCATCCACGTGAATGAGCTGTCCTGTAGTGTGGCTCGACTTTTTTGAGAGTAAAAACGCTACGGTGTTGGCTATTTCCTCTACGGTTGTCATGCGGTTTCCGAGCGGAATACGCTTGTTAATTTCTTCCAATGTATCTTCGGGATTAGGTAATGTCTTAATCCAATTTTCATACATTGGCGTGTAACATTCTGCCACGATTACGGCATTTACCCGAATGCCGTATTTTGATAGTTCGACCGCCCATTCACGGGTCAAAGCATTTCGTCCTCCGTTGGCGGCGGCGTAACCGGACGTTCCGCCCTGTCCGGTTTCGGCTACTTTTGAGCCGATGTTCACAATCGATCCTTTAGTTTCTTTTAACCAAGGCAAGCAGTGATGAGCGAGTAAATAATAATGCGTCAGGTTTTTGTTTATCGAAGAAATGAAGTCCTCGTAACTGCCATTCTCAAGCCCGACGCTATCGTTTACGCCCGCGTTGTTCACGAGTCCGTTAATTCGCCCAAAACGTTCTAACACTTCGTCTACGGCTCGCTTACATTGCTCAGGATCGGATAATTCGGCGACAACTTGATGCCCGAAACCGCCCGTTGCTCCAATCATTTCCAACGTTCTTTTATTGTCGGCTTCGTCTTTGCCGATGATTACAGGATAGGCTTCTTCCAAGGCTAACCGCGAAACAATTCCTTCACCAATTCCTCTCGCTCCACCCGAAACGATAATTACTTTTTCTCGAAGATTTAGGTTCATTTATTCTTTTAGATAAGAGATTTTGGATATTTCTCCCGAGAAATTCGGGATGAGGTGAGACTTTTCACCATCCGCACCGAAAATTGATTTGCTACAATATTTAGCGTTCAAACTTCCCATTTAACAACCGTAAAATCCCCAAAGGGTTTTCGTATTTTAATTCATCGGGTAATAAAGTATTCGGCATATCCTGAAAGCAAACCGGACGGGTAAAGCGGGTAATCGCACCGGTCCCGACGGAAGTACTCCGCGAATCTGTGGTTGCGGGAAATGGTCCGCCGTGTACCATAGCGTGGCAAACTTCCACGCCCGTTGGGAAGCCGTTTATTAATAATCGTCCGACTTTCTGTTCTAATATTTCGAGTAAATCGGCGTATTCGAGCAGTTCTTCTTCTGAGCCGTAAACGGTTGCGGTTAAATGTCCTGATAAGTTACGGGCGGCAGCTAATATTTCTTCTCGGCTTTGTGCTTCCACAATTACGCTTGAAGGTCCGAACACTTCTTCCGCCAATTCATCGTCTGTGGCAAATTTCTGATAATCAACTCGCAAGACGGTCGGCGTTGCCACATTTTTTGCCTCGGTGGTTGTGCCAAGCCCTACTATTTCGGTAGATTTCTGTAATTTTTCAATCCCTAAATCGAACGCATTTTTCATATTCGGCGTGAGCATTGTTCCGCCTACAGCAGCTTCTATTTTGTTTTTTACGTTTTGAACAAATTGGTCATTTTCCTGAATTATCAATAAGCCCGGATTGGTACAAAACTGACCAACGCCCATCGTTAATGAATTAACATAACCCTGAGCCAGTGAATCCGATTGTTCTTTTAGTGATTTTGGTAACATGAAAACGGGGTTTGTACTACCCATTTCGGCGTAAACTGGAATCGGTTCGGAACGCTGATTTGCGGCATCAAATAGCGACTTTCCGCCTCGGAACGAACCCGTAAAACCAACCGCTTTAATATTGAGGTGTTTTACCAGCGCTTGTCCGATTTCAATACCATCGTCGTGCAACATACTGAAAACACCGTCGGGCATATTGGTTAGTTCTGCTGCTTTTTGAATTGCCATTCCTACTAATTCAGACGTTCCGGGATGAGCGGGATGAGCTTTGAAAATTACTGGACAACCCGCCGCCAATGCGGAAGCCGTATCGCCGCCAGCAACTGAAAATGCCAATGGGAAATTACTCGCTCCGAAGATACCAACGGGTCCCAACGGGCGTTCCATCGAACGAATATCGGCACGGGGAAGCGGTTGACGGTTGGGGAGGGCTTCGTCTATTCGGGCATTTACCCAGTTTCCATCACGTAATAATTGGGCAAATAATCGAAGTTGTCCGCAGGTTCTGCCACGCTCTCCGGCGGCTCTGCCTTCTGGAAGTGCCGTTTCGGCTACGTAGCGTTGGACTAATGTATCACCTAAGGTTTCAATTTGCGTAGCGATTTCGTCTAAAAAAGTTGCTTTTTCTTCGCCCGATTTTTTTCGGTAAACCGTAAAAGCTTCAACGGCTTTTTCAACGGCTAAATTTAATTCGCCGATGGTGGCTCGGTAAAAAAGTGGCTCGATTCTTTCGCCCGTTGCGGGGTTTTGAGCCACCACGCCCACTAAGCCCTCCGAATATGTTTTAAAACCGATGATGTTTCTTCCTTTTATCTGCATGCTTGAAAATGATAAGTTTTGTATTACTTACCCGCAAGATAAGGCAGAATAACGAAAATGGTGAACGGAATTGAACCGAGGACGAGAATTCAGCGTAAATTTGACAAAAGATTACACTATTGGATACTTTCAAACGGCTGCGGGGTCCCGCAATTATTTCGGTTTTACTTACGGTTGTTCCGCTGCTCAGTAGTTCGGCGATTGTCTACTTTCTGATAAAAAATGAAAGTACGTTAGGTAATTTACACTGGGCAGAATGGGCGTTCGTAACGTTGGCTTTTGCTTGCACTTCCATGACTGCGTTATCGCCGCCTACGTTATTGGCGATGGTTTATGGTTATTTTTTGGGTGCATTGGCAATTCCGTATTTGTTCTCATTAAATATGGGGGCGATTACCGCCGTGTATTTTCTGACTAAAAGGGGATTCGGCAATTCGTTGGAGTCTTTTATCGACGGAAACCCTAAAAGTAAACGGCTACTTGATGAATTAAAGAACGACGAATTAAAGGTGATTTTTTTGGCGAAACTGTCACCGGTTTTACCTTTTGCCTTGACCAATTTCGTATTTGCTCTTTCGGGAGCAACGTTCCGAAATGTATTTTTGGGTGGTTTCTTGGGAATGATTCCCCGAACGTTGTTAGCGGTTTGGATTGGCTCAAACGGAGTAAATATCAAAATCCTACTCGAAAACCCTGAAACGGCAGATTGGCAACAAGTTATTGTATTGCTACTCGTGGTTATTTCTACGTGGGGACTAATCCGAATTGTACGAAAGGTAATTGCGTGACTTACCTTTCTCTATAAAAGTACAACGGAATATCAATATTTTGGGCAGCTCGTTCGCTCACGGTAAAATAGCCTTTGCCGTTTACGGGAAAGCAAATTGCTTCGCCTTGAACTTCTCTAATATAAGGACCCGTAATATCACGCAACCTGCCTAAGGCTTGCGTAATGCTTTCATTTTCTGCACGTTTCCAGTACAAAATGGTGTCGTAATTCTTTAACAAAATCTGTTGTCCATCCGCCGAAATTTCTCCTGCTGTGAGTATAAATTGCTGCGTAGTCCCCATAAACTCCGCCGTGTTTCTTTCCGTGGTTGATTGCGGGTATTTTAGCCGAAAAATCTTTTCCGTAAAAACCCCTTTTGTAATTACGTACAAATCTTTGGTGAGCGGATCGAGGAGTAAGGTCTCAGCGTTGTGTTTTTTTCCGTCGCTGTAAACAAACTGTAATGCATCAATTTGGGTAGGGGTTTCTTGCAAGCTTGTGGGCTCAAGAAAACGATAGATACAATACTGGTCAAATACCGTCGCATTATCACCGATTTCGCCAAGATAAATGTAGCTTTTACCCGCCTCTGGTCCCGCCCCGATTGCCATATCTTCCCAATCACGGTTTTGGAGCGGTAACCTTATACTGCCTTGATATACGCCCTGATGACTAAACAGATAAATTGCGGCTGGGTTATCTCCGTCCTCGTGCATCCAAACATTCCCTGGTAGGTTTCGGCTGTCGGCAATGCCAGAAGCTTCATCCACGATGTTACGTTTCAGCGGAAAAACCAACGGTGTTGTGTCAAATTCGGGTAGCCTATCCGTTAGTTGCGGAACAACGGGCGGTTTGTTGAACCAATCGCAGGCTTGAAGTGTCAATGCACAAAGTAAAATATAAAAAAAGTGGACGGGCATGCGGACGGCTATTTACAAAACTTAACGATAAAAGTACCATTTTTTATGTTTTGGAGTTCAAATATCTGGAAACAATTGATTTAACGGTCGGTTTTAAAACTGCCTTTCAAACACTTTTATTTAATTTTACGAATTCGATTTTAAAAACAGTAAACAAGTTCGGAGCCCCTAAAATCGAACCCCACAACTTTCCCGATAACCGTCAGGACAAAAAACTTACTAACTTTTTGACCAATTGACCAAAAGACTAAAAATATGCTTTTAAGCGAACAAGAGATTTTACGAAGAAAAAAACGTCAACAATTGATGGATTTGGGCATCGACCCGTATCCTGCCGAAGAATTTACCGTAAATGTTACGGCTGCCGATATTGAAAAAAATTACGAGAAACGTAAAATAGATTATAAAAATATCAGCATTGCTGGGCGTTTGATGAACTTCCGAATTATGGGAAGTGCCGCTTTTGCGGAGTTGCAGGATAGTACTGGCAGAATCCAAATCTACCTCCGTCGGGATGACTTATGCCCCGATGAAGACAAAACGCTTTACAACACAGTCTTTAAAAAACTACTTGATATCGGTGATTTCATTGGAGTGACAGGCTACGTATTTACCACGCAGGTTGGTGAAATCTCGATTCACGTTACTTCGTTCAAAATTCTGTGTAAGACACTTCGTCCGTTACCCGTTGTAAAACGCGATGACGATGGAAATGTGTACGACGGTTTCACAGATCCTGAGTTACGTTTCCGAATGCGTTACGTGGATTTAGTGGTGAATCCGCAAGTCAAAAATATTTTCGTGAAACGGGCAAAAGTTATCAGCACCATGCGACGAACCTTTGACGATAAAGGCTGGTTGGAAGTTGAAACGCCCATTCTACAACCGATTCACGGTGGTGCGGCGGCTCGTCCGTTCGAAACGCACCATAATTCCTTGGATATGCCGCTCTATATGCGAATTGCCAACGAGCTTTATTTGAAACGCTTAATTGTCGGTGGCTTCGATGGGGTTTATGAGTTCGGAAAAATGTTCCGTAACGAAGGTATGGACCGTACACACAATCCAGAATACACGGCGATGGAGCTTTACGTAGCCTATAAAGACTACGAATGGATGATGAAGATGACCGAAAACTTACTTGAAAAAATAGCCATTGCGGTAAACGGTACGTCAAAAGTGAATTCTTGGGGGAACGAAATAGAGTTCTGTGGTCCTTACGAGCGGTTGAGTATTCTGGGAGCAATCGAGAAATTCACGGGCGTAAACGTAGAAGGAAAGTCAGAAACCGAACTCAAAGAGCTCTGCAATGAGTGGGGTGTGGAAGTGAACGAGACGATGGGCGTTGCGAAACTAATCGATGAGATTTTCGGAGAAAAAGTGGAGGCAAACCTTATCCAACCCACCTTCATTACTGATTACCCCGTAGAAATGTCGCCGCTTACTAAAAAGCACCGTAGCAAGCCCGGTTTGGTGGAGCGTTTTGAGTTGTTTATCAACGGAAAAGAAGTAGCGAATGCCTATTCAGAATTGAACGACCCGATAGATCAGCGGGAGCGTTTTGATCAGCAACTTAAACTCGCTGAACGTGGCGACGACGAAGCTATGGCGGTGGACGAAGACTTCCTCCGTTCCCTCGAGTACGGAATGCCGACTACATCGGGAATCGGAATCGGGATTGACCGCCTGACGATGATGCTGACCGATCAGACGAGTATTCAGGAAGTACTTTTCTTCCCGCAAATGCGTCTCGAAAAGAAAATTGAAATGGCAACCAATGCTGAATACGAAGCACAGGGCGTTCCCGCCGTTTGGATTCCAGCGTTGCAAAAAATGGGCTTTATGACCATTGATGCCTTGAAAGAAGCCAACTCAAATAAGGTTTTCAACGACCTTGGTGGAATGCGTAAAAAACTTAAAATTGACGAAAAAATGCCCTCGAAGGAAGAGGTGGAAGGTTGGATTGGTTGATTTTATGAGAAGCCGCAGAGCAGCGGCATTAGTATAGAAAATTCAGTCTCCCAATTATAAAAACGCCAGCGGCACGGAAGAATCCGAATCGCTGGCGTTTTTATTGAAATTATACAATAAATGACCAACTACTTTGTGTTATTTCGGGAAGCTTTGTTGAAAAATTTAAAACCAAGTCGATTATGTATCATCTCCTGTCTGTAGTTATAAGAATGCAGTCAGGTTTATTTGAAAAGTACCATAAGACAACTTGCGTAGTAACAATAGTTTTAAAATAAAAAGCGGTGAAGTTGTTACACTTCACCGCCCGATTTTTACGAATCGGGTTATCAAGATTTCGGAGCAGCCGCTAAAATAGCTTCTGAACAGCCGCCTGCAAAGTCTTCAAAGTTCTTGTTGAATAACGTTGATAAGTGAACGAGCTGGGCTTTGTACGCTACTTTGTCTTCCCATAAATTTTCGGGAATAAGGATTTCTTCGGGTACGTTTTTGCAAATAGTTGGAAGTTCTAACCCGAATACTTCTTCACGCACGGTGGAAGCATTTTCTAATTCGCCGCTGTGAATAGCATCAATAATGGCACGCGTATAGTTTAGTTTTATTCGTGAACCCACGCCGTAACCACCACCAACCCATCCGGTATTCACTAACCAGACGTTGGTATCATTTTCGTTTATTTTAGCGGCAAGTAATTCGGCGTATTTAGAAGGGTGCCAAACCATAAAAGCTGCTCCAAAACAAGCCGAAAACGTAGCGGATGGCTCGGTTATACCCATTTCTGTACCCGCCACTTTAGCCGTGTAGCCGCTGATGAAGTGGTACATTGCTTGTTCGGCGGTGAGTTTTGAAACGGGTGGTAATACACCAAAAGCATCGCAGGTTAGGAATATAATATTTTTCGGATGCCCGCCCACACACGGAATTTTGGCATTCGGTATGTACTCAATTGGGTAAGAGGCCCGCGTATTTTCCGTTAACGAGGTATCATCGTAATCTACGGCATGCGTGATTGAATCAAAGACTACATTTTCTAATACCGTTCCAAACTTGATTGCTTGAAAAATTTCGGGTTCTTTTTCCGCACTTAGGTTAATGGCTTTGGCGTAGCAGCCGCCCTCCATATTAAAAACGCCATTTTCCGTCCAGCAGTGTTCATCGTCACCGATTAGTGCTCGGTTAGTATCGGCTGAAAGCGTTGTTTTTCCCGTTCCGCTCAATCCGAAGAATAAAGAAACGTCACCTGATTTCCCTTCGTTCGCCGAGCAGTGCATTGACATTACGCCAATTTTCGGCATGATATAATTCATAATCGTAAAAATACCTTTCTTCATCTCTCCGGCGTATTCCGTTCCTAAAATAACGAATTCCTTTCGCTCAAAACTCAAGTCTACGCTTGTGCGGGAATTCATATACGTTGTGTGCGGGTTTGCGGGAAACTCTCCCGCGTTATAAATCACGTAATCTGGCTCGCCGAAGCTTTTGAGTTCCTCCTGCGTTGGTCGTATCATCATATTGTGCATGAACAAGGCATGGTATGGACGGGTACAGATTACCCGAACCTTAATTTGATGCGATTTGTCCCATCCGGCGTAGCCATCCACCACGTAAATTCGAGTACGGGTATTGAAATAGTCAATGGCACGCTGTAGGTTAATATCAAAGGTGTGTTCGTCCATTTTAATATTGACATCACCCCACCAAATATCATTTTGGCTGTCGGGGTGTTCAATAATACGTTTATCTTTCGGGCTGCGTCCAGTTTTACTTCCTGACTGCAAAATGAGTGCTCCCTGATCCGAAATTGCCGCTCCCCGATCATATGAAATAGCGTTGGCGTATAATTTCGCAGGCGAAGCATTCCGGATTACCTTTTTGGGTGAAATTCCGTATTTTTCTAAGGAAAATTTCTGCATTTTTTTTATTTTAAACGAGGTGTAGTTTTTATTGCAAACTTGAAGTTTAAAAGCAGGTTTCCTACCATTTCTGCTGATCCTACGTAGTAAGGACATTTTTGGTGAATGGTCTCAATCGGAATGTCTAAGGTCGGACAAGTACCGTCGGAAGAGAGCCCGTTTGCCTGTTCGGCAACAAACGCTAGCGGATAACATTCGTAGAGTAACCGTAACTTACCTGTTGGATATACGGGAATGGGTGGATAGAGGTAAATTCCGCCCTTGAACATATTGCGGTGGAAATCTGCGACCAACGAACCAATGTAGCGACCTGAAAACTCTTTCAGTTTGCAGCTTGTGAGGTAAGACTTCACCTGCGGCGGAAAACTGTGGTAATAACCTTCATTGGTAGAGTATACCTCGCCATTTACTGGGTATTCGAGTCTTCTGTGAGACAGGAAAAACTCGCCAAGTGAGTTTTCAAGCGTGAAGGCGTTTACCCCATTTCCGGTGGTATATACGAGTAGGGACGAAGAGCCGTATAGTATATATCCGGCGGCAACTTGTGCCCTTCCACCTTGTAGGAAATCTTCAAGGGTAGCCTTTGTCCCAACCGAGCTTACTCTGCGATAAATGGAGAAAATTGTTCCGACAGAAACGTTAACATCGATGTTCGAAGAGCCATCTAATGGATCTAAAGCCACCACATAATTACCATTTATATTTCCGGTATGAATAATATCTTCGTCTTCCTCCGTAACTACGGCACAGGCTTCGCCGCCGTTGGTTAAGGCTCTAATCATACGAATATTGGCAATAACGTCCAACTTTTGCTGTACTTCGCCGTGGGGATTACGTTCGTCGTCTGCTCCTATAATATCGATAAGACCCGCTCGGTTAATCTCACGGTTGAGGATTTTTCCCGCCAGAGCGATATCCCTCAATAGCTGCGATAGCTCACCCGAAGCGTACGAGAACTCTTTTTCGTTCCGTTTGATAAAACGGTCAAGGGTTGTCCCCACGGGTAGTGCGAGGGCATCAATACGTTTTTTCATTTCCTTATTTTGTTAAATGGTGACTTTGTAACAAAAGTATGAAATTTCTCTATTTTTAGAATGTGATTCGTGCAACTATTTATATGTAAAAGACAACTACTTGTGTTTGGTTGTTTTTACTTCATTTCTGAATTATGCGGATGACAAAATCCCCAATTATATTTGGCAACGAGAAGGTAGCTTTAGAATTAGCTTATCAAATAGCCACTGTCATAAGTTTTCGTTTCTCCGTTTTGATTGGTGGCGTAGTTGAGTATGACGATGAATCTGCTTCGCTTCATATTCTACTTTTAAGGAATATCAGTAGAAAGGAGCTCCTGAATTTCAATTTTTCGCCATAACTTTTGAATAAAATAAACTAAGAAAATGGCAACAAAATTAAACCCGAAGAAAACGGTTTCTTTTATTAAGATTTAGTTGAAATCTTGATGTGGAGAACCTCGAATTAAAGGTTAGTTCATTCGTATAGTCGAAACCAATTGACATGAGAATACTAGCTAGACTCGTAGTGCATTTAGGCAATAGTAGTTTTCAGGTTATTATTTTTCCTGAGGCGTCTGAAGGGCAAGACTGCCCCAGCTGAGAAAAGTAAACTCAAGCAGTTGATGAGGTTGGAAGACCAACAAGCTATCGAGTTATATTTTACCGATGAAACAGGCGTTAGCTTGACACCTGATATACTTTATGGTTGAATCCCAAGTGGGAAATGGAGTATCTGGTCAGCTAAACACTGTGTGTAATCTCTTCGGATTACTGTCCCGCAAGGCAGTTTGAAAGTCTATTCTACCGACCAAAATATCAACATTAATTTTATTATAGAGTGTATTTATGAAATCGCCAGTCAAATTGCAATGTTTTTATTCAACAGTTATATGCCGTAATAAATCGAGAAGGAGTATAGAAAAACTGTTGGAATAACGAATAAAGCTATAATTCTCCATATTCTATCATGTGAATAAGAAACCATGCGAGAATTAAAAGACCGAGCATACCACCAATATTCTGATAGTAAGCGAGACCTCTCAATTTTGATTCTATATCCCTTCTCGTATTGACTTTAACCAAAATTTACTCAACTAATAAGCGACCCGCTATCATAAGTTTTTGTCTCACCGTTTTGATTGATGGCGTAGTTGAAACCCTTTTGAATGGCGAAAGCTCCGTGTTCTCCTTTTTTGTTGATGGCAAGAAACCCAACTTGGTATTCGGCATAATCCCTGAGTTTGTCAGCGATGCGTTTTACTCCCGCCTCGCAGGCTTCCTGCGGCGTCATACCTTGTCGCATTAATTCTACGATTAAAAACGAACCGCAGGTTTTCATTACTAACTCTCCCAAGCCCGTGGCAACGGCTCCGCCCACTTCATCGTCCACGTACATTCCGGCCCCGATAATTGGTGAATCACCAACGCGTCCGTGCATTTTAAAAGCCGCTCCGCTTGTGGTGCAGGCTCCCGCAATTTTATTGTCTTTGTCAATTGCCATAATACCGATGGTATCGTGTAATTCAACGTTAATTATTGGTTTGTACTTAGATTCTATTTTCCACTCTTCCCACGCTTTTTTAGCTTTTTCGGTGAGCATTTCTTCCTGCTGAAAGCCTTCTGATACGGCAAATTCCAGTGCTCCTTTTCCGCTTAACATTACGTGTGGTGTATTTTCCATCACTTTTCGTGCTACAGAAATTGGGTGCTTGATGTTTTGTAAATACGTTACCGCCCCGCAATTCATGGTGTGATCCATGATACAAGCATCGAGTGTAACGTTACCGTCACGGTCAGGAAAACCTCCGTAACCCACGCTGGTGTCATTCGGGTCAGCTTCAGGAACGCGGGCTCCAGCTTCCACGGCATCGAGAGCCGTTTTTCCGTCCGTTATTTTCGTCATTGCGGCGTCAACTGCTCCCGTATTTGGTGCCCACGTGGCAATGGAAATAGGTAAATTTGCTACTGAATTCGGATTAGATATTCCTTCCGAAACTTTTTTGTCTTCGGTGGTTGTGCAAGCAGTTACGGCGGCGGCGGACGCAATTACGCCCGTTTGGATAAAATTTCTTCTTTTCATAAAGTTAGGGTTAGAGAGGTTTTCCGATAGTTATCGGGGTTAGGTTAAGATCACAATAATTTTACTGTAAATAACGAAAGGTAGCGGAGAAATGCAATTTGTCATTTATCTCTGAAACTTTAATAGTTTCAGAGATAAATGAATATAGTAGGAGTTACCTTAGGTTTTTGAAAAAATCACGCATTATTGTTTGGCATTCTTCCGCTAATATTCCTGCAATAATTTCTGTCTTTGGATGAGTTATTTTTTGTGAAATTCCCGAAAAACCCCGTTTGTCGTCTGGTGCACCGAAAATTATTCGATTAATCTGCGACCACGCCAATGCCCCGGCACACATTACGCAGGGTTCGAGCGTGACGTATAAGGTGCAGTCTTTCAAATATTTCGCTCCTAAATACTGCGAAGCGGCGGAGATTGCCAAGATTTCGGCGTGAGCGGTTACATCGTTCAGCTTTTCGGTTTGGTTATAACCTTTACCGATAATTCTGCCCCCTTCGGCTACTATTATTGCCCCGACCGGAATTTCGCCTTCGTCAAAAGCCGTGGCGGCGAGTTGGAGGGCCTTGTTCATAAAATATTCGTGGGTAAAAATCGGGTAGCTTGCCAAGGGTAAATTGGTTATTTTTGAATTCGTGGAACAACTATTTACTGAATACGAATAAAACGGATTTGGCGAATTAACGTTAATTTGCAGTATAATTCAATAAGACAATCTACTAATACTTTATCCCAAAGCATGAACTACCTTACAGAAGAAAATATAAATACATTTATCACAGCTGCTTTACTGGAAGACATCGCCGAAGGTGATCATACTTCACTCGCCACGATTCCTGAAGCAGCCGAAGGGAAAGCCCGGTTATTGGTGAAAGGTGACGGTATTCTGGCGGGTGTAGAACTGGCGAAGTATATTTTTAAAGCCGTGGACGAAAAGCTCAATGTGCAAACATTACTGAATGATGGCGATGCGATAAAGCACGGAGATGTTGCTTTTTACGTAAACGGCCCCGACCGTTCTATCCTAACTGCCGAGCGATTAGTGCTAAATTGTATGCAACGCATGAGTGGTATTGCAACGGTTACGAACGAAATCGTGAAGAAACTGGAAGGTACCAAATGCAAAGTCTTAGATACCCGGAAAACGACCCCGAATTTCCGTTTACCCGAAAAATGGGCGGTTAAAATTGGCGGCGGTGTGAATCACCGTTACGGGCTGTTTGATATGATTTTGATAAAAGATAATCACGTAGATTACGCTGGAGGAATTAAAAATGCGTTATCGTCCGCTCAACGATATTTAGCTGAAAATAAGAAACTACTTCCCATCGAAATCGAAGTCAGAAATCTTAATGAATTAAGAGAAGTGCTTGAAATCGGGGGAGTGATTCGAATTATGCTCGATAATTTTAGCTTTGAAAAAATCTGTGAAGCGTTGGAAATTATCGATGGTCGTTTTCCCGTGGAAGCATCCGGAGGTATTACGCCGGAAACTGTTCGTGAATACGCTGAATGCGGCGTAGACTATGTATCAATGGGCTACCTCACGCATTCAGTTGCAAGCTTGGACTTGAGTTTGAAAGCAGTGAGGTAGCTATTAGATGCTGGATGGTGGAGGAAATAGAACTTGCCCTTCAGAGAAGGACAGTGCTTATTTACACTGCCTCCTGCTTTCGCTTCTTCCGAATGTCGTATTTCTTCGGAGCAAACAGAAAACCGAAAGCTTCTGCTCCTTCTTTGGAGTGTACTTTATGATGCACAAAATGAGCATTCATGATGCGTTTCATATATTCACTTTTTGTATTGTATTTGAATTTAATACGACGATGAACAATCAGGTCGTGAAAAACAAAATACGAAATTCCGTAGAGCGAAACACCCAAACCGAAATACGTAAGATACCAGAAGTCGGGGTGTGTATTTCCGTAAATAATCGTTGAGGATGCTAAAATACTGAAGACTACGGCGTAATAATCGTTCTTTTCAAAAAAGCCTTTGTGATGATTGTGGTGGTCAGCGTGCCACTTCCAGCCAATGCCGTGCATGATGTATTTATGCATAAACCACGCAATACCTTCCATGAGGGCAAACGTCCCCAAAACAATCGAAACTTGCAGAACTATATCCATCAAATATAATATTTTTTGTGAATCAAAATCTTTAAACGCAAAATTAAAAGCCATTGTTTGAACCCCAACTGATTAAGGCTTTTATTTGTACTAAATACTACTAACTCGCTGTTCAAAACTCAATCAAATATGAAAATAAAACATACTGCCATTATTTTTGCCATTATAATAGCTCAGTTTGGGGGCGTAAATACGCTTCCTTCCATCGCTCAAACTGTAGAAGGCGAATTGCCTTCCCGCCCGAAACTCGTTGTGGGTATTGTGGTTGACCAAATGCGGTATGATTACCTTTACCGTTTTTATGATCGCTACGGCGAAGACGGAATAAAACGTTTGATGAATGAAGGTTTTAATTGCCGTAATAACCACTATCATTATGCAACAACGGTTACGGGTCCGGGCCACGCTCATATCTATAACGGCTCAATTCCTGCCATTTCAGGAATTATTGGGAACGACTGGCACGACCGCAATACCGGAAAAGAAATGTACGTCGCCGCTGATTCTACGGTGAGTCTGATTGGCGAAGGCTCAAAAGGGGCAGGTGAAATGTCGCCCAAAAATATGCTCGTAACATCCATCACGGATCAATTACGTCTGTCGAACGAATTTCAATCGAAAGTTGTGGGTGTCGCCATCAAAGACCGCGGAGCTATTTTGCCCGTCGGACACACCGGAGACGCTTATTGGTACGACACCCGTAATGGAAACTGGATAACCAGTTCATTCTACAAAAAAGAACTTCCAACTTGGGTGAAATCATTTAACGACCTGAAGCTTCCTGCGAGTTATACCAAAGAAATGTGGACTCCGCTTTATGATATAAACTCGTACGTTGAAACCGAAGATGACGATCAGCCATACGAAGCATCTATTTCGGGCGAAAGCAGTGCTGTATTCCCGCATAAAGTAACCATGGGAAGTATTGCTCAAACTCCTTACGGAAATTATTTGACCCGTGATTTTGCCATTGCGGCAATTGAAGGTGAAAATTTGGGGAAAGGAAAAGCAACTGATTTCCTCGCGGTTAGTTTTTCAACGCCCGATTACGCTGGACATGCTTTTGGTCCGCACTCAAAAGAAATTGAAGACATTTATCTGCGATTTGACAAAGACATCGAGTTGTTGTTAGATTATCTTGATACAAATATTGGTGAAGGAGAATACACCGTTTTTTTAACGGCAGATCACGGCGTCGCGGATATTCCTTCGTTTACGCGTAAGAATAAACTTGCTGGCGGATTACTGACAGGAAGCGAAATTTCTGAGCCCATCAGAAAAGCAATTGAAGAAAAGTATGGCGAAGGCAAGTGGGTTGAGTCGTTCGATAACTATCAACTGTATTTAAACCACGAATTACTCAAAGAAAAAGGTGTTTCAGTAGAAGATATTTATAAAGTAGTGCGTCCAGTTTTGATTCGTCAGGAAGGAATTTATGAAGTAGTAGATTTGACAAATCTATCTAAAACCTCGATTCCTGAATTCTACAAAGAAAAGGTAATCAACATGTACAACCCAAAGCGAAGCGGAGACTTAATGATACTAGTCGAGCCGTCGTGGTTGGTAGGTTATACGAAGGGCACAACTCACGGAAGCATGTGGTCTTACGACACACACGTGCCGCTTTTGTGGTACGGTTGGGGCATCAAGAAAGGAGAAACTGTCAGAAATACGTATATTTCGGATATAGCCCCGACACTCGCTATTTTATTAAAAATACTCGAACCTAGTGGAAGTGTCGGTAAGCCGATTGAAGACTTATTCGATTAAAATTTGGACGTCAGACTTCTGATGCTGTTTTGATTCAAAAGGTCAAGTAAAACCTCTGCACTATTCCGTGAAGTTTGTGTTTTCGCAGTCCGGAAGTTCACGGTAAACAAAATTTATAGTCATAAAAACACCAACAATGTTCTCAGAAAAAGACCTCAAACAAATAGAAAAACGCGGAAGTGAAATAGCTACCGTAGAGCAACAAGTAGAAAATTTCAAAACGGGTTTTCCATTTATAATAGCCGATCGTGCTGCTACTATCGGTGATGGAGTTATTGAACTCGACGGGTCTGACTTACGTATCAATGCTGCTCTTTTTGACAGCCAAGCTCCGAAGTTAAAATTATTAAAATTTGTTCCCGCATCGGGTGCGGCGAGCCGGATGTTCAAAGGGCTTTTTGCGGCGAAAGACGAAGGTAAATCTGACGAAAAAACGGAACAGTTCTTTGAAAAAATAAAAGACTTTGCATTTTACAAAAGCCTCGCGGAAGTTGTTGAGAGCGAAGGTGATAAACAAGAAATTTTAGAGAAACTCCTAACCGAAAGCGGTTTGGATTACGGCAATCTACCCAAAGGATTATTAGAGTTTCACAAGTACGGAGGTACGACTCGTACTGCCGTGGAAGAGCACTTGGTGGAAGGGGCTTTGTACGCTAATAAGTACGGGCGGGTGCGGTTGCATTTTACCGTTTCGCCAGAGCATAAAAAGAAATTCAAGGCTTTGCTGAGTAGCGTTGTCCCAGGTTACGAAGCTAAGTTCAATGTAAAGTATAATATCACTTTTTCAGAGCAAAATCCTGCTACCGATACGATTGCCGTAGATATGGAAAACGAACCGTTTCGTTTGGATAACGGCAGTATTTTGTTCCGTCCAGCGGGACACGGAGCGTTGCTTGAAAACCTCAACGAACAAGATGCCGACATTATTTTTATCAAGAATATTGATAACGTTGTTCCCGATCATCTAAAAGGTGAAACTGTCATTTATAAAAAGGCGTTGGCGGGAATTTTGATAAACACGAAGAAGCAAGTTGCCTCGTATTTGAAGCGTTTAGAAAAAGAAGAAGTAACCGCTTACATGGTGCAGAAAGTTGCCCGTTTCTTGAAAAATGACTTGTGCATTGAGCCACCTGCGGGATTTAGAAACTGGAGTTTTGAAGAAAAGATGACTTACTGCAAGGAAAAGCTTAACCGTCCGATCAGAGTTTGCGGAATGGTAAAAAATGTGGGGGAACCCGGCGGCGGTCCGTTTTGGGCGAAAAACGACGACGATTCCGTTTCGTTGCACATCGTGGAGTCCGCTCAGTTTGATATGGATAATAAAAAACAACAAGCTATTTTTGAAAACGCCACGCATTTCAACCCCGTTGATTTGATTGTTTCGACCAAAGATTTCCAGAAAAAGCCGTTTGACTTACTGCAATTCCGTGACGCCAAAACGGGTTTTGTCACCGGAAAATCTATGAACGGAAAAGAACTGCAAGCTCAGGAACTCCCTGGGCTTTGGAACGGCTCCATGGCGGACTGGAACACACTCTTTGTAGAAGTGCCACTCGTTACGTTCAATCCCGTCAAAACGGTGAATGATTTGCTACGAGCCGAGCATCAGCCGGAAGGGTGAGGTGATTGTAGTATTAAACGCTTTCTGATAACGAATCAAAGCTTTTCGTAAACCCGTAGGGTTAACTATTTGGTCGTCGTAATCATAATTTCGATATAAGTTTCATAGTCCCATCGGGACGACCTACAAGTTGTTTATTTAGGTCGTTCCGATGGGACTTAAAATACCCTCTTGTATCAAACCCTACTATTACCAAAGGGTCGCACCGATGGTGCTGATTATTTTGCAGACTAACTCTCTCTATTTAAATGGAAGCGGCGTATTCCCAACAGAAGGATATACAGTTGAAATGGGGCGAAGTGAAATTCGAACAAAATACGGAGCCCAAATACAATAGAGACTACATAAAAACCCCTGTTATAGGCGTTAGAAACGGATTTGATAGGTATGAAAAAGAAATTGTTTGCTATTTTGAATATAACGGCAAAAGTCAAACAACTTTAAAAGTGATTATATTAATGTCACTATAAATCAAATGCAAACAGAAATTTTTCCGTGGTTCAGGTCGTTAGAATCAGGAATTCCTGATTTAACCTTCCCGACTCTCCGCCCATCTGTTTCAGAATCCAATAGTACGCATAGTACGCACAAAATAAAACTTCCACCACCAAAAGCGTAGCTGCCCTATCGGGGCAATATGTCTGTAGAAAAAGGGTATTATTCTAATTAATCAAGTGCCGGAGGTATGATATACTTATTGGAAGTTGTCACTTTCCAAAGAGGAATAATATTTGAGTAAAGAGCATTTTCTGTGCCTTCATTTAAATACCATTTCCATGAAAAACATATTAACGATTATACCTTTTCACAAGGAGTTGTAAAATATAGGTACTACAATTGGCTTTCGGCTGGGAGAAGCCACCGTTCTTTTTATCGCTCATACCAAAGTAGACGGTTTGTTAATTATGTGCCAAAATCCGCAATGGCGTAGCTATTCCTCGAAATTCGCTTCAGAGCTTTTGAAGTCCGTTGCTATTCGGGTAGCGGATTTTACTTTCTGAGTCGTTGCGGGACGTATTTTTTTATATTCTCAATATTTAAGTACCCACAGTTGTGAATAGTGTTGGATATATTGTACGTATATTTGAGCCTTCCACAAATCATAAAATTCTGTTTTCAATAATTTCCTGATAATAAAATATCATTGGATTTTATCATAATATTTTGAGGAATGGGAGGAGCTGTACTCAGAGAGCAAAATCTGAAAAATACAAATGAAGCAGGTAATAATCACGTAGAAACAACGTCTGATTATTATCATACCATATTCTAAATTTTGACGAAAGAGTCTTATAAATAAAACAAACCCATGCACATTATTGGAAGGGCAGATAAAGTTGATCTTCCTGAGTTTAACCTGACAAACATAGAAGTAAAAACGGATACTGGAGCCTTCACATCCTCTATCCATTGCTCTTACGTTAACGAGTCAGAATCAGACGGGGAAAAGTACTTAGAATTTAAATTATTAGATCCTGCTTACCCGCAGTTCACTGACTCGGTTATAAAAACGAAAACTTACGAAAAGAAGATAGTAAAAAACTCATTTGGAATGAGTGAAGAGAGATTTGTCATTAAGACAAAAATTGTCATTTTCTCCTACGAGTACCCGATAGAGTTCTCTCTTAGCCAAAGGGAAGAAATGAAATATCCGATACTGCTGGGAAGGAAGTTTTTAAGTAAAAAGTTCATGGTGAACCCTTCTGTACAGAACGTTTCATTCAAGTTGAAATCACCCAAATAACCAAAAAGTAAACATGAAAATCGCAGTTTTATCAAGAGGTCCTAAACTATATTCTACCCAAAGACTTCTTGAGGCTATCAAGGAAAGAGGGCATGAAGCGATGTTGGTGGATCATTTGAAATGCATCATAGAGTTAGAAAGAAAATCCCCGAAAATATTTTATCAGGGTAAGTACTTAGACGATATAGATGCTATTATTCCAAGAATTGGAGCATCGGTTACTTTTTACGGAACGGCTGTTGTCAGACAATTCGAAATGATGAAAGTTTTTTCAGCTGTTGAGTCGCAGGCATTAATCAGGTCAAGAGATAAGCTGAGGAGCTTACAGGTATTAGCCAGAGCTGGAGTAGGCCTACCCAAAACTGTTTTTGCTAATGGTGCAAAAAACGTTGACCATATTATAGAAAGCGTAGGCGGAGCCCCGTTGATACTCAAATTATTAGAAGGTACTCAAGGTTTAGGCGTAGTACTGGCAGAAACTCACAACGCCGCTAATTCTGTCATGGAAGCATTTGAAGGATTAAACGCAAGGGTCATCGCTCAGCAGTTTATCAAAGAATCAGGTGGGGCAGATATCCGGGTATTTATTGTGGATGGAGTAGTTGTGGGAGCAATGAAAAGGCAGGGGAAAGAAGGTGAATTCAGGTCGAACCTCCATCGGGGTGGAAGTGCTTCGATTGTAGAATTGACAGATAGGGAAGAATTGACCGCCCTTAGAGCAGCAAAGGCAATGGGTCTTGGAGTAGCTGGCGTTGATATGTTACAATCATCAAACGGACCTTTGGTACTTGAAGTAAACTCATCTCCTGGTCTTGAGGGTATTGAGAATGCAACTAAAAAGGATATTGCAAAGGAAATAATAAAATATATAGAAAGAAATATTGAAGACTGATCTGACTATTTTAGGTACTGAAATAAAAAAAGGTAGCAGCGTTTTTTTGGAAATGGAAGTTGCAAAACTTCATACCAGAAACCACATAAGTGTTCCGGTTATCGTAGAACGGGCTGTCGAAGACGGCCCCGTTCTTTTACTTCTTGGGGGAGTACACGGTGATGAAATAAATGGCGTTGCGATTGTTCGGGATATCATTCGTAAAAATATAACAAACCAGAATGTGGTACTATTATCTGTATTCCAGTGCTCAACTCGTTTGGATATTTGAATCAAACGAGAGAATTTCCGGATGGAAGGGATTTAAATAGGGTGTTTCCTGGCTCGCCGCAAGGTTCGTTGGCTAGTCAGTTTGCTCATAAATTCATGACCGAGATTGCCCCGCATGTGGATTATGTGCTGGATTTCCATACTGGAGGTGCTGCTCGGGAGAATTACCCCAATGTACGTTATTGCGAAGGGCAAGAAGTTAATTCAAAACTGGTTGAAGCATTTAATGCCCCATTTGTAGTCCATTCAAATTATATTCCAAAATCGTTGAGGGACGCTATTAATAAATTGGGAAAACCAATTCTACTATTTGAAGGCGGGAAATCACTTCAATTGAGCCCTTTTGTTGTTAAAGTTGGGGTAGAAGGTGCCATGAGTGTTATGAAATATTTGGGCATACACAGCGGAGACCCCGTAAAAACTAATAATCCGATAGTAGTGAAGAAGAGCAAGTGGATTCGGGCACCGCACTCTGGACTGTTTGAATCAGTTGTTGAGAACGGCAGTTTTGCTCCGAAAAAATCCATCCTTGGAAGAATATCCGATCCTTACGGAGAGTTTCAGAAAAACTTATTTGCTCCTATTGACTGCTATATTTTTGGCTTAAATACTTCTCCCATCGTAAATAAAGGAGATGCTATTTTCCATGTCAGTACTGAAATTGAATAAGAACGTTACACGTATTACTTAATCGCATTTAATTGCAGGTATGCTTTAAATTCTCCGTAATCTGCTGCCATTTGGGTGGCGGATTTTTCTTTTTCAAGCAATACCGCAAGTCGTTTCGGGATTTCCAGTTTCTCTCCGAGTGATGCTTCGCTCAATGTTGGCTCTACATCGGGTAGGAATTTGGCGTAATGAGCCGTTGACAAAAATACGCCGCTTACGTTTTTATCAGTTTGCTTTAGGTAGTCTTTCAGTCCTAAATAAGCAATTGCTGTGTGTGGACACATGATGTAATCCGTTCGTTTATAAACGTCTTGCATGCAAAGTCGGGTTTGCTCATCGGTGTAGTGAAATCCTGATAACTTATTTTTTAGTTCTTCGTAAGAATCGCCGAATAAGGCTTTCAAACGAGGGAAATTGCTCGGGTTTCCAACATCCATGGCGTTTGAAATGGTAGAAATAGAAGGACTTATTGGCGTAAAGTTTGCCGTTTCGATGTATTCAGGAATAACCTTATTGAGATTTGTTGCCGCCACGAATCGCTCAACGGGCATTCCCATTCGCCAGGCAATTACGCCTGCACTCAAGTTTCCGAAGTTTCCACTCGGAATTGCAAAAACAATCGATTTCCCCTGCTTTTTCAATTGAGCGTAAGCATAAACGTAATAAAACGCCTGCGGAATCAAACGAGCAATATTGATTGAATTGGCGGAAGCTAAGTTAAATTCATTTCTTAAATCGTTGTCAAGAAATGCTTCTTTTACCAATTTCTGGCAATCGTCAAACGTACCGTCAATTTCTATTGCCTTGATATTTTTACCAAGCGTGGTCAATTGTTTTTCTTGAATCTCGCTTACTTTCCCACTTGGGTAAAGTATCGTAACTGAAATGTTATTTACATCGTAAAACCCCTGAGCAACAGCCCCGCCGGTATCGCCGGATGTAGCTACGAGAATATTGATTTTGCGGGATGATTTTTCTAAGAAATAAGACATTATTGCTGCCATAAAACGAGCTCCAAAGTCTTTGAATGCCATGCTTGGCCCGTGAAAAAGCTCCAAGCAATGAATGTCTTCTTCAATAGTCACGATAGGTGCATCGAAGTCGATGGCATTATTAATGAGTCTTCGTAAATCGTTCGTTGGGATTTCGTCTTTCAAAAAAGCATTTGCTATTTCAAAAGCCACTTCGCTAAGAGATAGTTTTTGTACAGATTCCCAGAAAGAATCAGGCAGTACTGGAATTTGTTCTGGCATGTAAAGCCCGTTGTCTGGTGGTAATCCCCTGAAAATTGCCTCCTCCATTTCGACGTTTGGACTTTGGCGGTTGGTGCTGTATAATTGCATAGTAACTTTGGTTCAAATAGAATGTCAAAGCTACTAAAATTTGGAACAAGGATGCAGAGAAAAATTCACATCAGGTGGTTACAAAGTTCAAATACTGGTTCGAAACAAAACTTTATTTATTGCAAACGGGTTCTTTTGTGTAAACAACATATATAAAACTAAGATGAAAAAAATTGCATTAGTATTAATAACAGCAACGATGTTTGCGGCTTGTTCGGGTGATGATAAAACTACCGAGGAAGCTACTACTGAAGAAGCAGTAGTGGTAGAAGATGAATCGTCTACCAAAATGGAAGACGGTGTGGCAAAGGTTGATTTATACTCAAGCGACCAAATGAAGTACGACAAGAACGAGATAACCGTTCCGGCGGGTTCTAAGGTTGAACTGACATTGACGCACACAGGGACTATGGCCGTGGAAGTAATGGGACACAATTTTGTCTTGTTAAAGCAAGGAACTGACTTAGTGGCTTTCACTACCGAAGCAAGCAAGGCAATGGATAACGGTTATGTTCCTGCGGGATCTGACGCTGTTCTTGCTAATACAGAACTAATCGGTGGAGGTGGATCTACTACTATTACATTCGATGCTCCTGAAGCGGGAACGTACGATTTTATTTGCAGTTTCCCCGGACATTACGCATTGATGAAAGGTAAGTTCATTGTAGAATAAGCCTTTCTTCTCGACTGATACAAAGGGCGATACGTTTCAACGTGTCGCCTTTTTATTTGCAGCTGGTGAAATTTACAAGATATTTAATTTTTCGCTTTTATAAGATGCCAGTTGTTCGTGTTGAGGTTTTAAGTTCGTAACCAACGTATCAATTGCCTCAATACCTGCTACTTTATAAGGCTCCACAAGATCAAGTTTTTCTTCAACCACGCAGCAGATAGTTTTTTTTGAACTTTGCATCATTGTCTGTTTAATAATAGATTCTTCGTAATTTCTGATTGACAAGCCCCGTTCTGGGTGAATGCCGTTCACACCAATAAAGAATAAGTCTGCGTTGATATTTTTTACTTGATTTATTACATCTATTCCCAGTGTTATTTGGCAATGTTTATAATATGAACCACCCAACAAAATAACGTTTACGTGAAGGTGGTCATTGAGAGTCAGAGCCAATGGTGGGCTATTGGTCATGATAGTAGCGTGCGTATCTTTAGGAAGTTGTTCCGCAATAAAAAAATTGGTGGTCCCGCCATCCATTAGAATTAGTTGGCCTTTCTTCTTAAAGAAGGGTTGAATTTTATCTAATAGCTTTTTTAGGTCATCGCCCTTAACATGGTTCTTTTGTTGGCTCAATACATTGAGGTATGAGTTTTCTACTGCTCCGCCGTGTACTTTTTTGAGGAAACCTTTGTCCTCCAGTTCAATTACGTCTCGACGAATACTGTCGTAAGAAACGTTTAAAAGTATGCTCAGTTGAACAAAATTAACTTTTTTGTTAGCTTTCAGCTCTTCCAAAATAAGCCGTTGTCTCTCTTCTTTCATCATAGGTATAATACTCAAATAAGTGCCGTTGCAAAATAATGCAAAATTTCGTGCCCAAGCATAATTTTATTGTATATATTTGCAGTGATAGATAGATAACCTATGATGAATATAGATGCTCTTATGATGTACTCGTACGCATGAGGGCGTTTTATTTTCCTAATTGCGTTCCTGCGTAGATGGCTATCAGACACAAGAAAGTGTTCACCCCAATATTTATAAAAGCTTCGCTCATCCTTCCTTCCGAAAAAAGCTTTGCGGTATCGTAGCTAAAGGTAGAAAAAGTGCTAAATCCCCCACAAAACCCAATAGCTATCAAAGGTCTCAATATACTATCCGATACGATTAGTTTTGACATTATATAGCCCAGGAATAGACTTGCTAAGATGTTAGCTATCAGCGTTCCGGCGGGGAAATTTGCGGGAATAAATTTAGTGCTAGCTTTGCCGATAAGGTAGCGTGTTACACTCCCTAAGCCTCCCCCCACAAAAACGTAGAACGCTGCTTTCATAAAACTACTTTTTTTGGTATATCATCTTGCCACTTTCGTCGTATTCACGAATGATATAAGGTTCCATATCATCAAAGCAGTCTCCGCCGTATTGAGTCTCTTTTTTTCTTCGGTTACCAGTAGAGTAGTACTCAATCCACTTGCCTATTTTAACGCCATTATCAAGCTGCCCCTGAATAGCTAATGTGCCAGCTTCGTGAAATATATAATACTCACCGGTTTGCTTGCCGTACCAGTTAGGTATCACCTCTTTAATTTTCGTGCTGTCAGTATCGTAGTAAGTGATTGTAGAATTACCAAGAAAGCCCCTGCTATAAGTTGATTTTGAAAGTACATCCTCGTTGCCGTCGTAAGTTACCCACCTACCGTGCTTTGTGCCGAGGTAATAATAACCTTCTTCTATCAAAGTCTCGCCGCGATATTCTTTGTACGGTCCGTGCATAAGTAAGTTAGCCTCACGGTTTCTGGCTAAAGCTTCTACAACCCGTTGCCGTTTTTGCTCAAACCAAAATATACTTTTTACGTAAGGATCTGGGATTTGGTTGTTTTTCTTGGAGGTATACAGTTCGGTGTACCGCATTCTATTTCCAGAGCCTCTACGTACTATTTGTTTATCAACGGCAATCCCGTCGTACTTTTTTCCATCAAAAAGGTTAGCGGCACTTTTAGCCAGTTCTTTCGTTTTCTTAGCTTTCCTTTTTACTTTAAGACCAATATCAGGTAATGTTTCGCTGACAAATTTCTTCGCATCTTCCACACTCGAAATCGAATTATCGCTGGGTAGATTCAACTTAGCATTTGGCAGCGTAATATCTACGGGAGCAATGCTTTCTATTTTTTCTGCTAGTGTCATTCCCTTGCGTTCGGCTTTTTTCTCCGCTTTTGTTTTAGCTCGGGGAATTGCCGGATTTTGGGCAAAAGGTTCAGTTATGAGTGAGCAGTTAATGGTCAACAATAAAATAAAGATTTTGCCGAAACAAGCAGTAAAGAGAAAGGGTGGTCGAAATACTGACCGCCGTTGGCTAACCGCTGGCTGCCGATTGTCAGAAATTTCCTGATATCTAAGACCGGAAATCCAACATCTACTATCTGATACCTGATTATTTAGCTGAGAATTGGTCATTACTGATTTGTCGTCGTACTTTTGTGTCTAAATAATTTAACGGTAAACCTACAAAGAAATTGAAACAATCGGACAAAATCTACATCGCTGGACACCGTGGAATGGTCGGCTCAGCTATTTACCGAAATTTGGTTGCTGCGGGGTTCACAAATTTTGTTTTTCGTACATCCTCAGAGTTGGATCTACGTAATCAACAAGCCGTCTTTGATTTCTTCAACGCCGAGAAACCTGATTACGTTTTTTTGGCTGCTGCTAAAGTGGGCGGTATCATGGCTAATAGCACTTATCGTGCTGATTTCCTGTACGAAAATTTACAAATACAGAATAATATAATTCACTCAGCTTATCTAACGAAAGTTGAAAAGTTGATGTTTCTGGGTTCGTCTTGCATTTATCCTAAGTTTGCAGAACAGCCTATTTCGGAAGATTCTTTACTAACGGGAAAGTTAGAAGAAACAAACGAGCCGTACGCCATCGCGAAGATTGCGGGTATAAAAATGTGTGAAGCTTACCGTGATCAATACGGTTGTAATTTTATTTCGGTGATGCCGACGAACCTTTACGGTCCGAACGATAACTATGATTTGAACAACTCGCACGTACTTCCGGCAATGATTCGGAAATTTCACGAAGCGAAAGAAAGCAATGCCCTAGCTGTCGAACTTTGGGGAACCGGAAAACCGATGCGGGAGTTTTTGCATGCTGATGATCTCGCCGATGCTTGCGTTTATTTGATGCAAAATTACCACGAACCGTCATTAGTAAATATCGGAACGGGGGTTGACGTAACCATAAGAGAACTCGCAGAAACGGTCCAGAAAACTATTGGTTACGAAGGTAAAATAAACTGGAACACTGAAAAGCCCGACGGCACACCTCGTAAATTAATGAACGTAACTAAGTTACATGATTTAGGTTGGAAGCACACCATCAATCTGAAAGAAGGAATCGAGCGTGTTTACGGTGAATATAAGAACAACGAGAATGTACGGGTACACTAAAAATACATGAAAAGACATATTGCCATTCTTGGCTCAACAGGTTCAATCGGAACGCAGGCATTGGAAGTCATAGCCGCTAATTCGGACATTTTTGAAGTAGAAGTTTTAACCGCTCAGAATAACGCTGATTTATTAATCGAGCAAGCTGCTCGTTTCAAGCCCAGTACTGTAGTGATTGCTAACGAATTGCTCTACGATAAAGTCTTTTCTGAACTCGATCCGCTGGGAATAAAGGTTTACTCTGGAGAAAAAGCATTATCGGGAGTGGTAGAAAGTGAAAGTATTCACATGGTTCTTACCGCTTTGGTGGGTTATGTAGGATTATTGCCAACTATTCGGGCAATCAAAGCGGGTAAGCACATTGCTTTAGCAAACAAAGAAACACTCGTGGTTGCCGGAGAAATAATCACCGCGTTAGCTCGTGAATACAAGGTTGATATTTTACCCGTTGACTCAGAACATTCGGCTATTTTTCAATGCCTTGTTGGTGAATTTCATAATCCGATTGAAAAAATAGTATTGACCGCCTCTGGTGGTCCGTTTCGGGGAAAGGATAGAAAGTTTCTGGAAACGGTTACGAAAGAACAAGCTCTCAAACATCCTAACTGGGACATGGGAGCAAAGATTACGATAGACTCTGCTTCGCTGATGAACAAAGGTCTGGAAGTAATAGAGGCAAAATGGTTATTTGATCTAACGGTGGAGCAAATCGACGTAGTGGTTCATCCGCAAAGCATTATTCACTCTATAGTGCAATTTGAAGATGGTAGTATGAAGGCTCAAATGGGCTTGCCGGATATGCGTTTGCCGATTCAATTTGCGTTAGGTTTTCCGAATAGATTGAAATCTGATTTCGAACGATTCGATTTCCTAAATTATCCGTCGCTGACATTCGAGCAGCCAGACGCTAAGACATTCCGAAACTTAGGTTTCGCTTTTGAAGCACTTGAGAAAAGTGGAAATGCCGCGTGTATTGTTAACGCTGCCAACGAGATTGCCGTAGCTGCCTTCCTGAAAGACAAAGTAAGTTTTCTGGGAATGTCAGATGTAATTGAACGTTGTATGAATGATGTAGCGTTTATAGAAAAGCCATCTTTGGAAGATTATATCGCCACTGATGAGGCTACTCGAATAAAGGCAAAAGAAATTATTGGTAAACTTTAAATGCTAGATGTTGGTTGTTTAATGCTGGAATTTGTTTTCTGTGCAATCAGTACTTCGCTTTCTTCCCGATAGCTATCGGAATCTTTCACCATTCTCTAAGAAAATATGAGCAAGCCATTTCACGTAATTTACGAAGATAACCACTTAATAATTGTCAATAAAAAGGCAGGCGTATTAGTGCAAGGCGACAAAACCGGAGATAAAAATCTGGCTGAGTACGTAAAGGATTATATAAAAGAAAAATACGATAAACCTGGCGATGTTTACCTTGGTACAATCCATCGGTTAGATCGTCCAGTAAGTGGTTTGATTATCTTCGCTCGTACTTCAAAGGCTCTGGAACGTATGAATGAATTATTCAAGAAGCGTAAAATCCAGAAAACGTATTGGGCAATTACGCGTAATAAACCAGAGAAAAAGAATGATCGGTTAACACATTGGCTTGTTAAAAATAGCGAGACCAATAAGGTAACTGCTCACGATCGTGAAGTTCTGGGTTCGAAGAAAGCGGAATTAACTTACCGATATATTGGACGGATAAATGACTATCATTTGACTGAAGTTTCGCCCATTACGGGACGTTCACACCAAATACGAGTACAATTAGCTGCCATGGGATGCCCAATCAGAGGAGACATAAAGTATGGTTATCCAAAAGGGAATGCTGACGGGTCTATTTGCCTACATTCTCGCCGAGTGTATTTCATTCATCCGGTAAAGAAAGAGCCGCTTTTATGTAAAGCGGCTCTGCCAGAACAATCCTTTTGGGAGGAATTCTTAGGTTTAGAAACGGAGGAAGTCAAGACTGAAAACCTCAGTTTTTTACATTGATTCAATTATTTTTTCTTCGAATATATCTTCGTTTGCTTGTTCAAAAACTTTCTTGATGCCTTCCATGGCACCGGTAAGCATGCTAATTGGTAGCAGTAAGGGTAGAAATACAACCCATTGTAGTACCATGAGTAAATTGACGTTTTTTTTCTTCATAATGGTTAGATGTTTAGTTGCGGTTGACTCTCTTTCCACGGGTAAGACAAAGAGGATACCAATTATTCGTAAAATAAAATTAATTACTTGAATAATACAAATACAGAACGCCTGAAACCATATTTTGTTTAGAAGGATTAGAAAAACGTTCAGGAAACGTGCCAACGCACAAAAGCTTCCATGGCTTCGTACTCGGCAAGGCCTAACTTATCGTAAAGTTGTGCGGTACCGTGGTTACGTTCCTCGGCTCGTTGCCAAAACTCTCTTGAATCACTCCCTTGGAATACTACGCCGTCTTTTTGTGATTGGTGTTTAAATATACCCAAACGCTTTTGTAAGACTTGCTCGGGACTCATCGGAACGGCCATTTCAATTTCGTGAATATCCCACTCCGCCCAGGCACCGCGGTAGAGCCAAACCCAGCAATCTTTCATGTATGGCTTATCTTGTAAGCGTCTTACGGCTTCAAACACAGCATCTAAACACACTTTGTGCGTACCATGCGGGTCAGCTAAATCACCAGCAGCGTATATCTGGTGCGGTCTTACCTCTTCAATAACATCCATTACTATTTGAATATCCGCTTCGCCTAAATCATCTTTACTGATAGTTCCGGTTTCGTAAAACGGCATGTGCATAAAGTGAGCGTTTTCAATGGGAACACCCACAAAACGGCAGGTTGCCTTAGCTTCTCCCCTACGAACAATACCCTTTACCTGTCGGACTTCTGGAGTATCGATATCACTTGACTTTTTGTTTTTTAGGAAACTTTTTGCCTTATCAAAGATGGCTGAGGCTTCTTTATTATCAATACCAAAATGTTTATTGTAATCAACCACGAAATCAATAAACCTCAGAGCTTCATCGTCGGCTACGGCAATATTACCAGAGGTTTGATAGCCTACGTGAACCTCATGTCCTTGATCTATAAGTCGTTGGAACGTACCACCCATGGAAATAATATCATCGTCAGGGTGCGGGCTAAATATTAGGCAACGCTTCTGAGTCGGATTTTTTCTTTCTGGACGGTAGGTATCGTCTGCATTTGGTTTGCCACCAGGCCATCCGGAGATAGTATGTTGCAACTCGTTAAAAATATCAATATTTATATCGTACGCCTTGCCATGTAGTGCAAGAAGATCACTTAAGCCATTGTCGTTATAATCTTCGTTGGTAAGTTTCAGAATTGGTTTGTTAATCGAAAGCGATAAACTCGTAACAGCTTTCTTAGTCATGCGTCTATCCCAAACTACGTCTTCAACTAACCACGGCATTTTCATTCGCTTTAGCTCAGAAGCAGCCGCTTCGTCCACTACGAATAATTTATTCGCATGCGTTTGTAGATACGTTGAAGGATTTTTCTCTGTCACTGTTCCTTCTACTGCCTCAGCTACCGCCAGAGCCTTGCGTTCTCCCCACGCAAGGAGTACTACGCGTTTAGCACTTAATATTTTAGAAATTCCTAATGTAATTGCTTTCTTAGGAACGCGGGTAATCTCCCCACCGAAATCGCTAGTTGCTGCCGCACGAGTGGAGTGATCGAGCATCATCAGGCGAGTACGTGATGAAGCTAAAGAACCTGGCTCATTAAAACCAATGTGCCCGTTTCCACCAATACCCAATAGTTGAAAGTCAAGACCACCCAACTGCTTAATATTACGCTCGTATTGTTCGCAATACTCATTGATTTGGTTCTGGGGTAATGTTCCGTCGGGGATAAAGTAGTTTTCTGCCGGAATATCAATGTGATTAAATAATTGCTCCCGCATGAACCGCCAGTAGCTCTGCACAGCATCAGGCTCCATTGGGTAATATTCGTCAAGGTTGAAAGTAACTACGTTCTTGAAACTTAGACCTTCGTCTTTGTGTAAACGAATAAGTTCTGCGTAAACTGACTTAGGAGAAGAGCCAGTAGCAAGACCCAAAACGCACGGCTTGTTTTCTTTCTGTTTCGAGATAATGAGATCTGCTATTTCGCGAGCTACAGCCTGAGATGCTGTCTTGGAGTTTTGATATATACGGGTAGGTATTTTCTCGTACGCAATAGGTTCTCTGGTGATTTGTTGTTGCATTGTCTGAGTAGGTTGTAAATGTTTATACGAAAGTAAGAATTAATTTTGCAACTATACTTTATCTAATATTACTTTTTAAATTTTTTTAAGAAGTAGCATTCGTTCGTTTTCTGACCTACTACGTTAACTATTTTGCAATGATACAACTATCTTTTACCACTCGTCCTCTGAAAATTAGGCTTCATCCTCTTTTCGCAATTTTCACAACTTTACTTAAAAGGCAAGCGTTTAAGGCAAGGTACTACTTATGAATAGCTATACGAAATGAATTTACTACTACGCATCTTATTTTTACTAATGTTTGCTTCGGCAGCATCTGCCCAAGGAAAATTTACGCTTAGCGGCGTAGTTAAAGACGCTTCAAACGGAGAAGACCTTATTGGAGCTACAATCTACGTCGATGATTTGAAAACAGGTACCCAAACCAATGTCTATGGGTTTTATTCCCTGACAGTTGCCGCTGGAACGTATGACGTTATTTACCGCTATATAGGTTTCGAAGACGTGAAAAAGCAAGTTACACTAACTCAGAACCAAGTTCTTAACATCGAACTCGCGGAAGGCGGCACACTGCTAAACGAAGTAGTTGTTTCCTCAAGAAGGGAAGATGAGAATATTCGTAGCATCGAAATGTCGGTGAATAAAGTAGAGATGAAGACTATCTGTAAAATGCCCGCATTCTTAGGCGAAGTGGATGTAATTCGCAGCATACAGTTTTTGCCAGGCGTGAGCTCAGTAGGAGAGGGGGCGTCAGGGTTTAACGTACGGGGCGGAGGAATTGACCAAAACTTGGTTTTATTAGATGAAGCTCCGGTCTATAATTCTTCTCACTTATTTGGGTTCTTTTCGGTTTTTAATCCTGATGCTGTTAAAGATGTGAAGTTGATAAAAGGTGGGATTCCAGCTCAATATGGTGGTCGGATTTCGTCAATTCTTGATGTGCGGATGAAAGAAGGAAATTCTAAAAAAGCCGAATTTACGGGTGGTGTAGGCACCATTTTCTCCCGTTTTGCCTACGAGCGGCCATTCGTGAAAGACAAAGGTTCATTTATTGTGGCGTTGCGAAGGTCATACATTGATATTTTGGCAAAACCGTTTCTTAAAAGTCCTGCTTTAAAAGATTCCAAATTTTACTTTTATGACCTCACGGCAAAAGCAAATTATAAAATCAATAATAAAAATACCGTTTATTTAAGTGGTTATTTTGGGCGTGACGTATTCGGGGCAGACTTTGGTTTTAATTGGGGGAATGCCACGACATCGTTTCGTTGGAATCACATTTTCAACGATAAGTTATTCCTGAACACGACCGTTTTTTATAGTAATTATGACTATTCGCTTGACTCAGATACGCAGAATAAAGACAACCAAGACTCGTTTAAATGGAAATCGAACATCATTAATTATAGCATAAAACCAGATTTTAGTTATTACTTAAATACTAAAAATACACTTAGTTTTGGTGGGCAAATCATCTATTATAACTTCAATCCTGGGCAAGCAACGGCTATTTCTGGAGGTGAAGCTCGATCGATTGGTTTGCCAAATAAGTATGCCGTTGAAATGGCCGCTTACGTTGGTAATGAACAAAGGCTGACCGAGAAGCTTTCGCTTCAGTACGGTATTCGCTACTCACAATATAGTTACTTAGGAAAAGGTAATGCTTTTATTTTAGATGAAGTTAATTCTATTCCTGGTGAAAGGCAGATTATTAAAGATGTGCAGCAATTTTCGCAGGGTGAAACCATTCAGACCTACGGTAATTGGGAACCCCGTTTTGCGGCAAATCTGAGTCTAAATAAGAGTACGTCCTTGAAGTTGAGTTACAACCGTTTGGCTCAATACATTCATTTACTTTCCAATACTACGGCATCGTCACCGTTGGACGTTTGGACTCCGAGCAGCAACAATATAAAACCCCAATTATCTAATCAAGTGGCGTTGGGCGTATTCAAAAATTTCAACGATAACTTGTTTGAAACTTCGGTTGAGGTGTATTACAAAACGCTCGAAAATCAGATTGATTATGTCCGAAACGCTGATTTATTATTGAACCCCGCCGTAGAGGCCGATTTGCTTTTTGGCATTGGTAGAGCTTATGGAGCAGAATTTTATGTAAAAAAAGCAAAAGGTAGGTTCAACGGTTGGATAAGCTACACGCTTGCCAAAACCGAACGAAAGGTAGAAGGCCTGAACAATAACGAGTGGTACGCTAGCCGTATTGATCGCCGACACAACGCCTCGGTTGTAATGATTTTTGATACCGAAAAAAAGTGGTCTTTCTCTGCTAACTTCTCGTTTGCAAGCGGGACACCCGCTAGTTTCCCGACAAATAAATTCGTTTGGCAGGGCATCGCTCTACCGCACAATTCTTCTGATACAAGAAATGATTACCGCATCCCGTCATCACACCGCTTAGACTTTGCGGCTACTCGACAAAATAAATATGCACTGTTTGGGCGTGGGAGCAGTGAGTGGGTCTTCTCGGTTTATAACGTCTATAATCGACGGAATCCGTATTCGGTTTATGTACGCCAAAATCCTGATAACTTGATGATTACAGAGGCCGTTCGATATGCCGTTTTTGGCTCGGTGATTCCAGCGGTGACGTATAATTTTAAGTTTTAAATTTTGGAGATTAAAGGTGTGAGGTAAGAGATTTGATACGTGTTAATTTTTAAAAAAAAAGCTCTCTTGTAAGTCTTCTCCTCTCAGGAGCGGGTTGGATGAGGCAAAATATAAATAATGAAAACAATCTACAAATTTAGCATTTTAGCAATTCTATTCATCGCTACGCTAACATCCTGCGAAGATGTAATTTCACTTGATACAAAGCCGGGCGTTGAGCAGCTGGTAGTAGATGCCTGGATTACTGATGAAATAAAAGCACAAACCGTAAAGCTGACGCTTTCTCAACCTTATTTTGATAATTCTACTCCGCCACCTGCTCTCGGAGCATCGGTTTTTATGTTTAGTCAGGATAGCACAGCGTATGAATTTATCGACGAGGAAAAGAACGGAGAATACATTTATCGCCCTCAAAATGGCAAGTCTTTTTTAACAAAAATAGGACAGCAATACGCTTTGTATATTAATTATCAGAGCGAAGAATACGTTTCTGCTTCGCGGTTAAAACCCGTTCCTAAAATTGATTCAGTATCCTATCAAGTATTTACTCGCCCTGTTGTAACAGATACCTTGCCGAAGGTCGGTTTTATCGCCGAATTTTACGCTCGTGATTTTGAAGGAAAGGGTGATGCCTACTGGGTACGCTACCGCAAAAATGGGAATCTAAAAAATAAACCAGACAATATCAGCATTTCGTTTGATGGTGGTTTTTCGCCAAATGCTGATACAGATGGCTTGTTGTTTATTCGCCCCATCAGGCAATCTATTAATGATTTTGGAGAGGCCCTTTATCAAGATAAAGACTCACTCGAAATAGATTTGTACGCTATCACAGCGGAGGCTTATTTTTTCTTATTTCAAGTACGGCAAGAATCGGCAAATGGGGGTATTTTTGCTACTCCACCCGCTAATATCCCAACCAATATTTTTAACCGAAATACAACTTCTAAGAAAACTGCTATTGGTTTCTTTGGTGTATCAACAGTAAGTACTTTCAAAACCGCTATTGATCAGAAAAAAGCGAAACCAGAGGATTGAAAAAATTAGCCACACTTTGGGCATACGCCTTGTACGAGCATATTTACTTCTTCACGGGCGTAACCCTCGGGAAGGGAAAATGCAGGAATATGTACACTTTCAATGCACGTAGTGTCGTTGCACACGGAGCATTTAAAATGCACGTGATTATGGTTGTGGGCTTCGTCGGTGCAGGCAGATCGGCAAATAGCGTATTTACTACCGCCGTCGCTGTCTAAAATCTTATGAATTAATCCTTTATCTACGAAGGTTTTGAGCGTTCGGTAAATGGTGACACGGTCAAACTTCTCCCCAAAATAGCTTTCTAAATCGCTGTGAGATTTGGCACTTTCATCGTCTTGGAACGCACGCAGAATTTCTTCCCGACATTCAGTGAGGCGGAGGTTATGCGTTTTCAAAAGGTTTCTTGTTGCACTCATAGCTTTGGATGCTGGTTGTCGGACTTTAGGTGTTGGAAACGTATATTTCCCAACACCTAACATCCAATATCATCTCGGTACTTCGGGATTAAAATCTAATTATTCACTACTTCCTCCGCTACGTTTCGTTCGAATTGAAGCTTGACTAAGTTCGCGTAATTTCCTTCGGGGTTCAAAATTAGGTCTTTGTGGCTTCCCGACTCAATTATTTCCCCATTTTTTAGCACGTAGATTTTATCTACGTTACGGATGGTTGCCAAACGGTGAGCAATAATAATGGTCGTGCGGTTTTTCATCAATTCGTCCAAAGCGTCTTGCACCAACCTTTCAGATTCAGAGTCTAAGGCACTCGTGGCTTCGTCGAGCAAAAGAATGGCGGGGTCTTTCAAAATTGCTCGGGCAATGGCAATTCGCTGCCGTTGTCCGCCCGAAAGCTTTACGCCGCGTTCACCCACTACTGTTTGGTATTTCTCAGGAAATCTGTTGATGAATTCAGTAGCGTTTGCTCGTTCGGCAGCTTCAATGACCTCCGCTTCGTTTGCGTCAGGTTTTCCGTAACTGATGTTTTCGTAAATTGTTCCTCCGAAAAGCATTACTTCCTGTGGCACAATTGCTACGTTGCTCCGCAAGCTACTTACGTTCAGTTCTTCAATATCATTGTCCGCTATTTCTATACTTCCGGTATCGAGTGGATACATTTTCATCAGCAATTGCACAATTGTTGACTTTCCAGCTCCGCTTTGTCCAACCAACGCAATTTTATCACCTGATTTTATATTCAAATTAATTCCTTTCAAAACGGGTATGTCCGGACGGGTAGGATAACTGAATTCAACATTTTTGTAAACAATATCTCCTCGTAAGTCTATTGATTGAATTGGGGTATCACTCTCCACTTCTGAATCTTCTTGCAGAATTTCCATTAACCGTTCCGACGCTCCGATACTTCCTTGTAATTGTCCGTAAATATCACCCAGGCCGCCCATTGAGCCACCAATAAATGTGGTGTAAAATAAGAACGTAAGCAAATCGGCGAGTTGCATCTCTCCGTCAATTACCAAACCACCGCCGTACCAGACCACCGCCACAATGCCACCAAACATTCCAACGATAAAAAAGGTAATAAAAGCCCCTCGCAAGGTTGCTGCTTTTAGAGCTACTTCTACTACATCGGTCAATGCATTTCTGTAACGTCCGATTTCCAAACGCTCATTGGTAAATGCTTTTACCACATTGACAGATTGCAAAGTTTCCTCCACAATCACGTTTGCTTCAGCAAGTTTATCCTGAGCTTTTTTGGAAAATTTGCGGATATATTTTCCGAAGAAAAGAGCTGCTCCGATCAAAATCGGAAATGTCGCTAACATAAAGAGTGTTAGCTTCCAAGACAAATATAAAATGATGGAAATTCCGACTATCAATGTTGCAATCTGACGAAAGAATTCCGCCAAAGTAATAGACATTACATTCTGAATAGAAGATACATCAGAAGTCAGGCGGCTGGTTAATTCACCAACTCGGCGTTGTTCAAAAAAAGTGATGGGTAATGTGATGAATTTACTATAAACTGTTCGTCGGATGTCGGCGGCAGTACGCTCACTAACCTGAGCGAAATAGTAAACTCTGAAAAACGAGAAGGTGCCTTGTAGTACGAGAATTCCGGCAAAAAATAACGTAACCTCGTTTAGGGTGTAATCTGAATTTCCTTCAATAACCCGAGTCATCTCACCAATTAGCATCGGGAAACTCAATGTAGTGGCACTTGAAAGTACCAAGAATATCAATCCAATTGCGAACGTCCATCTGTATGGTAGTACGAAGCTGAACAACTGCTTTGCTTTGCTCAAGCCTTCTTTACTTATTTTACGTTTTTCCTTCGGGTCTTCTTCGTCAAAAAAACTTTTCCTCTCTTTGGCCATTAGTTTTTAAAGATTTTAGTTGGGAGACTTCAAATACGAAATTCTATCTCATCCACATTTTTTAACGTTTTGCGGAATAGAAGTGTTCCAATGTTGTTAGGCAAGAGAAACAAGATTTTAAAGAAGAGGATTAGAACAAGCAGACCCGTGCGAGAAATGCAGAAAAGGTCGTTGTTTTTTTGTCAAAGTACTCAACTCGTCTGAAAGTACTTTACTTCTACGGTAGCCTTTTCCAAAATGGCTGCTGTTCGCTCGGGGCGGGCATCGGTGAGAAATATTTGTCCGAAAGTATGGTCGTTGATGCTTTCAATGATTTTATTGATACGGCGGTCGTCCAGTTTGTCAAAAATGTCATCGAGTAGCAGAATGGGCTTGGTTTGTTTTTCGGTACGGAGTAATTCAAACTGAGCAAAACGCAACGCCATAACAAATGCTTTCTTTTGTCCTTGCGAGCCAAATTTCTTTATTGGGTAATCGTCAATTTCGAATTCGTAATCATCGCGATGGATTCCTTTCGTAGTGCGTTGGGTGTATAAATCGACTTGTTTATTCTTACGGAAATTGGAGATGAAATTAAGGTCATTAACTTCAGAATTGTAAACGATAGTTACATTTTCCCGGCTTTCACTAAGTTCGGCGTATTTTTTGGTAAAAATGGGCTGAAAACGTTCTAAGAAAATCCGGCGTTCGGAGTTAATTTCTAAAGCTAAACGAAGCAGGTCTTCCGTGTAAATATCTAGTAAATCATCGTCCACAAAGTTTTGTTCCGCAAATTGCTTCAGCAAACTATTGCGTTGATCTAAAATACGATTGTAGTGTTGATAACGGGAGAGGTACTCAGCATTCATTTGTGAAATTACGCCGTCAAAAAAACGCCGCCGACTATCACTAGTATCACGAATCAAATCGGTATCGTCAGGGCCAATTAGCACAATTGGATATTTACCAATGTGTTCCGTGATTCGTTCGTAAGGTTGGCGGTCATGGAGTAGAACCTTCCGTTGCCCCCGTTGTATGGAGCAGGTTATTTGTTCTTGTTTTTCATCTTTCTCAAACAATCCGTCAATCATCATTGCATCGGCATCGTGCCGAATACTGAGAGCGTCATGATTTTGAATCGAACTTTTTGTTAATCCTAGATAATAAACGGCATCCAGTAGGTTAGTTTTGCCGCTGCCGTTATCTCCGACAATGCAATTAATATTGGGGGAGAAATCTGCCGTAAATTCTTTGTAATTACGGAAATTGAGTAAGTAAATACGTTTGAGGTATTGCAAATTAGGTTTGGATTCTACCTAGCCCTCCGCATCGGCGGCTCTACCCAAGGATGGGGAGGGCTAAATCAGATATTTATTTCTTAAGTAAGAGTATATGCTTTTTAGAAAAGGCAGACAACTGACACCTCAAATTGAGTATCGGAACTCAATTCAATTCATACCATTCTTTCACGTCCAACGGTTGGCGACGAAGAGAACGTTCTTCGGGGGCGTAATATTTGGCGAGATAATCAAGTACTTTAGGTTCGGCTTCACCCAAATCCCACAAGTTTTGGGTTTTTTGCATCCACACAATTTTCTCCTTCCAACCGTCCCGTGTAAAGCGGTTCATGGTAATAAGCTTTGATGAATGACAATTTGTGCAATGAGCTTGCACAAACATCAGATTTTCATCCAAGTGTAATCCCGTAGCAGCATCTATTCCGTCGGTGACTACGGTGGTATTTTCTGCAACTTCTTTAGTAGGCTGTTGAGCTGTTTTGCAAGCAGAAACACCGAAAACCATCAAACTGACTATGAAAGCTATTTTTTTCATTTGAATTTTTTGTCCTAATAAGTTACGGGGATTGAACGCTTTGTGGAACCACCTTGTCCTAAAATCGAATAATAATAATCCAGCATCGAACTTAACTCACTTTTACGGCGATGCGGTGGCAAGAATTATTTAAATATCCCTTCGGGTTCCAGCCAGGAATTACCATCGGTTGGGTTTTACCTTCAGAATCGGTGGCTTTTGCCCAAATTTCGTAATAACCTTGTTGCGGGAATTCGACTTCTGTCGACCAATGTTGCCACGCTAAACGGTTCACGGGTTTTGTGAGTTTGCAGATTTGCCAAGTTGCCCCAAAATCTATCGAAACATTCATTTCTGTCACTTCTAAATCTCCCGCCCAAGCATGTCCATTTACGCTCAATTTTTTATTAGAAGATAATGATGCTCCCGTTTTCGGATAAGTTATCAGGGATTTTACGGGCATAGATTCAATGATTTTCATATCTTCCATCGCCACTTTTTCACCCGGCTGAACCGGATTTTTGGGAACGCGGTAACTATCGCCTTCCATTTTTGGGCCGTCGTGTACGATGTTTCGAAGCACTATTTTGTCCAACCATTTCCCCGAAGTAGAAGCTGGCCAACCGCCGACTACCAATCGTAATGGATGTCCATTCTGAAAAGGAATATCTTCATCGTTCATTGCCCAGGCGACGAGTGTCTCGTTCTCAAGAGCTTTATTAATCGGTACGCCCCGTGAAATTACTACTTTGTTGGCATCGCCGCTGAGGTGTGTATCTTTTCCGTAATAACCGATGTAAACAGCATCTTCTTTGACTCCAACGTCTTCTAAAATATCTTTTAACCGAACGCCCGTCCATTTTGCACACGCCACAGCTCCTTCTGTCCATTGGTTTCCTGATGCAGACGGATAGAATCCCGCCCGACCATTACCGCCGCATTCGAGGGTTAATTGGTACGAGTAGGTTTTAAACTTGTTTTTTAATTCAGCAATGGTGAATGATTTAATTTGTTTCGCAGATTCCCCGGATATTTCGAGTGTCCACGAGTTTACGTCAATAGTTTTGGGCGGAGTTCCGTTGTTCCTGACGAAAAATTTATCGGCTGGAGTAACTTCGTCATTCAATAAGTGAGCGGGAACTTCAACGTTCCAAGGTCGATTATTCAAAATAGTAAGACCAGGGTTTTTACCGGGCAAAATTTCATCGGTAGATGGCATACCTACCAGCTCCATTCCTTTGGGGAGGTTTCGGGAAAAGACAACGGGAATACCCAATGCACCAGCAAGTGCGGTAAGGGAACCTTTAACTAAGAAATCTCGACGTTTGACAGGGCGGTGCTTCAAATTTACTCTTGTTTATGTAAGCGAAAGTTACAAAAACTTGTTGAAAATTTATCAGAAAGGGTAACCAACAGCGATGTTTAATATCAAGTTTTTATTACGCCACGCCGGATCTTTCAGGTTGAATTCGTTAAACACCCAACGCTCGCCTTCGGGACGTGAGGGTTTTCGAATTGGTGTTGCTAAATCGGCTCGTAATACAAAAAAGGAAACGTCTAGGCGTAGTCCAACACCCGCCCCTGCGGCAAGTTGTTTGTAGAAGTCTTTTCCAAACAATGAGTTTTCTCCGTAATAAAGGGGATCACTGTATTGCCAGATATTTCCGGCATCTATAAAAAGTGCCGTGCTGACATATTCGTTTATTTTTTGTCTGAGTTCAGTATTGAATTCTAATTTTATATCTCCTGTAAAGCTTCCGAAAAAGGTGCCAAACTGATCATTTGGGTCTCTGGTGTAAGTACCTGGACCAACGCCTCTCGCCAAAAATGCTCTGATACTGTTGCTACCTCCCGAAAAGTACTGACGGGTGAACGGGAGGGATAGTGAATTACCGTACGGAATACCCACCCCAGCAAATACCCGGTTGGCAATCTTAAGGGTCTTACTTAAGTTGTAATAATACCGGATATCGCCGTCAATTCTAATGTATTGTGAGTAGCTGTTTCCAAATAGCATTCCTTTTTTCTCGTCGCTTCTAAACTTATCTAAAACTCCTACTAAGTTTCCGGCAAAATCAAGGTTCCCATAAAAAGCGTACGAATATTTTTTTGACGGCGGAGTAATGGGCGTAAATGTATAACTGTACGTACCGCCAAGAATAAACTGATTATCAAGAATGGGAAATAAGCGTATTGGGTCTGCAAAAGCAGCTTCAAGAAAAGCTTCACTGATATTAGAAGCCTGCACGAGTGTCATTGATACAGGAGAAAAAACGTGTTCATGAGCCACTCCTTGTCGCCAAACGTAATTTAATGAAGTATTGATAGAATTAAGGTTATAAAAATTTCGCTGAATGATTGATTCGTAACCTGCTGTAATGGTTGTTTTTGGAAGGATTCGACTGACTTCGGGATCTAAACTAAAAAACGGCATTACAAAGCGTGGGAACGTAAGTTCAGCACTCAAAGCAAGCCGATAATTATTTCTTATCTGTAAGTCTGTACGCTCTCGTCCGCGTCCGCCAAGTTGAAATTCAAAACCGGTATTCGCCGAAATCGTAAGTTTTTCGGCTCCCCGAAAAGCATTTCTGTTCAACCAACTCAAACTTACCTGTGAACCCGCGAACCCGTTTGAACGCGTGATTCCATTTAACTCAGCACGGACTGACTTTCGTTTTTTTGGACTTAAATAGAAGTAAACATTTAATAAGGAAGAGTCCAGACGATTTACAATTTCGAAGCGGTTTTTTACCAACTGAAAATTATCTAAATTTATGAGCCGTTGCATCGTTATATCGTTCTTCTCAATACTGTACGTATTGCCAGGGCGGAAAGCGATGGCGTTGGTAAATATCTGTTGCTTAAATTCTTTGGAAGAATCTGCTAATATAACCCCTCTGAAATAATCGGCGTCGTAGTCCACGCTATCGGCTTGCATTTCGTCAATATTTCTCGAGCTAAAAACGTAGATATCGTTTATCAGATATTGCTTTTGAGAACGCACGGGCATATTTATATCTAACGAATAGTAGATATTTGTCCGCTGCTGACCGATAGTCGTATCGGCGGCAATATCAACTAAATCAGAACGGAAATAATAATAGCCATCGTCGCGAAGCTGCCGGTCAATTCTTAGTTGCTCAGTCTGAATATTATCAAATCTGTAAGGTTGCCCAGCTCTTAAAATTGATTTTTTCTGCGTTTCCTTAAAGTCAGAAATTAATTTATTGGGTAAGGTACTTACAGCGTCTGACTCGTAGGTGACAGAATCGAGTTCGTATCGCTTGGGTAGCGTCACATTATAAATAGCGTTTGCTTCTTTAACTTTTTTAGTTGGTTGAATTATACCCGAAATACTTGGTTTGAAAAAACCTTCCTTCTCCAAAAAATCATCCATGATGGTTACATTTCGACTTATAATAGCAGGAGTGATAAAAATGGGTTTTTGTCCAACCTTCTGTTGTATTTTATACTTCAGTCCCCTCTGTTTATCGGTTTGAAACATATAATATAAACCTACTTGAATGGGGTAGCCAAAGACGAATGTATTGGTACCTGGGCGTGGTAGTGTCTCAACCTGAGATTGAATAATACTCACCGTTTCCTTTGATAAAGTACTATCCGCAACCATTTTTACTTCCGCTCCGGCGTAGAGTTTTTGATTGTCGGGAAGTTTTTTATAGACGTTACAGGATGAAATCAAAACGCTCAAAACGAAGAACAGAAAAGTTCTTTCCACGTACTTATTGAAATATCTGTGTAGGTTAATTGTCATTTAAGGTTCGTCGTTTTGGGAGTTATTCGCCCGGCTGCTTCCCTTCGTTACCTCGAGTTGCGTAACTTTAGGATTAGGTTATTCTTCTTTTCGCTTATTTTTTTCTTGCTGCCGAAGCATTTTCTGATTCTCCAGTAGTAGTTTGTCCTCTTCCTCTTTTCGTTTGAAAATTTCTAAGAACTTGTTGTAATCAGTAGTTACCACAAAACCGATACCCGTTTCTACCACAAATCCTTGGATTGCCTGAAACTGATTCTTACGGTACGCCTTTAAACGATAACGCCCGTCTTCAGAAAGTTTATAACTCGCTGTTATATTGTCGAAAATCTCACTTGATTGCCGCTGAGCATCTTCTAATTCAAAATTTCTGCCAACGGATAGTGTCAGGCGGTCATCTAGTAAATTTTTACTAACGCCCAAATTAAGCTCGGTACTGCGTTCCCCCGTTTCGGTAGCGTACTCAGATGCTACTCCAACGTTGAGGTCAACACCTTTTACGGCGTTTGAAGCCAATTGGTTTAGTTGATCTGAAAGGAGTTTACTGACACTTTCACGTGCAACTGATTCTGCATTAAACCCGCCACCGCTGGTATTACTTTTAAGTGGATTAAAACGACCACTTGCCAATAACCAAAGAGCTTGTTGATTGATGTAATTCTCGTTCATAAAACGGGTCAATTGCCCGTCTTCAATCGCTCCGTTGTCTTTGATAATTGACACACCCTGACTCCGAATCACGTCCACATTATTGATACCCAGTGCGTTTAAATCTTCTTCCCGTACACCCACCGCAAAACTCGGTTTGAGGTTAATAAGGTTGTTCTTTAGATAAAGCAATAGCACCACATCCATCGGGCGTTTTAAGGCATCTTCTACTGCTGATGGAACCGAATTATCCCCCTCGAAATAACCATTCAGCGAAGTTTCAACGGTATAGGCGGCTTTTATATTTACATCGCCCGCCAGCGGATCACCCGTCCAGCGGATATAACTGCCCGCGAGTAAGTCAAATTTCCTCTTTGCAAACGAAACCGATAACTCATAGGCTCCATCGGTGATGTTGTAATCTCCGTAAAGGAAGAGTTCGTTACTGGCGTTGAAGCCCGTCCGTAAGCGAGCGTTTCCCCGCACTCGAAGGTAATCTCCGGTCAGTTCGTCTACTAAAACCGTCAACTCAGATTTATCATCAACTTGTACGTTGAGCGTAATCTCCGAACTTGCATTAATTCTTGAAGCGAACGATTGGGCTACTTCCTCATCTTCCTTTTTGGGTGTTGGATTGCTTCTATCTACAAACGTGATGACTTGTTGCATTTCAGAACCCACGCCATCGTCTTCGGGCATTAAAACCGTGATGTTACTACCGGGAACAACCTTTATGTCACCATTAACAGTATAGCTTTCGTTTACCCCCGAAATGTCCATGGAAGCGTCAATTCTGGCATTCCCGAAGAAATAATCATTGGCGTAACGTCTGGCGTTTATTGCTAAGAAGTCGTTAGCTTTTACATTAAACTTATATGAGTAATTGGGTAAGTCAGGAAATAGCACCCGTCCAGTAGTAACAAGTTTTTGTCCGGTAGAATCAATCAACGTAAAGTTATTCATCTGTACCGATTGCCCCTTGAAAGCAACCGTTTGGTTTTTTAGAGAAAATGGGGCACCAAGCTGTTTAAGTACGAAGTTAAATTCCTTGAATGCCAGTTCCCCGCGAATAATCGGGTCGGCGGGGTCTCCGCTGAGTTTTAGTTCTCCGCTCATCTGTCCGTCTGCTCGTTGAATCTCTCCAAAGCTAAACGCCTGCATTGTTTTTGCTCCCAAACGCTTTATGTCCAGCGTAAAATCCATCGGGTTCTTACCTGTCAAGTTATAGTCACCGAATATTCTGAAACTATTCCCTTCACCGGTAAGCGAAGCATCCAACGCAATTGCGTCGCTCCCTTTGTTTGCAGCACTGGCTTTGAGTTCACCTACGGCTATTTGTGTCATCGTTAGTTTACTGACAGAAAAATCTCCGGTAAAACTTGGGTTTCCGTCTAGACCTTTTACAACTAAGTCGGCGTTCAAAAAGCCGCTTACGAGGGTAGAGTCCTGTAAAAATGCGGTGGCTAATTGTTTTAAATCAAGCTGCTTTGACGTGACATTTATTGGAGCATTCGGCTTCTTCTCCTGACTGTTTAAGGCTAGTTCCTGCTCTTGGTAAAAGAATCGAATTCCCTCCGCAACTATTCCTTCCGAATAAATATCTAAAGAACCTTTCGCTTGCCAAGGCTGATAGTACAATCGTGTGCCTTCGCTCTCCATGGAAACCTGATAGAAGTCTGGTTGTGCGGTTATATTACCCGCTAATCCGTGGACGTTTTTGTCAAGGGAATCTTTCACGGTAAATAAAAATCCAGCTTCATTATTAGCCACTTCACCCACTAAAGAGGCTTTTCTGAGTTGAAGCGACGACATTTCGATTGAGTTAAGGGTTGCGGAATAATTAGCCACCGAAGCGGTAGTTTTTAAATTGAAATGGGCGTTTTGAATTGCAATAGAATCGTAGAAAATATAGGGGGATTTTAATGAAGCAGTCAAACTCTCATCAGCAGTATTATCAAAAGCAACGTCGATATTTATGGTGTTGAAGTCAGTGAGTTCGGGCACGAAACTACTAATTAACGGATGTTTTGATATAGAACCAGTTGCCTTGAAATTACTCGGCGTGGTGGTTTGAACGAAATCAACAGTCGGAACTTTAAAATACGTTGAAACCTCCGTAAGAAGTACGTCGGCTAAGGTTTGGTAATCAAATTGTCCCGTAATATTCAACTTTGTAAAATCAGAAACTAAGTCAATTTCTTTCTGGCTGTTTTCTTCGGCAAATAGCAATGAAATATCGCCCATTTTGACAAGACCGCTTCCTTGGTTTATGGCTGCTTGCTGCACTTTGATGCGACCAATTGGTGAACTTGGATTTGTTGAAACCATATCAATATCCACAAGACCTTGAATCGCTAACGGTTCGGTGTAGAGATTTAAAGCTTTGAAGTCAACTTTCTGGAGATTTCCGGTTATTTTAACCACGGGATATTCGGTAGATAAATCAGCCGAACCTTCTAAATTGCCGTTTAAATTCGCATCTGCTGACTCCACGGCAAAAGTTGCCTTATTTTGTGCAATTCCTGTTTTTAGATTAATGTTATTGTACGTATAACCGTTAAAATACGCTTGAGTCACTGCACCTTCTGCGGAGGCATTCATACTTTTTGGTTCGATACCCTCACCTCTAAAAGCCAAGTTCAGTGAAGCAGTTCGGAGCGAATCATTCTTCAACAAGTACTGCAAGTTAAATTCGTCAAGACCGAAATTTCCGTTGTATTTCGGCGTAGCCTTTTCGGCCACGAAATTTTGGAAAGTACCGTCTATATTTCCGTTACCAATATTGCTTGTCAATTGCATGGTTGTGGAAGCATTATTGATTGAGCCGCTTATTTTACCCGCTAAAGAAATCTTCTTTGGAAGTCCGTACTGTTGTTTAATAGAATCGGGTAAAAACCTATCAAGGGTGGATTTAGTAGTGGATAACTCAGTTATTTTAACGTTGAAACTTAACTGCTCAACGGTAGGTAAGCCTTTAATTTTACCATTTGCTACTAACTTACTACCACTCAGACCACGAATATTAAGTTTCGGAATATTCAGGTTCGATATCAAACCTTCTACCCGGCCGTTTATGTAGATTCTATCCCGTTTTACTTGTTGAAAGTACGAATCGGCGGCAAGGTCAGGAGCGAGTAATGCCACGTCTTGTAATCCTAAATAACTTTTGTTCAAGTTAATTGATAGTCGACTTTTTTCGAGACTTTTCGCAATTTCAAGTAAGTTAGGGTGCCGTACTTCGATGCGGTCCCCGATACGTGTATGATTGGTTTTAAACAAGAAGTCTTTCGCTAAAAATGCAGTGGGCGTGTATTGGAAATCGCCGCTCAGTTCCTGAACGTTCATGCCGCTTTTCTCCTTGAAAGCAAACTCGTTCAGTTTAATTAAGACAGAATCTGCCGAGCCATAAATATCTTCGGCATCGATATTCAAGTTTGTTAAGGCAATGTGACCGTAATCGAGTCCACGTGATTGTTTTGGAGCTTTCAAGTCATCGTAACTTAGCTCTGGTGCAATAATGGAAAGTGCGGCAATTTGTGCCGACTGTTTATCCAAGTTGATCCCTTCCATGTTAACATTAAAGCTTTCGACGACTGCCTTTGTTGCAAGGGCTAAATCCCCGATTCGGATATCCCAACGAGTATTTTTTAGCGATAAATCTTGTAAACGAAGGTCTAAAGGAATAGCACCTGATGAGCCTTCAACTGTTTCGGCTATGGTTTTATCAGTTGCTGTTGTGTCGTTGAGTATTGCAAAATCTATGAAAGCGTTAATGCCTTCAAGATTAATATCTTTTAAGTAATAAGATGAATTGTCTAAATCTAATTTATCGAAGCCAGTTCTTAAAGAAGCTAATTTGATGCGGGCGGTATTTTTTAGGACATCATCACGGTAATTTGCTGTAATATTTTCCAATAGAATATTACGAATCTCGTAGGTCAGGTTACTCGAAGTTGTGTCAGTTTTTGTGCTATCAGAAGCGAAAGTATCGAGCAGGAATTGATAATTAAAAGCAATTTCATTTTGTTTGCGATAAATGTTGGCGTGAATACCTTCTACCTCTATTTGGTTTATCTTGACCTGTGATTGTATCAACGCCCATATATCTAAATCTACCCGCAGGCTGTTACCCGCAAGAAGCGTATCGTTTTTTTGGTCTTTAATCAGGAAACTCTCCAGAACAATCCAATCTGGAACCCGATAATTGATTTCTGCTTTTACGTCGGTTTTGAGATAGTCAGTGGCAAAAGTGGATACTTTTTTGCTGAGCCATTGTTTGCCAACGGGTGTTTGAAAAAATAAATAAACTCCTCCGAGCATCAAAATGAAGCCGAGAAAAACGTACCCGATGATCTGGAGAGTCTTCTTCATATAAGTGAGAAAAATAAATGTAGGAATACTTTACGTATTCCTACATTTCAAAATTACAATAAATTATCAGACCGTTTAATTACGGATAAATAATACTGGGTCAATCGTCTGATTTACATTAAGCTTTGTCGAAACGGTTGTTTTTTTATTTGTTTTGCTATCTAAGTAAATAGATTCTGTTGGGTATTTAACCCCGTTGCTTGTTTCTCCGTAAGTAATATGCTCCCACGTTTCGGTTAGTTTCGGAGAGCTGTAAATTTCTTTCGTTAACAGTCCAGTTTCCTCATCGAAGAAGTAATCAATGGTATCATCACCACGCATCAAACTTACTTTTGCAAGAGTTTTGCCATCGTACTTTTTGTACTCTTGAAAAGTGGATTTGAATCCTTTTTTATCAAAGTCTAGTAATGGTAGTACCCCATCCCTAATTTCTTGCTGCATATTTGACTTTTCTCCTTCGCTCAAGTCTTTGACGTTGTATTTTACGTTTTTGTCCATACTCCCCATGGGAATCTTTATCCAGCCGTCATTTCCGTTGACAACGTAAAAAAAATCTCGTCTCATGATTGATTTACGCTTGGACATTTCTCCGTTAGCGGTAGAAACGTTTACTTCCAATTCGTAATCTGTTGGTGCATTTGCTACAAACGATCGGGTGAGTGTGTATGAATCTATTTCGCTCCAAGCCGCTTTGGTACCTGATGCATCGTAAAATTTGTTCAAGACTTCATCGGCAGTTTGAGCCATGGCTGCTGTTGATATTAAGGCAGTGACTAATAATGTGGTTATCTTCTTCATTTTTATTGATTTTGATGTGCTTTTCGTCTAGTAAATTTAAGGTGATTTCCGCCGTGTTCCCCGCAATTTAATCTGATTAACTTACTATTCCGACCACAAAAGTGGCAAAGAGATGTTCTTTTTAGTTGACGCCATCTTTACAGATAAGTAACCAAGATTCTACAATCCTATCATTGTAGGTACGTAGTTAGTGGTACAAAAGGCTTGCCAAACGTATTTGTGTGCATAGAACGTTTGTAAAACAATGTTTGGTGTGGTGAGTAATCAATAATTTGAGGAATAAATTGCCCGTAACTACTGAAAGCAAAATGTTCTTGGAAAACATTCTATAGCATGCAAACATCTTAGTAATATCAGAGAAGGTATTATACCACTAAAGCGAGGAGTTATTCTTAAGTAGCTATTACTTGTTCTACACAAATAATAAATTAAAGCGGAAATCGAGTGGGTCAAATGCCACGAAAAGACGCTTGATAAAGTCAGAGTCATTGAGGTAGAAATCCATAAGGTTAGCTTTTCGTTCTTGCGGTACGCCGTTTGGGAAAAGCTTTTCTTTAAGATTACGGAGTTGCTCAACCGATGACTCAAAATTCCGTTCTTCCCCGCGTAATAATCGTTTTTCAAGTTGAATCATCATTTTATTGACGCGAGTGTGGGCAGCTTCCACCGTTGCTTCTAGCGTTGGGTCAATAGCCAATCCTTTTTGGGCGATTTTTTCAAATAAATCTGCTACCCGTTCTCTTTCTTCGGCAAGTGTTAGTGAATTTGTCGATTGCCGAGTTACTAATGTACGGCGGAGCGTCACGTCGTCGTTAAAAAGTTCTTCGGGAGTTACGCCAAGCTTGTCCATTTTTTGCTTTATAGTGGCATTAATAACCAACGCAAAGTTTCGGGGAATCAACGCTGGAAAATCAATTTTGTAATGGCTGAAAACCCCTTTAAGTTGCAACCAATACGGTACTTCTGACGGACCACCAATGTAGGCCAAATTGGGCAAAATTATTTCTTGATAAAGCGGACGAAGTACCACGTTTGGGCTGAATTTCTCTGGCTCGTTTTCAATCATTTCTTCAATGGTTGATTTCGTTAAACGGGTTCCGGTATTATTAATTAAAAACGCTCCATTTTCTTCGATGATACGCTCGCGAACTCCGTTCTCTAAATAGAAGAAATTGATTTCTCTCGGGTGAAGCTGGGTTTTGAAACCCAAGTTTTCCAATTCCTCTGATGTTTTCCGAACGGCATCGGCGGCAGACTGATTAAAAATATCGTCTCTCATCACATCGGCAAACTCTGCCTTCAAAGCTCGGTCGTCGGCATCGAGTGTTATTAAACCTTCCACACCGAAAAGCTTGTGCATGTACTGTCGGACGGCATCGGCTAACGTTTCGTTGGTCAGGTAAGCATCTTTAAAAACGTTAAATCCTTCGGGGAATGCTGTTAGTAATCCCTTCATCTCTTGAGGATTCATGTGCCCAACTGCCCCAGTTTGGGTTGTTTCCCAACCGTGCTTGTGACCACCTAAGTAGAAAGAAGCAATCTCTTCAAAGTCGTGATCTTCGCTCGCCATCCAATAAATCGGCACGAAATTATATGCTGGATAAGTCACTTTCAACTCACGGGCAAGTTTAATCGTTGTGACAATTTTGTAAATAATGTAGAGTGGCCCGGTGAAGATATTAAGTTGGTGTCCGGTTGTTACCGTGAATGTTTTTTCGTCTAATAAACTTGAGAAGTCGGGTGCACTCTCAATGTGTTTGTACTGTTTCGTCAACGAATCAACGAGTGTTTTTCGGGCGGAAGCCGTAAACGAACGCTCTTTTATGTACTTATCGAAATTCTCAATTGTCGGGAAGTGATTATGAAAACCTTCCAGTGATTTATTCTGATTGATATAGGTTAAAAATACATCCGAAAATGCGTTGGTTTCAGAAAGAGCAATGCGTTGACAATTAACTTCCACGGATACTTTTTTAAATGAGAAAATTAGAATTGCGATAGTTAATTTCAAACAAAACACGGTTGGCTATGGTTCACTGGGAATCTTACGACGACCCTGCTGATGGTCGCAGACCACTCCGTGCGTTTCGGTCTTTTAACGAAGGGGTGGTGTACCGTTGGATTACAAAATTTGCGGGCCAAACTCTGAACGTAATGGCAGGAATTACCAACGCAAAGTAGCACGCGTAAAAAAAGGCGACACGGTTTATATATCCATGTCGCCTAGTGGTGGCTAAGCCAGTTATTTTAGGCTAGTTTTTAGCTGAGGTATTTCAGCTTGATAACTTCCTTTTCGGATAAATAACGCCACTTGCCACGAGGTAAATCCTTTTTGTTCAAGCCGGCGTAAACGGTTCGGTCGAGCTTTTGAACTTTGTAACCAAAGTGCTCGAAAATACGACGAACAATACGATTTTTTCCGCTGTGAATCTTTATACCGACTACTTCCGCGTCTGGAGTTACGAGGGCAAGTTCATCTACTTTTACAAAACCGTCTTCGAGTTCAAACCCTTTCACGATAGCATCAAAATGCTCTTCGGTGATGGGTTTATCGAGTTCCGCCTGATAAATTTTCGATATATGGTTAGAAGGATGCGATAGCTTTTCCGCTAGTTTTCCGTCGTTTGTCAATAATAAAAGTCCCGTTGTTTTGCGGTCGAGTCTTCCCACGGGATAAATGCGTTCGTCAGCCGCTTCGGCTACGATATCCATCACCGTTTTCCGCTCTGCGGGATCATCGGTTGTGGTTAAAAAGTCTTTTGGTTTATTAAGCAAAACGTACACGTAGTTTTCCCGTTCTAATGGATTTCCGTTGTACGTAACGGTATCTTCTGGCATTACTCTTGAGCCGAGTTCGGTCACGACTTTGCCATTCACAGTTACTTTTCCTTCGGCGATAAGCCCGTCCGCCTCACGGCGTGAGCAAACTCCCGCATTGGCGATATAACGGTTCAGTCTGATTGTTCCGTCAGTATGTGTTGATTCCTGCTTTTTTACTTTGTCGAGTATTTTGGTAGATAATTTTGACTTCATGACATCTTCATTATATCGAGGTCTTCTTCCTTTATCTGCACGGTTACTTCGGGCTTCGTTTGTTTTGGCGTCGGCGTTTTTCCCTTTACGGTCATCCCGTTTTTTGAAATTCTCTTCTCTTTTAGAAAAGGGGCGTTCGTCTTCCGAACGAGGCTTAAATTCGTCGCGGTCTCTTCCCGTATCTGGTCGGTCGTTATAATCTCTGAATGGGCGTTTTTCTTCCGAACGAGGCTTAAATTCGTCGCGGTCTCTTCCCGTACCTGGTCGGTCGTTATAATCTCTGAATGGGCGTTTTTCTTCCGAACGAGGTTTAAATTCGTCGCGGCTTCTTCCCGCACCTGGTCGGTCGTTATAATCTTTGAATGGGCGTTTTTCTTCCGAACGAGGTTTAAATTCGTCGCGGTCTCTTCCCGCACCTGGTCGGTCGTTATAATCTCTGAATGAGCGTTTTTCTTCCGAACGAGGTTTAAATTCGTCGCGGCTTCTTCCTGCACTTGGTCGGTCGTTATAATCTTTATACGGACGCTTTTCCTCCGATGAAGATTTACCGTAACTTCTTCCCGAAGCTGGCCTTTCGCTTGAATCTCTTGGAGGTCGGCTTTCCCAGCTTTTACCACTCGTACTTTTGGTGAACGGTCTGGATGAGCTTTTGTACTTATCATCACTTCCAAAACGTCTTGGTCGTTCTTCTTTATCTGCTGCTGCCTTTACTTTCTTTTGAAGGCGTTCTGATTTTGGATGAGAACGGTTTTCGTCTGGATTTGCACTGTGCTTTACCACAAATTTTGCAGGACGCTCGGCAGACTTTTTGTCTTCGCTCTTCCCTTTAGAACGGGTCTGCTTATCGTGATTATATTTTTTTGCCATGATTTACTGATTGTCCAGCCTGAAAATGACTGGCTTATTTTAGTCGCAAAGGTAAAACAATATTGTGGTAACCTACTTACTAAAAATCCTTCGTGAAACCTATCAGCTTTAGAATTAGTCTCTAAAGCGTTAGAAAAACAGTAAGTCTGCTTTTTTTAAAAATATATATAAAAACGATTTTAGGCTAATAATCCTTTTTTTGCCATATAAAATTTTTAGTTTTTTGACTTATGCAAGGTTTGAAATATTTTTTTTGATTAAAGGCTTAGGTAAAGTTTTGTTGTTTATAAGTTTGTAGAATTTTAAGATAGAACTAGTTTTATCTAAGTTTGCAGGCGATTTACATTTTGTTCATCTCATTTGAAAAATAACTAAATGTCATACATAGAGCCCGCCCCGATTACGGACAAAGAAAACCCGCTGGAGTCCATGATGTCACGCTTTGATGCCGCCGTCAAAATACTGGGCATCAGCGACGAAATGTATTATATATTAAAGGTGCCCGCCCGTCAAGTGATTGTTGGGTTACCCGTAACGCTTGATAGCGGAAAAGTGGAAGTCTTTGAAGGTTACCGAGTAATTCATTCGACAATCTTAGGTCCTGGGAAAGGCGGCATTCGCTTTGATCCGCACGTAACTCTTGACGAGGTAAGAGCACTTGCCGCTTGGATGACTTGGAAGTGTGCCGTGGTGGATATTCCTTACGGTGGGGCGAAAGGTGGAATTGCCTGCAACCCACGTAAGATGTCAGCTGGTGAAATTGAACGCTTGATGCGGGCTTATACACTCGCTATGATTGATATTTTTGGCCAAGATAAGGATATTCCCGCTCCTGATATGGGTACTGGTCCTCGTGAAATGGCTTGGCTAATGGATGAATATTCACGAGCTAAAGGAATGACAACGCACGGCGTAGTAACTGGAAAGCCGTTGGTTTTAGGAGGTTCATTGGGTCGTACCGAGGCGACGGGTCGTGGCGTAATGGTTTCGGCGTTAGCAGCTATGGATAAGTTGAAGTTGAATCCGTACCGAGCTACTGCTGCTGTGCAGGGTTTTGGAAACGTAGGATCGCACGCGGCTAATTTATTGACCGAAAAAGGCGTTAAGATTTGCGGTATTAGCGATATATCAGGAGCATATTATAACTCTAACGGTATTGATATTCAGAAAGCAATTGAATACCGAGACAACAATAACGGTACGCTTGAAGGCTTTAAAGAAGCCGAGATAATTGGCGGCGAAGAGTTATTGACCCTACCCGTAGATTTGCTGGTTCCGGCAGCAATGGAAGATGTTATTACGAAAGCAAATGCCTCGAAAATTCAGGCAAAATTAATTGTGGAAGGTGCCAATGGTCCGACATCCGCAAAGGCAGACGATATTATTAATGAAAAAGGAATCATGGTTGTGCCCGATATTTTGGCGAATGCCGGCGGTGTAACCGTTTCATATTTTGAATGGGTACAAAACCGCATCGGTTACAAATGGACGCTCGACCGGATTAACCGCCGCTGCGACCGCTCCATGAAAGATGCGTTCAGTAACGTTTTTGAAACGTCACAAAAATATGATGTGTCCCTACGTTTGGCAGCCTATATTGTAGCTATTGATAAAGTAGCCACTACGTACAAGTACCGGGGTGGTTACGGTTGATACTTCTTTGGATGTTTGGATATTAGTTATTCGGATTGATGTCCCGTCCTAAAACTGATAACCAATACAGGTTTTTAGGTGATTAAATTTAGGAATAATTAAAAAGTAGCAATCTGAAAGATTACTACTTTTTTGCGTACCGCTATGTTAGGACAAGACCTTTAAACAAAACAGCCCGCAGGTTAACCGGCGGGCTGTTTTGTTTAAATAGATATTCGTTAATCTTAAATAATATTATACAAAACTCAACCTAACCGTATTTGTGCGGTTATCTTCTTTGATTGGAACGCTGAGCATGTTTACAAACTTATCGCCTTTTTGGAGTTTCCCATTTTCTACTAAGAAATCGCGGGCTTTGTCAACTACTTCGTCGGCATTGATACCTGACATTTCGGGCGTATAAAACACTTCAACTCCCCAATACAAACTAAGTTGCGTAACAAGTTTTTTATTTGACGTAAAGATATAAATACTGGCTTTCGGACGGTGGTGCGACATTCTGACTGCCGTGTAACCCGAAGAAGTAATTCCGATCATGGCGTTGATGTCAATATCACGAGCTAAGCGGCAACCCATCATGATTACGTTGTCGTTATCTCTTTCCTTTGAAACGTATTCAGGCAGCGTAACACGGGTGTGATGCTTGAAATAGAGTTCTGATGGATCGGCATTTTCTTCAACTTGCATTACCGTTTTTGCCATTGTTTGTACGGCCAAAAGGGGATACTTTCCCGCCGCACTTTCGCCAGAAAGCATTACTGCATCCGCTCCATCGAAAACTGCATTTGCCACGTCACCAATTTCGGCACGTGTGGCACGTGGGTTATCAATCATACTTTCGAGCATCTGCGTTGCCACAATTACGGGTTTCGCTGCTAAGTTTGATTTACGAACCAATTCTTTTTGAATCAATGGTACTTCCTCACCGGGCATTTCCACACCTAAGTCGCCCCGGGCTACCATGATCGCATCCGTTGCTTCGATGATGGCGTCCATGTTCTCAATGGCTTCCGGCTTTTCGATTTTTGCGATTACCTTTGCCGCACTTCCCTTTGATTTGATGAAATCTTTAATGCGGGTAATTTCAGCGGCGGTACGAACGAATGAAAGGGCAACCCAATCTACGTCGTTCGCCAAACCAAACTCCAAATCTGCCCAGTCTTTTTCGGTTACAGACGGCATCGAGATTTTAGTACTTGGTAGGTTTACACCTTTCTTTTGTTTCAGCAATCCACCGTAAACTACTTCCGTAATTACCTCTTCGTTCTCGGCGTCTATTTCTATTACTTTCACTTCTAAATTGCCGTCGTCCATCAAAATACGCTCGCCAACTTTTACGTCTTTAAACATGCCTTTGTAAGGTGTGCTTACGCGTTCGGCGTTTCCGATAACATCGCTATTCGTAAAAGTAAATTTATTACCGGTTATAAGTTCGACTCCTGCGTTTCCGCCTTCCATTTCACCAACCCTTATTTTCGGACCTTGTAAATCCTGTAAAATGGCACACTTCAACCCGTGCTTTTCATTTATACTTCGGATACGGGTAATCCGCTCCATATGTTCTTCGTGCGTACCATGAGAGAAATTTAGGCGGAACACGTTTACCCCGGCATTGGCAAGTTTAAGTAGCATTTCTTCACTATCGGAAGCTGGACCTACCGTGGCAACAATCTTAGTTTTCTTATTCATAACAGATACAATCAATATTTTTTATAGCTTAGAACAAGCACAAAATTAAGATTTTAAACTAATTTACAGCATAAAGTTTCAGAATGTTAATGAATAGATAGCATATTATTCCTTTTTACATTGTCATGAAGAAGGAAATTTGGGCGTCCGTAGAAATAAAGCTAATTTTGGGTAATGAATCACCAAAATCCATCTGAAGATTTACTGTTTCTCCTGCTTATTAATTAGCAGGAGGTCAGGATTTTATAGTCTCATCATTGATCTCCCGTTTCTTTATGATTCGGGTTTTTTTGTACAATATTGAACCAAATTAAATTCTTTTTGAAAAATTAGCCGTGAACGACACCGATATTTAGGACATTCCGATTTTATCTACTAATCAAAGTAGCAGCAAACAAGCCTTTCGATGCCTTCTGATTTCCATATCAGAACCTTGCTGAAAATCCTCATTGCTTCCAAACTGGGCGGTAATTGGAGCTGGGAACAGGAATTGGTCTTTCGCTGGTGTGGATGATTGACGGCTTGAGCGATGATTCAAGTTTGATTTCGATTGATAATAATCTGGAATTCATAAGTATTGTGCATGAGTTTTTCGGAAAAATAAAAAACGTTGAAGTTATATTTGCCGATGCGTGTCGGGGAAATACAGCGAACTGGAAGAGACATTAAACTTATTAAAAGGTGGGTTTCACGTGATTGATGACATGACGTAAACACGATGAAAACGTGCGACAACTCGTTGCTTACCTCGAAGCCTGTTCTGGTTTAGTCTGACAAAATTGAACTGATTAACGGGCGTTATACTGGTGACGAAGAAAAGTGGATACTTACCAAGTAGATTTGAGACCTTAACCCCGATAGATTCGTGAAGGCGTTAGGTCTTCACAAAGCCTGATAAATAATTGTTTACAAATATATTCAAACAGAAAATAGTCTAAACTACTTCTAAAAAATACTCACACTAAATTATAGATAATGAGCGATAAGGTTTATGTTTTTGATACAACACTCCGGGATGGCGAACAAGTCCCTGGCTGTCAGTTGTCTACCGAAGAAAAGGTCATGATTGCGATGGAACTGGACAAACTCGGCGTTGATATTATCGAGGCAGGTTTTCCGGTATCAAGTCCTGGAGATTTTAAATCTGTAGTTGAAGTTTCGAAAGCGGTTAAAAATGCGACCGTTTGCGGATTAACCCGTGCCGTTCAGAACGATATCGACGTTGCCGCAGATGCCCTGAAATATGCCAAACGCCCCCGGATTCACACGGGAATTGGAGCGTCGGATATTCACATTAAATACAAATTTAACAGTAACTACGATGATATTTTAGAACGTGGTGTAGCGGCGGTGAAATACGCCAAGAAGTACGTGGAAGATGTAGAGTTCTACGCCGAAGACGCCGGACGAGCAGATATTGAATTTCTTGCCCGATTAACTGAAGCAGTAATCAAGGCGGGGGCAACGGTCGTGAACCTACCTGATACTACGGGATATTTACTGCCAAACCAGACCTTTAATCGGGTAAGCTACCTAATGAATAATGTGCCGAATGTAGATAAAGCTATTCTTTCGATGCATAATCACAACGATTTAGGAATGGCTACCGCTAATACAATTGCCGGAATTCAGGCGGGTGCAAGGCAGGTAGAAGTTACGATAAATGGTATTGGTGAAAGGGCGGGAAATACCTCGCTCGAAGAAGTGGCAATGATCCTTAAAGTACACAAAGACTTGGGTGTTTACACAGATATTAACTCGAAAGGGCTTGCTCCGTTGAGCAAACTAATTGCCGAAACTATGCGGATGCCTGTGCAAGCTAATAAGGCAATTGTGGGAAGAAATGCTTTTGCTCATTCGTCAGGAATTCATCAGGATGGTTTCTTAAAACACGCCGAAAACTACGAGATCATTACTCCGCAAGATGTGGGCGTTGATAAATCAGATATCGTATTGACCGCTCGGAGTGGTCGCCACGCTATTAAGCACCGTTTAGAATTGCTTGGTTTCAACTTGAGTAGAGACGAAGTTACCGAACTTTACGATCGATTCTTGGAACTCGCCGACGAAATAAAAGAAGTGAATGACAAAGATTTGGTAAAACTTATGAAGGTTCCTGTGTAAGAAAAATTTCAAAAGGTACTTTTAATAGAGTGCTTGCTCTTTTAGGGGGAGCATTTTTATTTGCTGCGTTCACGATAAAAAAAAGAGAAGAATATTATCAAATAAAAAAGCCAAAGCCGCAAAGACATTCTTTGCGGCTTTGGCTTTTTTCGCTTTTACGTAAAATCGAGGACTTAAAATCCTGTATCCTCATTCCATAAAAAAAGAGCCTCCAACGGAAGCCCCTTTTCCACTTAAACCAAAGAAAATGTTGGGGCGTAGTAAGGGCGTAATGTTTTACGCCTTCAAGCCCCAACATATTTTTTATCTGTTTAATAATTCGTCAAACGTTATAGCTACGTAATACATCGAACCGATAGAGGCACTACCGTAAGCTTGTACGTAAGGATTTCCACCAATGTTAGTGGCACCTACCTTAATGATTGATTTGATACTTGGTGCTTTAAAGCTAATCTGAGCATCTAAGTTGCTGATAGCTGGAACGGTGGTATTGCTAAAGAAGTCAATACCAGCTGTGGTTGGTTGTACGAAACTTGACTCCCATACAAAGGCATCCTGATATTTGTAAGCAAGCTTAAAGCCAATTTTATCTCCACTACCTATGCTTTTTCCGAAGCTAACATTGTAGCGATATTGCGGGGTGTTATAACCTGCGTATTGTTGCTGTGGTGTAGGAACAAAGTTAGTCAACTCGTTATTGGCTACGTTTGCACCAATGCTGTACCCTTTACCAATGGCGTAATCAAGTCCAATTGCCCAACCACGTGTTTTAATTTTTTCTGAGGTGTTGGAAGGAAGTGAATACCCAAGACGAGTATTTGCAGAAGATACGCCAGATTCAATTGGTAATCCAGGGCTAGCAGGAGCAGTAGGAACAACTACTTGCGTTCCGCCAATGAAATTGAGGTATGTACTCTCATAGTAATACGCATCAATAAATAACTTCTTGCCAATCAAGCCTTTGTAACCAACTTCCCAAGAACGGATACGCTCGGGCTGCAATTTTGTTGGCTCGTATTTAGGTAAGTTTGCCAACGCAAACGCGGGCGTTACTTGGGCACCTACTGCCGCTGCTTGAGATGCAACGGTACTGGCAATTAATCCCTGTACCGGAGCTGACTGTAATTGCTGAGTCACACCAGCAGTAATAGCAGCTGCGGCTTGACTGGCAGGAATTTGTCCAGCAGCAACTGCGGCTTGAATAGCAGCCGTTACTCCTGCTGTTACTTGAGCGGTAACACCCGCAACAACTGCTTGCTGAATTGCTGGCAAATTAGCGTTTACAAATGCACCTACTTGCTGTCCGATACGTTGTCTTGCGGCATCGTCTAAATACTTTGAGCTCGCTCCATTTTGGATAAAGTCATTAAGGACAAACGCTGCAATACCACTCGTTAAATCATAACGATCTACAAATTCAGGAAAACCACCAATCAGCGTTCCTTGCGGAGTTGTTAAATCAATGTACTGATTTTGTGTTGTTGGAATACGGAAACCCGTTTGGTAAGACAAACGAACGTTTTGATTCCCAAAACTTGCAACGGCTGCAACTCGTGGGGTAAACTGACCTTCAAAATTTTGGTTTTTATCGTAACGAACTGAACCCGTTAATTTCAAATGATCTTTGAATAAGCTTTTTCCCGCTTGCACAAATGCTCCAAATTCACTGATTGGAATTGTTCCATCACGCTGATTTCCGTCTTCGTCTGTTTTCATATCAGAAAACAACGTTCCATTCGAACGTAACTGGTACTGACGCACGTTTCCTCCTGCTAATAAGTCAACGAACTTGATTTCATTCTTAAAATTGTAAAAGGCTTCGGCGTGGTACATATTGGTTCTGTCGTCAAAATTACTTCCACCGTTTCCAATTGAAATTCCACGATATTTATCAAGCAGTGTATTGTACTCCGCTGAGCCAGCTTGTGGTATTCCTATTTGTGCGGCCTTACGAGCCGTCACGTGGGCGGCATCTTCCGCTTGTCCTGCTGCACGAGCACCCGCAAATGCTCCTACGTACTGACCAAACCACGTAGCGTGTGGTTTTGCTTCGTTCAACATTCCGATAGCGGTAAGACCAGCGAGGTAAGAGTCACCCGAACGCTCTTGGGTAGTATAAATCCTTGCCGTAAAATTATCGGCACGCAATTCAACTTTACCTTGGGTAAGGGCGAAGTCACGTAAACCGTAACGTCCCGTTCCGGTATAGACCGTAGTTCCAGAACCGTAGTTTAGTTGCCCAATTAATTCCATTTTTTCGTTCAAACGATAATGAATGGCAGCGTTTGCTTTGAAACTCTTGGTGTTGTAATCCATCAAATCTCGCTCGTTGTAACCCGTACGACTAACATTAGCATCAGGTACTAGACCTCTTGCAGCAGCTGGAAGTAAGCCACCCCTAACTAATTGATCAGCTACGCCACCAATATTAGTTTGTACCTCGTCACCGTAAATATTCTGTCCGTCGTAATCTAATTTTACTCCAGCACCACGGCTTCCGTCTTGTACGCCACCGAGGTTCATGTTAGTGGCATCAGTTGCTTGCCAATCTTGGGCACCTAAGTACGATAGGTTTATTTTATAGGCAAATTTATCGTTGATAGCTTTTGCGTAACGAATCGATGCATCGTAAAAAGGAGTTGTTACTACATCACGGTTTGAAGCGGTCATTACGCCACCTTTAAGTGAAGCACTCAATCCTTGGTAGATAAACGGACTTTTTGAATTCATTAGTACAATTCCGTTTAGTGCGTTCGGGCCATAAAGTGCCGAAGCTGCACCAGGAAGTAATTCAACGCTTTCTACGTCAAGTTCGGGCATACCTACGATATTGTCAACCGCAAAGTTGAGACCAGGGGCTTGGTTGTCCATTCCGTCAATCATTTGTACGGTACGCACGTTACCCGTTGAGCCAAAACCTCGCATATTAATAGACTTAAAGAGTAACCCTTGCGTGGTCATATCAACGCCTTTCATGTTTGCTAACGCATCATAAAACGATGGTGCGGCAGCTTCTCGAATGGCTTTTATGTTCATTTTTTCAACGGCTGCTGCAGATTTCATTACGCTTTCTTCCACACGGGAAGCAGCTACAACGATTTCTTGACCCATGATAGATTGCTCTGAAAGGGCAATGATTATGTTAGCGTTTTTACTAGTAATATCAACTTCCTGTACTTGATAACCCACGGAAGAAACGCTGACCTTAAACGGTACGGGGGTCGAAGTACTCAACGAGAATTCACCTTTAATATCGGTAATTGTACCAATGATTTTCCCTTTTACCTGAATACTTACTCCGATGAGCGGCTCTTTTGTGTCAGCGTCGGTTATCTTACCGGTAATGGTAGTTTGTGCGTAAAGGGTTGTTGTAAATAGCAAGCACGCAAAGAGACTCGCTAACCCTTTTTGAAGAGTAGATTTAAGCATAGGTTTTTAGTTTCTATTTGGTAATTGTTAATATTGCAGCAATATTAATACACTGCACCTGAATATTGTGCAATTTAAACAAAAAATAGTTACATGAGCATAAAAATAATAAGATACATATTTTTTCCGATACTTATTTGTTGGGCGGAAAGCAACTTAATGGCTCAAACTCCTTACAAGTTACCGATAGATTTTGCCGATATTAATATACCTAAAACTCCTGATTACAAGGAGATTGGAAATTGGGCAGCACATCCTGATAAAGTTGACAAAGCAGATTCCATTCCTCACAAATCGGGTTTGAAAGATTTACAATCAATTGCGAAAGTGGATGTTTTTTTTATTCATCCCACTACTTACACGTACGAACCCACTACGCAATTTGCTTGGAATGCTGATGTAAATGATAACGAGCTGAACGATAAAACGGATAATTCAACAATCCTGAACCAAGCCACGGCATTTAATGGTTCTGGTCGTATTTTTGCTCCCCGTTATCGGCAGGCACACTATTCAGCGTTTACTACCGAAAACCCCGAAAATAAGATAAAATCGCTTGATATAGCGTATCAAGACGTTAAAAGTGCCTTTGAATATTACCTTGAAAATCACAACAAAGGACGCCCCATCGTAATCGCTTCTCACAGTCAGGGTACAATTCACGCTGGACGTTTGATTAAAGAACTTATCGATGGAAAGCCACTGCAAAAGCAGTTTGTAGAAGCATACCTAATAGGTATTGCTACACCACTCGACTACTTTGAAAGTATAAAAGTAAGTGAATTCGCAGAGCATACCGGTGGTTTTGTAACGTGGAATACTTTTCTCCGAGACTTCTCTCCGCCTTATTATAATGACGGTTTAGCAAATGCAACGTGTGTAAATCCATTAACTTGGCGTATCGATGAAACGTACGCACCTAAGGAACTTAACAAAGGTGGCGTAGGGTTGAATTATACCTTCGAGAAAGAAATTGCTGATGCCCAGATTCACGATAATATGTTATGGATAAATAAACCTTACGTACCCGGACGAATATTCCTTCGCCGGAAAATATGGCACATTGCGGATATCAATCTTTTTTGGATGAATATCAGGGAAAACGTAGATTTGCGAATAACAACATTTTTAGCTAATCCCAATCATATCTCTGAAAATAATGAATAATAATAACTACGTAATAATTATGGCAGGTGGTGTAGGAACCCGTTTTTGGCCGTTTAGTCGCCAAACATATCCGAAACAGTTCCACGATGTATTAGGAACCGGACGAACGCTCATTCAACAAACCGCTGACCGCTTTGACGGCGTTGTGCCAAATGAGAATATCTATGTCGTGACAAGCACAGAATACTACGATTTGACTAAGAAGCAACTGCCTTTTATGTCGGACGATCAAATCTTGTGCGAACCCAATCGCCGAAATACTGCTCCGTGCATCGCGTACGCTTGTTATAAAATTGCGAAGCAAAACCCCGATGCCAATATCGTAGTCGCACCCGCTGATCATATTATATTGAAAGAAGAGGAGTTTAAACGCCGCATCAATGTTGCGTTAAATTTTTCCGCCAAAAACGACGTGTTGGTGACGCTCGGAATCACGCCCACTCGTCCTGATACTGGTTACGGTTATATTCAGTTTATTGAGAATGAAACCGAACAAAAGCGGGTAAAAACATTTACTGAAAAGCCAAACCTCGAATTTGCCAACCAATTCATCGCCAGTGGTGATTACGTTTGGAACGCTGGGATTTTTGTTTGGAACGTAAACGCTATTATAAAAGCCTTTACTGAATTTCTTCCCGAAATGGCGGATGCTTTCGCTATTGCTCAATCCCATTTTTATACCGAAGGCGAAAAAGAAGCCCTCGATACGGCGTATCCCCGCTGCCGGAGCATTTCAATAGACAATGGTGTGATGGAGCGTGCCGAAAACGTATTCGTAGTTTTGAGCGACATAGGTTGGTCAGATTTGGGAACGTGGAAATCGGTTTACGAAAACTCCCAAAAAGACGTAAACAATAATGCCATAGACGCAAACGTAATGCTCTACGATACCAAAGACTGCGTTATTAAAGCTCCGAAAGATAAATTAGTAGTGGTAAACGGTTTGAAAAACTTCATTGTCGCAGACTTTGACAATGTGTTGATGATTTGCCACCAAGACGACGAGCAGCGGGTAAAACAATTCGTAACCGATGCAAAGGAAAAAGGCGAGCAGTTTGTGTAAAATGAGTCATTTAATTATTGTAAAAAGTAATTAAATTAATGCTGCAAATGTCAAAAAGAGAAAAGCTTCTATTCGATATGCGGGAAGAGAAAAAAGAAGATATTATCCATGAAAAAGGATTGTTAGTTTTTTTGATAAACCTAAATCGCTAACAGTGTTTGCAACGGCTGTCAGGGATTTCCTGTCAACGGTCGATGACCTTGACAGGGGTTCCCACAGCGGATTCATGAATACGCAAACAAGCTAAATCGGTAGCTCAATTATTAGCAAAATAAAAAAGCAACGAAATGGCTATCGGGAATGCATAACTTTACATCTCTTTAGAAATATGCCTCGGCGTCCCCGCTAATTGAAGTACCAGTAAAAATATTGAACTTGCTGTGGTGCAGGTTGGTGCCAACCGACAGTATGACAAGTCTAAAACTCAAACCTGATGCGGGTAATTTTTATTGAACCAAGCGTAGGCGACACCATCCTCATGACTGCCATCGGCATTTTTGGTTTGGTTTTTCATTCGCCCTTCTAACACAAACCCCACACTTTCGTACACACGAATGCCCGCGATATTGGAGGCTCTCGCTTCTAGCTCGACTCGGTAGATATCGGTTCTGTGGTTTTCTATATAGGACAAAAACGCCCGAAAAAGCTGTTTTCCCACGCCTTTTCCCTGAAAGTCAGGACTTACTCCGATGGTAAGAAATGACAGCAAATGATCAAAAATATGAATTCCTTTCTGCGAAGCGTGTATTTCTCCAATTACCTTATTGTCCAAAACGGCTACCATTCCTAAGCCTCCGTTTTCTACGCCTTGCCAAATTGACTGAATATAATTTTGGTTAACTTCTTTCTTACTCCGAGCGATACCTTTTGGGTCGTCAGCTACGGCATAGTAGAGAAGTAATAGCTCTGGAAGGTCTTTTCCTTCAGTTTGTCTGATGGTCATCTTAAATCGAAATTGTAGTTACTTACCCTTCTTCCATAACCGCTAATGCCACTCTTATTTTTCCGTAGTCAATGCTACCGTTGAAATAGTCGAACAGTGGTTTCATGGGATCGGTGGGTTCCATTTTTAGGGCTCTCATTCCTTTCTCAATCTCGTCGTAAGTGAAATCGTCAATGAGGTTTTTTAGGTTAATATTTTCGCCTTCGTTTTTGAGTTTTATTAAATGCCCCACGACGGTGGTAGGTGAGAGTTTGCGTTCGGTTGCAATTTCTTCCATGCTGTGTCCGTCTTTAAACATTTCTAGCGTTACGTGATACGTTAAGCCTTTCGTTAACCGGACTCCTTTTTCAGAGTTTGCTTTTACGTATTTCAGAATTTCTTCGATAAAAACATTGCCGTAACGCCGCATTTTTTCTTGCCCAACGCCCGATATGGTCATAAACTGACCTGGGCTGATTGGCTTTCTGTCCGCCATTTCAGAAAGCGATGAATCGTTAAAAACTAAATACGGCGGAATGCCCAAACTGTCGGCGAGTTGCTTGCGAAGTTGCCGCAGGATTTCAAATAATTCGTTGCGGACAATTTCCGTCTTCGATTTTTTCGCTGGTACTTTTTCATCTTCGAGGGCTTTGCGTTCATTGATGGATAAGTATTCCGAAAGTTCAACCTCTCGTTCACTCTTCAACACTTGCCAACTTACCGAATTGAGGCGAAAAGCGTGTCCTTCGTCGTACGCAATATCCATGATACCTGAGTTGAGTAACTGCGAAAGATAATCTGTCCATTCTTCGTATTTCAGGTCTTTCCCAACGCCAAAAGTCGGGAGTTCTTCGTAGCCAGCACGCAGAAGATTTTGATTTCGGCTTCCCCGTAAAATGTCTATCAACATTCCCATCGCTACTTGTTGGTTGGCACGGGCAATCCCCGAAAGTGCTTTTTGGGCGATTACCGTTCCGTTAAAACGGCTTCTCGGGTTTTTGCAGACATCGCAGTTACCGCAATCGTGCTGCATTTCTTCGTTGAAATAACTGAGCAGAATCCGTCGCCGGCAAATATTGGCTTCGGCGTATTGCCGCATCCGTTCGAGTTTGGCTTCCATCAGTTCTTTTTGCTCAGCGGGCGAGTTAGAATCCTGAATCATGCGGGTTCGGGTGATGATGTCGCCGTAACTGTAAAAAAGTTTGGTTTGGGCATCCGTTCCGTCTCGTCCTGCCCGTCCGATTTCTTGATAAAAACTTTCTACGTTAGACGGTAAATTATAGTGAATAATCCAACGGATATTTGATTTGTCAATGCCCATTCCGAAAGCCACAGTTGCCACAATAACTTGAATATCGTCTTTGATAAAACGTTCCTGAACCCTGCTCCGCTTATCAGCGGGAACTCCGGCGTGGTAAAAGTCTGCTTTCATTCCTGCCGTCATTAGATTTGCCGCAACGGCTTCCGTTCCTTTTCGGCTGAGGCAATAAATGATTCCCGCCTGATTCGGAACGGTTTTTAGAAAGTCCTGAATCTGGGCCATTCTTCGCCGACCAGGAAGTACTTCAAGGCTAATATTGGGGCGGTCAAAACTCGAAATAAATGTATGTTCCTCGGGAATGCGTAGCTGGCGACAAATATCCCGTCGGGTTACTTTATCGGCGGTTGCGGTAAGGGCAATAATGGGCGTATTGGGAAACTCATCTTTTACGATGGCAAGCTGTCGGTATTCGGGTCGGAAATCATGTCCCCAGGAAGAAATACAGTGCGACTCATCCACGGCAAAAAGGCTTATTTTTAGCCCTTTAAACATCGTCATTAAGTTTCCTGAGAATAATTTTTCGGGAGCAATGTAAAGCAATTTTAGTTCTCCCATTTTTGCCGCCCAAAGTACGGCATCTTGTTCCTGCATATTCAGGGATGAGTTGAGGAAAGAAGCTTTTATTCCGTTGCTTCGCAGGGCTTCAACCTGATCTTTCATCAAGGCAATAAGCGGTGAGATAACGATGGTGAGTCCTTCAAAAAGCATTGCCGGAATTTGAAAACAAACTGATTTTCCGCCACCCGTAGGCATCAAAACTAATGCACTTTCTCCTGCCATTACATGGTCAATAATTTCTCCCTGCAACGGGCGGAAACGATCGTACCCGAAATATTCTTTTAATACGTTGGCTTTATTCATTAAGTAGAAATTCTTTCATTATTTTTACGAACCACAAATTTACGAACCTTAATCTTATCCCGATAGTTATCGGGAGTAAACCCTAATTCATTTTAAGCTATGAACAAATTATTTCTGCAAGCCGGAGCAATTTTAGGTCTTTTGGGAGTTGCCTTCGGAGCCTTCGGAGCCCACGCTCTTGAAAAAATGCTCGAAGCTTCGGGAAGCACCGCCACGTTTGAAACGGCAGTGAAATATCAGTTTTACCACGCGTTAGTGTTAATTTTGATTGGCCTTTTATTCAAAGAAATTCCGACTAAAGTCATGACGTACAGCGGTTATTGTATGCTTGTTGGCGTACTGATTTTCAGCGGTTCGCTTTATACCATATGCTTTACGGGCATTAAAATGTTCGGTGCAGTTGCTCCGATTGGTGGCACGCTGCTGATCGCGGGTTGGGGATTACTGCTCTATGCCGTTTCTCGAACAACGTGACGCAAACTTTTTTCGAGTACATCGCCCATATTTTCGCAGGTTTTAAAAGATGGGTCTTTGTAGTAAATATCCAAGTCTTTTTTTAGCAATTTGAGATTCTCAGGCAAGAAAATTACACTTGTTTTCATCACCGATATCACATCTTTCAACCGGAGGCGATCGGCGTGCATCCGGTTAGCAATTAAGGAGCGTTCTTCAATCTGATATTGCTTTACAGACTCAGGAGTCATGTATTTCATTCCTAACTCTATAATCGCATTATTCTGTTTGAAATACTGCGGCATATACACAGAGCGGCTTCCTTCGTACGATTGCTGATCAAAGTCAATGGCACGAATACGATAATGGAAATCTTCAAAATCAGGCGTAATGATTACCACAAAATTTGACGAATGCATGTCTCCTAATAACCGCACGAAGCATCGTTCGTTGAATTTTATAAATTCTTTCGCCAACCGGATCGGATTGAGGTTTGTGTCTCCAAGATGGTTTTGCATAAATATATCGCCCGGAATCCCAGCGATGTGCTCTTCAACCAATGTTTCTTTATAGGTAACGTAGTTGAGTACGTTCGGAGAAAGAATATGTTCTAACTCAAGTCCGTATATCCGGGATGCATCCGCATTTTTAATATAGAAGTAATCATAATTATCATTCACGCGGTTTATAATACGCACTCTGAACGGTGATGTATTGGCGTAAGTACAAAAGTCTACCCGATCAACCACTAAGTGTTCGATAACGCTTGCGTCTCCGTCTGTTTTTAAGTCTGCGTAGATGATTTTGAGATTCTGATAAATTTCTGATAAGTCGGACTGAGCGTAAAATACCGTTTCCCAGAAAGTGTCATCCCCATTTTTGTCGTAAAGCGGGATACGGTTATCGTACCGCAGTAAGTCGCTGTACCGTAGGGGAAGTACTCTCTCTCGGCCATACTTGAGTAGATACTCGCGGAGGAGAGGAGATATTTTAAACGGGATTTTTTTCTTCGATATCAGTGCCATAAATTAATCAAATAACTTCTCAAATTACGTAATAAACTAAAAGTATGAGCGTTTTTCTGAAAAACAAATGTTACTCCAAATCTTAGCATTTACCAGTATTACCCCTAATTTTGCGTCTTGAGTATTGAAAATCAATATATTAAACAATAAAAATATCTTATGGAACATTCAGAATCGTCGAATAATTCGGTCATCAAAGCAGGCTTAATCTTGGCCATTGCGTTAGCCGTTTTGTTTGGTTTTTTGTACTTCAATGCACGGCAGGAGAACAGTGAACTGAATATTGACGTAACCCAAAAGGAACGTACGTTGCTGATAACGCAATCGAAGCTAGACTCGATTGGGCGTGAACTTGATGCTAAGATTGCTGAGGTATCTTCTCTTGGCGGACAGATTGAAGAGTTAGAAGCACTTAAGGTACAATTAGATAAAGATAAGCGAGCATTATTAAACTCGAAAAATATCAATATTCGCGATTATAAGGATAAGATTAAAAATTACGAATCTGCATTAGCTAAGAAGGATGAAGAGATTGTTCGTCTTCGTTCTGAAAATACCCAATTGTCAACGCAAAATCAGACGCTTACCAGCGAGGTGAATACGCTAACAACAATTAAGTCAGAACTCGAAACGCAGAAGACTGCCTTGAGTGATTCTGTAAACAATTACTCGGTGCGTAATCGTGAATTGAGTGATAAGGTAACATTGGCTGCTGCTTTAAAAGCGACTAATATCAATATCAATGCTATTAATTCACGGGGACGTGAGCGTGACGGTGGAGATTATAAAGCTCGTAGAATTGACAGGATTAAGGTTTCTTTCAAACTGATTGAGAATCCGTTGACAAAGAAGGAAAACAAACCCGTACACATGAGATTGGTTGATCCAAGTGGAAATGTAATTTCTGATATGGCGACTGGTTCTGGCTCTTTCAATTTTGGTGGAAAAGAGACCGTTTATACCGCAAAGCAAACCGTATTTTACGATAATACCGGTCAGACAGTTGATTTCATATATTCTCGCGGAGCACCTTACGAGTCGGGTAAATATACCGTCGAACTTTACTCGGAGAATTTTCGAATTGGCCAGACAAGTTTTACTGTAAAGTAAAAATGACTTATTGGTTTGAAACGGGAAGTCTTATCGGCTTCCCGTTTCTGCGTTTAATCATTTCTCCTTTTATTTGTTTTATTGAGGAACAAGATGAATCATTTATAAACTATGAAAACTTTTTTCGTTAAAAACGCCCCTAGCATAATAACCTTTGCTGTACTTTTTTTAGCAATGGCCTCGATTTGTGCGGAAGCACAGAATCGATTCGAAGAAAATATACAAAAGAAGTGGATTAAAACTGGGTTGCAAATGGCGGATGGTAGTGCCGTATACCGCCCCGAACTCATGTATATGCAGCTTCAATACAAGTTTTTTTCGAAAGACTCTTTGCAACTTACTTTAGACGGAATTACTTCTACTATCGATTATTCAGTCAAGGATAGCGTACTTACTTATGGAAACAACACTTTGCGGTTTTTTATAAGGGAATTGACAGACGTGAAACTCGTATTAAAAGAAATCTCAAAAAAAGAAGAAAGTGAGAAATTAGTACTGGAGTTTATTCCACAAAAATTTTATGACTTAGGTTACATTCCAACAACATATTTAGCAAAAAACAATGACGTTGTTTTTCTAGCCGACGAAAACCATATCTATCCTTACTTCGTAAATAGCAAGCTACCAGCTATCGCGTTCATTTCTGAAAAATTTGATTTTCCCGAATGGCGGCGAGGTAACTTTTTAGCTCGTTTTATCATTACCCAGAAAGGTGAATTAGTGGGTATTCGGGTGGAAGAAAGTACGAGCCCGAAGTATAACGGCAAGCTTGTAGAGGCAATTAAAAAGACAGAAAGAATGTGGTTTCCGGCTGAATTTGACGGACAAGAAGTTACCAGTGAAGTAGTAATGGAATTCAAAATGGATTTTCCAGCGTACCAATCGGGTGAGGCATCAGTTGGTAAATTGGAGCTTTCACAACAGCAATTAGTAGACGGTAATTATTATTTTGAAGAGAAGTTATATCGTTCGGCAATATCTTCTTACACCGAATCCATAAAAAACGACTTCAAAAACGTAGATGCTTATTATCGAAGAGCCGCTGCTTATGTTTTTATGAAAGAGTTAAAAAAAGCCTGTGAAGATTACGAACAATTAATGTATCTCAAACAAACAAAAGCCACCGAACTTTATACAAAATACTGCGAAGGAAGCGAATCTAAATCCAATTGATAACAGAACCCCATATATTAGTAATTATCCCGGCTTTCAACGAGGCGAAATCAATTGATAAAGTGATTGCTGAGATTCCGAAATTTGTTCGGGAAACAGTAGTCGTTAATAATAATTCGAGCGATACCACTTCTAAAGTGGCAGCATTGGCAGGAGCCACGGTATTGGATGAGCCACGGCAGGGCTATGGTTACGCATGTCTGAAAGGCATTGCGTACGCTAAAACAAAACAGCCTGATATTATTGTTTTTTTGGATGCTGATTACTCAGATTATCCTGCCGAAATGAGCGATGTGGTAAAACCCATAATTGAGCAAAATTACGATATGGTAATCGGGTCGCGTGCTTTGGGAGAAAAGGAGTCAGGCTCCATGATGCCACAACAGATTTTTGGTAACTGGTTGGCTACTACACTTATCCGTTGGATATACAACGTAAATTACACAGACTTGGGGCCATTTCGAGCTATCAAATACGATAAGCTACTAGCATTAGAAATGCAGGATACTACGTATGGCTGGACGGTGGAAATGCAATTGAAAGCTGCTAAACAACAACTTAAGACAGTAGAGGTCCCGGTAAACTATCGTCAACGTATTGGTCATTCAAAAGTATCGGGCACTTTTAAAGGCACGGTTATGGCGGGATATAAAATCTTAAGCTGGATATTTAAATATGCTTTGAAGTAATTGGAAATAATATATGCAGCTACTTTTTATCCTTATTTACTTTATTCCTTTATTCTTCATATTCACGTACAGTATTATTCAGTTTACGCTGATTATCAATTATTTGCGTAGCAGGAAGCGGATTAAAGTTTATCCGAAATTGACCGAATACCCAATGGTTACGGTGCAGCTTCCGGTCTACAATGAGAAGTACGTCATCGAACGCTTACTGAATGCCGTCATTGCTTTTGATTATCCCGCTGATAAATTCGAAATCCAGGTGCTTGATGATTCTACTGATGAAACGACCGAGATTATCCAACAGAAAATTGAGGAATTAAAGGCAGCGGGAAGTACTGTTGATTTACAATTAATTCGCCGTCCGGAACGAACGGGCTTTAAAGCCGGAGCTTTGGCGTACGGATTGACAATTGCAAAGGGGGAGTTTATTCCAATTTTCGACGCAGATTTTGTTCCGTCTCCCGATTTTTTAAAACAAACAATTCCTCACTTTCAGAACCCCAAAGTAGGGGTTGTCCAAACTCGCTGGACCCATCTGAATGCAGAATATTCGTTACTTACAAAGTTACAGGCCTTTGGGCTCGACGCTCATTTTTTTATAGAACAAGGCGGACGAAATGCCAATGAGCATTATATCAACTTCAATGGTACGGCGGGAGTTTGGCGAAAAACTACTATAGAAGATGCAGGCGGTTGGTCGGCAGATACGTTAACTGAAGACTTAGATCTCAGTTACCGTGCTCAAATGAAAAAGTGGGAGTTTGTTTACCGAGAAGATATTGGTTCTCCGGCGGAACTTCCCGTAGCAATGAACGCCATAAAGTCGCAGCAATACCGCTGGATGAAAGGCGGAGCAGAATGCTTTGTGAAAAATGCCCGCAAATTATTAAATAATAGTGGCGTTAGGGGAGTTGATAAATTTCACGGTTTCTTCCATTTGTTAAATAGTTCGGTGTTTACTGCGGTGCTACTTTTGGCATTATTGAGTATTCTCGTCATGTTTATGACGATTAATAATCCCGTACTTTACAATCTGTTTAAATGGACGGCGATTTTTCAAATAAATTGGCTGATTTTAGGCACTTTCTACTGGATTTCGTTTCGGTACCAAGGCAAATCAGTTGCAGCGTTTTTTTGGCGTTTTTTTTGGTTTCTTACTTTTATGATGGGGCTTTCGTTACACAATTCTATCGCTGTTTTTGAGGGTTGGATGGGGCGAAAGACACCATTTGTCAGAACGCCTAAATTCGGTGCAGGCGATTGGAAAAAGAACAGTTACGTTACGAAGAAAATAGGAGCAATCACTTGGGGTGAGGCAGCACTTTGCTTAATATTTTTTGGTATGTTTATCTTAGATATTATTTACCTGAATTACGGGATGATGATCTTTCACGGAATGCTCACGCTCGGCTTCGGTTGCGTAGTTTATTACACTTTCAAGCACCTGAGATAGTACTCATGGATAATGTTCAGGGGTAGTTCTGAAACGACATAAATTCAAAACATCCTGATTTTGAAGAAGAATTTTAAGAAAGATAGGTATGAAGAAAATAGTAATCTATTGCTTAGTGATAGCTGCTAATTATAGCGTTGTAAAAGCTCAATCTTACGCAGATTCATTACAGAAGCACCGCGAGAATTACGTTCACGAACTAGTTAAAGACGGGCCTTTAGAATCTGTTGATTCAGTATTGGTGGATTTCTATTCTGCAAAGGAGAATTATCTCGTGAAATGTAAATTTGTGGCTACCAAAGGGGGTGAACCGTTTGAGATTCCGACCTCAGCCGGAACAACGAAAACTTATACTAAGTTTGGAGAATTCCGCTTTAAACTGAATGGTAAAAAGCAGAAATTAGCCGTGTATCGCTCAATGGCATTATCGAATCACCCGATTTATAAAGGTTATCTTTTCATCCCGTTTAAAGACAAAACGAACGGTGCCGAAACCTATGGTGGTGGGCGTTACCTCGATTTATTTATGAAAGACGTAGCGGGAGAAAAAATTATTCTGGACTTCAATAAAGCGTATAATCCGTATTGTGCTTTTTCTGACGGTTACAGTTGCCCAATTCCGCCGCAGGAGAATCATTTAAAAACTAGGGTTGAAGCCGGAGAAAAGAATTTTAGAGGGAAATATTAGATTATAAAATCACCGTCCGATTGCCGTAAACAAAAACTCGGTCGTTGAAAACGAGCTTTAAAGCTTTTGTTAAAACGGTTTTTTCTACGTCTTTTCCTTCACTAGACATGACTTTTGCCGTGTGACGATGATTCACATTTTTTACGTCTTGAGCGATAATCGGTCCTTCATCAAGGTTATTATTTACAAAATGAGCCGTTGCTCCAATAATTTTTACGCCCCGTTCGTACGCTTGACGGTACGGATTTGCTCCGATAAAAGCGGGTAAAAACGAATGATGAATATTCACGATTCGGTTTGGAAAGTGTTTTACAAAATCTGCGGTGAGAATTCGCATATATTTAGCTAAAACGATGTACTCGGGATTATAAATTTCGAGGGTTTTAAGAATTGCTTCTTCGTGTTCTTCGCGGGTTTTGTGCTCGTGGGAAACGTAGTGAAACGGAATTCCAAATTTGCTTACAAATGGTTGCAGCGTGTTGTAATTACTTACTACCGCTAAAACATTAGCGTTAATTTCCTCAAAATGATAACGGATTAATAAATCCGAAAGGCAGTGGTGTTCTTTCGTGCAAAGAATCACCACGTCTTTCTTTTTCTTTGGATTTAACCGAAAGATAATTTCCTCGTTCGGAATGACAGTTCTCAAATCTCCGAGTACCCTTTTTGAGTCTACTTCTGCTTCGGTTTCAAACTCCGTCCGCATAAAAAACTGTCCCTTCGGACTGACGTATTCATCCTGCCGCAAAATGTTACATTCGTTGTTAAAAAGTACGCTTGTTACGTGATAAACAAGCCCTTTTGAGTCAGGGCCGTCCATGAGGAGGATGTGTTTGGTCATTGGTTTAAAATGCTTTGAAACTTTTTGATTTCTTCGTCAAGTCTTGAAAGTCAGTATCAGTTGTAACTTTACTAACGCTTTGTTCAATTTTACGGCGAGCTGCTCTTTGTCCGTAAACAGCTTCTTTTACTTGTTTACTATTCATCGATTCTAAACTATTAGGAGTGGCACTTTCTTTCATATAGAGCACCCAATAATCAATAGTTTGTATGGGTATGAAAAGAATGATTTTTTCTCCGTGGAGCGTGTATAGCTTTCCAAGTTTAGCCCGAAGTTATCTGACTTGCTTTTTGTGCTTTTCTAAATTATGATCTACATCGTCTAAATCTACACCAGCAATAAATAAATCTGTATTGATATCAGGTTGAAACGAACGGTTATAAAACGTACCGATTTCTGCTAAGACTTTTGACCTACTGGGATTAGCTGATTGTGAAATTTTAAGCGAAGTTTTCTTGGTTTGTAAACTGTAGGATTCTGCAACCTTATTAATAAGAACTTCTAAGAATGCGTATTCAGCGTAGCCTTCTGCAATGAGTGTGTAAGTCAACTTCTTCATACGGGAACACCCCCCATCAAACCCTCGAACCACTTTTCTCCAATATCTGAGGTGAAATCAATTTCTTTTAACTCATTTTCTTTACTGTATTTATTAGAAGGTTCAATAATATCGGTCAGTACGTTTTTGATTTGCGTAGCTCCTTCATCGTCTTTATCAAAAATGAAAACGCTTTCGGGGGTTTCGGTAAAATCATTTAACACGTGCTCATTGTGCGAAGTCATAATAATTTGAACGTCTTTCTCGTCGGCAAGTTGAAAGATAAAATTCATGACTTCTTTTATCCGGCGTTGGTGAATCCCTCGCTCAGGTTCTTCTAAGAGTAATAGTTTGGGTGGGTTTGGTTGATGAACAATACAAAGCAAAGCCACGAAGTAAAGTACCCCTTCCGATAATTCATCGGCGTAGTGGATTATACCGCTACTTCCACTCAAAAGTCCCCATCTTTTGTGGGTTCTTTCATCACCTGACGGAGAATCTACTGTTTGAATGCGAATATCCTTAAATTCGGGAATACACTTACGTAAGTCCTTTTCAATGGAGTAAAAGTTTTCCCGATACTCTTCTAACATAGTTTGTAAAAACGATACTAAGTTTGAGCAATCGGCAGCTATTGAAGTTGTACGGATATTTGCTTGGGAAGCAACATAAGCCAAGGGATTGGGTGAGTATATAGTTATGGAGTTAATTAATTGTTTAAAACCCCTATTAATAGTATTATACTCAATATCGCCCCTAAGTTTGTCGTCAATAGTTTCTCCGTTAATTTTTCGTGTTATGTATACGTCTGAATCTGGAACATCGTTAAATTCGCCTCCTTTTTTATTTAAACTGAATGTTAAGGTAGAGTTGTCAATAATAAACTCAAATCTCTGAGGTGTGAGCTTCTTTTTGAATGTAAATTCTAAGAAATCAACGTCTCTCAGGTATCCGTTTGGTATTATATTATTCTTGAAGTACTCCATCCCCTTCAAAAAGTTACTCTTTCCCGAATTGTTCGGCCCAATCAATAGGTTGACTGGCTGCAACTTTAAGGTTACAGCTTTGAGACTCTTGAAATTTTCAATCGTGATTTGCTCAATCATAGTAGTAGGGTTTTAGAGCTACAAACAATAATACGACCAAAACCGTACAACTGCCGTTACTTCTGTCTAAAAAACGTCGTAATGACTACGCCTTCAAAGCCGAAATTTTCACGAAGTTGATTTGATAAAAAGCGTTGGTATCCTTCTTTAATGTACTGCGGAAGGTTACAGAAAAATACGAACGTGGGTGAAGGCGTTGGTAATTGCATGATGTACTTTATCTTCACCTGTTTGCCCTTCAGGTTTGGCGGCGGTGTTTTTGCGATAATCGGTAACATGATCTCGTTTATTTTCGAGGTTGCGATTTTCTTCGTACGATTCTCGTTTACTTCAACTGTTTTCTCAATCACTTGATAGATACGTTGTTTCTCTAACGCCGAGGCGAAAATAACGGGCATGTAATTCATGGGCATTAACCGTTCGAGCATCTCTTTCCGCCAAATATCGGCGGTTTTGGAGTCTTTTTCGACCAAATCCCATTTGTTCACCATCAGTACGATCCCCTTTTTTGCATTATGAGCGTGACCAATAATGTGCATATCCTGCGATTCAAGGCCTTTTTCGGCATCTAGAAGTACGATACAAACATCCGAATTCTCCAAAGCTCTTATGGAACGAATAGTCGAATAAAACTCAATATTCTCTTTTACTTTAGCCTTTTTACGAATTCCAGCGGTATCGGTCAGGATAAAGTCCTGCCCGTACATTTTGTAATGCGTGTCAATGGAGTCGCGGGTTGTGCCAGCAATGTCCGTTACGATGCTCCGCTCTTTGCCCAAAAGGGCGTTCAAGAAAGAGGATTTTCCGACGTTTGGTCGTCCAAGAATCGAGATTTTCGTAATCCCTGCGTTTGGATTTTCTTCGCCTTCGTTATCAAATGTTTTGACAACTTCATCGAGCAGGTCTCCTGTTCCAGAGCCATCCATGGATGAAATCGGGTAAACGTCGCCCAAGCCCATGGCGTAAAACTCGGGAGCTACTAATGTGCTACGCTCGAAAGTTTCTGCCTTGTTCGCCACCACAAAAACGGGTTTTTCGGAACGCCGAAGAACGTTAGCGAAATCGTTATCCAAGTCTGTTAACCCCGTCATGGTATCTACCACAAAAAGCACGGCGGTAGCTTCTTCTAGGGCAATTTTAACTTGCTCCCGAATAGCTTCTTCGAACTTATCTTCTGAACCAACCACATAACCGCCCGTATCAATCACGGTAAAATACTTTTCCGTCCAGAAAGCGTGTCCATAATGACGATCGCGGGTTACGCCCGACTCGTTATCAGTGATGGCTACCCGCCCTTCAATCAATCGATTGAATAAGGTCGATTTACCTACGTTGGGTCGCCCCACAATTGCTATAATATTTGCCATTTTTTTTATTTGAGAAAGAGACGAGAGAGTATGAAGCAAAAAACTTAATTTTTCTCTTTTGCGAAAACAGTTCGTCTTTGTAAGATTATATTTTTATTAAAATTGGGCTGCAAAGATAGTTGAAAATCAGGTATTTACGAAAGGTTTATTTTAATACGCTTTTGCAAAGATAACCCGATGGCTTGATGGCTTTCCGGTTAGGACACATGAACCTTCTTCTTTCTTTACATCTATCGGAATGCAACGAATGGTTGCTTTAGTCAGTTCCTTGATTTTATCTTCGGTTTCGTCTGTGCCGTCCCAGTGGGCAGAGATAAACCCGCCCTTCTCGATTTGTTCTGTAAATTCTTCCCACGTGTTCAATTCAAAAGTATTATCCGCTTGGAAGCTTTTTGCCTTTTCGTAAATACTTGTTTGGATTGTATCTAACAGATTATTGATATACTCGGAAATGCCTGCAATAGGTTGAATTTCTTTAGAAAGTGTATCGCGACGGGCAACCTCCACAGTACCGTTCTCAATATCGCGGTTACCAATTGCCACTCGAATTGGAACGCCTTTTAACTCATACTCGGCAAATTTCCAGCCCGGACGGGATTGGTCGTCGTCGTCAAATTTTACAGAAATTCCTTTTGCTTTCAATTCCTTTAGAATCGGCTGAACGGTTTCAGAAATAGTTGCTAATTGTTCTTCACCCTTGTAAATAGGAACGATTACGACCTGAATCGGAGCTAATTTTGGAGGTAAAACAAGTCCTTGATCGTCCGAATGAGCCATTACCAAAGCTCCCATTAATCGGGTGCTGACTCCCCACGAAGTTCCCCAAACGTACTCGAGCCCGCCGCCTTTTGACTGAAACTTTACGTCAAATGCTTGGGCAAAGTTCTGACCTAAGAAGTGCGATGTTCCAGCTTGCAAGGCTTTTCCGTCCTGCATCATTGCTTCGATACAAAGCGTATCTTCCGCTCCAGCGAAGCGTTCATTGGGGGTTTTGTGACCTTTAATAACAGGTACGCCCATCCATTCTTCGGCGAAGGTAGCGTACACTTCAAGCATTTGTCTGGTTTCGTCCTGTGCTTCCTTCTCGGTAGCGTGAGCAGTGTGACCTTCCTGCCACAAAAATTCGGTGGTGCGAAGGAATAAACGGGTACGCATTTCCCAACGAACTACATTTGCCCACTGGTTTATGAGTAAAGGTAAATCACGGTAAGATTGAATCCAGCCTTTGTAAGTACTCCAGATTACGGCTTCGCTTGTAGGGCGAACAATAAGTTCTTCTTCGAGCTTTGCGTTCGGATCAGCTATCAATTTACCTGGATTTTCAGGATCAGCTTTAAGGCGATAATGAGTCACTACGGCACATTCTTTTGCAAAACCTTCCGCATTTTTCTCTTCGGCTTCAAAAAGGCTTTTTGGTACAAATAGCGGGAAGTAGGCGTTGCTATGTCCAGTTTCCTTAAACATATCATCTAACGCTCGTTGCATTTTTTCCCAGATAGCGTATCCGTACGGTTTGATAACCATACATCCCCGAACTGCTGAGTTTTCGGCCAGGTCTGCCTGTTTTACCAATTCGTTATACCATTCGGAATAATTTTCGCTTCGTTTTGTCAGCCCTTTCGCCATGAATAGAAAAGTTAGTTAAATTTAATTATCGGGTTGTTGCTAAATACTTACGGAATAGATTTTTACGTTATAATACGTGTGTCTGATTCCATAAGTTGCAAAGATAAGTTTTTATGTTATTTTTGTAACTAAGTCTTCGCTCTTATAGTTGTGTCTTCAAAACATAGAATTGGTTTTAAGATAATTAAAGTTTCTGAAAAGCCGATGCAACCTTCTGAGCAACAGACGCATCTTACAGATAGATAGTCACTTACCTAAACTGTTTTTACTAATGAAATTAATAAAATATTCAAACTACATCTTAGCCGCATCGTTGGTTGGGCTGTGGGGTTGTTCGAGTCAGAACTACCGCACTGTCGGCGAATACGATGATATGTACGGAACGTCTGAGAACGTTGTTGCTGTTAGTGCGTCTTCTTCTAAAGAGGCAAATATGGTACCAGTTGAACGTTTCCGTTCGCAAAATCCAACATACACCGATACTTATGATCGTGTCCCACAGGCTCAAGCTTACACTCAGCAGGAGCAAGAAGGTACCGAAGCTTATTTCGAGGAAGGCTACGATGAAAATTATGTAAACTCACGCAATGTTTATCGTGATCCATCAGCTTCGGGATACACCGAAGGTTTTTCGCAAGGATACACCGAAGGTTGGAACGATATGGCGTGGAGTCAGCCCGTAGGCTGGAGTTCACCTTTCAACCGTTTTAATACATTTAACAACTTCGGTGGTGGGTTTAACAATTTCGGAGGTTTCAATAACTTCGGAGGTGGCTTTGGTAGTCCTTGGGGCGGTGGTTTTAACAACTTCGGCGGTGGTTTCAGAAGCGGGATATTCTTATCTTACGGGATGGGCTTCGGTGGAGGCTTCGGAAATCCGTTTGGTTTTAATAACTTCGGCGGTGGTTTTGGCAATCCTTGGGGTTTTAATAACTTCGGTGGCGGCTTTAATAACTTTGGCGGTGGTTTTGGTAACCCATGGGGTTTCAACAACTTTGGCGGCGGATTTGGTAATCCTTACTACGGTGGTAGATTTGACCGCGGTCGCTTCTTCGCCAACAACTCTGCTGTTGGCGTGGGTTCAGAAAGAATTAAGCATTCTTACGGAGCTCGTAGTGCCGGACGCTCGAGTTCTGCTTACTATAACGAAAACTATAGAAATTCGCCACGTGCATCTGCGGCGGCTCAAAATAGAAATTCTAATGCCCGCGTTGCAAACGGAAGTAATAGTGCGTACGACGGAAGAAGTGCAAACGCTACCCGTAATACTGTCAATAATAGAAGTGGAGCATCCACTCGTAGTGGTGGACGCTGGGTAGGTGAGGGAAACTCGCCAAGCACGCGTACTTCTGCTAATACGGGTGCAAGAAATTCCTCAACTTCACGTTCAGATTCTTACTCGCGTTCTCGCTCAACAGGATCTTCTGAGTCTTTAAACAGAAATAATAATTATAATAGAGGAAGTTATACACGCCCGTCATCGTCAAGAAGCACGGGTTCTTATTCAAGGTCTACTGCTCCAAGTCGTTCGACATATTCGCGGTCTTCGTCACGTAGTTATACTCCCTCGGGGAATTCTTCAAACAGAAGTTATTCAATGCCAAGTAGGAGTTCGTCACCGAGTAGAAGTTATAGCACTCCTAGAAGTAACAGCCCTACGTACTCAGCACCATCACGTTCGAGTTCGAGCCCAAGTAGTAGCAGAAGTTCAGGCTCGTCGTCGAGTAGCGGCTCCTCATCAAGAGGCTCTTCAAGAGGACCAAGATAATATTGAATCTGGTTTGTTCAGTTCATTAAGTGGAATACAATTTTAGATAAACGTAACATTAGCCTCGCTGATTATTGGCTTAATCATTAGCGGGGCTTTTTTTACCGCCACATATTACTTAAAACACAAATAAATGAAAAAGGTAATAATAAAAATATATACTGTTCTTCTAGTATTTGGTGCGTGTCAATACGCAAACGCCCAATACTTTTACGGTCAGGATGCTTTTAAATATTCACAGCAAAAGGTTAGCGGAACTGCTCGCATGCAAGGCATGGGCGGTAGTTATTCCTCATTAGGGGCGGATGCTACGAATGCTTTCGCAAATCCGGCTGGTTTAGGTTTCTACAATAGAAATGAATTTAGCATATCACCCGTTTTTTCTAATAATTCGGTAAGTAGCGATTATTTGGGAAACTCATCTAATCTGGGTACTTCAAACACCACAATTGGACAGGCAGCTTTAATATTTAATAGTAAGGGTAGAGGAAATCCCAAAAAGAGGAGCGGTAGTTTTGCGATTAGCTACAATAGGTTAATTGACTTTAATAATGATTTTAACTACTCTGGGACTAATCAACGAAGTTCTATTACTGATTCATTTGCTGAAATAGCAAACGGTTATGGAGCTACTTCTACCGAATTAGACGCAGAATTTGATACAGGATTGGGAAGGGCTCTTTCTCCGGCGGGATTGTATTATCAACTTTTTACTATTGAGCCAATACAGGGTGGAGGTTACGAAGCTTTTGAGCTAAGTTCTCCCGTAGAGCAAAATGGACGCTACACGGAAGAAGGTTCTGTGAATCAATGGAACTTAAGTTACGGAGCTAATTTTAACGATAAGACATATTTAGGGGCTTCATTAGGGATTCGTACATTGAGTTATAGGTCTTTAGGAGATCACTCAGAGGTTTTTCCGAATGCCGAAACTCTACAAAGTCTTGATTACTTTGATGATTTGAGTGTAGAAGGTGCGGGTGTTAACCTGACAGTAGGTGCAATAATCAAAGCAACACCAAATTTACAATTTGGAATAAACGCTACGACGCCAACTGGAATGGCAACTAAGGAAACTTACATTGAAGGTTTATCAATTAACTTAGTTCCAAATACATTTGATACCGATTTCCCTAAAGCAGAAACAGTACCCAATGATTTTAACCTTAGGGTAACGTCTCCGTTGCGTAGTAGCTTTGGTATGACTTTCTTCTTGCCGAAAAAGCTTGGTTTTGTTTCCGCAGATGTAGAATATGTGGGTTACCAGAGTATGAATGTACGGGATTTGAACGATGACCGTTGGAGCAGCGATCAGAAACGTCTTATTCAGGATACTTATAAGAGTGTACTAAACTTTAAAGTAGGAGGAGAGGTGAGGTTTAATAACGTGAATCTACGTGCTGGAGTTAACTATTTGGCAGATCCTTACAAAAATGATGCTGGCATTGACCGCTCTGAAACCCTATTTAGTGTTGGAGCTGGCTATCGTAACAGTCGTTTCTTTGCTGATGTAGCGGGGGTTTTTAACCAGTTTACTTCTTCCTACACACCTTATACGGTTAATAGTCCGGAAGACTTTACTTCGGCAAGACTGAATACGAATCGCAATAACCTTGTTATTTCAGTAGGAGCGTTCTTTTGATAGATCAGATTTTTTATAAAAGACAAGACCCGATGAATATTCATCGGGTCTTGTCTTTTGGAGCGTGTTGAAAATATTGCCTTCAAACGTTTAAACTATCGGGCATTTGCGAATTCAGCGTCTAAAATCCAGAGAATTGTGTCAGCATCTGTATCGCCCTCAATAATTACGTGGGCTTGTTTGTAGATGTCAATTCTATCGTTATAGATTTTCTCTACGTCTTTATCGAGCGTATCCGCTGTGATATCCAATAGTGGGCGGTTATTGCGGCGAGATGATCTCATCCGCTTTGATAGATCATGGGGTTTTACATCCAAAAAGATGCTAATGCCATTACCCTTTATAAAATCAAGGTTATCATTAAAAAGTGGCGTGCCTCCGCCGGTAGCAACTACTACTTTACTCTCCGGAACTATCTTTTTGAGTTGTTGGGTTTCTATCTTACGAAAGTGCTCTTCACCTTCCAAGTTGAAAATTTCTCCAATCTTTTTGCCCTCGGCAACTTCAATCTTAAAATCTAAATCAACGAATTCGTATCCGATTTTTTTAGCTAATTGCCTCCCCAGCGTACTTTTGCCCGAAGAAGGCATACCGAGCATGAAGATATTTTTAGTCATTCTTTGGTATATTACTGTTTGTGAAAAGTTGCGAATAAGTTTAAAACCTACTTAGATAAAGCAGCTTGTACGTCATCAGAAGATGGCAAGTTTCCTTTGCCCCATTTCTTCCTTATAGTACCATTTTCTAACAAGATGATACACGGATTGGTTCGAGCCATTGTCTTTAAAACTTTTTCGTCAATGTTGTAAACCGGAGAGCTGAGATTGTTTGATTTCCTGAAACCCTCAAATTGCGAACTCACTAATGACGTTAACAGCATGGGTTTTACCTCGGAACCATTTTTGCTGAAAGAATTCTCGAGTGCTCTTATTTCTTCGATTTGTGAATCTGAAACGTAATCTGTTTTCTTAAATATTATGAAAACCTTTGCCCCGGAAAAGGTTGATTCGGTCACATCACTACCTTTTATATCGCTAACTGAATAATCGGTAATTTTAGGTGTCAACTTGCTTTGGTTAAGTATTTCTGAATCAACGTACTTGTATCGGTTGGTATCCATTAAAAATTCTTCGGCAGAAATTTCACCATCAACATCTTTATCAAAAAAAGTATACTCTATTTTTGGCTTTACTCCGGTAGGTTGCATTTGTTGCTGAATATTTAAGCCTTCGGCGTAGGCTAAGAAGTCTATAGGTGGGAGGTAGTTCAGTGCGTACATTCCGATACCGAACGCAACAGCTGTGCTAATACCAACAATTATCCCGCTAATATTGAGTGGTTGGTATTTTTTTCGATAAGTGAATATAACTGAAATCAAAGTTATGGCAACAACGTTTTTCCAGAAAGAACTCCAAGGATCAAGTTTAAGGAAATCTCCGAAACACCCGCAGTCAGTTACTTTATTAAAGTAGGCCGAGTAGAATGTGAGGAATGCAAAAAATGTCATCAAGCCCAGTGCTACCCAAGCGGTAATTCTCATCCGAAAACTTACTAATAATGCAACTCCAAGGACTAATTCGGTGGCACAGAAGATGAGCGAGAGGGTCTGAGCATTATGAGCGAAAAATTCAAAGAACCCACTAAGTACCGGTAGGTCTGCGGCAAAAACCTCAAAATATTCCTGAAGTTTTAAGCCAGTTCCGTACGGATCGACTACTTTCACAAATCCTGAGAACATAAACTCTATTCCTACTAAGATGCGGATTATATTGGCGAATAATTTCATTATTTGTGGTAGTTATTTTAAAGACAGGTCAGTACTATCCAACTTTATTAAACAAAAGGCAGCGTAATTTATGATATCTTGATATCCTGATTTGACTCCTTCTGATATAAGTGTTATACCTTCGTTGTCTTCTATTTGTTTGATACGTAATAGTTTCATCAATATTATATCAGTCATAGAACTTACCCGCATTTCACGCCACGCTTCGCCATAATCATGATTCTTATTGAAGAGGAGTTGAATTACTTCACTAATCTCATCAGAATAAAGTTCGGTAAGCATGTCTGTTGGGAGATCCAAAGGAGTATCACTTGGTAATTTTGATTGGATCAACCCCATTACGCAGTAATTGATTATGCCAATAAATTCAGGCTCAATGCCTTCATTCACCTTACTAACGCCTTTTTCCTGAAGAGTTCTTATGCGTTGTGCTTTAATAAATAGCTGATCGGTAATACTTGGAAGCCTAAGAATTCGCCAGGAAGAACCGTAGTCGTGATTTTTTTTCTCAAAAATATCTTGGCACTTTTTAATAACCTGTCGATATTTCGATTCGGTTTGTTTCATTTACTTTAATTTTGAGACAATCTTTGAAGTCACAAAACTATGAAAAAAACGCTGAACATAAACGGTGCTATATTCGATTTGTCAACACCCAAAGTTATGGGGGTTCTTAATGCCACACCCGACTCGTTTTATGATAAAAGCCGGCTGAGTAAAAGCAGAAAGTCATTGGAGTCAACTATAAATAATATGGTAACTAGTGGGGTAGATATTATTGATGTAGGAGGATATTCTACCCGGCCGGGTGCTGACGATGTTTCGGTAGCTGAAGAAATTAATCGGGTTTTACCGATAGTGAAATTACTCAAAAAATTATATCCAAATATTCCAATATCTATTGATACTTTCAGGAGTAAAGTTGCTGAAGAAGCTGTAGGTGAAGGAGCAGACATAATTAATGATATATCAGGCGGAACGTTAGATGAAAATATGCCAATAGTTGCTGGTAGATTGAAAGTGCCATATATACTAACTCATAACCGAGGGACACCAAAAGGTATGCAGGCTCAGGCGGTTTACCAAAATGTGGTAACAGACGTACTTACAGAACTTAAGCAGAGGCTACTTTTTTTCGAGGAAAAAGGAGTTAAAGACATAATTATTGATCTTGGCTTTGGCTTTGCCAAAAACGTAGATCAAAACTTCCAACTTCTACATTCTTTGCATTCTTTTCACAGTTTAAATCGACCAATTTTAGTGGGTGTTTCAAGGAAGTCCATGATTTGGAAAACATTGCAAAGTTCTCCAAAAGAAGCACTAAATGGCACAACAGCTTTAAATATGTATGCTCTTTCAAAAGGGGCAAGTATTCTCCGAGTTCATGATGTTAGAGAAGCAAAAGAAGCTGTAACTCTCTTCAATAAATTAGTGAGAGGGTAATTTTTTTACCGCATAATAATTTTCTTATTAGTTTTGTGGATAATCTATTTACTGTTCTAAACTAAATCATCTATATTTACGTAATGCAATAGACACATTGCTTTCAACTGAAATCTAAAACATCAAAAATGCTATGAAAAGAAGTCTTCTTTTAAATGCCTTACTCCTCATAACGAGCTTAGTTGCCTTTGCACAACCCCCAGCCAATTTAGCGGCTACATTGGGTTCTGCCTCTAATTCAATAAACTTAAATTGGACTTCACAAGTGGCTCCTACTGTGGATAGTGTCCGGATTTTACACAGAATAGAGGGTGCTACGACGTGGATGATGTCGCCAAACTTTTTGCCAACTGACACTACTTGGACCCATACTGGATTAATGTACTTTACTTGGACCCATACTGGATTAATGTACTTTACCACTTATGAGTATAGCCTACAGGTTGGAGACGTTCCGGCAATAGCGGGACCTACTGTATGGACACCGGATCCGGCTTCTTCTTCTGCTGGTCCAAACTATGCAAGGATACTGACACCACCGGCCGTTCCAATTGCACCAACTGATTTGTTTATTGACATGGCAAGGGCCACAACAATGTCACATAATATAACGTGGCAAGATAATGCTACAAATGAAGATGGATACGAAATAGCTCATAGCGGTGATGGTATTAACTTTACAACTCTTCGCCAAGTTACTCCTAACTTAAATAATTTTTTTCTAGGTGGGTTGTCTTCTGACAGAAATGTGATCATAAAGGTTCGTTCTTACAATGTGACCCCTGCAAGTGTTGAGCAGTTTAGCCCTTATTCAGCTGTAGCTGCGGCCAAAACGCTTAAAAATCCTCCAGCGGCAGCAACGGTTCTTACTGAAGTGCAAACTTGTGTCAACGAAACTTCTTTTTACTGGTCACATCCTAACGTGGGAACAGTAGAACAGTTCTGGGTAGAGCGATCTGACGACGGAGTGAATTACAGAATACACGATAAATTTGCTGTGGGTTCATACACTTTAGGGAGTGCTTATAAAGTACAGAACTTGCCTGCTGGGAAAAATCAGTTTTTTAGAATACGTGCTGTAAATAACGTGAACAGTCTAAACCCAAGCTTCAAAGCTATGGGACCAACTTCTACGGTTTTGAATGTTAAAACTAAAATAGCTACGGGACCACCACCACCCACTAACCTGCGGGTTATAATTAAAACAGATTCTGTTGTGACATTTGCTTGGAATCAGCCTTACGGATTTGATTTTGTTTGTAACACAAACGTCCGTACTGCAACGCACCTGCGTTTCCATATCAACGACGGTCCGCTTCAAGAAAGAATATTAGATGCAAACGCAACTACTATTAATTTAAGAGACTTACCACAGGGTGCTAAAGTTAAATTTGGAGTTTACGGAGTGAATGGTTTTTATGGCCTTGAGTCGGAAACCATATATATCACGACTACACTTCTTGGACCACCAGCCGCTCCGACTGAGTTCTTTACTAGTTCAAATATTGACGTGTATAAAACGCCGAATATTTCTATGACTTGGATTGATAATTCAAATAACGAAGATAAATTCGTAGTTGAAGCAACTATTGATACTTTAGCAGGTATTGGTTTTGAAGTATCACTTGCATCAAACGTAAATTATTACACGCATATCCCAGTTGATGAAGGTGTTACGTGGTTTTATCGTTCGTATGCAATGAACCCTTTTGGTAGATCTGTAAATTCTAACTGGTCATATGGACGAGTTGAGTATTCTCAACTTCCAGAGAAGCCTTATAATTTAAGAGGTACTCTATCGAACGGGAAAATTTTCCTAAACTGGAAAGATGATACACTTCGTGAAGAAAACTTTGAGGTTGAACGCTCAGAAGATGATGGCACGACATTCGCAAAAGTTGGTACTGCTCTAAGAAATAAGCTTACGTTTACTGATTCGACAATGGAGCGAGGTAAAACGTACAAATATCGCGTACGTGCAGTAAATTCTTTGGGCGGCTCTGACTACTCAAATATGGTTACGTTTACCATGCCCGCTGTTATTACAACCACTTCCTCAGTACAAGATTTAATCTCTGTGTTCCCTAACCCTGCTGTTGATAGAGTGCGTGTAAACGTTCCTGAGTTTATCAGTGAAGAAGGTGGTTTTGTAAGTGTTTACGACCAAGGTCAAAAACTAGTATACAAAGGCAAGATAAGTGTTGGTAATAATGAGCACAATTTTGACATGAAAAACCTTAGAGAGGGGATGTATATGATTGTCATTACAACGGACACACAAAAGATTAGTAAAAAAATCTACAAGAAGTAAAATATAGTTTTTTTTTAAAAATATACGAGCGGGATAAACTGAAAAGTTTATCCCGCTTTTTTGTTTGTTAACAAGCATAAAACTCTAATGGTGAAGCCTCTGGGTATATGTTTTATGATATTTTTCAATAAATAAAACTTTGTTTAACCGAAAGTTTTTAAATAAGGAAAATAGTTCTATATTTGCATCCCATTTAGAGCAGCACGCTGCTTGTAAATAGTCAGGTGTAGTCGCTTTCTTCGCGAAACCATACTGACTTCGACCTGAAAATATACCGAGATTTTTCTCAATTGGTTCAATGGTCAAATATCGCTAACGAAGAATACGTTTACGGGATTGAAACGAGGCAACAAGGAGTCTCCCTTTTTTAAAACTCCTTACCCAAATACGCTTTGCGTAACTGTGGTTCGTAATCAATAATCAAGTTGGCAGTTGCCAACCGCTGTGCTTATGTGGTAATTATTCAGGATACTACTTGGAAAAGTGCAATTCAATGATGAATTTTGCAACCCCATTTAGGAAATTGAAATTTAAAAGCGAAAACGAATAAAGACGATGTCTGGAATTATCGGAAAGAAAATTGGCATGACCACAATATACGAAAACGGAAAAGCAATTCCGTGTACGTTACTTGAAGCAGGTCCTTGCGTTGTAACACAAATCCGCACAGAAGATAGAGATGGATACAAAGCTATCCAACTTGCTTTTGGTGAGAAGAAAGAAAAAAATACATCTAAAGCTTTGCAGGGTCACTTCAAGAACGCCTCTACTACGCCAAAGCGAAAGTTGATTGAATTTAAAGAGTTTGTAGACGAGTTTACGCTTGGTGATACTATATCAGTAGCTGACGTCTTTACAGAAGGCGAATTCCTTGATGTCACAGGTAGAACAAAAGGTCGTGGATTTCAAGGCGTTGTGAAGCGTCACGGTTTTGGTGGTGTTGGTCAATCAACTCACGGTCAGCATAATCGTGCTCGTCACCCTGGTTCAATTGGTGCTTGCTCTTATCCTTCACGGGTATTCAAAGGTCTCCGCATGGGTGGCCGGATGGGTGGTACTAACGTTACCATTCAGAACTTAACGGTTCTCAAAGTGATGGCCGATAAAAATTTAATAGTTGTGAGTGGTTCTGTTCCTGGTCCTAAAAACACCATTGTTACACTTCACAAGTAAGAAATAGAATTAACATAAGGTCGAAGTCAACGACATCGAAAAAACGACAAACAGAAAATGGAACTAATTGTTAAAGGAAAAGACGGAAAAGATACCGGACGCAAAGTAACTCTCAGCGATGAAGTATTTGGCATTGAGCCAAATGAGCACGTTGTTTGGTTAGACGTAAAGCAATACTTGGCAAATCAACGTCAAGGAACGCACAAGTCTAAGGAGAGAGCAGAGGTTAATCGTACAACCAAGAAGTTGTACCGTCAAAAAGGTACTGGTAGTGCCCGTCATGGTTCACGTAGAGCTCCTATATTTGTTGGTGGTGGTCGCGTATTCGGTCCACGTCCAAGAGATTACGGTTTCAAAGTGAATAAGAAAGTTAAGTCGCTTGCTAAACGCTCTGTGCTTTCAAGCCGTGCTCAGGAAAATAAGATTTCTATTGTAGAAAACTTTACTTTCGATGCACCGAGAACAAAAGATTATTTGACTTTCTTGAATTCAATGGAGTTGAATGGTCAGAAAACGCTTCTTGTTACTCCGGCAATTGATCACAATGTTTATCTTTCCAGCCGGAATCTTCCTAGAACGTCAGTAACTGCTGCGGCCCAAATCAATACATATGATTTGATGAACGCTGATATCCTGATATTTTGTGAAGGTGCAATTGAAGTTGTCGAGACAATGTTGAAAAAATAATCAGCTGGTACTGATAAAAAGAAATAAAGATGAGCGTATTAATAAGACCAATAATTACTGAAAAATCGCAGATACAAATTGCGACAGGTAAATACAGTTTCCAAGTAGCTTTAAAAGCTAACAAGATTGAAATTGCAAAAGCTATAGAAGCAATGTATGGCGTTACGGTAGCCAATGTATCAACATTGCGTCAATTCGGGAAATCAAAATCTCGGATGTCTCGCTCTAAAGTTACAACGGGCCGTACCTCAACAATTAAGAAAGCAATCGTAACCCTTCAGGAGGGCGATTTGATTGACTTCTACGCAGATTTGTAAGAAAAATTATTTAGTTATAGTTCCGTACGGACGGAATTGCAAAAAATAAGAAGATGCCAGTAAGAAAAATTAAACCAACAACACCGAGTCAACGCCACCGTGTGGCTCCTGACTTCTCTGACATAACAACTAACAAACCCGAAAGGAGTTTGATTGAAAGGGTCAAAAAGACAGGTGGTAGAAACAGTGAAGGTCACAGAACCGCAAGGTATATCGGTGGTGGTCACAAAAGACGCTACCGCGTTATTGACTTCAAAAGAGATAAGTACGATGTAGTCGCAGAAGTGTTGACGATCGAGTACGATCCAAACCGTTCTGCTCGTATTGCATTAGTTCAATACACTGACGGCGAAAAACGCTACGTTATTGCACCACAAGGATTAAAAGTGGGACAGCAAATTACTTCTGGCGAGTCAGTACCTCCCGAGGTAGGTAATGCTCTTCCAATTGGAAAAATGCCTCTTGGTACAATTATCCACAATATCGAACTTACTCCAGGTAAAGGAGCACAAATGGTTCGTAGTGCTGGAACTTACGCTCAGTTATTAGCGAAAGACGGAAAATTTGTAACGTTAAAGATGCCATCTGGAGAGATGAGATTAGTCTTAGCAGTTTGCTTAGCAACTGTGGGGTCGGTTTCGAATCCTGATCACATGAACGTAACGTTGGGTAAAGCTGGACGTAATCGTTGGTTAGGTCGTCGTCCAAGAGTTCGTGGTGTAGCCATGAACCCAGTAGATCACCCAATGGGTGGTGGTGAAGGACGTTCGTCAGGAGGTCATCCACGTTCACGCAAGGGTTTACTCGCAAAGGGTAAGAAAACACGTGATAAGAATAAATATTCAAACCGTCTGATTGTATCTCGCGGTAAAAAATAAACTTGAGGCTTCGGTCTAACTAATAAATATAAAATCATATGGCTCGTTCGCTAAAAAAAGGACCTTACATTGATTTCCGTCTTGAGAACAAGGTTGATAAAATCAACGAATCAGGTAAAAAATCTGTCATCAAAACGTGGTCACGCCGCTCAATGATTAGTCCCGATTTTATCGGTCATACATTTGCGGTTCACAACGGAAATAAATTCATTCCTGTTTACGTAACTGACAACATGGTCGGTCACAAACTGGGAGAATTCGCTCCGACCCGGAATTTCAGAGGACACATCAACAAAAAAGACAAAGGTAAAAGATAACAGCAGTTGTTTCTGCGAAGTAAACATCGCTCGATCTCAACTCACTGACTAATAATTATATATGGAAGCTGTAGCAAAACTAAATAACTTTCCAACCTCACCTCGTAAAGCCCGTCTGGTTGCTGACCTTATTAGAGGAAAGAAAGTGAGCCAAGCTTTAGGTATTCTGACGTATCAGCCGCAAGCAGCTGCTCCAGTAATGAAGAAAACATTACTTTCAGCAGTAGCCAACTGGCAGGAGAAGAATGAAGACACTAAAATAGAAGATGTTGAGCTTTACGTGAAAACCGTAATGGTTGACGGCGGACGGATGCTGAAGCGTCTCCGCCCCGCACCCCAAGGTAGGGGTCACCGGATTCGTAAACGTTCGCACCACCTTACCATCGTTATCGAAGGTAAAATGATTGCAACTGAAAAAGAAACTGAAGCAGAAACTGTAGAGGAATAACATTAATTGCCGATTTAATAATAGCACAAAAGCATGGGACAAAAAGTAAACCCGATTGGTTTTAGACTTGGTTACATCAGAGGTTGGGAGTCAAGTTGGTATGGCGGAAAAGACTTTGCTGATAAACTAGTTGAAGATAATAGAATACGTAAGTACATCGATGCACGTATTCAGAAAGGTTCGATATCAAAAGTTGTTATCGAACGTACGCTGAAACGTATCACATTGACCATTCACACTGCCCGTCCAGGTGTAGTGATTGGTAAAGGTGGCTCAGAAGTTGATAAGTTACGTGAAGAGTTAAAGAAGTTGACTGGAAAAGATGTTCAGATTAACATCTTTGAAATTAAACGACCAGAACTTGACGCTAAACTGATTGGTGAAAATATAGCCCAGCAGTTACGTGCTCGTATCTCTTACCGACGTGCAATGAAGCAGGCGATTCAGTCAGCTGTGCGATTAGGAGCGGAAGGTATCAAAGTGAAATTAGGTGGTAGATTAGGTGGTGCTGAAATGGCTCGTACCGAAATGTACAAAGAAGGCCGTATTCCACTTCACACCCTTCGTGCTGATATTGACTACGCCATTACCGAAGCATTAACCGTCTACGGTATCATTGGTATCAAAGTTTGGGTATTCAATGGTGAAGTATTTGGTAAGCGTGACTTAACACCAGGTGCTGTCAACGAAAGTAATAGCAACGACAGCAAGCCTCGCCGTAACGATCGTGGAGATGACAGACGTGGAGGAAGAAAACGCCAACGTCGCAACGACAATAAATAATCGAATTGACTAAGACAACCGTTCAAGCGGTTTTGAAAATAAGCTAACGCTATGTTACAACCAAGAAGAACCAAATTTCGCAAAGCACAAAAAGGAAGGATAAAAGCGGTGGCCTCACGTGGACACCAGATAGCTTTCGGTTCATTTGCAATAAAATCTTTAGAGGCGGGTCGTATCACTTCACGTCAGATTGAAGCTGCTCGTATTGCCGTAACACGTGCAATGAAACGTGAAGGTCAAGTATGGATTCGCATTTTTCCTGACAAGCCTATAACTCAGAAGCCTTTAGAGGTGCGTATGGGTAAAGGTAAGGGAGCTCCAGAATACTGGGTCGCTAATGTACACGCCGGAACCGTTCTATTTGAATCTAATGGAGTTCCAATCGAGCTAGCAAAAGAATCTCTCCGCCTGGCTGCCCAAAAACTTCCAATGAAAACGAAGTTTGTCGTAAGAAGAGATTATCAAGCATAGTCGAATAGTTTTTGAAAAAGTAAAGCGTACCGCAATGAAAAAAATAGATTACTCAGGACAAACTGTTGAGCAGTTGAAAGAGCAAATGGGAGCTGAAAAAGATCGTTTGCAGAAACTTAGATTCGCTCACGCAATCAGTCCACTCGAAAACCCGACACGTGTGAAAGCTAGTCGCAGGGAAATCGCTCGTTTGATGACCGAATTAAACGCAAGATAACAAATAAAGAAAATTATAATCGTTCCTACAAAATGGAAAGAAATCTTAGAAAAGAACGTGTTGGGGTTGTAGTAAGTAACAAAATGGATAAGTCAGGCACCCTGTCTTTCGTCCGTAAAGTGAAGCACCCAAAATACGGAAAGTTTATGCTTACTACGAAGAAGTTCATGTTTCACGACGAGAACAACGAAGTTGGTATTGGTGATACTGTACGTATTACAGAAACTCGCCCCTTGAGCAAAAGCAAAAAATGGCGTTTAGTAGAAATACTCGAAAAAGCTAAATAAGCTTTTTGTTTTGTCCGGTAGAGCCGTACAAAATTTATTTAAAGATAAATCAGAATTAACGTTTCATAAGATAATGTTACAGCAAGAATCAAGAGCTAGCGTAGCTGACAACAGCGGAGCTAAAGAAGTACTCGTAATTCGTGTACTTGGTGGAACTAAAAAACGTTACGCATCCATTGGTGATAAAGTGGTTGTAACCGTGAAACAAGCTCTTTCTTCATCAAGTATGAAAAAAGGAACAATTTCGAAAGCGGTTGTCGTACGTACAAAAAAAGAAATACGTCGCAAAGATGGAAGCTATATTCGTTTTGAAGACAATGCAGTTGTATTGTTGAACACGAATAATGAGCCAAGAGGAACGCGTATTTTCGGGCCAGTGGCCCGTGAGCTTCGGGACAAGCAATTTATGAAAATTGTATCATTAGCACCAGAAGTTCTGTAAGATTATCGCTTACTACAATCTTTGAAATTCAGATAAAGCAATGAAGAATAAAATTAAATCCCAGCACAAATTTCACGTACGCTCAGGCGATACCGTTAAAGTTATTGCCGGAAATGCTAAAGGGACAGAAGGGCGTGTTATCAGAATATTGACCGACAAAAACCGAATATTGGTTGAAGGTGTAAATATCCAGACAAAACACGTGAAGCCAACGGCTCAGAGTCCACAAGGAGAATTACGCAAACAAGAAGGAAGTATCCACATTAGTAATGTGATGCTGGTAGATCCATCAACTGGCGAGCCGACAAAAACTGGTCGTCGGAAAAATGATAAAGGAAAGTTGCAGCGATATTCTAAGGCAACTGACAAACTAATTTAAAATAACTTAGTGTGGGTCGGGAATCCACTACAACAACCATACTTACAATGGCACGTTTAAAGGTAAAATATACAGAAGAAATCGTACCCGCTCTCAAAGAGAAATTTGAGTACAAATCTGCGATGCAGGTACCCCAGCTAAAGAAAATCGTAATCAACCGTGGAGTTGGTGCGGCAACTGGTGACAAAAAACTTGTTGACAGTAGTGTTGAAGAGATATCAATTATTGCTGGTCAGAGAGCAGTTCCTACGCTTTCAAAGAAAGACGTATCGAACTTCAAGTTGAGAGCTAACATGCCAATTGGTGTGAAAGTGACCTTGAGAGGAGAACGCATGTACGAATTCCTTGATAGATTGATAGCAGTGGCCTTACCGCGTGTACGTGATTTTCAAGGTATCAAAGACAAAGGTTTTGATGGTCGCGGAAATTATACGTTTGGCGTTGTCGAGCAAATCATTTTTCCTGAAATCTCGATTGAAAAAATTGCTAAGATTCAGGGAATGGATATTACATTCGTAACTTCGGCTCCAACTGATGCAGAAGGATATGAATTATTGAAAGCATTAGGTATGCCTTTCAAGAGCAGTAGAAAAACTTCAGAAAACTGATACGAATAACATTTTATAAAAAATGGCAAGAGAATCACTAAAAGCAAGAGAGAGAAAACGCGAACGCTTAGTAGCCAAATACGCAGATAAGCGTGCTGCCCTAAAAGCAGCTGGGGACTACAAAGGTTTAGACGCACTTCCTAAGAACTCTTCACCAGTACGTTTACACAACCGTTGTAAATTAACAGGTCGTCCGAAAGGATATATGCGTAAGTTCGGCATTAGCCGAGTAACATTCAGAGAGATGGCCAACAATGGTTTAATCCCTGGCGTTACAAAAGCTTCTTGGTAATTTTTATTTCTCAAACAGAATCATTAATTTTGCAGCCCAATTGAAGAAGTCGCTCTCGCGAAACTGTTCAGTGTTGGCTAAGGAATCCAAAATATATACAAAATAATGGTAACAACGGATCCAATAGCAGATTATCTTACCCGTCTTAGAAACGCTATAAAAGCAAGACATCGTGTGGTAGAAATGCCTGCTTCTAATATTAAAAGAGAGATTACGAAAGTATTGTACGAAAAGGGTTACATTCAGAGCTACAAATTTCAGGAAGATAATCTTCAGGGAATTATTAAAATTGCTTTGAAGTATAACCCAATGAACAAGCGATCGGCAATCGAAAGTCTTACACGTGTTTCGAAACCAGGTTTACGTAAGTACGTCGGTGCAGATAGCATGCCACGCGTATTGAACGGTCTCGGAATCGCAATCCTTTCAACATCGAGAGGTATAATTACAGACAAAGAAGCCCGTACCATGAATGTTGGTGGTGAGGTTTTATGTTATATTTATTAATAATAATCGTTGACCGCCTCACTACCGTGCGGCCTTAAACAAGCAAGAATATGTCAAGAATTGGTAAAAAGCCTATTACAGTACCAGAAAGCGTAACCATATCGATTGGTAAGAACAACGTTGTTACTGCTAAAGGACCAAAGGGCGAGCTGTCGCAGCCTATATCCATGGATATGAAATTAACGTTGGAGGACGGACAGTTAACCGTCGAACGTCCAACTGAGCAGAAGCGTCACAAGGCACTTCACGGATTGTATCGTTCACTCATCAACAATATCATCGTTGGTGTGAATGAAGGGTACAGGAAAGATCTAGAACTTGTTGGTGTAGGTTATAAAGCTACAAGCCAAGGAAACGTGATCGAATTTGCATTAGGGTACTCACACAGTATCTTCTTCGTCGTTCCAGACGATTTGAAAGTAACCACTTTGATGGAAAAGGGTAAGAACCCAATCATAACTCTGGAAGGTACTGACAAGCAGTTAATCGGCATGGTTGCTGCTAAGATCAAAACACTTCGCAAGACAGAACCTTACAAAGGAAAAGGTATCCGCTTCGTGGGTGAGCAAGTCCGTCGCAAGGCTGGTAAGACTGCTGCTAAGAAATAATATTATTAATGATTTACTTGAGAGAGTGTATGTCACTCTTTCAATAACTTAAAGAAGTTAGAATCAATGTCAACGTCAAAGACAACAAGAAGAAATAAAATTAAAAGAGGAATCCGAAAAAAAGTTTCGGGAACTACCTCGTGTCCTCGCTTAGCAGTATTTCGCTCGAACAAAGCCATCTACGCACAGTTGATTGATGATACAAAAGGACAGACAGTAGCTGCTGCGTCTTCTACGGCTCTTGGTTTACCAAGTGTTAAAATTGAATCCTCGAAAGAAGTTGGAAAAAAGATAGCTGAACTTGCTTCAACAAACGGTATTGAGAAATGCGTGTTTGATCGCGGTGGTTATCTATATCATGGTAACATAAAAGCATTGGCTGAAGGGGCTCGCGAAGGCGGGTTGAAATTCTAATAAAGAGCATATCACAATGAAGAAATCAGAAAGAGTAAGCGATTCAGATTTAAAAGAGAAAGTAGTTGCTATCAACCGCGTTGCAAAGGTTGTTAAAGGTGGTCGTCGTTTCAGCTTTTCAGCAATTGTTGTTGTCGGAGACGGAAACGGATCAGTAGGTCAGGGTCTTGGTAAAGCTAACGAAGTAGTTGATGCCATCCAAAAAGCCGTTGAAGACGCAAAGAAGAACTTGGTGAAAATCCCCATCATAAATGATACCATTCCTCACGAAGTGAACGGAAAGTATTCAGGTGGATTAGTTTTCATGAAGCCCGCTTCTCCCGGTACAGGTATTATAGCTGGTGGTGCAATGCGTGCCGTTTTAGAATCAGCAGGAGTACACAACGTATTAGCAAAATCAAAAGGCTCATCAAACCCTCACAATGTTGTGAAGGCTACCTTGGATGCTCTTAGCAAAATGCGTGCACCACACGAAATTGCGATGCAACGTCGTGTCAAACTTAATAAAGTGTATAACGGATAAGTTAACAATAATGGCAAAAGCTAGAATTACTCAGGTAAAAAGTACGATAAAGCGTCCTCAAAATCAAAAGCTAACTATTCAAGCGTTAGGTTTGGGAAAGATTAACCGTACTGTAGAAAAGGAGCTTACTCCGCAGATCAAAGGAATGATCAGGGCAGTAGCACACCTTATTAAAGTAGAAGAAATCTAAAAAATAGGCACAGCCGAGTATTTCAAGTTTTGAAATGCGACAAACACATAGATTATACAACAATGAAACTGAGTTCGTTAAAACCTAATAAAGGTTCAGTAAAGAAAGATACACGCCTCGGTAGAGGTCATGGTTCAGGTGGTGGTGGAACAGCCAAACGTGGACATAATGGTGCCCAGTCACGTTCTGGATACAGTCGCAAGCTAGGTTTCGAAGGTGGTCAAATGCCGCTTCAACGTCGTTTACCTAAATTCGGTTTCAATAATATCAACCGCGTTGAATACAAGGCGATTAACTTGGATACACTTCAGGCTTTGATTGATTCAACTGGAGCCAAAACAATTGACTTAGGTCTACTTTACAGTAACGGTTTGATTGCTAAATCTGATCTAGTGAAAATCTTAGGACGTGGTGAAGTCACTACAGCTGTTGAAGTCCGTGTAAACGGATTTTCGAAATCGGCAGTTGAGGCTATCGAGAAAGCAGGTGGAACAGCAGTTGTTGATGCAACCCTGAATAAGAAAGCACCTACGAATGCAGTGAAGACTGAAGATGATGTGCCAAAGAAAGAGAAAAAAGTAGCCAAAAAAGAGAAGCAAGAAACTGCTCCTGAAGCTGTTGCTCCCGCTAACGAAGAAGTTGCTCCAGCCACACCGGTTGAAGAAGTTTCAAAAGAAAAGCCGAAAGCCACTAAGAAGAGTACGCCAAAAAGCGATGACCTTAGGAAAGTAGAAGGAATTGGTCCAAAAATTGCAGAGTTGTTTAATAATGCAGGAATCATTACTTTTGCAGATTTAGCAGCCACTTCGGTTGAGAAATTAAACGAAATTCTTGAAGAAGCAGGTCCACGTTACAGTATTCACAATCCAACTACTTGGCCACAACAAGCACAGCTTGCCAGTGAAGGGAAGTGGGATGAGTTAAGTGAGTTAAAAAATAAACTTGACGGCGGAAGACCCGAATAACCAGAAAAAACAGTTCTTTATACAATGAACAAGTTCATAACAACGCTCAAAAATATTTGGTCAATTGAAGAGTTACGTAACCGTATCCTTCAAACTTTGATGATTATCGTAATCTTCAGAATTGGCTCTTTTATTGTTCTACCGGGTATCGATCCGTCGAAACTTCAGGATTTGACAAGCAGTAATGGCTTGCTAGGTTTACTGGACACATTGGTAGGAGGTGCGTTTAGTAATGCTTCTATCATGGCATTAGGTATAATGCCATACATCTCGGCCTCAATTGCTATTCAGCTGTTGGGTCTTGCTGTTCCCTACTTTAGCAAGTTGCAAAAAGAGGGAGAATCTGGTAGAAAAAAATTAAATCAAATAACTCGTTGGTTGACAATAGCAGTTACTGCTACACAAGGTTTTACCTACTTGCGTACAACAATTCCAACAGAAGCGATTACGATTAATCAAGGTCTTTTTTACATCTCAGGTGTAATTATCTTGGTTGCTGGTACAATGATGGCAATGTGGTTAGGAGAACGAATGACTGAGAAAGGTATCGGAAACGGTATTTCCATGATTATCATGATTGGTATTGTGTCTCGTTTTCCGAGTGCAATCATCGGAGAAGCTCAATCGAGAGGTGCGAGTGGACAAATCTTATTTTTCGTGTTGGAACTAGTCGCACTGTTTTTAGTAATCATATTTGCAGTAGCCTTAACGCAAGCAGTACGTCGGGTTCCGGTCCAATACGCAAAGCAAATTGTTGGAAATAAGGTGGTTTCTGGTCAACGTCAGTACTTACCGCTAAAAGTGAATATTTCTGGTGTTATGCCAATTATCTTCGGTCAGGCATTAATGTTTGTTCCCTCGTTTATTGCTTCACTCTTTGCTGAAAAAAGTGATACCGCTCAGGGTATCGCTCAAGTATTTGCAGATATTACGTCTTGGCAGTACAACGCACTTTATGCATTTTTGATCATTGCTTTTACGTTTTTCTACACCGCAATTTCGATTAATCCGAATCAGATTGCTGATGATATGAAACGTGGTGGCGGATTTATACCGGGTATTAAACCGGGACAGCCGACATCAGATTATATTGCAACGATACTTGATAGGATTACCCTTCCGGGATCAATACTGTTGGCTGCTATCGCGATATTTCCTGCAATTGCCAGCTTATTTGGAATGACTCAAATATTTGCGTCATTCTTCGGTGGTACTTCTTTACTGATTCTTGTAGCTGTTGTTTTGGATACTTTACAACAAATAGAAAGCTATTTATTGATGAAGAGATACGAAGGTCTAATGGAATCGGGAAGAATGCAGGGTCGTTCAACTTCGGTTGTTACGCAGTAATATTATAAATGATGGGTGGTAAAAAAACAATATTTCTAAAATCAGCAGCGGATGCAGAGATAATTAAGGCAAACGGTCAGATTTTGGGTAAATGCCACGCAGAAGTAGCGAAGCTGTTAAAGCCAGGAGTTACTACTAAATACCTAGACAAAATAGCTGAACAATATATCAGAGATAATGGAGGTAAGCCCTCTTTCAAAGGCTACGGCGGTTTTCCCGCAAGCTTATGTATCTCCTTAAACGATGTTGTAGTACATGGCTTTCCTAACGATCGTCCACTACAAGAAGGTGATGTTCTTTCTATTGATTGCGGCGTTAACAAAAATGGTTTTCATGCTGATAGTGCTTACACTTATGCAATTGGAGACGTTAGTGCCGAGATAAGTGAACTACTTATAGAGACTAAGCGTTCATTGTATCGTGCAATCGAACAAGTCAAGCCGGGTAATCGAATCGGGGATGTGAGCTTCGCAGTCCAAAATCATGTAAGTGATTTCGGTTTTGGTGTCGTAAGAGAACTAGTTGGACATGGCGTAGGTAAGCAATTACACGAAGGTCCTGAAGTTCCAAACTACGGTAAAAGAGGTAAAGGTCCTAAGATGGTGCCGGGGATGGTGATCGCAATCGAACCTATGATTACATTGGGAAGAAGGTTTGTAGTTCAGGAAAGCGATGGTTGGACTATTCGTACTGAAGATCGCAAGCCAGCGGCTCACTTCGAGCATACCGTGATGGTAACATCCAGCGGATATGAAATACTGACTACTTTCGATTACATTGAAGAAGTATTGAAAGGGAAAGGGTTAGTAACCGCGTAAATTTTAAAATAATAAATGGCTAAACAAGCAAATATAGAAGTAGATGGTGTAATTACCGAAGCTCTTTCTAACGCCATGTTCCGCGTAGAGTTAGAAAATAAGCACGAGGTAGTTGCCCACATTTCGGGTAAGATGAGAATGCATTACATTCGTATCTTGCCAGGAGATAAGGTAAAGTTAGAAATGTCGCCTTACGATTTATCGAAGGCGAGAATCGTATATCGATATAAATAAATAGAGCAGCAATGAAAGTTAGAGCATCCGTAAAAAAGCGTAGTGTCGACTGCAAGGTCATCCGCAGGAAAGGCAAGGTTTACGTGATTAACAAAAAGAATCCAAAATTTAAACAAAGACAAGGCTAATTCATATGAGAATTGCAGGTGTTGACATTCCAGACAAAAAAAGAGGCGAAATCGCCTTGACGTACATATTTGGCATTGGCCGCAGTACGGCAAAGAATATCTTAGAAAAAGCGAGCGTATCTGTTGATAAGCATGCTCAAGATTGGTCGGACGACGAAGCTAACGCTATTCGTTCTATCATTACTGACGAAATTCGCGTTGAAGGAGCTTTGCGTTCTGAAGTACAGTTATCAATCAAGCGATTGATGGACATCGGTTGTTACCGTGGTCTGCGTCACAGAAGAGGCTTGCCTTTACGTGGTCAGAAGACGAAAAACAACTCACGTACCCGTAAAGGAAGACGTAAGACCGTTGCTAACAAGAAGAAAGCTACTAAGTAATCTTCTTCGGTATTCGGAATTCAAATTCTATAAAATATTAATAGATCAGGAAACGGCTAGTGTCGTTTCGCCTTATAAATTAATTCTTTGCTAAATAATGGCACAAGCTAAAAGAAAAGACAAAGCGAAAAAACGCGTTGTTGTAGTTGATAATCATGGACAAGTTCACGTGAAGGCAACTTTCAACAACATCATGATTTCAGTAACTAATGCTCAAGGGCAGGTTATAGCATGGGCGTCAGCCGGTAAAATGGGATTCCGTGGTTCTAAGAAGAACACTCCCTACGCCGCTCAGACTGCTGCTCAGAATGCTGGACAAGTGGCTTATGATGCAGGTATGCGTAAAGCAGATGTATTCATTAAAGGGCCCGGTTCTGGACGTGACTCAGCTATCCGTACTATACAAGGTTTAGGAATTGAAGTTGTGACTATCACAGATGTAACTCCACTACCTCACAACGGATGCAGACCTCCGAAGCGTCGTAGAGTATAATCCTCATTTCGTTAATTGTTATTGCGTGGGTGTTAATCGTCAGAAATGTTGATTAATACCGCTCGGATAACAATTAACTTTTTTTATTTATTTCCCACGAAACGATAGTTTGGACATTGGGACTACTCGTTTTTTAAACACAATCTAATGGCAAGGTATACAGGTCCGAAGGCGAAAATTTCAAGAAAGTTCGGAGAACCCGTAATGGGTCCGAGTAAAGCCCTTCAGAAAAAAGCTTATCCTCCCGGACAACACGGTAGAGGAAGAAGAAGTAAAAAATCAGAATACGCACTTCAATTATTGGAGAAGCAAAAAGTGAAGTACACATACGGAATGCTTGAGCGTCAGTTCGCACGCATTTTCGGCTTAGCATCGTCAAAGGATGGTCCTACGGGTCAAAACCTTATCCAACTTTGCGAATCACGCCTTGATAACGTAGTATATCGTTTAGGGATTGCCCCTACTCGTAGAGCTGCACGTCAACTCGTATCTCACAAGCACATAGTTGTTGACGGAGATGTTGTAAACATTCCTTCTTATTTATTAAAAGCAGGTCAAATGATTGGTGTGCGGGAGAAGTCAAAAGCTCTTGACGCCGTTACAGACAGCCTTAGCGGCAACTCTGCAAAACGTTATAACTGGTTAGAGTGGGACGCTACTCAATTTATCGGAAAATTCGTTAGTTATCCTGAGCGTGAATCAGTTCCAGAGAACTTCAATGATCAGGCGGTAGTCGAATTGTACAACAAGTAATATATTACGTAGACGTTCTGTGGGTGCTCATCTTGTAGCCACAGAACGTTATTTTTCATTTTAGGATAATCCTAAAATATTTTCGTTAACGAAAAAAAATCAAAGTATGTCAATATTAGCATTTCAAATGCCAGATAAGGTCGTCATGGAGAAAGCTGACGACTTTCATGGCTTTTTTGAGTTCAAACCACTTGAAAGAGGCTATGGTGTAACTATCGGGAATGCGTTAAGACGTATATTGCTATCTTCTTTAGAAGGTTACGCAATTACGGCAGTGCGTTTTCCTGGCGTACTTCATGAGTTTTCCTCCATTGAAGGCGTAGTTGATGACGTAACAGAGATTATTCTCAATCTCAAGCAGGTACGTTTTAAGAAGGTTGCTGATTTTATTGATAATAAAATAACAGTTCGTGTTAAGAATCAAACTGTCTTAACAGCTGGCGATATAGCCAAACATACTAGTAGTCTTACAGTACTTAATCCTGATTTGGTATTAGCCCGTCTAGATGAGCAAAAAGAGTTGGAATTTGAAGTAGTTTTGGACAAAGGTCGCGGATACGTTTCTTCAGAAGACCACAAGCACACAGATTTACCAGTTGATTTCATTGCTGTTGATTCTATTTATACACCAGTTAAGAACGTAAAGTTTTCTGTTGAAAATACTCGTGTAGAACAACGTACTGACTATGAAAAGCTTCTTTTAGAAATAAAGACTGACGGTTCAATTCACCCAGAGCGTGCTTTACAAGAAGCATCTCAAATACTGATTCAGCATTTCTTGAAATTCACTGACGAGAATATGGTATTTGATACCAAGTCAGAAGAAGAAGAAAATATGGTTGATGAAGAATTCCTGCACATGCGTAAGCTTCTCAAAACACCTCTTCAGGATTTAGACCTTTCTGTGCGTGCATTTAACTGCTTGAAATCTGCAGATATTCGTACGTTAGGAGACCTAGCCCGCCTTGAAGTAGCTGATATGATGAAGTTCCGTAATTTTGGTAAGAAGTCACTTACTGAGTTAGAACAACTTATCGTTGAAAAGAACCTTCATTTCGGAATGGATGTAGCTAAATACAAACTTGACGAAGAATAAAAAAATTAACTGGTTGTTGCGACTTAATTAATCGTAGCTACTGGTTTTCTTGATAATAAGCAGCACAAAATAACAAATCTAAAATCGTAATAGGTGGGGTAATAAATAAGCTGCCCTAATTACCTTAACCGTTACTTACGAATTACAAAAATGAGACACGGAAAAAAGTTTAATCATTTAGGTCGTACTACTTCCCACCGCAAAGCGATGTTGAGTAATATGGCGGTATCATTAATCATGAAAAAGCGTATCAAGACTACCGTTGCTAAGGCAAAGGCGTTGCGTAAATACGTTGAGCCATTGATTACAAAAGCGAAAGCTGATACCACACACAATCGCCGTATAGTGTTCTCTCACCTTCAGGATAAGGAAGCCATCAAAATGTTATTTGATGAAATTGGAGAGAAGGTAGCCGAGCGTAATGGTGGATACACGCGTATCTTCAAGTTAGGAACCCGTTTGGGTGATAACGCCGAAGTAGCTGTTATTGAACTAGTAGATTACAACGAGGCGATGTTGGCTACTGCCAGCGATGAAGAAGCGACTGGTAAAACACGTCGTCGTCGTCGTAAGGGTGGAAGCAAAACTGCGGACGAGAGTACCGCAACCGAAGCAACACCTGAAGCTGCTCCTGAAGAGCCTGCTGCTACTGAAGGGTCAACCGATAAAAAGGACGACGAAACTTCAAAAGACGCTTAAAGTAAATTGATCTTAACAGAACCCCCACTTCCAATTTCGGAAGTGGGGGTTTTGCTTTGCTGCCACTTGATTTATACTATCCGACCCTGATGAGGTCGCATGTTTATAGTATTCAAATGGTTTCCTGTAAGAATATTCGACCCCTAATCCTCAGGGGGGGCAAACAAAATAATGCAAACCAAACTTGTGCAACCACTTATCATTAACTCGGAAGCGGCAGAAATTTCAATTGCCGTATTGTCCATTTTTAAGTTTTCTCTGATAAGGTTCAATCATTTCTTTTGCATTGTATCAATCATTGTAATTGGTGCTGCGGCATCAACGTACGGCGACGTATTAGGTATGAATTATTAATAGTTCACTCGGTCACCTTTTCGTGAGCAGAATCGAAAGCCTGCATGCAGTTGTAGCGTCGTCAGAAAAATCGGTAGCAAGGAGTATTTTTTTTTACAGTAGTAATGCTGTTTGATAAGTAAATATAAACCTTTAAAAAAATACGCTGTTACGATGATTTTATTCATACTATCTGACATATGTTAGGCTATTATTGAATAATTCTGTGCTATGAATTAACGTAAAATATAATTTTTTACTACCTTTGTTATCCGATAATCTACATTAATCGGAAGAAATGAATAACACTCCTCAAACCGCTCTTTTACTCTTAGCAGACGGTACTCTTTTCAAAGGCAAAGCACTTGGTAAAATCGGAACGACAGCGGGCGAAATCTGCTTCAACACAGGTATGACCGGTTACCAAGAAATTTACACAGACCCGTCTTATTACGGGCAAATTATTGTCAATACTACTTCACACATCGGAAACTACGGTGTAAAACTCGAAACCGAAGAAGAATCAGACGGCGTGAAAATTCGTGGAATGGTTTGTAATGAATACGCCAACCATTACTATTCACGATTGACCGCCAACTTTTCACTGCAAGAATATTTCGAAAGAGCCGGAATTGTGGGGATTTGTGAGGTGGATACGCGTCAAATTGTGCGGCATATCCGCAACGCTGGAGTAATGAATTGCATTATTTCTTCGGAGATTTTGGATCCGGTAGAGTTGATGAAAGAATTAGAAAAATGCCCTTCGATGGACGGTTTGGAGCTATCCTCAGAGGTAAGCACCCACGAGCCATATTTATTAGGGAATGAATCTTCTTCTAAAAAGCTGGCGGTAATCGACTACGGTTGTAAAACCAGTATTCTCCGCAACTTCGTGGACAGAGATTGTCACGTGAAAGTGTTCAATGCTAAAACCTCTGCCGCTGAGATAAAAGAATGGAACCCTGATGGCTATTTCATTTCAAACGGTCCTGGAGATCCCGGAGCAATGGATTATGCTGTTGACACAATAAAAGAACTCTTAGAGACAGACAAGCCGCTTTTTGGCATTTGCCTTGGGCACCAACTCCTTGGACGAGCAAGCGGAATTAATACGTATAAGATGCACCATGGTCACCGGGGTTTGAATCATCCAGTTAAGAACCTGAAAAGAAATCGCTGTGAAATTACTTCGCAGAACCATGGTTTCTCAATTGACGGTGAGCAGGCTGAAAAAATTGATAATATAGAGGTAACTCATGTAAACCTGAACGATAAGACCGTTGAGGGAATCAGAAGGACTGATAGACCAGCGTTTTCGGTGCAGTACCATCCGGAAGCTGCACCTGGTCCGCATGATTCACGTTATCTTTTTGATGACTTTGTAGCGATGCTCTAAATTGTTGAAATGACTAACACGACAGTATGAAATGAAAGACGAAGTGGCAGCACTTCGTCTTTTTTATTATCTTGCATTTACACTACCTAACCAAAAACTATTCTTATGAAACTCAAACTTATTCTATTCCTTTGTGCATTCTTTTTTATGACAGCGTTTACAACCGAAAAACCAATCAAAGTTGTACTGTTTGGAGACTCTATTACGCAAGCAGGCGTTAAGCCGGGCGGATACATTACCGTGATGCAGGAAATACTCGAGAAAGAGGGGCAATCAACTAATTATGAATTGATAGGAGAGGGTATTGGCGGTAACAAAATTTACGACTTGTACTTAAGGGCAGAAGAAGATGTAATCGCTCAAAACCCTGATGTAGTAGTAATCTGGGTTGGGGTCAACGATGTTTGGCACAAGATGAGTTACGGAACGGGAACCGACGCCGATAAGTTCGACAAGTTTTATCGGTCGTTGATAAAGCGTTTTCAAGATAAAGGCATCAAAGTGATTATCTGTACTCCGGCAACTATTGGTGAGAAAACGGATTTTTCAAATCAGCAAGATGGTGACTTGAATCACTATTCAAATATCATTCGCACTATTTCAAAAACCATGAACACGGATTTACTTGACCTACGAGAGATATTTCTAAGTTATAACCGTGAGAACAATCCCGAGAATTTAGACCGGGGAATTTTAACAGTTGACCGTGTCCACCTCAATAAGGACGGTAATAAACTTGTAGCCGAGCGAATGTTAGCCGCTCTCGCAAAGTTTAAATGAAGAAAACCGGATTAAAGGTTGAATGCGAAGATGGTGTAGAACTTACCGCTAATTTATTCATACCAACTAACCCGAAAGCCGCCGTTATGATGAGCGGAGCAACCGCTACGCCAAAAGAGTTCTACTTCTCGTTTGCAGCATACCTTGTTGAAAATAATTACGCCGTAATTTGCTACGATTATCGAGGTGTTTGCTCTTCTCAACCCGAAGGTGGTTTAGAGGGGTGTGAGTACGAATACCTTGATTGGGGAATGAAAGATATGCCCGCTGTAATGCATTACTTGGTAGAGAGGTTTCCGGATATTCCTAAATTCATTGTTGGGCACAGCGTGGGTGGTCAGAAGTTTGGTATGATGCCTAACCACAAAGAAGTGAGTGGAATGGTAACGTTTGCATCTTCAGCGGGATATTGGGGTCATATGCCATTATTATATCGTTTACAAACTCACTTTTTCTTTGAAGTTTTTCATCCTATTTCAAATTTAATCTACGGGTACACAGCGGCGAAGAAGGTAAACCTGATGGAGAGTTTACCCAAAAACATTACAAATGCTTGGCGGAACTGGTGCAGTGTTCCCGAGTATTTCTTTGACAAGAAGTACTACGCTGATACCGCCGCAAAAGGGTTTTACGACAAAATAGAATTCCCCATTCAGTTATACTGGTCAACAGACGATAATATTGTGAATCAACAATCGGTAGATGCTTTTTGGAAACACGTAAAATCCTCAAAAGGGGTTGAAATTACTAAAATAATACCTGATGAGTTTAGTGTAAAATCAATTGGTCACTTCGGATTATTTCGTAAGAAATTTAAAGAAACACTTTGGCCTTTGGTGATCAATAAATTGGATGAATTTTACGAAACTGCAAAATTCTAGTTTAGTACTACTTGACAACCACGCTCTCGTTCTCAATACTTGAAAGTAATGGTAAGCTTCCTGCTTCAAATAAAGTGGGAAGCTTTTCGAGTGAAGTTTTAGTATCCTCAAAACCGTAATTTCGGTAATCGCAAAATCGTAATCCATTCTTAGTTCGTACGTTATAAGCTTCCCGAAACCGAACCCCACTACCGCTTACTTCGTACGAGTACGCCAAGTAATCTACGGTTTTACTTTTGGTGTGAATCCAATAAATATACCGATCCTGAAAATCTTCTCCCCCACCTTCCTGAGCAAAAGTCACTTCTACCTGATGGTACGATTGACCTTTGATATTTACATCAGTCAGTAGTTTTTTGTTCACCGCCGCATCGTTGAGCGGAGCGGGTAATAAAAAGAAGTAAGCTACGGAGTTTATCGAATTAGAATATTTTACTACCATTGAATCAGGAACAGAGACTTCTTTATCGTTCATGTTTCGGGCAAATGAATCATTTGTTAAAATGTCTACTATTTTTACGCCCGAAGAGTCTATCTGGTGGCGTTCGTATTGATATTCGTCGCCGTTTATTTTAATAATATAATGCTTTGCTCTAAAATCGAACTCAACGTTTAAAGAGTTGTAAATTTTCCCGCCGTGACTCACGATGGAATCATCAATGATAGATTGAGCGGTTGGCTGGCAAGCCCACTGACCGAACGCAGCAGCAAATAACAAGAAAGTGGTAAGACGGTTCATAAAAGTTGAAGTAAGTTTTGGTTTATGAAGGGGTACATACGAAATGTAAGAAACGGAAGTTTTACATAAATTTAAATATTGACGAATAAAATGTCTTGTATTTTCATTATTTTTATGACGCTAATTTTTAATCCATTCCAACTTATATGAAACGTACCGCCGCAATTCTCACTTTTCTGCTACTTGTGTTCAACGTAGCTGCCCAAGATAAATGGACTCCCGAAGAAATTATAAATATTGAGTCGGTTTCGTCACCTATATTTTCGCCTAACGGAAAAATGATATTATGGTCGAAAAAAGAAGGCTTAGAGAAAGAGGATAAATTTGTAGATAAATTATTTTTAACTCGTCTTGATATTCAGAAAGACGGTAAGCCTTTAACTATTCAACTTACACAAGGGAAAACCTCCGAGCGTAACGCCATATTTTCTAAGAATGGTCAAGATATTTACTTTTTATCTTCTCGGGATAAAGATAAAAAGCTCTGGAAACTCAGCGTTTACGGCGGTGAACCCGAAGAAATTCAGGAGTTTACAAACGGAATTTCTTCCATGAAATGGTTGAATTCTACTTCGCTTGCTTTCATAAGTAGCGAAGGAAAGTCGTTGTACGACTTGAATAACGAAGAAGCGAAAGATGACACGGAAGTTGTGGAAGATTCATTGCACTGGAATCCGAAACGGGTTTATGCCTTTGATTTGAAAACCAAAGAAACGAGGCGGTTGAGTGTTGAAAATCAGGAAGTGGAAGATTACGATGTTTCGGAAAATGGGCAATACCTCATCACAAAACGGATGATGAGCTTGCACCACCACACCGATGGCAAACAGAACCCTATTTGCACATTTTATGATTTAATAAACGGTAAGCAAGGTGTTGTTTTAAGTGAGATAAACGAGCCAGGAAACCTGACTTTCTCCCCCGATAATTCGGGATTCTATTTTACTGCGATTACTTCTTCGCTACCCGAATGGAACAGTGCTGGGAAAAATGAACTTTACTTCTACGACATCGCTAAAAAAGTGGTAGCCAAAGTCCCGTTCAACTCTGATTGGGGAATGAACAGTAGCATTTACGTGGCAGAAGATTTACTCTTGGTTGACTTAGCAAACGGCCCTTACCAGAAAACGGGACTTTACCGAAAGACTGCTTCAGGTTGGGATAAAATCGAAGTCGATTTCGGAATATCAGAGAAACACATAAATTTCCGAGCAATCAGTAAAAATGGCAAAGAGGTATTTTTCGAATATTCCACAGCGTCTAAACTTCCTGAATACTATGCTGCAAAAATACCGGATATTATTTCTCAAAATGTGAAGTTAACCGACGTAAAAGAATGGGTTTCGTTGAATGATAAACTAAAGAAAAAGACGATTGCCAAAGCAGAAGTCATCTACTGGAAAGGAGCTGACAACGTAGAAATTAACGGAATTTTGTATTACCCGAAAAACTACGAAGTAGGAAAGAAATATCCACTCATTTTATCCATTCACGGTGGTCCAACGGGTGTTGATCAAGACCAATGGTCGGAGCGGTGGAGTACCTATCCGCAAATTTATACGGATAAAGGGGCGTTTGTCTTGAAGCCAAATTATCAGGGTTCGGGTGGTCACGGGCAGGAATTTGCCGAAGCTATTAAACTTGGAAATTATTATACCAAAAATCAGATTGATCTCTATAACGGAATTCAATTTCTGAAAAACGAAGGACTCGTTGATATGAATAAGCTCGGTCTTATGGGCTGGTCAAATGGGGCAATTCTGACAACTTGGATGACCCTGAAATATCCTGATATGTTTAAAGTGGCGGCTCCCGGAGCGGGTGATGTCAACTGGACATCCGACTACGGAACGTGTAGCTTTGGTGTGACATTTGATCAATATTACCTTGGTGGAGCCCCGTGGGATGATCTAAATGGAAAGAATTATAACGAAGCCTATATTACGTATTCACCACTTTTTGATATCGAAAAAATCAAAACACCAACCATTATTTTCCACGGCAGCGAAGACCGTTCTGTTCCCCGAGATCAGGGTTGGGAATACTTCCGTGGGTTGCAGCAAGTGGGCAAAGCTCCCGTGAAGTTTTTGTGGTTTCCTGGTCAGCCACACGGTTTACAGAAAATTACGCATCAGTTGCGGAAAATGAAAGAGGAAATTGAGTGGATTGATACGTATTTGTTTGAAAAGCCAAGCACCGAAAACGAAGCATTTAAGAAAGGAAGTCCGCTAGATTATGCCTTGCAAAAAGCGAAGTTAAGTAAGCACAACAGCGTTTACGGAGTCAAGAAAAATAATACGTTGATTCCTGAATTTGCTTCCGTTAAAAAAGACTCGATTCAGCTATCAGTTTTTGAGTTGACCAACGCCCAATTTGCCGCTTACGATAAAAAGTATACGTTTGACGTTGTGAAAAGCAATTATCCAGTAACTGATTTATCTGTATCTCAGATTAATAGTTACGTAAATTGGCTGAATAAAACTACGGAAGAAACTTACCGTTTACCAAACGAAAAAGAAGCCGAAGCTTTGCACAAACAAGCGGTTAAAAACGCCGACAAAGAAAATACTCTGAACGCTTGGGCGGGCTACGGAATCACACTCGAAGACGCTCAAAAACTGCAATCAAAACTTACCGAACAGTCACTAAACTTAGCGAAAGAGGTCGGTAGTTTCAACCCAATAAAAATTGGAGGAGCTGCCATTTATGACCTCGGTGGAAACGTGGCGGAGTATTATAAAGTTGGAAATGACTTAAAACCTTACGGTTACGATGCCCATACTTTTGTGGACGCGTTAGATGTAAAAGCCAACGATTCAAAAAAGATTGGAGTACGGTTGGTGAAAGAGTAAAAATGGAAACTTAAAGGCGTTTGAAATTGTCTAATCCACATGGCATTACCCCCGTTAAAATCAATTAAAAGTAACGACCGGATCAACTTCCGAACTTCGTTGCAAGCACTACAATATATCCCTCGTTTTTTCAGGGAAATACATTCGGTAAACCCGAGCCTTTTCAATATAAATGCATTGTGTCGGCTAATCGCTTCTGCTACGCCGCTGGCGATGATGTGGGTCGGGAAACTGATTATCGACGAAATCGTACTGATTTCGACAACCAAAGTAACTGATTATACGCAGTTATGGTGGTACGTTGGTATAGAGTTAGGAATCGTGGTTCTCGGTGATTTGCTCAATCGGGGCGTAAATTTATCGGATAGTTTATTGGGCGATTTATACTCTAATGCTTCTTCCATCAAAATTATTAATAAAACCAATGATTTGACCATTAGTCAATTAGAGGATTCTGAACTTTACGACAAACTCGAGCGAGCACGAACCCAGACGAGCAGTCGGGTTGGATTAATGTCAAATGCGTTGGGGCAAGTGCAGAGCTTACTGACGATAATCTCGCTCATCGGGGGATTGATTTACTTTGAGCCGTGGCTGATTGTGTTATTGGTTTTGAGCATTATTCCGTCGTTTATCAACGAGATAAAATTCAGTTCGTCGCGGTATTCTATTGCCCGAAGTTGGACCGCCGAACGTCGGGAATTGGATTACCTCCGCTATATCGGAGCAAACGACAAAACGGCGAAAGAGATTAAACTCTTTGGGTTGACAGATTTCGTGGCAAATCGCTTCGGGCATTTGGCTCATACATATTATCTGGTAAACCGATCGTTGTCAATTCGCCAAAATATGTGGGCGAGTTCTTTTAATATTCTGGGCGTCTTGAGTTATTACGGAGCGTATATTTTGATTGTTTTTCGGGTGATAACGGGCGTGCTTACCTTGGGCGATTTGACCTTTCTTTCTGGCTCGTTTCAACGATTAAAAACCACGTTACAGTCGTCGTTTTCGCAGTTTACTCGTATTTCCGAAAGTGCTTTATATTTACGAGATTACTTCGATTTTATCGATTTGAAGATCACCGAAAAAACTTCTGACTTCTCTCCGCTTCCTAACAAAATCCAAACGGGATTTGAATTCTGCGACGTACATTTTAATTATCCGGGTGTGTCAGAAAAAGTTTTGGCGGGAGTGAATTTTACGCTACAAGCGGGCGAAAAACTGGCGTTTGTCGGTGTAAACGGAGCGGGAAAAACAACCTTGATAAAGCTTTTACTCCGCTTTTACGAACCCACACAAGGCGAAATCCTGTTGGATGGCGTAAACATTAATCTTTTTGAAAAAGAAGCATATCAGCAATTCTTCGGTGTGATTTTTCAGGATTTTGTTAAGTACGAATTCACGATAAAAGAAAATATCGGAATTGGGAATATCAAAGAAATTGAAAATCAACCAAAAATTGAAGCTGCTGCCGAACAGAGTTTAGCTTCCGAAGTCGTGAATGAATTAGCTAACGGCTACGATCAACAATTGGGTAAACGCTTCGCCCGAGGAAAAGACCTTTCTGGCGGACAATGGCAAAAAGTGGCGTTGGCAAGAGCTTACATGAAAGATGCCAAAGTCATGATTTTAGACGAACCCACTTCCGCTCTCGATGCCCGTGCCGAATACGAAGCTTTTCAACGTTTCATCGGCTTAACCGAAGGTAAAACGAGCGTAATCATTTCCCACCGTTTTAGTACTGTCCGAATGGCGGACAGAATCATGGTTTTAAAAGCGGGAAAAATCCTCGAAATCGGAACGCACGAAGAGTTAATGAAAACGCCGCAACTTTACGCTGAGTTGTTTACACTTCAGGCGGCGGGGTATCAGTGATTTGCGGCGAGGTCGTCCCGTCCAATTTTTGAATTACGATTTACGAAGGAAATTTCTTCACTTTTAAGTTCATGATTTCACTCATTCAAGCTATCATCACCGCAACTCTGCTTTCGCTTTTTTCTGCACCTTCCACCATTTATAACGTAGGAGATGAGGTGGCGGATTTTACGCTAAAAAATGTGGATGGTAAATTCGTTTCGCTGAGTAATTTTCCTTCGGCGAAGGGGTTTGTTATTGTCTTTACGAGTAACCGCTGCCCCGTAGCGAAAGCTTATCAGAAAAGGTTAATTGAGTTAAATAGCAAATTTGCCAGAGAGGGTTACCCGTTGATTCTTATAAACCCCAACGACCCGGTTGCTTACGCGGCAGAGTCTTTCGATAATATGCGGCGTATCGCGGATAAGAACGATTATAATTTCTCTTATTTACAAGATATTGGTGGTAAGCTTGCCGCTACTTTTGGAGCAACCCGTACGCCCGAAGCGTTCGTTTTAAATAATGAACGAGGGAAAGTTATTTTGAGATACGCCGGAGAGATTGACGACAACGCCCATGACGAGATTGGAGTGGATCAGAAATACGTAGAACAAGCTATCGAACGGTTGAAAATTCAATTCCCCGTCCGAATTCATTCAACGAAACCAATAGGGTGCGGTATCAAATGGAAAGGATAGTCTGTTTGTTGTAAATTGACTCAGTAGATTGGTTAGTTTCTAAGTCTTCGTAATTGATGACAAATGAGTCAGCTTTTATCTCAAATTGCGTGATTGCGACAGTTTTAAGTACGCCTGCTCGGTTCATTTTAACATCATTTTGTTCGTCACCTTTTCCTCCGAAGTGATGAAAGTATAATAATCGATTGACAGTTGTATCTCCTTTTAAAAATTCCGAGAACCAGTCTTGACGTTCTGAAATTATTTCATCGGAGTAGAGTGTTGCTGAAGACCAAATGTGGGGAACGGAGCTATCGAATAAATTCAGGTCCGCTTGCTCACCCGTCCAACGGATTTCTTTTATATCGCTTTTGTTTTGAGAGAAAATAACGAGTGTAAATGGTTCGATTCCCGCAAAAAGGTAGCTATCGTAGAATTCTTCCACGGATTCAAAATCAAAGAAGTCTGTCACGACCAATCCACGACTTTGCCGATAAGGAAGTTTACGAACGTGATTTTTATAACCACCGTTTAGCAAACAGACGGTGGTGTTACCGTCAGTTGCAAGCCAAGTACCGCCGCCCTGCGGATCTTTTGGGAAGTAGAGTTTCCTTCCGTTTACTTCGTAGACTTGCGGAGGAATTGCCGCTGCTCGTGCGGTTGCTTCGTCACGGTTTGAGGTAACCACGTAACCTGCGTTATTTGGTAGATAAGTTAAGACGCACATCTGCTATTAATAAGTTGAAATCTGAACTTCAAAAATTATTCAGGTGCTTAATTGTAGAATCCGCCACCCCAAAATCGTTGGATAAGTAAACATGAGGGAAATTTTCCTGAACGCCAATTCGCATCAACGCAAAATGATGAACTGAATGCTCAATTAAGTAAATCAACTCGCGGTTAAAGTTAGTCAGAACGGCAATTCGCTGTTCGTTACCGAATTCACTTACGAGTGAAATATTAATATTATCGAAGCTATTTTTAGTAAGGCATTCCGTGATTTTATCCAGTACCTTAATACTGTACTTTACGTCTTCTTCGAGGCGAAGGTCACGAGTTCGGGCATCGTAATTTACAACTCCCTCCGTGGTACTTTTCATCAAACACTGAAAGAATTCAACAACGTGGCGGCTGTGTTTCCCGAGCGATGAACCGTTAAAAACAAGAAGTTGAGTAGCAAGATCTTCATCAGTTAGCTGCACAAGTAGCGTTTTTAATTGATTCAATACGTTAGTGGCAATGTTCACCGTCATTACTTTTTTACGCTAAGTTTTATAGAGACTTTAGCATCATTTGACAATAACCAACTTGCTTCGCCTACGCCAAATTCAGTACGGTCAATTGTAAATTCGCCTTTGAAAGTTCCCTCATTACCGCTTTCTGTGAGTGTAAATGGGACTTTCACGCTTTTGGTTTTATTTTTAATAGTTAAATCAAACGTTCCCAAGTATTCGTTCGGCCCGCTGCCCTTCGTAATTGATGTTGATTTCATCGTGATTTTTGGGTATTTTACTACGTCGAAATATTCATCACTTTTTAATTCTCTGTCTCGGATTCCGTTATCCGTATCAAACGTTTCTGTTTTTATTGTTGCAGAAATTAAACTGCCGTTTAAATTATCTGGGTCAAAATTAACGGTTGCTGCCAACCCGCTAAACTTTCCGTCGGCGTAAGCCCCTAATGCGTGTTTTATTCTAAAAGTAACGGATGCCGTTGACGGTTTCCAGTCTTGAGCGTTTGCGAATTGACTCATGAATGCAAAAGAAGCAAAGGTCAAAGTTAATAAAATGTTTTTCATGAAAGTGATTGAGTGTTATGCGTTATATCTTAATTGAAATAGCAACTAGTGGTTGCAGCACTTTCGCCCGAAAACGGTCGTTGCCGAAGGCAAGTAAATTATCGGTAGTGTACTCCACAAATTGGAAGCTCGCACCCACTCGAATTCCGATTTTAGGCGTTGCCCAATAGCGGGTGTAAAGTTCAGAGTTAAGGCTTCCTAAATCATTGTCACTCGTCAAAAGTAGATTGAAAGCCGTTGGTGAAGCGGTTTGTTGCGAACCATCAAGCGAAGCGGAAGCCGATGATTGGAAGCTTCCGGTTTGCTTCTTCCCGAAAGAAAAACCTATCACGTCTATATTAAACCCAACGTCCAGTTTATCGCCAAAACTATATTGTAAATGAATTGGAATGTTGATATACCCCATGCTAACTTGGGGGAACGTGAGCGTATCTAAATTAGAAGCGATATTCTCGAGAAAAAGTACCTGCGGACCTTTCTCCCCTGAAGTAAGCACTGCTGGAGCCGTAATAGTTTGCACATTATTTTTTTGGTAATACGTAAATCTCCATCCCGTTCCGACTTTAAAGCGACCGCGGTTGCCGATTTTCCACATTTTATTGACAGATAGTGCGGGAGAAAACCCGTTGCCAAATGCAGCAGCAACATCAACAATGGTTGTGTTCTTTTTTTGTGAAAAACTAACTACGGAAATAAGTAGTAAAGTAAATGTGTAGTGAATTACTTTTTTCATTTCTGATATGAGTAGTGTATCTGAGTAATTTATTATTGGTGAACTCCGTAATTTATCAAGGTTTTACCAAAGGGGAGTTCCCGAATGAAACCGCAAATTGCTTGCACCAAACCGAAACTACTTTTTGCTTTTCGAGATTGACTGTTGAAGGAATTGAGTACGAATTTGTGCCGTTTTTTACCGAATTCGTAATTTCTACAAAGTTGGTCACGGCAACATCTTCTGCCATGTAGATACGGAGATCAGGACCATTATCAACTTTCAAATTTTCGATAACCAATGTTCGGTTGTTATCAGCATCTTGATAGATTTTTACTTTACCAGTTGTACTAGGGTGGGCGGAAGAGCCGCTTAAATCGCCAGATAATAAAAGCGTTTGCTTATTGATATCAATCATAACTTCCTCAATAGGCTTTTCGGCAGTTACCTGTGTGTTATCACAAGAAATAAAGGTAATTGCAGCAATAAATAGGATGGATAAGAGCTTCATTGTTGTAAACATTGATTTGTGAACAGTATTCTAGTTACGGCAAAACTGTAGCTATGGTTTTAGTTTACTTGAAAAAAGTTCCTTTTATTATACCCCAAACCTCGTGGGTACTCATTGGTAAATGACCTCGTTTTTTGTTTTCGAGGTGAATATCGGCCAATCGTTTCCAGTGCCAACTTAAATCTATATAAGCTGTAAATAGTTTGTAATCAGGGTCATATATGTGTCCAGGGTCGGCACTTATGCCGTTGAGTTCCATAATCTTGATATTTTTTCCGTTCTGAAAATCATCTAACGAAGCAACTTTTAAATCATATCTCCCGTAGAAAAAATCTTCATATGAAGCAGAAATTTCATCAAAAATGGCGTTTACGCGTTCGTTAATCAGTTGATTAGCGTTCAGAAATGCGGTGCCCCGGCAATGGTTTCCGATGGGTTCTAATAATTTCGTTTCACCGTGAGATAAAACGATTTTCAAGTCGGTTCCGAATCGTTCTCGTAAGCTTTCCAGCTGAAAGGTAGCACGCGGACTTTTTACGATTAATTCCTCGACGGTAGAAATGCCGTTTCCGGTTACAGATAAAAACTCCTTCGATGTTATTGAAGAAACTTCGCCTCTTTTCTGGCTTGGCAAACGGCTGTAAAGTACCGCCAATTCAATCGGGTAATCGACAAATTCCTGAATGAGAAAATCTTCATTCATTCGTTCGATATACTGTTTTAATTGGATTTCGGATATTACCTTTTCCACATCCGTTCCGCGTTCGCCCACATTCGGCTTGACAATAATTGGAAAAGCTAGTCCACCCTCTGAAATTAAATCCACAATTTGTGGATAAGTACTGACTTTATCCACAAAAATGGTAGTGGGGAGGTATTTTGGAGGAAGATATGGTAGAATATCAGTTTTCTTTTCTCCGTAAAACCCACCGCTATAGATACTTGGGTTCACGGATGTGGGAAACGTGAGCGAACGGGTGCGAATTGCTTGATACAGGTAATAAGGAACCATGGGGAAATAGAAGAGCCACCACGGCCAGTATTCATATCGGGTAAACTTATAAACGAAGGAGTTCATCGAGTGAGTAGCAATAAAAGGATTGATTCATTTACGTTATTTCCTTTACATTGAGATTTCAATTAGCCGAAGAAAACCCAAGATTATAAAAATACTTCCCACAAAGTAACCGATTGGAATACGGTGAAAGAAGCGTAACAACCGCTCTCGGAAACGAAACGTAGCGAATGCGAAAATGGACAATATTCCAAATGCTCCCGCCGCCGTACCGCTTATGAACGCAATTTGACTTTGCAGCGAATCAATGACGAAATAAGTGTTTAGATAGACTAATACGGTTAGCCAAAACGGAAGTAGTTGTGGATTGAGTAATCCTAAGGTTAAACCGGTAACAAACGGAGCTTTATCAGATAAATTGACAGGCTGTTTTCTTCGCCTTGAAGATTTATACTGACTGAGAATAATCGCTACCCCAATTACAACAAAAACTGGAACGACGGCTAATTGTAGGTACTCAAATAGCGTATCGTTAGTTTGGAGTATTCCGTTCCATCCAACTGCGAGAGATGCGTAAAATATTTCGGGCAATGAGCCACCGATAGCTACCCAAACTCCCGCCCGAAGCGATTTATTAATTGTGGTTTGCAGTACCATAGCGTTGACCGGACCTAACTGTACGGAACCCAAAAAACTGATGCTCGCAGTAATCAGAAAAATGAAAATATTATCGATCAAAATTTAGATTTTAGTGTGCTTAAATTACGTAATTAAACCCGTTAAAGTTTCCTTCGGAGAGAGTATAGTTGTAAATTTACCCTGCTCATCAAAGTGAAATATCATGGTAAACTTAGGCAGAAATTCGGCGTATGTATCCCTATTTTTAGTTTTGATAAGTGACCTGTACTTCGTACAGTATTGGTTAGTAAATCAACCGCAGTTTTAGGGAATTAGTTACTCACTTTTGCCATTGCGTTTGATTTGATAATAACTCCTTTCTTTTATATTATTTTGTGATAGTGCGTAAAGTAGGAGCGGCGAAAGTATCGTTGGTGGGTGTGCTTATATTATTAATAGTTGCGGCAAACTTTTTGCTACCGCAAGGAAGTAATGCCTACCTATCTTACGTCGAGGTTTTTACAGGAATTATGGAACTTTTGGTTGTCGCATTAGTAGTCATTAACATCATCTACGCATCGGGATTTTGTGGAATGTGGAGATTTTGAAAGATGCCATGACTTCAGTTTCACGGATTAGAAATTTCGAAAAAGAGAGTTCAATATTAAACATTGGAACGAGCGTTTTCGAAGAACCAAATGTACTGACTGAATTGAGTAAAGAGACGTCAGTTAATGGATTATACGGATTTAAAAAGCGGATAAATAAAGTTGCACTTTACGTAGATTAACTATTAGAGCTTTTAAAGTAAGCTATTATTTACATTTACGAAATATCCATTTCTCATACCTCACCCCGAATAGCTCGGGATAAATACCTAAATTTTAATTATGAAACTCTTTCGATTCGGTCAATTAGAAAATGAAAAACCGGGTATTCTACTCGATGATAAAAAACTCGATATATCAGCATTTGGTGAAGATTATAATGAGAAGTTTTTTGCAACCGACGGGCTGAATCGTTTACAGAAATGGTTGAAAGATAATGAGGCTCATTGTAGCGAAATAGCCGACGATGTTCGTTTCGCTTCGTGCGTAGCTCGTCCTTCAAAAATTGTTTGCATTGGTTTGAATTACGCCAAACATGCCGCTGAATCTGGGATGGATAACCCTGCGGAACCCGTAGTGTTTTTTAAATCTACGACGGCACTTTGCGGCCCGAATGATAACGTTACTATTCCAAAAAGTTCAGAGAAAACTGATTGGGAAGTGGAGCTTGCGGTCGTGATCGGGAAAAAGGCATCTTACGTAGAAGAAGAGGAAGCCATGGATTATATAGCAGGATATTGCGTTCATAATGATTACAGCGAACGTTCGTTTCAGCTCGAACGCGGCGGGCAATGGGTGAAAGGAAAGTCAAATGATACGTTCGCCCCGATGGGACCATATTTTGTTACCTCCGACGAAATTACTGACCCACAAAACCTGAACTTATGGTTAAAGCTGAATGGCAAGAAAATTCAGGACTCTAATACCAACGATATGATTTTCGGAGTGCAGCATATTATTAGCTATCTCTCGCAGTACATGACTTTACTACCTGGTGATATTATTTCTACTGGAACACCTTCGGGGGTGGGGTTGGGGTTCAAGCCCCCCGTTTACTTAAAGCCTGGCGATGTAGTAGAGTTAGGCATTGAAAGGCTGGGAGAGCAAAAGCAAACGGCAGTACCTTGGGTTAAATAGTGCAGGAAACTCTTAAAGTGGGCGACTAAACGGTGCTCTTCTGTCAAAGAATTATAACAGGAATTTGTAGTTTATGGTACTATTTTTTGCGGCTACATATTTTATTTCATAACAAAACTCACAAAATCAATGAACGGACTCTTGGATTTATCGAACAGCGATACAGGAAGATAAATCATAGGTGGTGTAAGTGGCACAATCGGAGTATCCCAAGATAAAACTGCAAGTGTATTAAGCATGGCAATGCCGATTTTGATGGGTGCTATGCAGCGTAATGCATTAAGCCCACAAGGGGCAGCGGGTCTCTTTGGAAAATAAAAACCTAAAAATATTATTTAATAAAGCCCCGATAGAACCTGTCGGGGCTTTATTGTCGATAGATTTTTAATCGACAAAAAATACGCTAAAGTTACTTATCATAGGTTCGGCAGTTGATTTCAGTACGGTTAATTTGAGTGCTGACGTCTTAACTGATTTAATCTGTTGAATTCGTTTGTGGCCGATACTCGTTCCGGCGGCAACTTCTTGCCATTTCTCATCTATTAAAGCTTCTATTTTGTATGAACGTACGCGTTCACCTTCGGCAATATTTTCCTGAAGAATCAGGTGATTTACTTTGGTTTCTTTTCTTAAACCTAAAATCAACACTTTTCCGTTACCTTTTGTCGTGGAAAAGGGATTACTAAAATGTTTTTCAATTTCATCCCCCCATTCTTTTAATCTTTTTACATCAGGTTCGGGTAGTAAACCACTGGTATCCGGAGTGAGTCCCATGATTAAAGTGGAGTTTCGCCCGACAGATTTGTAATACATCTCCATCAGGTTTTCGAGCGGGAAAATATGGGCTTCGTCGTTGGGTTCCCAAAACCATTCGTGTCTGCCATTATAACCACGTAGCGGAGCATCTGACATGGCAGGCATCCAGTGTTTACCTTTCGGATCCCCGTGTTTGAGTAATTCTATTATATCTTCTGTTGTATCTCCCGAATGCGAAAACGGTCTTGGAAATGTAGCCCAGCAAGGGTACGGAACTGTTCCTGACTCCGAACCGCCCCAACGAACTTCGGCAAGTTGATGATTATGATAAAATATGGTATTAGGCTGATACTTCTTCACAATGGGAAGTACATCTGGTGCTCCAAGGTTGGGGTGGCTTGCTCCTCCGTCAAACCAAATCTCAAACAGTTCGCCGTAGTTTGTGCAAATTTCTGTTACCATGCCTTCTACCATCTTGTTGTAATAAGCCTGACGATTTTTTTGAAAATCTCCTTCGCCGTTCACTTTAAAATCATGCACTCCGAAGAAGGAATTCCAACGAATTCCTAGGTAAATTCCTGGCTTAATTCCGTATTTCCGACAGGAGTTCACGAAGTCTCTGACAATATCTGCTTTTCCGTATCGCCAGTTCAAAGCCTTTAGACTGTACGGATTTACATCAGATTGGTAAAGAGCGAAACCTGTCTCGTGGGTAGCAGTAAGAATTGCAAATTTGAAACCAGCATTTTTAACGGCTTTGACCCATTGGTCAGTATCTAATTTACTTGGACTGAATACCTGATAATCAGAAACTGGATTTGTACGATTGCTTGAAGTGCCATTTTGTTCGTATTTTTTTTCGTCAAAAACGTGCAGGTCGTAGTGGAAAACTGCTCCCATTTCAGCCCGCTGCCACGCTAATTGAGCCGCATTGGGCTTCGGGAGTACCTCTACTTGCTGAGCTAAAGCATTGTAGAAACTAATTTGTAGTAGAAGTGACGTAACGACAAGTAGAGGTTTCATAAATTCTATTGGGTTGAGTGTACCCGCAATGTACAAAACCATTGAAACAAAAAAAGCCCTTTTGAATGAAGAAAAGGACTTTCAAGACGAGGGAGAGTGATGGGCGGTTCGACGCTTCGACTCGAACCTGCGATTCCTGAATCACAAAACAAAAAAAAGTCCCTTTGAATGAAGAAAAGGACTTTTAAGACGAGGGAGAGTGATGGGCGGTTCGACGCTTCGACTCGAACCTGCGATTCCTGAATCACAAAACGAAAAAAAGTCCCTTTGAATGAAGAAAAGGACTTTTAAGACGAGGGAGAGTGATGGGCGGTTCGACGCTTCGACTCGAACCTGCGATTCCTGAATCACAAAACGAAAAAAAGTCCCTTTCAATGAAGAAAAGGACTTTCAAGACGAGGGAGAGTGATGGGGCTCGAACCCACGACCCCCGGCACCACAAACCAGTGCTCTAACCAACTGAGCTACAATCTCCGTCTATTTGGGAGTGCAAAATTAGAAGTAATCATACATTTGTGCAACTATTTTTCGCAATTTTGTTGCTCAAAGTAAAAAAATATGATTTATCTCGCTTTAAGCGTCCTGTTTTCCGTCTTATTGCTGGTCAATTTTCGTCTTTTTCCGAAATACGATGTTGATACAATGCAGGCAATTTCTCTAAACTACATCGTTTGCTTTATAACGGGGTTAATCTTGATGCCAAAAGGGCAGTCGTTTGTGTTGGATTTAACGCAAAACTGGACATGGTACTGTTTCCTGCTCGGCATCGGATTCATTATTACTTTTTTGTTGTCGGGATTAGCAACGCAACGGATGGGAATGACCGCTACTTCGTTGGCAAATAACGTCTCATTGGTGCTACCCGTTATGGCAAGTTTATTCTTGTTCAATACAGATATGCAATTCGATGTTGTGAATTACCTCGGTTTGGCGTGTGCGTTTGTGGCGTTGGTATTAGTCAGCATTAAAAAAGAAACCGTAGCCACGGTGGCCGCTGTTGATGCGTCAACGTTGAAATCTGTTGGAGTCAGCGGAGGTTTATTAGTTATCGGTGTATTCTTGATGTACGGCATTACGAATACTGCTATCAATTTTCTGAATTTAAATTATATCCCCAACCCCGATTTGACCATTCCGGTTACTTTAGTGATGGTACTGGGTGCGATGATAGCGGGGTCATGTCTATTTGTCTATACTTCATGGAAAGAACAAAAGCTACCGAATAAGCAAACGCTTATTGCCAGTGTCACGCTCGGTGTGCCGAATTTCTTGTCTTTCTTTCTATTGATTTTGGCGTTGACGGCATTCGGTAATAGTGGAGCGTTTGTTTATCCGATTTATAATATCGGGGTGATATTGGCTTCTTCGTTAATCGGGATTCTATTTTTTAAAGAAAAACTTTCGCTGTTGAACTACACTGGTTTGGGCATTGCCTTCTTGGCTATTGTCCTAATTTCTTACCAAAGCATCTTTTAATTTTCGGTAGATGACCCCTAAGCAGCGTGGCGTTTTATTAGTAGCATTCGGGGCAATTATGTTCTCGGCGAAAGCCATTGTTATTAAAATGGCGTACACCAATTTTGAAATTGATGACATTACATTGTTGACACTTCGGTTTGGGTTTGCTTTGCCTTTTTTTGCTATAATTGCCGCTTGGCGTTATCAGAAAGGATTATTCAAAGGGATTTCGAAAAAGGATTGGGGAATCATCGCGTTGCTTTCCATGCTTGGGTATTACATCGCTTCGTGGTTTGACTTCATGGGATTGCAATACATTACTGCTGGACTCGAACGCATCATTTTGTTTATTTACCCGACGCTTGTTGTCCTTTTTTCGAGGGTATTTTTGGGTAAAGCTATTTCTCGAAAAGCCATGATTGCGTTGGGAATTACCTACCTCGGTGTTTTCATCATTGCGATTGACCCACATATTTTTGAAGCGGAAAATTTCATCAAAGGTGGCAGTATGATCTTAGTTAGTGCCGTAACTTATGCCTTGTATTTGGTATTCGGCGGTGAACAAATCAATAAATATGGCTCGATAAATTTCAATAGCATTGCGATGTTTTTCTCGTCGGTTTACGTCGTGCTGCACTTTACTGCTTTTTCTGACACGTCCATTACTTCTTTACCATCGAGTTTGTACGGCTATGGTATTGTATTAGCATTTTTTTGTACGATACTCCCCACTTTCATGGTCATGGAAGGTATTAAATTATTAGGAGCAAACCTCGGTTCTATTGTGGCGAGTATTGGTCCGGTTTCAACCATTTTCCTCGGCTATATTTTCTTGGGTGAAACCTTCACCATTCAGGAATTGATTGGTTCCGCACTCGTGATTGTAGGCGTTATTTTGATTGGAAAGTGATTGTAGCTTGCTTGGGTATTAACAAGTGAATCTAAATTACAGCTTTGACAAGTTCATGATTTTCGATGACCTCTCTCCTCTTTGTCTTGATCCAAAGAAGCAGAAATCAAGCTTGCACCCATCTCTTGACGTTGCAAAGAGTAGCAAAAGCCTACATTTCATAAAACTCACTTCGCTCAGATAGCATAAAATTCTTACCGGTCTTTCTCACTTTTCCACTACCGAAGTCTGCGACCAAAAACTTTTCGTTGAATTACAAGTTTTATTCAACCTGCATTTTATCGAGGGCACTACTGATATCAGCAATCAAATCTTCGTGATGTTCTATCCCTACCGAAAGCCGAATGAGCGATTCTGAAATTCCGATTTTTACCTTTAATTCCGGTGGTAATCCGGTATGGGTCATCGTAGCGGGGTGCTGAACCAAGCTTTCTGTACTGCCTAAGCTTACTGCTAGCTTGATTAATCTCAATTGATTTAGGAATTGAAACGCTTCTTTTTCTTTTCCTTTTACTTCAAACGCAATCATGGCTCCTGGGGAAGAGTATTGCTTTTTGTACAGGGTGTACTCCTCAGTATTTTCAGGAATACAACCTAAATAATGTACTTTTTGTATTTTTGGATGCTCGAGTAGGAAAGCCGCAATCTCCTGAGCGTTTCTCGCCTGCTCTTCCATTCGGACTTTCAGCGTTTCCAAACTTCGTAACAATAGCCAGCAAGTGTGCGGGCTTGCCATATTGCCCAAAAAAGTTCTCAGGGTTTTCACTCTTTTCATTAACTCATTATTTCCCAAAACCGCTCCGGCAATCAAGTCGCTGTGCCCACCAATATATTTTGTTGCTGAGTAGATAACAATATCTGCTCCTAATGCTAATGGGTGCGACCACAGTGGCCCCATGTACGTATTATCCGTAGCTACATAGACGGTCTTTTCGTCTGTACTGAAGTGGTTAGCTACTTCTTTGCACATGCTAATATCAATAAGTTCATTGGTAGGGTTAGCGGGTGTTTCAATATAGACAAACGATAACTTGTTTGCCTTACCAGATGCCTTCACTAGTTCAACTAGCTCCTCCTTGTTTTGACCTGGTCTAAAGCCAACTGACTCAACCCCGATTGCTTTAAGAAAATGGTTAATAAAGTGCTCAGTTCCGCCGTAAGTGGGTAAGCTGTACAATAGCAAATCGCCGGGTTTTAGGAATTCAAGGAGTGTTGTACTAATTGCCGACATACCGCTTTCGAATACCGCACATTGTTCGGCGTTATCCCACAGGCAGAGCCTTTCTTCTAAAATCTGTAGATTTGGATTATTAATTCTGCTGTAAATGAGACCAAGCTCTTCGTCCTGCCCTTTTTCCCTCAAGCCGTAGGCAATTTCAAAAAAAGCTTTTCCTTCTTCTGCCGTTTTGAAAACGAACGTAGAAGTTTGAAATATTGGTGGTTTTATTGCTCCCTCCGACAGCTCAGGTTTGTACCCGTACGTCATCATAAGGCTTTCTGGATGAATTGTTGATTCCATTATTGTTTTTAGATAGATACTTCAAATTTACTAAGTTTAGGAATCGATAAATTTATTGCTGCGTAAACCAGTAATGATTCCTGCTATATAACTAATTGCAGGAACACGTATTGAAAGTTGTAAGTAGCTTAACCTTTTAAAGGAAAAATTCCCGTGATAAAACTAGACGAAACGGATAAGCGATTGTTGAGGGCGTTGCAAGATGATTCCGATATAAATGTAAAAGAGCTTGCCTCGCGGCTAAGCCTGACCAAAACACCTATTTACGAACGAATAAAAAGGTACGTTAGAGATGGCATAATAAAAAAGTACGTTGCCGTGCTAGACCTCACTAAAGTCGGGAACTCTATGGTTATTTTTTGTTCGGTTTCGCTTGAGAGTCAGAAACTGGAAGCAATTGAAGCATTTGGAAGAGCAGTAGAACGCATTCCTGAAGTTATTGAATGCTACTTGATGGGTGGAGCAAACGATTTTCTTTTGAAAATAGTAGTTCAGGATTTGGAAGATTACCATCGGTTTTCATCCGGTAAATTAGCCGCTTTACCGAACGTATCCCAAATCAAAAGTTCTTTTGTCATAAACGAAGTGAAACGCTCGACGGTGATGCCGGTATATTAATTTTCTACTAAAATAAAGGGCAGAAGAAGTTGTAAAACACTAATTTTGCATCTTTAAGCTACGAGTTCAAAAAACATCGACAAATGAAATCGCTATTTACATTAATCTGCTGCTTGTTTTGTTTCATTGCATACCCGCAAAAGCCGACTTACGAAGAAGTTATTCAAAGCGAAATCTTTACAAATCAGATTGAGAATACTGAAGCTTCCAAGCAGAAACCGTACGTTATTATGGTTTCGATTGATGGTTTTCGCCACGATTACGCGAAGAAGTACAACGCCAAAAATATACTGGCGATTGCGGAGAATGGTAGCTCGGCTACCAGCATGATTCCGTCGTTTCCTTCCAAGACATTTCCGAATCATTATACAATGGTAACTGGCCTTTATCCGCAGAATCACGGCATTGTATCCAACTCATTTTACGATAAATTAATCGAAAAAGAATATCGAATCGGTGATCGGGATGCGGTAGAAAATGGAAGCTGGTACGGCGGTATTCCATTGTGGAATCTTGCTCAACTACAGGGAATGTGTGCGGCTTCTTATTTTTGGGTTGGTTCTGAAGCCAATGTAAATGGTTTACGGCCAAAATATTACTACGCCTACGAAAAACAAACGCCTTACGAATATCGCATACAACGGGTTTTAGAATGGTTGAAATTACCCGAAGCAACTCGTCCACATTTCATAACGCTCTACTTTTCTTTAGTTGATACGCAAGGACACCGTTTTGGGCCGGATGCTGAGGAGACAAAAGAAGCTGTATTAACTGTAGATGAACAAATTGGAGCTTTACGGAAAGGGCTGAAAGAATCAGGGTTGCCAATTAGTTTGGTAGTAACTTCTGACCACGGGATGGCGGATATTACCAAGCTCATCAATATTCACGATTATCTAGAGTTGGAAAAGGGGCAATTTTATAGCGGCCCGATGGCGATGATTTATACAAAGAACGAAGCTGAAACGAACGATTTCTACGAAAAATTACAAAACCGGGAAAATCTAAAAGTTTACAAAAAAGATGCCGTTCCGAGTTACCTCAATTTCAACAAAGGCGACAGAATTAGTGATTTAGTACTTATTACCGAACCGCCATATAATATAATCTATACTGAGAAAGAGATTACGGAAGTGAAACCTGGCGGCACGCACGGCTACGACCCGTTTGAGTTCAAAGATATGCACACCATCTTCTATATCGAAGGTCCGAAAATAAAAAAGAACTATGTGCTTTCACCGATAGAAAACATCCATATTTATCCGCTGGTGGCTCACTTATTAGGCTTGAAACTAATTACGCCAATTGACGGAAAATTGGAAGTTACAGAGTCGGTTTTGGTGAAGTAGGGCGTTTCAAATCTATTATAAGGGTAAATACACGAATAATTGATTTTTAATATCATATGGATTTATAGGTGGTATACAGGGTTTGTTCATGAAAATTCCAAATGTCAGGCTGGGGCTCTCGAAGATAGTCTGTACGGAGCATTCCAATAAACTCAATATGATAATTAAGTCACCTTTTAACGGTTGTTCTTTATGGACAAGCCCTATATGTGATATATTTATCAAGTCAGATAGTGCCAAGTTTTGTCGCTTTATACATATCCAAGGACTAAACTATTTTCGGGGGTCACCCTTCGTGTTAGGCTATCCGCTACATTTTTTTATGCTTCATAAAAAGGATTTTCACTTCTATCCTTAACGCAACTAATAACCGATTAGTATAATCCCTTTCAATGGTAATTGTAGTCTTCCGTTCACATACAATGTTTCGATAAAGGTAAAAATACTTGTGAAGTCATCTGTTCCAGCATATGTATTTCTAACCGTCAACATTAAATATTCAACAGACGGCATCATGCAAGCTTGGAAAATATCTTTTAAAAACTGGTTATTTCTATAGGCTCTTCCAGCTTCAACTTCAAGCACTATCGACAAATCTTCACTAATTCCATCTGCATCGAAGTATTTATCAATTTTATTATTTAGACCAAAAAGAACGGGAACACGTATTTTATCGTCTTGTTTTTTACTTTTCTCAATTTTGAAACCAATACTTTCCAAATCGTTGCGAACAATCTCCAGAACCTCGTTGCTACTATAATTAAATTCAGCTGAATCTATCAAATGAAAATTATTTTCAAAGCACTTGATTGCTCTTCCTACTTGTTCTGTTATTCCGAATGAACGTGGGAATAGTTGATATCGAAGTTCGCTCATGATTATACTGCTATTTTATACTTTCCCAATGCTTTAAAAGCAGTACTGTCATTATCAAGAAGCTTTAATTTTTCTAAGGATTGTAATTTTAAACCTTTAGGAGACATAGAATTGTTATTTGGTGTTACCAAATATAGTATTTTTTTTCTCATTTTATTTAAGTGTTAGTTATTCAAAAGAAGTACAATGTCCACACTTTACTCGCCTCAATTTGAGTGTAGACGGCTCATTATAAAATATTATCCCCAATTAACATTCCATAAACAACTTTAGGCCCTTTTTCTGCATCTTATTGGTAGATAACCGATTAAGATTATGAAAAAGTACATAAATGTTTTGTTGAGTGTTGTGGTATTGGGATTCGGTGCGGTGCTTACCGCCGATGCTCAGAGTAATCGGGATTTCCGTCCTGACTATGATTATTACGGCGAAGAATTTGACTGGAGATGGGACGTTCGCGTTCGTATCTCTGACGGTATAAATAGTGGATTAATAACCCGTTGGGAGGCTAACCGCTTGTACCGAAAATTAGAAAATATAGAAGAGAAAGAATATGCGTACGCCGCAGATGGAGCGTACGACTCGTGGGAGCAGGACGATGTCTGGAGAGACGTACGGTGGTTAAACAGTCGCGTGGGTTTAGAGCTTCGTGATTTTGATCGCACCTATTACGGTTTCAACCGTACAGGCTTTGCGTTTGCGGGTTATCCGAGCTGGTGGTACAATGGTGGATATAACTTCTACCGTTTTGATAGCTGGGGTTGGGGAAGTACTCGCAGGGGATACGCTGCTCAGTGTTTTGTGCCGCGTTGGGTTCCTAACCGTGTAGTTTACGTTAATAATTACCGTAATCACGGACATAATTACTACCGTAACGATGGCCGCCGCAACAGAGTGGTTCGTTATGAGAACAATGCAAATAACCGCAACGTAACTCGCAATCCGCGGACTAATAGTGGGCGTAGTAATGGAACCATATATAACGGGAACGAAAACAATACTCGCCGGGGAGCGGCAGTAACGCCAAACGGTAGTAACCGTAGTTCATCCGCGAATCGCTCAAGTAGTCGTAGTTCGGCGGCAGTAGGTAATAGTTCTACCACAATTCCGAACCGCAGTACTGCGAGAATTCGTAGTTACAGCGGACGCTCGGAAAGCTTGAATAAAACGAGTGGTATAAATACCCAAAGCCGTGAAGCAAACCGCCCGGTAACGCGTAGAAGTAGTGCTTCGACAAGTCGCAGCAGCAGTCGGGAGTATTCTTGTTCGGCTACGCCAAGTAGAAGTGTAGCTCCGAGCCGTAGCGGTAGTAGAAACAGAGAGCTTTCTCGCCCCGCTAGTTCTTCGAGACGCACTATTACCCCAAGTCGTAGCAGTGCCAGTCGCTCAGAAAGTTTGAATCGTTCGAGTAGAAGTCGTTCTGCTCGTTCGTCGGCTAACAAGGGCTATAATCGCCCGTCGTCGAGTGCAAAGAGCCGAAGTGCGGTAAGCCGTAGTTCAGCCGGACGCACGAAAGCACCGGAGGCTCGTAGAAGTACTTCGAGTAAAAGTCGGAGTTCTTCGTCAGCAACGAGAAGTTCAAGAAGAGAGAATTAAGTTGAAATTTTTATAACAGAAAATCTCTGTTCAAGTAATTGGGCGGGGATTTTCTGTTACAACAGCTTTTTAGTTCTTAAAATAATGGTAGTAGATACCTACTGATCTATTAACAATTCGTAAACAACTTTCCAACTCAATTATGCATCTAAACGCTAAATAACTTAAATAATACAAGTACCCGTAGTGCATTTAGACAATGCAGGTTTTTAAGTTGTTGATTTTCTTACCTTGCCTTAAGTTTATGAGTTGAATTATTGTCAGTGAAGTGATCTTCGTAAGTATCCTTGTT
>Ga0222709_1000002_pt1 | contig 158517 bp, 147 predicted proteins | sample AntAcemetage1692_FD_179822 | JGI IMG/M metagenome (GOLD analysis project Ga0222709, IMG submission 179822) | Saline water microbial communities from Ace Lake, Antarctica - #1692 | ecosystem: Environmental > Aquatic > Non-marine Saline and Alkaline > Saline | place: Antarctica: Ace Lake...
TCACAAACAGTCTCTGAGTTTATTGGAGGCATCATCGGTGGGTAGAAATAGACGTCAACAGTTCCCGCACTTAGCCGGATCGAGCCAAACTTCATGATTTTGTTGGTAGTGACTCCGGCAGTAGGCTACCGAGAAATGAACACATGCCCGGTAAGTCGGTTTTTATTTATGCTACTTAAAATTGAATGTTCACTATTGGTCTTTGACTTTAAATGCAAAAACCGGTCTTGTCAACTCCTTTGGGCTTAGATTATCATAGTTTGAAGCTGTGAATTGGGTAATTGATTGAAAACTTAATCTTTCCACTCAATCAAAATTGAAATAGTTAATAAAACTCGATCCCATATAATTATTTTATTATTCAACCACAAAAGGGAAAAAGCTTCTTCCTCCTGTCTCCGAACCTTCGGAAGTGTCAAACTCTGAAGCAGTATATTTTGGAAATAAGTGATAATTAGATGGAATACCAGAGTTAACAAAAAAGAAGGAAGGGGCAACACCGGCAACAATATTTTTATAGCCCGCTGGTGGATTTATTAATTTGGCATTCTTAATAATTTGGTTAGTAGTAAAAGCTAGGTTGAACACACCTTTATTTAGTAGGATTAATTTGCTTGTTAATCTATAACGCGAACCGTCATAATTCATTAACAATTCGCTTCCAAGAGTACTGAAGGGAACTATTTCCCCCATTTCATTTATAATTCTAAATTTATTGGTAGCACCGGGTTGATTAGCAAGTCCATTTGTTTTGTCCTTTAGTTCTACAATAACTAAAAGTCCATTAAATGCAACGTCCTCAAATAGATATTGAACAGTATTCTCTCGGTCAAACATTATTTTAGGAATAAGAATAGCAATCTTTAGGGTATCCCCAACTTTATATGCTTCTTTAACTGGTGTTATTTCTACAGGCCAATCAAAATTTTTGCTTACATACAAGGTTTCATCATCTGTGCAGGAAAACGAAAATAGCGATAGTGAGAAAAGAAGCTGGGCAACTAGCCCAGCTCTTTTTTTTATTTTGTCAGTATCCATAGCTTTGTACCAATTGGTTTACTTGAGTGGATTGTAGATTGTTCTGTCTTGACAATAGGTCCGTTCTGAATTGTCCCACAGTAAGCAAATTAGTATTTAGACTCTGGAAGATCATAGCAGGGGTATAACCATTCACGTTGATTTCTTCCCCAGTTAATTCAGTTTTTATATGATCCATGAAGCTATAGGACATTTCGAGATTAGTTTTATACCAGACTTGAAAGTATTAGGTCTGCCTTTTCTTTAGATTCATTTAAGTTCTTTTATCCTACTCCTCTACACGGAATGCGAAAACGGGTCTTGCCCAATCCTCCGCGCTTGGATTATCAAAGTTTGAAGCTGTGTTTTTAGTGATCAAGTGAAAATTTAATCCTTCTCCTGAATTAAGGATGAAGAAGGTTGCCCCAACTCCTGCTGTAATTTGATCATACCCTACAGGCGGGTTAATTAATTGAGCAGGCTGACGAGTATTAATAATTAGTGATATTGCATAAACTCCAGGTTTTCTTAAAATCATACTTGAGGAGTGGACGTAACTCTCATTAGTAAAAACCAAATCTAATTCTCCACCTCCTGAACCGAAAGGGAATATTCCCCCAATTTTATTTAAAAACTGGAAAGATTGAATAGAACCAGGTTGTCCTACTAACGATTCAGATTTGTTGGTTAGTTCAACAATTCTTACACTTGTTTCAAAATTGTAATTTTCAAATAGGTATTTTATTTTCTTTTCTCTGTCTTCTAATATTTTATTAAACTGTATCTTTATATCAATCGTGTCCCCTACTATATAGGATTCTTTAACTGGTGATAAGCTTGCTGGAAATTCGAAATCATTAGAAAGATATAAAACCTCCTTGGTACAAGATGCCAAAAAGAATAGTGTTAATATTAAAACACATTTCCTGATCTTATAAGTATTTAATTTAGTACCCATAGCTCTGTACCAATTGGTTCACTTGTGTGGATTGTAGATTGTTCTGTCTTGACAATAAGTCTGTCCTGAATTGTCCCACTGTGAGCGCATTAGTATTTAGACTTTGGAGGATCATAGCAGGGGTATAACCATTCACATTATCTAAAACCCCAGTGCTTGAAGGTTCACCTGTGTCCGTGAGATCATAATATAGCCCTCTTGGTATCCAATAGTTTGGGAGTTGTTTTCTGATATTTTTCACGAAAATCTGGTTGAGTTTGTTTAAATAATTAATCTGAATTTAGTGAAAATTTAAAAATCTATTTATCTTTTATTTTTAAAATTAAAAATACTTTCTAATTGCTATCAAATATCTGATTATGAGTAGTTTAAAATTTTTATATCATAGCAATAACTCGCACTCGTACTTTCTCACAAAACTCCTGAACAGCTGTTTCTGAATTTGCAGGAGGCATCATCGCTGGGGAGAAATAGACGCGAACTGTTCCCGGACTGAGCAGGATCGAGCCACGCTTCATGATCCTATCGGCACCGATTACTGCCATTGGCATGATTGGAATTTGGGATTCTATGGAGAGCCGAAATGCACCTGTCTGAAAGGGGAGCAAAGCGTCTGCGGTGTTATTTCGTGTTCCTTCAGGTGCCATCACGATAGAGATTCCTTTATCCAAATATTCAATCAGCCGGGCTACGCTGAGTTTTCTCGAGGCTGCACTGCTTCGATCTACCCATACTGCTACTTTTCCGATTAAAGTCCCGAAAAGTGGAATTCTTGAAAGTTCCTTTTTCCCAATTGCCCGCACCTCCTGAGGAATAGATAGGGGTATCATCGGAGCATCGATATAGGAGCGATGATTGAATACATAGATGTATGAGGTAGTCGGATCTATGTGCTCTTTTCCATAGACTTCAAACCGAATTCCTGAAAGTACGGCCCATATTCCGGCCCACAATCGGATGAATATGAAGGAAACTCTACCGCCTCTGTTGCTGATCAAAAGTGGGGTGATGATAAAAGGACTGAAAAGCATCATCAATTTTATAAAAAGCAATGCAGAATAAAGGGAATAAATCCCTTCAAAAAATTTGATTATCAGTAATTTTGATTAAATTTGAATTCGTAAATATATCTTTCACTCTTTGCTTGCAGGGCCCTGAATTCGTTTAGGGCTTTTTTTATTTCGATTTTAATCTGATTCTTTGAGAAAGTTACTTAAAAGCCTACACTTCTTAAAATAGGCTAGGATTTAGCCATTTAATTTCTCAACTATTATAAAAATCTTACCTTTACATTCTATTCGAGTGAATAGCATGAGTTGAAGTGTGTTAATTCATTGATTTACAACTAAAAGTCAGCAGTCAGATGACCCTTAGACTGTTGATTAACCCGGGTTAAAAATATTATGTCTAACAAAGCAGAATTTAATTGGGAAGATTTCGAAACCAAAGGTTTTGGTGAGGGGTATTCCAAAGTGCAGCGGGAGCAAATGGCGGAAATGTATGAAAATACATTGAACGAGATCACAGAGAAAGAAGTGATTAAAGGTACCGTTGTAGGAGTAAACGACAAAGATGTGATCATCAATATCGGTTTCAAATCCGATGGATTGGTTCCATTGTCAGAATTCAGAGATTTAGAGTCTATTAAAGTCGGTGATACCGTAGAGGTATTCATCGAAGAGCAGGAAAACCACCTAGGGCAGCTAATCCTTTCTCGCAAGAAAGCGAAGATTGTTCGCGCCTGGAAAGACATCGAAGATGCACTTGAATTTGACAACGTGATCGAAGGTCTAGTTAAGCGAAGAACTAAAGGTGGTCTTATTGTAGACATCTATGGTGTTGAGGCATTCTTGCCAGGTTCCCAGATTGATGTGAAACCTATTCGTGATTTTGACATCTATGTAGGTAAGAAGATGGAAGTGAAAGTGGTGAAAATCAACCACGCAAATGATAACGTTGTAGTATCCCATAAGGTGTTGATCGAGAAAGATCTTGAGAAGCAGAAAGCTGAGATTCTAAACAATTTGGAGAAAGGCCAAATACTAGAAGGAGTTATCAAAAACATGACCAATTTCGGTGTATTTATCGATCTTGGAGGTGTAGACGGACTTCTTCACATTACGGATATCTCTTGGGGACGTATCAATCATCCAGAAGAAGTATTGCAGCTTGACCAGAAGGTTCAGATTGTAGTTCTTGACTTTGATGATGAGAAGAAGCGAATTTCATTGGGTATGAAGCAACTGACTGCTCATCCTTGGGATTCACTTGCTGCCAGCCTTGAAGTTGGAAGCAGAGTCAAAGGTAAGATTGTAAATGTAGCTGATTATGGCGCATTCCTTGAGCTTGCCGCCGGTGTTGAAGGCTTGATTCACGTATCAGAAATGAGTTGGTCACAGCATTTGAGAAACCCTGCAGACTTTGTCAAAGTGAGTGACGAAGTAGAAGCAGTAGTATTGACTTTAGATAAGGATGATCGAAAAATGTCACTTGGAATCAAACAATTGACTGAAGATCCTTGGACTAAAGCTGATATGAACACTAAATATGCGGTAGCTTCTAAGCATAAAGGTGTAGTGAGAAACTTAACAAACTTTGGTCTTTTCCTTGAGTTAGAGGAAGGTATTGATGGCTTGGTACACGTATCTGACTTATCCTGGACTAAGAAAATCAAGCACCCTTCTGAGTTTGTGAAAGTAGGAGATGAGCTAGAAGTAGCTGTCCTTGAGCTTGACGTAGACAACAGAAGACTGGCACTTGGACATAAGCAATTGGAAGAAAACCCTTGGGATACGTTTGAATCTGTATTCCCAGTAGGATCTGTTCATAAGTGTACTGTCAATTCTAAGAATGACAAGGGTGCTGTTCTTGAGCTTCCTTACGGACTGGAAGGATTTGCTACAATCAAAAATCTAGAGAAAGAAGATGGTTCTCAAGTTGAGGTTGGAGAGTCTCTTGAGTTCAAAGTTTCTGAGTTTTCCAAAGATGACAAACGAATCGTCCTTTCACATACAGCGATGTACAAAGAAGAGGCTAAGCCAGCAAAGAAGGCTGTAACCAAAAAGAAAGAGGATTCTTCTGATTCAGGTTCTTCCACTTCCTCAGCACCATCTGAGAAGTCTACCTTAGGTGACTTAGATGCTCTTGCTGGATTGAAAGAGAAAATGGAAGGGAAGAAGTAATTTCCTATTCAAAAATCTGATAATAATAATTACAAGTGTCTGCCGAGAGGTAGACACTTTTTTTGGTTTAGGGCATTGATAGCGCCTTTTCTCTTTTCTATCAAATTATGCTTTTAATTATTTTTTTAGGGCCTTGGGGCAAAAAAAAGCATTCACCACGGTGAATGCTTTTACATGAGGTCGAGAGCGGATTCGAACCGCTGTACGAGGTTTTGCAGACCTCTGCCTAGCCACTCGGCCACTCGACCAATCTGAATCGGAATGCAAATGTAGGTAATATCTTTATTCCTCCAAAAAAGGAATTACTTATTTTTAGATTGATGAAAATATATTGATCTGTTAAATTCAGATTCGGGTTTGAATTTTTTTTAATGTTGATTCTCAGAACTATACGATTTAAAAGTAAAAAATACCTTATTTATAATAATTATAAATAGTATAATACGTATTTTTAAAAACTTAACCTATTGAAAATCAGTTTTATACTTATCCATTTATTATCCTTTGGGAACAGTCTTGGGGTTTGAATCCATGTTTGGAAAACAGCCTCTGCGTAGTACCTTTGCGTTGCTGATAAAGGCGATTTACACTATTTAATTACCTAGAATATGTTATCCAAATGCTTGTTAGTAGGAGTTCGATCGAATTTCCAAATGCTGGTAGTACTATTCATGTTGTTCGGAGGTCAAGCCTTTGCGGTTGATCCTGCAGTAAACGAAAGTCCAGAGGCGGTGTCAGCAGGTAAAGCAATTTTCAAAGCCAATTGTAGTACCTGCCATAAGCTGGATGAGAAATACATAGGCCCTTCATTAAGGGGGGTTACTGAAAGAAGGAATCCTGTTTTGGTTAAATCCTGGATCAAAAATTCTCAGGCTATGATAGCTTCAGGTGATACCTATGCAGTAGCATTATATAAAGAATATAACAATTCCATTATGCCCGCTTATACCTTTTTAAGCGATGTTGATTTAGAAAATATACTTTCTTACATTGAATATGGAGATAAAGTAGATCCAGCGGCTGCCGCCGCAGCTGTTGCAATAAGTGCTGATGGAGATGCTTCTGCCGCAACTGGTGGAATCCCATCTGAATACCTGACCGGAATTTTAGTAGTTCTTATTTTCGTTCTGATTTTAATTTTAGCAGTGCTTGGTTTGATTATCTCAGTGCTTTCTAAGTATTTAACCAAACAAAATCTTGATGAGACTGACAAAGAATTTGTAACGCAAAAATTTCAATTTGGGAAAATTTTAAAAAGTGATGCATTTATTATCATAGTTACCGCCTTGGTAGTAGCAGTGGTAGCAAAGACGGCAATTGATGGGTTATATTCGGTTGGTGTCCAACAAGGGTATGCTCCGGAACAGCCAATTGCATATTCTCATGCGCTTCATGCGGGCACGCTAGAAATAGCCTGTCAATATTGCCACACTGGAGTTGAGATTGGGAAATCCGCAAATATTCCTTCTGCTAACATTTGCATGAATTGTCATACTCACATTCAAAATATGGAAGGTGAGGAAGGGGTCTCGCCAGAAATTCAAAAAATCTATGACGCTGTAGATAATAATAAGCCCATTGAGTGGGTGAGAGTACACAATCTGCCTGATCTGGCATATTTCAACCATTCACAGCATGTGAAAGTGGGTGGTGTTGAATGTCAGACTTGTCATGGGCCTATCCAAGAGATGGAAGTCGTGGGTCAGCACAGTTCATTGACTATGGGCTGGTGCATTGACTGTCATAGACAGACAGAGATTACAACTGAGGGCAATGCATATTATGATAAGTTGGTTCAGCTGCATTCAGACTCTAAGGATGCATTAAAAGTTAAAGACATCGGAGGTTTGGAGTGTGCTAAGTGTCACTATTAATTCATGATTTTCTTTGAAAATTCATTCTAGATTATAAAATGAAGGAAACTAAAAAAACATACTGGAAAGGACTTGAGCAGCTTAATAACGATCCAGCGTTTGTAAAGAATGCCGATAAAGAATTTGTCGAGCTTCCATCAAGCTCAAGCGAGGATGGGGATTCTTCAAGAAGAGACTTCCTCAAATTAATGGGTTTCAGTTTAGCAGCAGCCTCATTAGCGGCTTGTGAAGCTCCAGTAAGAAAAGCTATCCCTTATGTAAATAAGCCGGTGGATATCAACCCTTCCATTCCTAATTATTATGCTTCTACTTTTGCTACCGGTGGCGACTACGCAGCTATCGTGGTAAAAACAAGAGAAGGCAGACCAATAAAAATTGATGGAAACTCACTTTCGCCTATAAATAAGGGTAAAGTAAATGCAATAGTAGAAGGATCCATTCTTTCTCTTTATGATAAAGAGCGGCTGTCCGGTCCCTATATTAATGGTGAGAGGTCAGATTGGGCTACTTTAGACGCTCGGGTAAAAATGAATTTTGCCTCAGCCGGAAATGTTAAGATTATTTCTAATACAATTCTTTCTCCTTCAACTCTGAGAGCTATTGAAATCTTTTCTGATTCAGTTGGTGGAGCGGAATTGATTCAGTATGATCCCATTTCAAATTATGGCATCAAAAAGGCAGCTCAGGTTTTTTACGGTACCGCAGTTATTCCTTCCTATTCCTTTAACAAGGCAAAAACTATTGTTTCCTTTGGAGCAGATTTTTTGGGCACTTGGATTTCGCCAATTGAATTTGCCGGTCAATATGCAAAGACACGAAAAATAAGCAACGAACGTCGAGAAATGTCAAGGCACTATCAGTTCGAATCGAATTTATCGATGACTGGTGCAAATGCTGATTATAGAACACCAATAAGAGCTTCTCAAAGCGGGTTGGCCATTTTAGCGCTTTATAATGCTATTGCAAAGAAAGCTGGAGCTACTCGAGTTTCTGCTGAGAAGGTTACAATAACTCACTTGGATAAAGCTGCAAATGATCTATGGGCTACCAAAGGTGCTTCACTTGTAGTGTCTGGATCTAATGATCCCAATGTACAGGTAATAATAAATGCAATCAATGAAATGCTTGGTGCAAATGGGACAACAGTTGATTTTGCAAATCCAGTTCATTTTAGAGAAGGTGATGACCTCAGAATGAGTCAATTTGTGACTGAATTGAAGGCCGGACAAGTTGGAGGAGTTATTTTTTATAACTGTAATCCAGTATACGATTTTGCTAAGGGAGCTGAAGTTGCCGAAGGGATAGCTAAAGTAAAAGTCAGCTTGGCAACAAACGGTACAATGGACGAGACTTCATCACTGGTTCAAATGGTAGCCCCGGATCACCATTACTTGGAGTCTTGGAATGACTTTGAGCCGAAACGAGGACATTTTTCACTTTCTCAACCAACCATTTCTCCATTGTTTGATTCTAGGCAAGCACAGGAATCATTCCTTGCATGGGGTGGATCAACTTCTAATTATTTCGACTTCCTTCAGTCAGTTTGGCAAAATGAGGTGTATACTTTAGTGGACACTGAAGGTAATTTTCAGGAATTCTGGGATACTACCTTATATAATGGCGTTTTAGCATTTGATTCAACGGCTGCAGCACCTACACCAGTCGGAGATATTTCTGCTGCAGCTCTGGCTGTTGCTAAATCATCAAATGCTGGTAATACAAGTCCCGAATTAGTCATCTATCCTAAAGTAGGGATTGGAAATGGTATCTATGCCAATATTCCTTGGCTACAAGAAATGCCAGATCCAGTAACTAAGGCGACATGGGACAATTACCTAACTGTCTCTCAGAAATGGGCCACGGAGAACGGTGTTACCATGTATGAAGAGCATACTGGGAAGGCATCGATAACTGTAAATGGTAAATCGCTGATCGTTCCGATTATGATTCAGCCAGGTCAGGCAGATGGCACTTTTGGTTTAGCTCTTGGATATGGTAGAACTAAAGCTGGGAGAGTAGCGAATGGAGTAGGTGTAGACGCCTACAAATTACTTGATGCTTCAAACGGCTTCGTTAATTTTGATATCACTGCAGGAGTAAAAGTCACTGTCAGTGAAGACAAATATAAAATTGCAAGAACTCAGACTCACCAGACATTCATGGGACGTGAAAATGTCATCCAAGAATCTACTCTAGGTGAATATAAGCTTGATGCAGGAGCCGGAAGATATCATCCCGAAGTTTACAAAGACGGTGAATTTATAAAGCCATCAAAGATTTCACTTTGGAAAGGCCACCAGTATAGTCAGCATCATTGGGGTCTGGCTATTGATATGAATTCCTGTATTGGTTGTAGTGCATGTTCAGTTGCTTGTCAGGTTGAGAATAACGTGCCAGTAGTTGGAAAGCAGGAAGTATTGAATCGAAGAGAAATGGCTTGGATCAGAATTGATCGTTACTATTCCTCAGACGCGCCGGTAGATGATTTGAAAGCGATGGAAATTGCAGCAGATAATCCTGAGGTGACATTCCAACCGATGATGTGTCAGCAGTGTAACAATGCGCCATGTGAGACGGTATGTCCGGTGGCAGCAACGACACACTCATCTGAAGGGCTAAACCAAATGACATATAACAGATGTATTGGTACTAGATATTGTGCAAATAACTGTCCGTATAAGGTCCGTCGATTCAACTGGTTTAAGTACCATGACAACAAAGATTTCGCTGGAGTCAATGTTGCTCAGAATGACGGCCTAGGTAAAATGGTATTGAATCCAGACGTCACTGTACGGGCACGAGGTGTGATGGAGAAATGTTCCATGTGTGTGCAGCGCATCCAAGCTGGTAAATTGACTGCCAAGCGGGAAAAACGTAAAGTAGAAGATGGGGAAATCAATGTCGCTTGTGCTATTGCTTGTCCTACAGATGCTTTAGTATTTGGTGATATGAACGATGGCAATAGTAAAGTTTCGAAACTTCTTAAGATTGAGGAAAATAATACTTCAGCGTTGAAAGAAGTTGGGGAAGAAAGAGCTTACCATGTATTGGAAGAGATCAACGTCAGTCCCAATGTATGGTACTTTACCAAAATTAGAAATAAAGACAAAAACGAAGCGTAATCTTAATCTTATAAACTATGCAGGTTACTTCATCCGTACGGGACCCATTAGTTACCGGAGGCAAAACTTATCATGACGTGACACAGGATGTGTGCCGTCAAGTTGAAGGAAGACCATCATTGGGTTGGTTCCTTGCTTTTCTCACAGCTGCTGGGGTGCTAGCTCTAGGGTCAATTGCACTAGTTGTTACGCTCTGGGAAGGGATTGGCATGTGGGGCTTAAATAAAACTGTCGGCTGGGCATGGGACATCACTAACTTTGTATGGTGGGTTGGTATCGGTCACGCCGGTACCCTTATATCCGCTGTACTGTTGCTTTTCAGACAGAAATGGCGGACATCTATTAATAGAGCTGCCGAAGCAATGACTATTTTCGCAGTGATATGTGCTGCAATGTTTCCGGTGATTCACATGGGACGTCCATGGTTGGGAGCTTATTGGGCACTTCCACTTCCTAATACGTTTGGTTCTCTGTGGGTGAATTTTAATTCACCGCTCTTGTGGGATGTCTTTGCGATATCAACTTATTTTGCTGTGTCATTGGTGTTTTGGTACATAGGATTGATTCCTGATTTTGCAACAATCAGAGATCGGGCCACGGGGTTAAGAAAAACGATTTATGGAGCACTTTCATTTGGCTGGGATGGTGCTGCTAGGACATGGATGCGTTACGAATCAGTATCGTTAATCTTGGCAGGATTGGCCACTCCTCTTGTACTTTCAGTACACACAATCGTATCTTTTGATTTTGCTACTTCTGTGATACCAGGATGGCACACTACAATTTTTCCTCCTTATTTCGTGGCTGGTGCGATTTTTTCAGGTTTCGCTATGGTATTGACTCTGATGATTGTCACACGTAAAGTCTTCAAACTAGAGGATTATATTACAATCAGTCATATTGAATTGATGAATATTGTAATAATTGTTACAGGCTCAATCGTAGGTGTAGCGTACATCACAGAGTTTTTTATAGCATGGTATTCTGGTGTCGAGCCAGAGTTTTATGCCTTTTACAACAGAGCTACTGGACCATATTTTTGGGCTTATTGGACTATGATGACTTGTAATGTTATTTCTCCTCAGCTATTTTGGATTAAAAAAATAAGAACTTCGATAGCAGCTACCTTTGCCTTATCTATTGTGGTAAATATTGGAATGTGGTTTGAGCGATTTGTAATTATTGTCACTTCACTTCACAGAGATTATTTACCCTCTTCATGGGCTATGTTCTATCCTACTTGGGTGGATGTTGGAGTTTATCTGTTCACATTTGGGTTGTTCTTTACCTTATTCCTTTTGTTTGCTAAGTTTTTCCCAGTAATAAATATGGCTGAGGTAAAAGCTGTATTGAAATCTTCATCTGAAAAAGTGTCTAAATAATTATGGAAAGAGATACACATTTTGTTCTGGGAGTATTTGACGATGAGGATATCCTACTTCAGGCAGTGGGAGAAGTGAGAGCTAGTGGAGTGAAAATCGATGAGGTTTACTCCCCTTATCCAGTCCACGGGTTAGATGAAGTTCTTGGCTACAGGAGGAGCCGCTTACCAATAGCAGCATTCTTGTTTGGTATAGTGGGTACTACACTTGCTTTGACCATGCAGTATTACATGATGTTATTTGATTGGCAAATGATCATTGGTGGTAAGGATTATGCTTCTTTTCCAGTCTTTATTCCAGTTACATTTGAAATGACTGTGTTGCTGGCCGCTTTTGGGATGGTTGGTGTTTTTATGATCAGTTCTAACCTAAAGCCCTGGGCTATACCTAGGATTTTTGATGTAAGAAGTACTGATGATAAACACATAATGGCTATTGATATAGTTAACAATTCAGCTATGGATATTACAAAGATTGAAGAGATTTTGAAGTCTTCTGGGGCTTCAGAGGTAAATAAAAAAAGTTTTGAATAGTAAATCTGAAACTATGAAGATTACTAATAGATTTAATGGTTTGAGCTTAATTCTTTCGGGAATTATCCTAATTGGTTGCAAAGCTGGAGGAAACGATCAGGGTCTTGAGTACGCACCTCAGATGTATCACTCGGTTGCCTATGAGCCCTTGACACAAATCACAGATGAATCCCAAGGTTCTTGGCTTTCTACTCGGGAAGATGAGAAGGGTGAATTTTACAATAGCAATATTCACAATCCTCATAATATGAATATGAGAGAACCTGTGGCAAATACTGTTCCGCGTAATAAAAATGCATATTTACCTTACCGATTAAAGACTTTCGAATTGGAATTAGCTGGAGAAACAGTTAGGAATCCATTAGACCCAACTGATCAGGTATTGGCAGAAGGCGAGAAATTATTCCTCAACTATTGTTCTACCTGTCATGGAAAAGGTGGTGAAGGGGACGGGAAAGCAGGAATGAAGATTGGTGGGGTGGCAAATTTAACCGGTGGTGCTTACTTAGGCTTGCCTGAAGGACATATTTTTCATGTCATCACTAAAGGTAAAGGAAGAATGTTGGCTCACGGTTCTCAGATTCTACCTGAAGATCGCTGGAAGATCGTTTCATATGTAAAACAAAAAATTCAAGGTGGACAAGGCGCACAGACCGCCGCAATTGCCGAGGCAAAAGTATCAACTAAAGAAACCCTAGGGAATTAAATATGGGCTACGACACACAACATTACAATCTGGATCAAAAGTTTGTTTTTACGAATGCAACTAAAAAATCAATAATTACAGTTTTGATCATTGGATCAGCACTTTTAACAATTGGCATTTTAATTGGTATTTTTGGGAATAACCACGAAGAGGGTGTAGAAGCTGGATCTCATACTTTTCATTGGTATGAAAGGCTATACGCAAACCTTTGGATCAACAATGTATATTTCACCGGTATCGCAATAATTGGAGTCTTCTTTTTTTCACTACAGTATGCTGCCCAGGCAGGTTGGTCTGCGCCACTAGTGAGAATTATGCTTTCTCTGGGTAATTGGTTGCCATATGCAGGAGTACTGATGATTACTAGCTTCTTTTTAGTTAATCACGAATTATTCCACTGGACACATAGTTATCTATTTGATAAAGCTTCTCCGCAATACGATAAGATCATTGATGGTAAAGGAGCGTTCTTCTATTGGCCAATGGCTAAGGGTACTTTTCCAATATTTTATATTTTCCGAATGGTTTTGTTCTTCGGCTTTTGGGTGTTTTTTTTCAATAAGTTAAAGAATTTATCCTATGCTGAAGATTCACTTGGCGGAAGTACGTCCTGGTACAAGATCAGAGCAATGTCAGCGTTATTTATTATTTTCTTTGCAGTTTCCTCATCGATTGCTGCTTGGGATTGGATCATGTCAATTGATACACATTGGTTTTCAACCTTGTTTGGATGGTATGTATTTTCCTCTTGGTTTGTTGCAGGGCTATCTGCTATGACTTTAATTACCATTTTCTTGAAAGGTCAAGGATATTTAGAGATGGTGAATGAAAATCATATTCATGACTTGGGAAAGTTCGTCTTTGGATTTACTGTATTTTGGACATACCTATGGTTTTCTCAATTTCTTTTGATCTATTATGCCAATATACCTGAAGAATCAGTTTATTTCTTAGAGAGACTGAGTTCTGACGTATATGGACCGTTCATTTTCGTAAACATAGGCTTGAACTTTGTACTCCCATTTCTAGTTTTGATGACAAGAGATTCAAAAAGACATGGGATATTCTTAAAGTTAGTTTGTTCCTTAATTATAGTAGGGCATTGGGTTGACTTTTTTCTAATGGTTCAGCCAGGTACACTTGGGAGTGACGGAGGTGTTGGATTCATGGAAGTTGGAATGTTTTTAGTCTATGGTTCTGGAATGGCGTTTGTTGTGTTGGGTGGGTTAGCAAAAGGAAATCTAATTCCTAAAAACCATCCAATGCTTGAGGAGAGTTTTCATCATCATATTTAATAACAGCCAAAAAAATAAGGTATGTACAGTTTTCTAATTGGAGTAGGCGTTCTATTACTGTTTTCTATCATCTGGATGGTTTACAGGATTCAGACTTTAGTAACAGTTGTAAAAGGTTCTGATAAAAAAATAGCTTCTGGAAGTAATAAGATAAATGCGATTTTGTTTATTGTATTCATGGTCGGAGCTGGATCATTGATGTTTTGGTACTCAATTAAAGAGTATGATAATTATCAATTACCAATTGGTTCTGAACACGGACTTGTGACAGATCATTTATTTTGGGTTACTATGGCTGTGACAGGTTCAGTATTTTTGGTAACACACGTATTGTTATTCATTTTTCCATATAAATATCGATATGATGAAAAGAGAAAAGCTTCATTCTATCCTGACGATAATAAGCTTGAGATTATCTGGACCATAGTACCTGGAATTGCATTAGCCGGTTTAGTCTTTTCAGGTTGGATGGCATGGTCAGATATTACTGCCCCGGCTCCAGAAAATGCCCATGTCGTGGAAATAATGGGATATCAATTTGCATGGGAGATTCGATATCCTGGTACAGATAAAGTACTAGGTGATTATGACTACCGTCTCATAACCGCATCAAATTCACATGGTATAGATTTTACAGACAAAAATTCAATTGATGATTTTCCCTCACCGGTAGTCGTTATCCCGAAAGGTGAACCTGTTCTGTTTAAAATTAGAGCGAGAGACGTGCTTCACTCAGTTTTTGCACCACACATGAGATTAAAAATGGATGCAGTCCCTGGCATGCCCACTAGATTTTGGTTTGTTCCGATTAAGACTACTGCAGAAATGAGAGTTGAATTAAATAATCCTGATTTCAATTATGAGATTGCTTGTACAGAAATATGTGGAAAAGGTCATTTTGGAATGAGAAAAGTAATCGAAGTCATTGAGCCAGCTGCCTACCAAAAATGGATATCAGAACAAAGATCGTTTATACAGTTGGATCCTGCATTAGCAGAAGGTCTTCCAAGTAAGACTAAAGAGCTTGCAGAAATTCAATTAACAGAAAATTAATACACAAAATTATAAATTATGGCCACAGCAACTGTCACAAACCACGAGTCAGCCTCGCACGCTCAGCAAGATCATGAGCATCGTGATAATTTTGTAACGAAATATCTATTTACTCAAGATCACAAAATGATTGGAAAGCAATATCTAATCACTGGAATGTTTTGGGCATTAATAGGAGGTTTTTTATCCATATTATTTCGTCTTCAACTGGGATTTCCCGAAATGGACCTTTCGTTCTTACGGCCTTTATTGGGTGGTTGGATAACAGAATCTGGGTCATTAGATCCTACATTTTATCTTGCACTGGTAACCATGCACGGGACTATCATGGTTTTCTTTGTATTGACTGCTGGTTTGAGTGGTACGTTTTCTAATTACTTGATTCCGCTTCAAATCGGGGCTCGTGACATGGCTTCAGGTTTCATGAATATGCTTTCTTACTGGTTCTTCTTTGTATCAGGTGTGATTATGTTCATATCCTTGTTTATCAAGACTGGTCCTGCAGGTGGGGGTTGGGTTGTATATCCTCCACTTTCCGCTTTGGAACAAGCCATTCCCGGCTCAGGTTTAGGTATGACTCTTTGGTTAGTTGCGATGACTTTTTTTATTGCGTCTTCTTTGCTAGGAGGTATAAATTATATCACAACTGTAATTAATTTGAGAACTAAGGGAATGTCCTTTTCAAGACTACCTCTAACCATATGGGCTTTCTTTCTTACAGCTGTCATAGGTCTTTTATCGTTCCCAGTTCTTTTTGCTGCAGCTCTTCTTCTAGTTTTTGACAGAAGTTTCGGTACATCATTTTATCTTTCCGACATTTATATTGGAGGCGAAGCTCTTCCAAATACAGGTGGTAGCCCTGTTCTTTATCAACATTTATTTTGGTTCTTGGGTCACCCAGAGGTTTATATTGTACTACTTCCTGCATTAGGTATTACGTCTGAAGTTATTGCAACTAATTCTAGAAAGCCGATTTTTGGATACAAAGCAATGATTATTTCAATGCTTGGTATTACAATACTTTCCTTTATTGTCTGGGCTCACCACATGTTCGTATCAGGAATGAATCCTTTTCTTGGTTCAATATTTATGTTCCTTACGTTAATTATTGCGGTTCCATCAGCTGTTAAAGTGTTTAATTATTTGACTACCCTTTGGAGAGGAAACTTGATTTTCACTCCGGCAATGTTATTCTCAATCGGTCTTGTATCATTCTTTATTTCAGGAGGTCTAACAGGTATTTTCTTAGGAAACTCAGCTATTGATATTCAGCTACACGATACATATTTTGTAGTTGCTCACTTTCACTTAGTTATGGGTTCAGCTTCATTTTTCGGACTAATGGCTGGTGTATACCATTGGTTCCCAAAAATGTTTGGACGCATGATGGATGCTAAATTAGGATATATTCATTTTTGGTTAACTTTTACTGGAGTTTACTTGGTGTTCTTTCCCATGCATTACATAGGGATTGCAGGTTTTCCAAGAAGATACTACAGTTGGACTAACTTCGAATTTGCGAATATGTATACTGATTTAAATATGTTTGTATCTGTAGCGGCGATTATCACATTTACAGCACAATTCATCTTTATTTTCAATTTCTTTTATAGTATGTACAGAGGTAAAAAGGCAACCTTGAATCCTTGGAGATCAAACACTTTGGAGTGGACAACGCCGCTTAATCCAGGTCATGGTAACTGGCCGGGCGAAATACCTACCGTCTACAGATGGCCATATGATTATTCTAAGCCAGGTGCTGAAGATGATTTTATACCTCAAACAGTTCCTTTATCCGCTACTCCTGAATCTAATCTTCCACATGAGCAAGAGCTAGTTAAACTTGAGTTAGAAATCATGAAGGAAGATGAAGAAGTATTAATATCAAATGAGACAAAACATTAATAAAGCAGTAATTAGTTTTCGTTCAGTAAGTCGTCTTACGGTTATAGCAGTTTATGTGCTCATATTGGTTGGCGGTATAGTTAGAAGTACAGGTTCTGGAATGGGATGTCCTGACTGGCCAAAATGCTTTGGAAGTATAGTTCCCCCAACAAGTGTTGACCAACTTCCTTCAAATTATCAAGAGATTTATCTTGAAAAAAGGCTCGCCAAAAATGATCGCTTTGTCGCATCTTTGGTAAATCTCGGTTTTGAAGATACTGCAAAGGAAATTGCAGAAGACAAATCAATTCTTATTGAGGAAGAATTCAATGCTACCAAAACTTGGATTGAATATTTGAATAGGTTATTAGGTGTTATTATTGGATTGCTCATCGTTCTTACCGTATGGAAGTCTATACCATTATGGAATGTTGATCGAATGATTCCAATTCTTTCCATTAGCTCACTAGTTTTAGTGTTGTTCATTGGTTGGATTGGATCAATAGTAGTATCCACTAATCTTTTGTCCTGGATAATTACAGTACACATGATTTTAGCTTTGGCTCTAGTAGCGATACTGATCATAGCTAATCACCGTTCCTCTTCGTATATAAAAAGTAAAAGTTTAAAAATATATCTCCCATCCAAAGTAGAAAATATTTTAGCCTTAGGTTTGTTTTTGGTATTCGTTCAAGTTGTGATGGGTACACAAGTACGCGAGCAAATCGATCTGGTTTCAAATAATCTAGGTAATATGTTGCGAGGTGAATGGATCGAGCTTGTCGGGCTCAATTTTCTGGTTCATCGCTCATTTTCATTATTATTATTGGGAGTACATATATTGTACTTCTTCTGGGCTTTCAAGTACACCATACGCAGATCACAAATAAATCTTTGGTCTCAAGCATTAATTGGTTTGATCTTGATGGAAATAGCCACTGGAATAGGTATGACCTACTTCGGAATTCCTGCTTTCCTTCAGCCACTTCATCTCATATTTGGTTCGTTAATTATTGGGGTGCAGGTTATATTGATCCTTCAATTTCGGGATCAAAAATATTCTCGAATAAATACAGTTAAATCATGAGCACTATTGAAGTAATTGACTCTACAAACAGTTTCATTTTTGGACGATTAAAAGTTTACTCCGAATTATTAAAATCCAGACTTTCTGCATTAGTTACATTTTCGGCCGTCTTTGGTTATATCTTAGGTGATCGTGGTGTTTCATTTAGTTGGCCAGCGTTTATCGGACTAGTTATCGGAGGATTCCTAATCAGTGGTGCTTCAGGAGCAATTAATGAGATTCTTGAAAGAGACTTAGATAAATTAATGAAACGGACTCAAAATCGTCCATTACCTCTAAAAATTATTTCCTTACAAGAAGCTTATTGGTTCACGGGTTTTGCAGCTGTTTCAGGAATTTCGCTTTTGTGGATGTTTACTAATCCCCTAACTACAGCTCTTGGCGTATTGAGTATGATTCTTTATGCTTTTGTATATACTCCATTAAAAAGAGTAGGTCCTATAGCAGTTTTTGTTGGAGCAATTCCAGGTGCAATGCCCCCTTTGCTTGGATGGACTGCAGCTACAGGGGCTATCAGTTACGAAGCTCTTATAATCTTTGGTATACAGTTCATATGGCAATTTCCTCATTTCTGGGCAATAGCTTGGGTTAGTGATGAGGATTACAAAGCAGCAGGTTTTAAACTTCTACCTTCTGGGGGGGGCAAAGATCTGAATACAGCTTTTCAGATTATGATTTACACGTTGTTCCTGTTGCCTTTGGGATTATTACCAAGTTACTTTGGATTAACTGGTTTAAATTCCGGAATTGTGGCGACTGTTTGTGGAGTATTATTTCTTGCCCAGACATTTTCATTGATGCGTGATTGCTCAAGAAAGTCAGCTCTTAAAATTATGTTTGGATCATTTTTGTACTTGCCAATAGTGCAAATTGCTTATTTATTGGATAAACTGCCTTAATTATGGAAAAAGAACTAAAATATGTAGACATGGTTGAGCAGCCAATTTCAATGCATCCAAAAAAGTTTGCATTATGGTTGTTTATTGTTTCGGTATTAATGGTGTTTGCAGGTTGGACAAGCGCTTTTATTGTTCGCCAAGCGGAGGGTAATTGGCTTGATTATGATCTGCCGCAAATCTTTTGGGTAACCTCGGCACTGGTAATTTTAAGCTCAGTTTCCTTACACTGGGCCTATATTTCTGCAAAAAAAGATAACATCGTCCAGTTAAGGTTAGGAATGTCTTTAGCAATGATCTTGGGAATTAGCTTTTTAGTTGGTCAATGGTATAGCTGGAAAGCGCTTGTATCGAGTGAAATATTTTTTGTGGGTAATCCTGCCGGATCTTTCCTATATGTACTCACAGGAATGCATGCTGTCCATTTAATCAGTGGTTTAATATTCCTGATTATTGTGCTAATTTCGACCTTTAGGTACAAAGTTCATTCTAAGTCAATGAGTACATTGGAGATGGCTGCTACTTATTGGCATTTTCTTGGTGCCCTTTGGATATATTTATTTATGTTTTTACTTTTGAATCATTAAATTAAAATTCAGTACAAACTCATATTTTATGTCAGCGCATGCTACAGTTATTGAAGTAGGTTCGAAAAGAGGTACTTGGGGAGGAGGGAACGAGCCGTTCAAGGCAAGTTATGGAAAACTCATGATGTGGTTTTTCCTTCTTTCGGATATTTTCACATTTGCCGCATTTCTCATTGCCTACGTGGCCACCAGAGTTACTTACCCTGCCTATGAGGGTTCACTAGAAAATTTTTCCGGCTCAAATGAATATTGGCCTGTACCGGAATTGGTATTTGAAGCATTACCATTCGTTCACGGTATTCATGCGCCTTTGATTTTTGTAGGCATTATGACTTTTATATTGATTGCTAGCTCTGTGACAATGGTTTTGGCTGTTGAGGCAGGTCATAGAAATGATCGAGATGATGTTGTCAAATGGATGTTGTGGACTTTATTTGGTGGTATTACTTTTTTAAGCTGTCAAGCATGGGAGTGGAATCACTTTATTCATGGCACGGAAGGAGGAACAGTACTGACTTATATAAATGGCTTAAATCGCTTGGTTACAGAAACGGTTTATGGAGCCAATCTTACAGTAAATGAATATGGGCCGGCTTCTTTCGCCAACCTATTTTTCTTCATTACTGGATTCCATGGTTTCCATGTTACAATAGGAATAATTCTATTGTTTCTTGTTTTTTATCAAGCTGCTGTAGGGGTTTATGACCGTAGAGGTCACTATGAAATGGTGGAAAAAATCGGTTTATATTGGCACTTCGTAGATTTAGTATGGGTGTTTGTATTTACTTTGTTTTATTTAATTTAAGGATTCTTAACAATTTAATCATGCAAATTCAAGAGAATAAATCAACCCTGGTGGTTACACCTAAAGACAATGATAAGATTAAAAAAATCTGGAAAACCGCTGGGATACTGTTGGCAATCACTGTTGTAGAATTTATTATGGCTTTCACAATGGATCGCGGACTCTTACTTTATATCCTCTTCATTGTATTGACAGTTTGGAAAGCGAAATATATTATGATGGAATTTATGCACTTGGGCGAAGAGGCTAAACCCCTATTCTATTCGATTATTATACCCCTGATTTTTTTGGTATGGTTAGTCATTGCCTTGATGAAAGAGGGTACTGACATATTTCTAGTGCGCTGGTAAAAAAAATAGGGTTGTGTTACGACACTTCACCTTTTTTTGATTAAAAAAAATTAATGAAAGGAATTCGAATATTACAAGGGTTTGTACTGATCTGTATCTTGCTGTTGCCAGTATTGATATTTATGTTTTTGAAAAGTTTTGGGAATAATGCCTATGACATTCCTATCTTTTTTGAACAGGGAGTAGACAACCCATTCCAGGAATGTCCAGTAGCAGATACCACTCAGCACTATATTCCTGACTTCGCTTTTGTCAATCAAAAAAGTAAAATCGTGGGGAGCAAGGATATGAAAGGTAAAGTCACAGTGGTAGACTTTTTCTTCACTTCTTGTCCATCTGTCTGTCCGGTCATGTCTTCGGAATTAGAGCGAGTCAACGATATGTTTCGGGAGGAACCAAGTTTGCAGATCTTATCGATCAGTATAGACCCTACTTATGATACCTCGGAAATTCTTCAAGATTATGCCGACAAGCATAATGCGCGTGCCGGTAAGTGGGACTTTCTAACGGGAGATAAAAATGAGATTTATCAACTAGCCAAATGTGGGTTCATTCTGCCTACACTAGATGGTATGGGAGTTCCGGATGACTTTGCCCACAGTGATAAATTTGTTTTGATTGATCAAGAAGGTAGGATTAGAGGTTATTATTCTGGAACAAATCGTGAGGATGTAGACTTATTAATGTTAGAAGCTAAAGTGTTGTTATATGGGAACAAGTAAAGTCATGCTTATTCAATCTGAGCAAAAATTAAAAGTTTGGATAATTGCTATCTCAGTCATTATTCCACTGGCTGTTGCAGTTTTAATTTTTATGCCTACAAAATTGGAACTAGGGTCTGATTTGGTTTATCTTCTTCCTCATTTGAATGCGGCTATTAATACAGCAGCCACTTTTGCTCTGGTGGCTGGGTTAATATTTATCAAAAATAAGAAAGTGGCCTATCACAAAGCCTCTATGACCATCGCCCTTGCGCTCGGAGCAACTTTCTTGGTTTTCTATGTAATCTATCATGCGGCAGCAGAGAGCACAACATTTGGAGGAATTGGGATAATTAGGCCTATTTATTTTACAATTTTAATTACCCATATCATATTAGCAGCAGTGGCATTTTTTCCTATTCTTTTTGCCTATTACTATGGGCTTACCCATCAACGAGAAAAGCATAGGAAAATAGTTAGATTTGCTTATCCAATTTGGCTTTATGTCACAGTGACAGGGGTGATTGTCTATTTGATGATCTCTCCTTATTACACTCATTAACATATTATATAATTGAGAGATGAAAAGAAAATTGAAGAATTTTGCGAGAGTTACCTTTCTTTTATTATTTGGGCTATTGGTCCACAGTGCTACCTTTGCCCAGTGTGCCATGTGTCGAGCCTCGGTAGAAAATAACGTAAGCAATGGAGATACATCTATCGGTGCGGGTCTAAATAATGGAATTCTCTATCTTTTTTTAATGCCCTATTTGATTGCCGGAACCATAGGTTTCTTCTGGTATCGAGCAGCAAAAAACAAAAAGTCAAAATTATCACTTCGCTAATTTTAAAAGTTCGGAGTTTAATTAGGGAATTTGTTTTTTATTTTGAAAAGAAATGAGTTATGAAATCCGAAGGCTGGTAATTCTAATCAGTGTGTTTTCTCTTTTTGTTGTTCTCATACTCAATTTCTTTTTCTTTCAGAAAAGTAATGAAGAGACCTACATCAAAGATCTTCAGGATAGGATTCAGGCAGTAGATCGGGAGTTTGATGAAGATTTCATTCAGATTCTTATGGATGTGAGAAACGAGGACACACTCAGTTTTTTTAAAATAAGCAATCCTTTACATAAGCATCCATTTTTCATTCTGAACCCTTCTGGGGAATTGCTTTTCTGGTCAGATTTTTCCCTCTCTCTAGATTTTACGAGTATCGACCTGAAAAAGGACTATCAACTTATTCAAGGGACTTATGGCAGCCTTCTATTAAAAAACCGTACAATCCGAAGAAATAATACCGAGTTTCGGATGGTTCATATCATTCGCTTGGTTTGGCCAGGAACAATCGAAAATGATTACCTGATCACCGGAGTGAATTTAGAACTCTTTGGTAACAATAAGTTTGAAGTGTTTTCGCCTGAGGAAAATGTTGGTCAACCAGTCACGAATCCTGCTGGCACTAAGCTTTTCGGAATTAATTTCTTAGCTGGCTATGTACCAGCTGGAAGAGTGATCAATTCCGCATTACTAATCTTCTTTACCTCGGTTTTCCTACTGTACTTTATTTTGAGTTCAAATTTCGTGTTGAAGAAGTGGCGAAAGGGTAGACGCTGGCTGGCCATAGGCTATGCGATTAGTATGATAACGGGTTTTCGGCTTGTCATGTTACTATTAGAGATTCCAGCTGGTTTTCTCAATGTGAGCTTATTTGACCCATCGAATTATGCGTCTTCTTGGTTTAATCCTAGCCTGGGAGATTTATTGCTTAATACGATCTGCGGCACCTTTGTTTTTGGATTGATTATTTTTCAGCTTGTTTCTAAACCTATGCTTGAAAAAATCAAGATCTTACAGAAGCCTCATGAGATCAAGCTATTCTTTTTGGTTTCTTTCTTGACCAGTTCTTTGTTTCTGTACTTCGTATGGTTTCTTCCAAGCGATTTGATTCAAAATTCGCAGTGGGCCTTAGACATCAATTCGATTGCTGATTTTGATCTATTTAAGGGGCTAAGTTTTGTAATCTTATTTCTTTGGGGTGCCAACTATGTACTCTTCTCCCTCTCACTGATCAATCTCCTCCTTGAGATGAAAGTAAAAAAACAATCGTATTATGTCTTACTTCTGGTTATTGGAATTCCAGTTTTAGGGCTTATTTTTTTATTTTCAACTTGGGCAGCGCTAGTTTGGTTTATCCACCTCATATTTTTCTTCCTGATTTTAAGGTTTGAATTATTCAAAAATGTCTTTCGGTTGGGACTCGATACTTTCCTGACATTTTTCTTTGCCAGTTTGATCACTGCAATAATTGCGGGTATCAGTACTTTTCAGACAGAAAATTCTCAGTTGATTCAATCAAAAACTCGATTTGCCACGCAAAATTTGATTGAGAATGATGTCATGACTGAGTTTTTCTTGGAAGAGATATTTAATCGAATCAAAGGAGATCTTTTTATTCAGACTAGAATAGCTGACCCACTCTTCTCAAAGGAACCGATTGAGACTAAGATCAGAAGAATTTATTTAGACAATTACTTCGATCAATTCGAGGTTCAAGTTCGAATTTTTTCCTCCTCCGGACAGCAATTCCTTGGTCCTCCGGATGGGATTAATCTTCAGCAGTTTCGCTCCGAATATGTGAAAAGTGATTATGCTACATCAGTTCGTGGTTTGTATTTTATTCGAGGTGATGAGCAGAACTCGGGCAATCGATTCGTTTCTTTTATCCCAGTTATTAAAGGAGGGGTCCAACTCGGGACTATCTATCTTGGTTTCAATCAGCTTCGAGTGCAGCCAAGTAGTGTTTATCCTAAGCTCTTATTGGACAAGCAATACAGTGAAAAGCTGGACCCACTCCGGTACGATTATGCGGTCTTCAAAGAAAATACACTCATCAGAAGCTCTGGGTCATTCAATTTCTTACAGTTGAACCCTGAGTTGCTCGGTGAGCGTTCTGCTTTTTTTACTACTGGCATCAATCAATACGGATATCATCATTTGGCAATCCAAAATGGTGTGGAAACGATCATAGTTTCCTCATTGACCAAAACGCTTTCCTACTTTTTTGGAAATATTTCGCTCTTCTTTGTGGGATTTGTCTTCCTTACTTTCTTTACAATTTCGATAAATACCCTTTTAAGAGGCTATCGCAATTTTGACTTCAACTACAGTACTAAGCTTCAGTTGTATCTCAATTTTGCTTTCTTTTTCCCAATCATAATTATCAGTATCATCACTATCGGCCTATTGGCAAATAGTTATCGAGAGGATCTGGATAGACAATATATTCAAAAAGCTTCTTTGATTCGTGGAAATCTGAGCAGTTTCCTCAATAATCAAGAACCAGACAATGTCTCAAACGATCTTCTGACTGAGGAGGTCAGTAGCTTAGCTAATACCACCGCGAGTGACATTCATCTCTACAACTCAGCGGGCAGACTGGAGGCAACTAACCGTCCCAATATTTTTGATAAGAAAATCCTATCTCCTTTGATGAATCCTGCTGCTTTGGCTGAGATCCAAGAGTTAGGTCAAAATCAGTTTTTGGCAAATGAGCGGATTGGAAACCTCAGCTACAAGGCCGTGTATTTGGCAATCCCATCTTCTGGGAGTAAAGGGAATCTGGCAATTTTAGCAGTTCCTTTCTTCGAGTCTGAGGCCGAGTTGAATGCTGTGATCGCAGATATCCTGAGCAATATTTTCAATGCATTTGTGATTATTTTCATCCTTTTTCTGATTATATCATATTTCGTGTCCACGAATCTAACCTTCCCCTTCAAGTTGCTGACGCAAAAGCTGAAAGCCACAAATCTCGAAAGTAATGAACCGATGTATTGGGGTACCAAAGACGAAATAGGCCTACTGGTCAACGAATACAACAATATGCTCTTCAAGCTCGAGGCGAGTAAAAAAATACTTGCATCCACTGAGAAAGAATCTGCTTGGCGGGAAATGGCAAAACAGGTGGCACATGAGATCAAAAATCCATTGACTCCAATGAAGTTGACACTTCAGCATTTACTTAGACTTGAAAATGATGGCCGCTTGGATGACGTGACCAAACTTAAAAAATCGCTTGAAACTTTGATTCATCAGGTAGACGCCTTGAGCGGGATTGCTTCTTCGTTTTCAACTTTTGCCAAAATGCCCTTGCCTAAGAATGAGAAGATGAATTTCAAGTCCGTACTCTCCAAAGTACTCGAGTTATTTAAAAATGATCAGCAAGCAGATTTACTTTTTCAGGATGATTCCTTTTCTGAACTCATCCCGATCATGGGAGATGACAAGCTATTTGGTCGGGTGATTTCAAATTTAATTATCAACGGAGTACAAGCCGTCCCAGATGGACGGCGACCTATAATCCGTGTTTGGCTCTGGATGACCGATAAAGACGTATTTTTGGAAATTACAGATAACGGTAAGGGGATTTCTAAAGATCTCAAGGATAAAATTTTCATTCCCAATTTCTCTACCAAATCCACTGGCTCTGGACTTGGGCTGGCAATTGCCCGAAGTGGCGTAGAAACGGCAGGCGGGAAAATTTGGTTTGATACGGAAATGGACATAGGAACAACTTTTTACCTGACCTTTCCATTGATAGGATAAAAGCTGATTTTAGTACCTTGAAATCAAAAGTGGATTATCATTGCTCATGCGTGTTTGGATAATTTTCTGGGTTTTATTTTTGGGGTCGGCCGCTCTCGTGCTGGCTCAAGAAAAATGTCGGTGGGTTCCGGGAAATTATTTTCAGAATCCAACTGAACTCGACTCGCTCTCTGGTGTTCCGGAAAGTATTTCTGTAAGTGATAAAAAAGGAAATATTTATGCCTTTGATTTTAGCCTCAGTAGCAACCTACTGAAGATTTTGTCCGATGAAGGTCAAACTCTGGATTCCCTCAAAGTTTGCTATCGGACTTTTAGTCTGCGCTTTGATACTCCAATTGCGAGAAGGACCTTGCTTGCCGATTATGATTCCACTGCAAGATTTAAAGACACTCAACTATCCGAGTTACCTGCATTTGATTTTCGGGAGGAGCTTTTTCCAACGACGGATTTATATAAATCCGGAAGCCTCACGCGGGGAATTTCTTTTGGGAATACCCAAAATGTTTTTGTGAATTCCGCCCTGAACCTTCAGTTGGAGGGAGCGATCTCGGATAACCTGAATATCCGAGCTAGCATCACGGATCAAAATGTTCCCTTTCAGCCTGAAGGAAATACCCAGCAGATTCAGGATTTTGATAATGTCTTAATCGAGCTTTACAATGAGAATTTTTCCCTGGCTGCTGGAGATGTCGTGCTCCGACAGCGAAAATCAGAATTTCTCCGCTACTATAAAAATGTACAGGGCCTGCAATTTACTTCCCACTATAAATTAAAAGAAAACTGGACTGCTAGCTCTCAAGGCTTTGCTTCGATTGCTAAAGGGAAATTTGCTTCTATTCAGCTTCCTATCCTCGAAGGAACTCTCGGCCCATACCGTATTAGCGGTCCAAATAATGAGCGATTTGTTATTATCATGGCAAATTCAGAGCGGGTATTTCTGGATGGAAAGCAGCTTCAACGTGGATTCAATCAAGATTATGTGATCGATTACAATCAGGCAGAGATCACATTTACTCCTGAAGTACTGATCACTCAATATTCACGTGTTCGGATAGATTTCGAATTTGCTGAGCGGAATTTTAGCCGATCCATTATTGGGGCCAACCATAGCCAAAGTAATGGTGTAGTCGATGTCTACTTAAATTATTACCAGGAAAAGGATAATCGAAACCGTCCTTTATTTACAGATTTTTCCCAAGAGGAACTCCGACTATTGGCTTCAGTGGGCGACCAAACTGAGTTGGCATTGCTCCCACGAATTGATAGTGTGGCTTTTGATCTGAATCGAATTTTGTATGAGAAAATTGTTGAAGAAAATGGATTTGGTGGGCCGCTTATATTTTATCGATATTCCACGGATCCAGCCTTGGCACATTTCGAATTGTCATTTTCACAAGTAGGGCAGGGGCTAGGCGACTACAAGCGATTGAGTCAACTCTCCAATGGAACGGTCTTCGAATATGTTCCTCGGGTGAGTGGGCAACGGCAAGGAAATTATTCGATTTTGAGCCAACTCCCAGCGCCAGATAGTAAACGGATGACTACAGTAGGCACGCGAATTAAGCTCAGTAACTATGAAAAAGTGTACACTGAAATGGCACTTTCATCAACAGATAAAAATCTCTTTTCCGAACTGGAGGATGATAACAATCAGGGTCTTGGGCTGAAAGTAGGTATGGAATCAGAAGGTCGTGCTTCCAGTATTTTCAAAGGCTATACGATAAAGGGCCAAACGGAATACGAATACAATTCTACCAACTTCAATTTCATCGATCGATTCCGCTATATCGAGTTTGATCGGGATTGGGGATTGACTCAGGAGCAATTGCGAAGCTCGGCAGCGGAGCAGTTTCTACGAGCTGGGATTGGTTTTGATAAGGATAACTTGAATCGATTCAATTACCAGCTTTACCTTAGAAATCGGCAAAATGTGCTACGCGGGACACAACATTTGGCAAATTGGAACGTCCAACTGGGAGAGAAATTTAGGCTTCGGCAAGAGTTATTCAGGTTGACTAGCGATCAGGACACCTTGAGTTCGGACTGGACGAGATATTTGGGTAATATAAGTTTCAATTCTAAAATCTTGGTTCCCGGCTACCAATTCTCCCTCGATCAGAATGCTCTTCGTAATACTGAACAGGACTCGGTGATCAGCACAGCCATGAACTTCAAGGAGCACCTGATTTATTTGCGCAGCAATGATTCTCTAAAATATTCTTTCCTTGCAGATGCAGCCTGGAGGGAAGATAAAGCTCCTTTTGCAGGAGGACTTTTAAAAGACACCCGTGCCTTTACTTCCAACTTTACTTTCCGCAGACAGTGGACGCAGCATAGTTTGAGTTCTACCTTCACCTATCGCGAGCTGGAATATTTGCAGCGCAAACTACCCACAGAGCTGACGGTGATGGGGAAGTTGGACTACCAAGGAAGCCTTTGGAAAAATGCCCTTCGGAATGAAATCAGCTATGCCATTGGAAATGGTCGGGAGCTACAGCGGGAGTTTGTCTTTCTCCCGGCCCCAAATGGAGACGGGACACATACTTGGCGAGACGATAGTGGAGACGGTGTCCAGCAATTGAATGAGTTTTACCTGGCAATTAATCCTGAGGAAAAGGAATACATCAAAATTTTTGTACCCACCGATAGCTATGTGCAAGCGTATACCAGTATTCTAAATTACCGGGTTCAGGCAAAATTTCCTGAGGAATGGAAAAAAGAAGTAGGATTAAGAGCATTGCTATACAAGTTCTCGAATACCACCAGTTTGAGTATTGAGAAGAAAGTCACCTCCAATGACTTTGGAGACCGAGTGAATCCTTTTATCGCTGGCATAGATCGGGCGGATATCCTTTCCCTTCGTCAGGTGATTCGGAGTAGTCTTTTCTTTAATCGAGCATCAGCAAAATATGGCTTTGACCTTTCCTTATTCGATTCCCAGTTCAAGCAATTACTCGCAGGGGGATTTGAAGATCTAATTCAAAGGGATTGGCGATGGAATACTCGCTATAATTTCAACTCGCAAACTACGATTCGGATTATAGCGGGCACCGGAGATCGAGTCTCTGCTTCAGATTTTCTTTCTAATCGAAATTACACTATCAATCAGCAGCTGATCGGACCTGAACTTGCCTGGCAACCCACCCTTTACTTTAGAACCACAGCCTCTTACAGCTTTACCGGGAAAAAAAATGTGAGTAATCCTGAATTTGACGAAAAAGCACAATTACATCAGCTTGGACTAGACCTGCGCTTTGCAAAGGCGATTAAGACAACGCTCACCGGTAATTTTAAATTGATTCAGATTGACTACAACGGAATTGCTAATTCTCCAGTTGGTTATGAGATGCTGCAAGCACTGACTCCGGGAACTAATGTCACTTGGACACTTAATTGGCTTCAGAAAATCGGAGAGGGATTGCAAATGAACCTAGTCTACGAAGGGAGAAACTCCCAAGGACTAGATCGGATCGTTCATGTAGGCCGAATGCAAGTTTCTGCGCTCTTTTGACAAAAAATCGTAACTTTGATTAAGTTAGATAGTTGTCATGCTAATTATTAAAACACGAATGAAATGAGTAAAAGTATCCTCGTTACTGGAGGCACCAAAGGGATAGGTAAAGCGATTATTTTACGCTTTGCAAAGGAGGGCTTCAATATTTTTACCTGTTCTCGAAATCAACAGGAACTCGATGAGTTAAAGAAGGAAATCCAGAAATTGTTTCCTGAGATTAAAGTCTCAGTATTCAAAGCCGACTTGTCCAATCGTGACGAAGTATTGGCTTTCGCAGCTTCTGTGAAGAAAATCGGCCCCCCTGATGTCTTGGTTAATAATACTGGAGTGTTTCTGCCAGGCTCGATTCATGACGAACCTGATGGCAACTTCGAATTGATGATGGAGACCAATCTATATTCGGCTTATCACCTAACCAGAGCATTTGTGCAGGAAATGATTGAACGGAAATCAGGCTACATTTTTAACATGGGTTCGATCGCTGGTACTACTGCTTATCCAAATGGTGGAAGTTATGCAGTTTCCAAATGGGCGATGCTAGGTATGACCAAATGTCTGCGGGAGGAACTCAAGCCATATCAAATCAAGGTTACTTCGATTCTTCCTGGAGCTACTTACACAGCGAGTTGGGAAGGATCTGATTTGCCAGTAGAGCGGTTCATAAAAGCTGAAGATGTAGCCGAATGTGTATGGGGAGCATATAGTCTCTCCCCTCAGTCCGTTATTGAAGAAATTACTATTAGACCTCAATTAGGCGATATTTAAGCAGTTATGGAGCCAATCATCAAGAGTTTAGATCAGATTTATTGCGATAGCCTCACCCACTACTCTCGAAGGAAAACTGTACCGGTTCAAATCGGCGATGTCATTATCGGAGGGGATAATCATATTGTGGTGCAGTCCATGACTACAGTGGACACTATGGATACCATTGGTTCGGTAGAGCAAAGCATCCGAATGATCGAGAGTGGCTGTGAGTTGATCCGGATCACGGCACCAAGCATCAAAGAAGCTGAGAATCTCAAAAATATTAAAGATGAGCTTCGCAAAAGAGGATACCAAACACCCCTCGTGGCAGATATTCACTTTACCCCAAATGCTGCTGAGATAGCTGCGCGGATCGTGGAAAAAGTGCGGGTCAATCCGGGAAACTATGCTGATAAGAAAAAATTTGAGCTGATCGAATATACTGATTCGAGCTATCAGGATGAGCTGGATCGAATTCGGGAACGATTCCTTCCTTTGGTAAAAATCTGCAAGGAAAACGGTACCGCCATGCGAATCGGCACCAACCATGGTTCGCTTTCTGATCGGATCATGAGTCGCTATGGTGATACCCCGCTGGGAATGGTAGAATCTGCCTTGGAGTTCTTGCGGATTTGTGAGGATGAAAATTACTACCAAATTGTGATTTCCATGAAGTCCTCTAATACCCAGGTGATGGTGCAGGCTTATCGACTTTTGGTACAAAAGCTCAACGAAGGCGGATTCAAAGCTTATCCACTTCACCTTGGAGTCACTGAGGCAGGAGAAGCAGAAGATGGCCGTATCAAGTCTGCGGTGGGAGTCGGGACCCTGTTGGAAGATGGCTTGGGCGATACCGTTCGAGTTTCGCTCACAGAAGATCCGGAATTTGAAGCGCCGGTAGCAAAAGCATTGATTGATCGATACACAAATCGTCAACATCACGATCTAATTCGTCCAATAAGCCATTATCCGATTCATCCTTTTGATCATGTCAAGCGCGTGACTCATGAAATTTATAATTTTGGGGATCATAATGTCCCGAGAGTCATCACCGATATCTCGAGAATTGAATCGATTACACCAAAGGAGATGAAGCAAGTCGGTCATTTCTATCTTCCTGAGTTGGATAAGTGGAAGATGAATGATCAAGGTTGTGACTTTGTGTATTCCGGCAAAAATCCGATTCCTTTTATGCTTCCAAATGGCATGAAAGAGATTCAGGATTTGGAAGTTTGGAAGGTAAGCAGCGATCGTGGGAATAAATTTCCCTTGTTCAACTTGAGCGAATATCAGAATTGTACTGAGTCTCATCCCGAATTGAACTTCTTGGAAATCGACGATACGGAGATTGAATCGGCTATTCCACTGATTCACGATCGAAAGAATACTCTTCTGATTCTCAAAACTTCTAATACGCATTCTATGCCCGCTTTACGCCGTGCGATGGTCAGCTTGATGCATGCAGATTTGCAGATTCCAGTGGTGTTAAAGGTGAGTTACCCAGATCAGACTGCCGATGAGACGATGCTCTATGCTGCTACAGATGTAGGCGGATTATTGATTGATGGCTTGGGCGATGGGATTTTTATTTCCTTGGAAAAAGAGAAGTCCCATACTCGTGAGGAGGTCTTGAGCCAAATCAAATTACATAATGCGACTGGGTTTGGAGTATTGCAAGCGGCCCGAACTCGAATGTCCAAAACAGAATATATTTCCTGTCCATCCTGTGGTCGAACGCTCTTTGACTTGCAGGTAACCACCGCTATGATTCGAAAGCGAACCGATCATCTCAAAGGAGTGAAGATTGGAATAATGGGTTGTATCGTGAATGGTCCAGGTGAAATGGCTGATGCTGATTTTGGCTATGTAGGTTCTGGAAAAGGAAAAATAACCCTCTATAGAGGCAAAGACGTGGTAAAGCGATCTGTTCCCTCCGAGCGAGCAGTAGATGAGCTTATCAAAATCATTAAAACAAGTGGGATGTGGAATGAGCCGGAAGAAATGTAACCTCCGGAAGCTAACCTTTGAGGTTTTTTTAACCTCGAAGGTTTTGATTTTGAAAAAAAGTGAAATCAGAAAGCTAAAAAATCAAGTCAGAAAGCTAAAGTGAGAAATCTGAAAAATTAAGTCTGAAAGCTAAAGTGAGAAAGCTGAAAAATAAGACCAAATTCTAGATCACATAAGAAATATGACACTATCTCGCGCAGCCCATCTTCCAATTTCAATTAAATCAATCCTTTCTTCCACCAGTTAAATAATTAAATATCCAAGCAATGTCAGACAAAAATAAAACAGATGATTTTTTTAAGTTGGGTGAAGTGGGGAATTACTTTCTTAACATCTTTAAAAAATCAGATCCCAATAAAAAGTCAAATGTCAACCTTCGAATGATGCACGGGATCAATAAAATCTCGATTGTTGTTTTTTTACTGGCAGTGATTTTTTGGATCGTGAAGCGGTTTATTTGATTTCCTATTTCATATAAAAATAGGCTTTGAGGCTAGTTTCGAACCCAGCTGTTTGACATTAATGTGAACTGACAGTACTTGTTAACTCTGATCAAAAGATTTTTAATTTTGTTCGGCTGTTGAGTATTTGTAATTCTTGACCTCCATCACAGGATTTTTAATCCGAAATAAATACAAATAGTATTTAGGATAGGGGCGATTGAAGATTATAAATCTTCGGACCTACCTTTGAGATTATAAATTTCGAGAGGCCATAATAAGCATTTCAGATATTCTATCCTGATTATCCGCTACTTTGAAAGTAGGTTGAGTACATAGGAATATGATTGATACATACTTGATAATTGGGTGTTTTGGTCTTTTGTCCCAATAAGCGAATAAGGTAAGGCTATTGGCATCATTGCGGATGCACATACAAGCTATTACTTTACTCTAAATATCCTCCTAAAGGGCTCCATCGTTTGCCCCCAAAAGCTTTCAGGAAAGCGCTCCTTATCCGGCAGTCCAACAGCTAAATTCGCGTCATCTGAGGGCCAGTAAGCAGTTCTAAAAAGAAAGTCCCATAGACTCAGCGAAATCCCGAAATTAAATCCATGTGGATGCGTCTCCGGCAGATTACGGGCATGATGCCAAAGATGCATCTGTGGACTGTTGAAAATATAGCGAAGCTTTCCAAGTGGGACTTTAATATTGGCATGACCCAGCTGTCCCACCACTAAGGTGGCGGTGTGGACAATAAAGAAGTCTGTAATACCGAACCCTATCATTGCTAACGGAATATATTCTAAGGTTCGATAAAGGATATTCTCCATCCAATGATAGCGAAGCAAAGCCGCAAAACCCATTTCCCGAGTGCTATGATGGACCTTGTGAAATTCCCACATCCAACCCACATGGTGATACATCCGGTGAATTGCCCACTGCATAAAATCCCGAATTAAAAATATCAATATCAATTGAAACCAGCCCGGGAGCTGATCTACTCTGATTGCAACAATATTGGTAATGCCGAAAATCCGAATAAAATCATTGAATCCCTCTACCGCTACCATAGAAAGCGCATTATAAGCGATCAATGCGAAAAGGAAATAATTCCAAAAAAGGTAGAAGATATCCAACCAAAAATGCGCTCGGATCAAGGGTTGATTTTTGCGCCAGGGGAAAAAGACCTCCAATAGATAAATCACTAAAGAAGCTCCCAGTAACCAATAAAAGTAATTGTGCCAGCTTGGGTAGAGGATTTCTCCGATAAAGTAATTCCAGTAACCGGAATATCCGTCCGAAATTGCTTTAAAGTATTTTTCCATGGTGCAAAGGTCCTGTGATAATTTGTAAAATCCAACATCCTTTTTCTTTTATTGTTTTTGTATTCAACCAAGAAATAATTAGTATCATACTATCGGGATGATAATTAGGCTTTCTATCCTATCAATCAGAGGAAATAATCCCACTACTCTCATTCCCTATTCTTCTATTTATTTATAGTGACTCGATGACCTTAGAATACTACAGAGACTATTGTCTAGCAAAACCTAGTGTGACCGAAGACAGGCCATTTGGCCCCGATACGCTCTGCTTTCGACTGGGTAGAAAGATTTTTTCGATCTGCTCGATTATTGAATTTCAGTATATTAATCTCAAATCCGACCCAGAGCGAGCGAATTGAGCGAATCGTATTCAGGTATTACGCCAGGCTATCACATGAATAAAAAGACTTGGAACTCCGTGAGCACACAAGGAAATGTGCCGGATAAATTGATTTTGGAATTGGCAAATCAATCCTATGATTTAATTTTAGCAAGTCTACCTAAAAAAGTCCAAGCTGGAATTTGCCTATGAGTTATTTCAAGATTCAAGAAGTTTCCAAATCATATACCGCTCAACCTGCTTTACATCCGATTTCAATTTCGCTGAATCGAGGTGATTTCTTAAGTATAGTTGGAGAAAGTGGTTCAGGCAAAAGCACCTTGCTTCGAATTATGGCTGGCTTGGAAGAGCAGGATTCGGGGAAGGTTTTTCTTGAAGGAATGGAAATCCTCAGTCCCAAACATAAAGTCGTAGCAGGATATCCAGAGATCAAATTGATCTATCAGGACTTTCACTTATTCCCCAATTCTACTGTAGCGGAAAATATAGCCCGTCCATTGCTCCAATTCGATAAAAGCTACGCAAAGCAGCGAGTGGAACTATTGATTCAAATGCTCGGGCTGCAACCGTTCAGAGATCGTTTTCCTAGGGAACTTTCCGGAGGACAAAAGCAAAAAGTAGCTATCGCTAACGGATTGAGTGTAGAACCAGAAGTGCTTTTACTGGATGAGCCGTTTGGCTCACTGGATACGATCCAAAAGCAGCGCCTGATCATTGATCTAAAAGCTACCCTAGAGGGAATAGGTACCACAGTTGTATTTGTGACACATGACTTGGATGATGCACTACGATTGACTGATAATTTGCTAATCCTTCAAAAGGGAAAGGTAGTCCAAGAGGGAAATTCCAGACATCTCTGTGAGTATCCCAAATCAAAATATGTAGCGCAACTTTTCTCTTCCATCAATTCCATTTCTAAGGAAGAAAACACGTTTATTAGACCTTCTGATGTGAAGCTCAAAACAGCCAATGGCTTACTGGCGCACGTGGAGGATTTACGCTTTTTGGTGCACTTCAATTCACTGCAAATCCGAATAAAGGAATCTGGGGAACTCTGGGAAGTCGACGATCCCCAACGAAAATATCAAAAAGGCGATCGGGTTTACTTGACTTGGGATGAAGGGAGAGTGATGACTCTTAAATAAAGTCAGAAGTATAAAGTGAGAAATCTGAAAATGGGCGAAAGTTTTTGGAAGACTTTTTTTACCACAAAGGCCGCGAAGGTTTCACAAAAGATCACAGAGAACAAGCCTTAGCTTTTCTGTTTTTTCACAGTTTTTCATGAATTGCTAGTAGATTTCCCCTATCCAACAGATAATTGAAAGATCAGTGAAGATCTGAGCCCTTTTCCATGAGAATCTGTGGGAAACTTTTTTTACCACAAAGGCCGCGAAGGTTTTACAAAAGATCACAAAGTATTAGCTTTAGATTTTCCGTTTTCTGGCAGAATTCTGTGGACTATCCGCGGTATGCTAGTGAAAATCCAACAGATAATTGAAAGATCAGTGAAGATCTCTGTCTTTATCCATGAGAATCTGTGGGAAACTTTTTTTACCACAAAGGCCGCGAAGGTTTCGCAAAAGATCACAAAGCACTAGCCTTAGCTTTTCTGTTTTCTGGCAGAATTCTGTGGACTATCCGCGGTATGCTAGTGAAAATCCAACAGATAATTGAAAGATCAGTGAAGATCTCTGTCTTTATCCATGAGAATCTGTGGGCGACTTTTTCTTTTTACGACAAATGCCGCTAAGGTTTCACAAAAGATCACAAAGTACTAGCCTTAGCTCTTCTGTTTTCTGGCAGAATTCTGTGGACTATCCGCGGTATGCTAGTGAAAATCCAACAGATAATTGAAAGATCCCTGAAGATCTCTGTCTTTATCCATGAGAATCTGTGGGCGACTTTTTCTTTTTACCACAAATGCCGCTAAGGTTTCACAAAAGATCACAAAGTACTAGCCTTAGCTTTTCTGTTGTCTGATAGAATTCTGTGGGCTATGCTGGATGCTAGCGGAAACCCAAGAGATAATTGAAAGATCCCTGAAGATCTCTGTCTTTATCCATGAGAATCTGTGGAAGACTTTTTTTACCACAAAGGCCGCGAAGGTTTCACAAAAGATCACAAAGTACTAGCCTTAGCTTTTCTGTTTTCTGGCAGAATTCTGTGGACTATCCGCGGTATGCTAGTGAAAATCCAACAGATAATTGAAAGATCAGTGAAGATCTCTGTCTTTATCCATGAGAATCTGTGGGCGACTTTTTCTTTTTATCACAAATGCCGCGAAGGTTTCACAAAAGGCCACACACAGTATCACCATTCAAAGCCTGCCAAAGAAATATCAATCTATTCAGAAATCATTCGTTTGTTTTATTCGCATCATGTACATGTCCTTGATCCAATTCATCTTTAGTAGCTTTTCGCACTTCCAAAACCAGACCTTCAAAATGAAGATCAAAGCCCACTAAAGGGTGGTTGAAATCCAGTAATAACTCATCTCCCAAATCCTTTATCACCTTCGCCTGCATTGGATAGTCGTTCTCATCCATCAAGGGTAAAAAATTTCCCTCTTCCAACATCTCCTTGGAAAAACCTTGCTCTTGGGAAAACTGACTTTTAGGAAGGGTGATCAACAATTCTTCCTCAGCATTCCCATAGGCTTCTTCAACTCCGATGACAAAAGAAAATTCTTCTCCTTGCACTTTGGAAGCTAAGAGTTCTTCAAACTTCTCTGGTAAACCACTCTGGCCAAAAATAAAGTAAAAAGGATCTTCTTCATCTCTTACCTCGACGCTGAATGGCACAGATTCAATATCATCTGCATCTTTACTTACTTTTAACTCATAGGTCAAGCCAATAACAGCATTTTCTTCAATTTTCATAATAGATATGGTTTCTGTTTATTAATTTAGTTGTACATCTATTTTTCTGACAGTAAGAGAGAAAAATAATATACGATGATTTGGTAATCCCGATAACGTGGACTGGTTTCAAGGCCAATAGGTGTTCGGTCACCGGTTAAAATAAGTACTCAAAACAAGATTTCTGGCAAAATTGCAAATACTCACAGTATCTATTTCAATATCCAGTATTTTGCTCTGATCTTTATTCGTTCTTTTAGGATGTTCCACTTGGTCCTTGGAGTGGATTGGTAAAGCGGTTTGGTAGCACGGAATACGAAATACTGATAATCCTTTTCTTTGAAGAAAATTGAATACGTTTCCATTTTATCCAGATAAAAGCCTGCGCTGGTGAGACTTTTGATGAGATCTCCCGAGTCCAGCGGTTGGTCGATAACCTGAAGTTTTTGAGGTTCATTCTCTATCATCCATTTCAAATATCGTGGCGCAGGAATATGAATAATCACCACTGATTCTGAATGAGAATGCTTTTGAATATTTTGGAAAAGCCGTGAATGTTGATCCAGTGGTATATGTTCCAATACGTCCGGAAATACGAAAAAGTCAAAGGTCTTATTGGGTTTGTCGAAGTCAGACATATCTGATACTTCAAACTGAAGATTCGATTGATCTTTCCAGATCTCTTTCGCTTTTGAAATACTCTCTGGGGAAATATCTACAGCTAGTACTTCACCTTTTTTTACCTGATAAGCTAGTAAATGGGAAACTGTACCAATTCCACAGCCTACCTCCAATATGGAATGAGTAGGGGCTAATCCTGCTTCCATTACAATATCAAGGATACTCAAATGCCTGGAATTGATACCTATTTTGGCTTGCTTCTCCGCAAACTGATCATAGAAACTGACTACATTTTCTTTATTGATCTCCATCAGCCTTCGATTTAATAGTAAGAAAAATACCTGCAAATAGGCCAGCTATAATTGAGTATTGGAAAATGATCATTGGAATTTTGGTCGCTGTGTAGCTTTTTGGGGCAAATTTGAAAACAACCTTATGTTGTCCCTCAGGAATAGCCAGTCCTCTGAGTAAATAATCCACTCGTAGAATTTCAGCTTCCTGACCATCAATGGTAGCCGTCCATCCCACAGGATAATGGATCTCGGAGAATACGCCCAATCCAGCTTTCTGCATCTGGGCAGTATATTTTAATTCATTTGGAAGGTAGGAGTCTAACTTGATTTGACCTTGTCCAGCCGTCAGGTTTGGATATTCACTGCTATTAACGGTTGCGGAAATTTTGGTATCGATTTCTCCCAATTGCTCCATTTCAGCTTGGTTAGAAACGACCTGCACGAGCTTATTCGGCACCCATGCAGCTCCATTCGATGCCGGATTTTCAAATACTGCATTTGCAGCGCTGCCCGCAATGATGTATTTGGTATTCAACATATTCATCACTTGAATACCTTGAAAATCGAAGTCTCCAGCCTGTGCCTTTTTAACAAACGCATCCAATTCAAAAGTCAGCTGATTATCCAGTAAATCCTGATAGCGTCTCAGTTTGGCTCCATGATAGCCACTTAGACTTTGGAATCGATAACTGGTTCGGGCGCCTTTGGTCAGCGACTCTGTCAAGCTCAATACTCTGAAATGTGATTGATCTTGAGCTACGACTTCTTCTGCTGGTGTAATGGCGAAAAAGCTCTTGGCCGGATTTGGTTGGAATGATTCGGTATTTAAATACTGTCGATTAACCATCCAAAGATCCAAGGTGACTAAGGCTAAAAGCCCAAATCCTAAAATCAAATCTGAAACCTTTCCTTTCAAGTAAAAATAAATCAGCGCAAACGCGGCGAGTATAAATGCTAAGCTTTTCCAAGCCGAAGCAGTCAGCATGGATTTTCGATCTTTTTTCATCGCTTCCAAAAGCCATTCAGGAAGACCCTGATCTCCTGCTCCATCAAAGCGAAACATGCCAGCCCCAAGAATCAAAAGGATCAAAATACCAGCAGTAATACCTCCCGAAATCAGGAGCGGCTTAAGTTGTTTGTTGGTAGCTGTTCGCTCTAAAGCAATCATTCCCAAAACAGGGATTGCGAAAAGCGTCATTCCCAAAGCCATAGAAACGGCTCGGAATTTATTATATCCGGGTAGAATATCGAAAAGCAAGTAGTTGAACCCACTAAAATTCTTACCCCAAGAAAGCAGAATTGAAAATACAATGATGGTTCCAAAGGTGATCAGACTTTCTTTTGGCGCAGCCCAAATTCCCAAAATAGCCAAGAGCACTAAGATTGCTCCGCCGTAGATCGGTCCTCCGGTAAAAGGCTGATCTCCCCAATAGGTTGGGGCACCTTGCAAGAATCCATTGATCTGCTGCGCATCGACTCCATTTGCCCGAAGGGCTTTTTCGGAGGCTGAGTCTTTTCCCAAAGGAGTTTGACTTCCGCCTCCGTAGAAATTAGGGACTAATAGGGTTAAAGTTTCCAGCTTACCATTTGACCAGGCAAAGGCATAATCTTTATCCAGACCTGCTCCTGTACTTTCCAAAGTAGCTTCCCCTCTGGTCGAATAGGGACTGTATTCCAGTGCAGTGGCTAATCGGCCGATATTTCCTCCAACTGCCAATCCTGCTCCCAAAATCAGAAATCCTATGGTTTTGAGAACCGGTACAAAGCCATCTTTTTTCCAGTCAAAAATCACACGTACCACTACATAAATCACCGATATGAGCAAGGTGTAATAAGTGATTTGAAGATGATTAAATTTCAATTGAAGCAATAATCCCAGCCCGAGAAGTGCAGCACCAAGAATACGCTTTCGCTCAAAAGCCAAATGAATACCTGCCAATATCAAAGGAATCAGGCAAACTGCCCAGATCTTGGCATTGTGTCCTGCCTCCAGACTGAGAAGGTTATAGGTATTGAAAGAGAAAGCCACGGCGCCGATTATGGCAAAGACCGGGCGAACCCGAAAAGTCAACAGCAACAAGTACATCGCCAACATTCCTAGAAATAATCCATTGACAGGATGTGGTAAACCCAAGGTAAGTACCGTGATCACTGCATTGGTAATATCTCCTGGAAACTTCATGCTGATGAAATAGGCAGGCATCCCGCCAAACATACTATTGGTCCAAAGTGCCTCTTTTCCATTGTTTTCCCGGAAATCCATTGCCTCTTTGGCAGAGCCTTCCCACTGGAGAATGTCACCTTGGAAGATCACCTGATCTTGGAAAACTACCGGTGAAAAGTAAAAGGCTACGATCGCATAGAAAATAGCGATGCCCAGTAGGTGAGGGAGGATGTCTTTTTTGAAATCTAGCTTCATGAAAAAAGAAATTCGGGGAGGATTAGAAATGAGATCGCAAATTAGGAATTTATACCCAAACGAAATCGAGCGTGACTAAAAAGTCACACACTGAGATGATCACATTCTGCGAGATTCCATATGGCTTATAAAAAGCAAATTATAAACATATGAAAGAACCAAAAAAGTGTGGAATGAGCTTGGAATAGATGGAATAGGGTTTTCGATATGGAGTGAAAATTAGTACTTTTACCACAAATAGCTGGAAAATCGAATGTTTGATAATTTAAGTTTAAAACTTGATCGTGCCTTTAAAACACTAAAAGGAACGGGTAGAATCACCGAAATAAACGTTGCAAGTACGGTAAAGGAGATCAGAAGAGCTTTGATCGATGCCGACGTTAACTATAAAGTAGCCAAGGAAGTCACTGATACGATCCGTACACAGGCACTGGGTCGAGATGTTTTGATCTCTGTTTCTCCGGGACAATTGCTTACAAAGATTACTCAGGAAGAGCTTACTAAACTCATGGGTGGGTCTAAAGTTGATATCAAACTCAGCGGAGATCCTGCGGTAGTATTAATTGCCGGTTTGCAGGGTTCGGGTAAGACCACCTTCGTCGGGAAACTTGGAAGTCTTCTCAAAAGACAAGGCAAGCAGGTACTTTTAGTCGCTTGCGATATTTATCGTCCTGCGGCGATTGATCAGTTGAAAGTACTGGGTGAGCAAATCGGAGTGGAGGTATATGCCGAGCCGGAAAATAAAAATGCCTTGCAGATCGCCAATAATGCGATCGCTTATGCCAAGAAGACAGGCAAGAAAACAGTAATCATTGATACTGCGGGTCGTTTGGCCGTCGATGATCAGATGATGAAAGAGATTGAAGATCTGAAAAAATTCTTGAATCCATCAGAAACACTTTTTGTAGTGGATTCGATGACTGGTCAAGATGCAGTGAACACTGCAAAGACTTTCGACGAGCGCTTGAATTTTGATGGAGTGGTATTGACCAAGTTAGATGGTGATACGCGAGGTGGAGCAGCAATTTCGATCCGTCATGTCGTGAATAAGCCGATCAAATATATCTCCACCGGAGAGAAAATGGAGAATTTGGATATTTTTTATCCAGATCGAATGGCTCAGCGAATTCTCGGTATGGGTGATGTGATCTCGCTCGTAGAGCTTGCGCAGCAATCCTTTGATGAGGACGAGGCCAAGCGAATCAATTCTAAGATCCGAACCAATAATTTCAATTTTGATGACTTCCTTTCCCAGCTTGAGCAGGTGAAGAAGATGGGAAATATTAAAGACTTGATGAGTATGATCCCAGGAATGGGTAAGGCCATGAAAGGTATGGATATCGATGACGATTCCTTCAAACCTATTGAGGCGATCATCAAAAGCATGACCCCAAAAGAGCGTTCTAATCCTGATGTGATTGATGGCAACAGAAGAAAGCGCTTAGCGGCAGGTTCCGGTAGAACAATCGTGGAGGTAAATAATCTGATGAAGCAATTTGGTGATATGCGCAAAATGATGAAGCAGATGAATAAAATGGGCGGAGCCAAAGCAGCAATGGGCAAGATGATACCTGGGCTGGGGAAGCGATAGGGGCGATTTAAGATTTTAGATGTAGGACTTTGAAAGTCAGAAAGCTGAATTCTGAAATCAGAAAGCTAAAATAGAAAATCCACTTGCCTAGTGATAGGTAGGGAAAGCTGAAAATGCTGAATTGTCAATTCATTTGGTTCAAGCCTATTCTACGGTGGATAGACTTGGACCTTTTTTAATTTTAGTGCACAACGATATGTGTATAGAAATTTTTGGCCTAAATTTTAATGAGTATTTGTTTTGTTTCACTTCCCGATGTAAAGGGAACCTGAATAGAAGCCGGATCGAATTCCGCCTCCCGAGCTCTCTGGATCAGAGAAGTTTTAAGCCTGTTTCGAAAATAGGGAGGAATTTTAGAAGAAAATCCAGTATGAAATTTGGCTGCGTGGAGGATTACCGATAATCATAGAATTCTGTGATTCCCATTTATGATTATCCGCAATAACACCAGTAAAGGATAAAAGCGATACACAATCCTTGTAATAATACTAACTAATTAGTTTATAGCAATGGGGGGAAGTAGATGCCAGAGGCGTCACATACTACTAGAAAAGATGACACGTAAACAGAAATCACGACCCCAGAGCGGGCCGAAGATTAGCTTATGACTAGTCGGGAGTTAAGCACAAGTCGAGAAAAAAATCCTGCCAAAATTTAACGTTCCGCTGAATTTCGTTAATTTATATAATGAAAAAACCGAGGATTTATTTTGACACTTCAGTTTTTGGAGGATATTTTGACAAGGAATTTGAGGAATTCACAAAACCACTTTTCGAGAGAATAAATAATGGCGAATTTACTGTGCCACTATCAACAATGTTGGATGAAGAACTGGAATTTGCACCCGAACGAATAAAAAATCTTATATCAAATCTCGATGATGGTTTTACCGAATTTCTAGAAGACAAAGATGAAGCAGTTGATTTGGCGACTGAATATATTACTGAAAAAGTTGTAGGTGTAACAAGTTATGCTGACTGTCTCCATATAGCACTTGCGACAATATATCAAGCCGATTTACTCGTAAGTTGGAATTTTAAACATGTAGTGAATGTGGATACAATTCAATAAACATCAAAAACGGATATAAACTGTTGGATATTCGCTCACCAAGAGAACTAATAAATTATGGAAACTAAAATAAAAAAAGGCTTCGACGCTGTAAAATTTGCAAGAGAGCAAAAGGACAGATTGGATGCAATATTCGCAAAAATGACTAAAGAAGAAATTTTGGAATATTTAAAACAAAAAAGTGCGGAACGAGGTCGGATAAAGCCTAATCCCTAACACGATCCCGCTGGGATTGATGCAATGATTAGACTGGTCCAGTTTTAGTAATATATGTTCTGGCTGGGATCGGAAAAATCAATTGCCTTATCACCAATTAATCAAGTATAGGACGAGGGTGTCTAAAGTGGATTTTTCCCCGGAATACCAAGGGAAAATAGTTTATTTACATCATTTCGGATAATCATATTCACATTTTAGCTTGGGTAAAAAATTACCGAAACCTTCGATTGCTACCGGGTTTTCACTTTTTGTTTTTCCAAATTTTCAACAGTAAGTCTTCTGATTTTTTTAATTCTGAATTATTGCCCTGATTGGATTGAGGGTGTTTTTAGTTAAAAACACTCCTTGCTTTGCCAAAAAGTCCAATATATCCAGTTCGTAGATTTCAGCCATTTTGGCCAAATGGAATATGTTTGGAATACTTTTTCCGCTTTCTATATTAGAAAGTGTCTTCTGAGAGACTCCCAACAAATGCGATACTTCATACTGGGAAAGTTTTTTTGATTCTCTGGATTTTTTCAAACGAGCTCCCAGTTCCATAAAAAACTAATTAGTAAATATTTACTAAAGATTAGAAGTAAATTACTAGGTAAATACCTAGAGATGCAGGAAATTAGAACTTAGTTACTTTGAAACCAAATGAATTAAGGAATTTTAGTTTTTTATCCATGGAAAATAGTTTGATATGTACGAAGCGTTTTTTTGAGCTGATCAAGCTGCCCTATACCACGGCTTTTCTTAGAGAAAAATTGCTCACGCATCCTGAGCCGGAGAGCTTGTTATCCATCTCTGATACCTTGGCCGAATACAAGGTGGAAAGTCTCGCGCTTCAAATCGGAGCTGATAAATTGGATCAACTTCCCTTACCCTGTGTAGTTCAAATCAAGGGAGATCGCCATCCCTTTTTTAGTTGCTTGTCTTCGGTGGATAAGGCAGGTATTGAATACTTAGATATTGAGGGAAGAAAGACCCTCACTCATACCCCCACGATTTTCATCAATGGCTTTGAGTTGCCCGCCGCTTATAAAGTAGAGGATTTAAAATATGTGCTACAGAAAAGAATAAACACTGCTCCGGCAGTAACAATATTCAATCGCGACGAATGAGCATAGCACTCGGATGCTCTACAATGACCGAGTTAACGAGTAAAATTTTTAACAAAACTAAAAATGAAAAAACTTAGCTTAGAAATGCTTCGTCTTACATCAGCTGATGTATTGGAGCGCAGTCAAATGAAAAAGATTACAGGTGGGGTTGGAGGAACATTTTATAATTGTTCGTGTAGCGGAGGTCCACAATTTACAGTTATGACAGACGGCAACCCTGAAGAAGATGCTGGGTGTGCAGATGGAGAAACTCCTGCTTGCATGGCAGTATAATCAATCTTACAAACTGGGTTAATTATTAATGGACCATCTTTTAATGATGGTCCATTTTAAAGACATTACTATGACTAATTTATTACTACTTGGGGAAAAGTGTATTTCTTTCACAATACTAAGTATAGTGTTGTCACTTCAGGGTTGTACAAATTCAGAACTTTCTGGAATCCCAACTATTAAAGTCCCCAAAGAATCAGAAGAAATTTTATTAAAAAACTTCATTAAATCTATTAAGTATATTCCCCTAGAAACCAAAGAGGGGTCTTATATATCATCTATTTTAGAACTTAAAATTATCAATGGAAACTTTTTAATTAGGGATGTAAGTGGAAGGGTTCTAATTTTTGATTCTGAAGGGAAATTTATAAGAATGTTAGGTAAAATGGGAGACGGACCAAGAGAATATTCACGCGCCTATTCGATTGAAACTAATGAAGAGGAAGAGCTTATCTACCTCGGTTCAGTCAGAAAAATTCAAATTTATTCAAAAGATTTCGAGTTTATTAAAGAAAAAAATCTACCTTTTTTTGTCAGTTATTTGAGTGTATTGAACGGAGAGCTATTAATAATTACAAAAAAAGATGGGGCAAAAATGAATTCTGGAGCTTCTAAAGAAACTTTTTTATATAAAATGAATAAATCTCTGGAATTGATTGACAGCACATTGTTTCGGATTGAGCAGATAATTGACAGGAAAACAATAGGTTTCACAACAAAACTTTATGTTTCTCAAAATCAAACAGGAGCATATTTGTATACTCCTGTTCTTATTGACGAAGAGTATTTGAGAGATACTCTTTATCAAATCGTGGATGATTTTATCTCTCCGGTATTGAAACTGGAATTTGAAGGACCTAAATTCTCAAGTGATGGCACTAAAAATATTAATATATACAATATAATTATCTCATCAACCTATTTGTTTTGTCAATATGATAGAGAAAATAAGAGAATGTTATTCTTTTATGATATGATAAAGAAAACAGGGATAAATATTACTAAAGGTCTATTGGATGAAAATGGGGATCCTCATATGTTAAAACCAATAGATTTATCAAAAAATCTTTTTTATTTTTATTCACAAACCCAATTTACTAATAGTGCTGAGGAAGAATTGAATCCCACATTAATAATTGTAGAGTTGAATTAAAATGAGAAAAACTTTTCCATTTTATAAACAACCCGACTCCAAAGACTGTGGCCCTACCTGCTCACGGATAATAGCCAAGTATTATGGGAAGCTCATTTCGTCAAAAGAAATTCGGGAGATTTCCGAAACGACTCGCGCCGGGAGTAGCCTGCTCAAGCTCAGCGAGGCGGCGGAGGGCAAAAGAAAACGCTTAGTTGAACATTCTGGACGAACTATCGTGGAGGTTAATAATCTGATGAAGCAATTTGGCGATATGCGCAAGATGATTAAACTGAATTGATGTGCCAATAAATCAAGGACCTATGGCTCCAGAAGATTAGTAAAAACTTACTAGAAGCTAGTAAAAAAGGTATAGATTAGTTATCGAATAAAGCTTAATTTTAGAAATAGCAAAATGTGGTTTGGAGGGTTCAAGCCTTTATTTTAAGCCATTTAAAACCACAAAAATGAAAAATTTTATTTTAAGAAAATTGAAACCATTCCCCGGAGAAGTTCTTAAGCGAAATCAGCTAGCCAAAATTATTGGAGAGTATGATTATAATTGTTACTGCGGATTTGTAGGAGGTAGTGGTGAAAGTTCTCCTTTTAGCGTATCTCGTCATTCATTAACAGAGGCTTTGCAGGATGCTGGAAGTCAATGTAATGGTCAGGGAGCTACTTGCGAGGGATTTTATCCTTGATCTCAAGTGGGACGATTAAATGTCCCACTTTTTATTAGAAAAATTATGATGGTTTTATTTCTTCCTTACTTATTTAGCATACTTAATTATCTTGTGAATCAGGAGATTGAGGTTAAACATATTTACCTTGATCGAATAAATGTTTCAAGTGTGGCTGATGACGTATTATTGTTTGATTTAAACAAGGATTATATTAACATAAGACACATGGTGGTGAGCGAGAATTATTTTTATATATCTCCTGGCGAGGAGAATTATAAGGGATTTTCCACATCGGTATCTAAATTAAGTAAATCAGGGTCTTTTATAGGGGAGATTTATAGATCTAAAGAGAGGAAATTGATTAGTAGTATGGGATATTATCCGGAAAAAAAGTTATTGTTTGTGGCACATAAGAATAAAATTTTATCTATAGATATTAATAATAACAAAGTTGTTAAAGAAGTTGAAGTAGATAAGAATATTACAAGGATAGAAATTTTCAAAAATACACTTTATGTAGCTGGATTTCAATATACTGGTAATTTAGAAATTTATTATTTGGACACCTATGATCCAATAAGTCTAAAATTTATTGAGACAAAAAAAGAAATGAAACATGTTATTGGTCAAAAAATATTTAGACATTCCTCACTTTCATCAAATGATAATGAATTATTTGTATCAATGGGTAAAGTTAATGAAATTTATTCTTCAATTGATGATTTTAAAAAGCCAATTATAACTTTTAAAAATATTTACAAAAACAAGCCATCTCTTGGGAATATAATATTTTCTTCAAATCAAGGGTTAGTTGGAAAATTCGCTACCACAAGTTTTAAATATTTAAACGATACGTATATTTTCTTCAATGATTTAAAGTTTGATAAGTAATACTTAAGTAAAAAAGAAGAGAATTCAGGTTTTTATGATGATGTAAAAAATTCTGGATTCCATCAACCTTTACTTACAAATTCTAAAGAATATATGTTTTCTTTCAAAAAAAACAGCAGATATGACAAAAAAATCTCGATCGTTTTGTTTAAAATTAAGTCTTAATGTATTGTCTTTTTATATTCTAGGTTGCTCTTCATCAAATCAAAAAGAGTTGACCTACTTCGATATTCCTAAGGAAGTTCAATCCAATTTTGCGCTATCAGAAATTGCGGAATCAATTAATTATATCGCTTTATAAACTACTGAAGATTCATTTTTGAGTTTAATTCAAAATGTATTATTTTCGAATGATAAACTTTTTGCAGTAGATTTATCAGGGAAAATTCTTGTTTTTGATTTAAACGGCAAATTTTTATATCAAATAGGTTCACAAGGAGAAGGTCCTGGTCAATTTTTTTATCTTTCCTCGATTGTTATCGATGAAAGATCAGGGCTACTACATATAGCTTCGGGTAGAAGGATAATTACATATACTTTAGATAATCAATACATTGGTGAGAAAAGCTTTCCCTTTTTTATTGATTACCTAGAAATTATCGATAATCAGCTAGTCATGATAGCAGGACAGGACGGAAAGAAAATGGGGAGTAAATTTGTAAATCAACGTTCATTATTTAAAGTCAGCACTGAATTGGATGTTGTAGATTCAATTCCACTTCTTTATATTGAAATGAATGAAGAAACCGGGGCGACTTTTCCATTTAAAAATTATATTTCAGAGATTGACGAAGATAATTTTATTTATATTCCTGTTCTTATTAATGAACCCATTGTTAGAGATACATTATTTAAGATTAATGAGTCTTACTTATCACCGTTGTTTAAACTTAATTTTACTCCGCCATTATTTGACAAAGAAGGCAATAAATTAATTCTCATTAAGAATATTTTCATTTCAAGAAAATTTATTTTTTGCGAATACAATAGGGAAGGTAATGGTTCTTTTTATATAGGGAGTAGAGATACTGATTTTTCCATAAATTTAGATGAGGGTATTTTAACTGAGAATGGTGAGAATGTTGTTTTAAGACCCCTTGATTTAAAAAATGATCAATTTTATTTTATTAATACAAGTAGTTTTTCTAATACTTCTTCAGAAGAGTTGAATCCCGTAATCGGGATAGTGACACTTAAATGATCCCTAATTTTATAATCTCGTTCTTTCAGTGTTTGATACAATAGCCTTTGTTACTAAGGATAAATGCAATTTTTAGGTGAATAAAACCCCTTATCATCCCTTGCAGTTGTTAGAATTTAATTGGTTTAAGGTCTCTAATCTTTGTCTTTATTTCAAATTTAATTTGCTAATACTAAATGATAAAAAAGCGTTGTATTAAACTTCGTTTAGACTAAAGTTCTACTCCTAGTGGGTAATTGGTTGCCACGAGCATGTTGATTCGAAATTGAGACCTTTGTATGCTGTGGTCTCATGATCTAGAACAGGGTGAAAATAATCTGAAGCTTTTCAAGCTAGGGCTTAAGTTCGAGAAATGAACCCCTTGTAGTTAAGAGTGGATTCTGGTTGAACATTTGATCGAGGGAAAAAATAATTTTTCCTGTACGTGGAAGAGATTTTAGAATAAGGATCAATTCTAAATTTGGCTTATTCGAAAGTGTATATGTCCTAAAAACGAAAATTCTACTTACTAATTCTACTCTTTAACTTAAAAAATAAATTAGTGACAAACTATAATCGTTGTAATTCATCATACGTTAATGTTTAACTATCTATAATAAACCCTTACAGAAATGAAAGTATATTTATTTACAATCCCCATTCTTGTTCTCTTACTGATTAGTTGTGATAAAAGTGAAGAGATTGATCCCAATTTGAGAATTGCCGGAAAGTACCAGTATACCGTAGAAGGTAATATGACGTTTTCTGAAGAAAAATTTAATTTTGTGAATACATTTGAATTTCAACCTGACGGAAATTTCTTAGCTGAAGACTACACCACAGCGGCTGGTTCTGATGTAAAATTGGGTTATAGAGGTCATTATTCAGGTATTTATGTGATAGTCAATGGGTAACTTACTCTTTTCTATACCTATCAGCGTATTCTAGATGTAGAAAATGTAAATTATGTATCTAAGGATGAATTAGGATTTAGAGGAGAAAAATTCAAAGATGAATATGCTATTGAAGATGATTTTAAAAGTCTCAATTACATTTGTTCTGAGCGCATAGATTGTGTGGGATTACCCTACAAAAGAGTTGAGTGAATAGCATAGACAATTAAAAAGGGGATTCACAATTCTAAACTCCCCTTTTTCAATAGGAATTAGCGGAAGCTGATAGACTATCCTTTCTTCTCCAGCCATTCCTCAAATACCTTTAAGCTTTCCTGCCTCAAGCCATTTTCCATTGGGATTTTGCGATCTGTAGGATTGAGCACAAGCTCTCTGTAGATGTGTCGATTGTCAAAGCCAGCATCCGCACTGTCTTCTCGGGTACAGGCATAAAAGACTTTGCTCACCTTTGCAAAGTAAAAAGCCGAAGCACACATGGGGCAGGGTTCGCATGAAGCGTACAGTTCACAACCCTCCAAATCAGTTTTCGATAGCTGGCTGCAGGCATTTCGAATAGCTTCGATTTCGGCGTGTGCCGTAGGGTCATTATTCTTATTTATCTTATTTCCTGATTCGCCTACAATCTTTCCGTCCTTCACCACTACAGCCCCATAAGGTCCACCTTCCCCGCTATTCATAGCCATTTGTGCCAAAGCTATCGCTCTGCGCATAAATTGTTTTTCCTGTTCTGTCATGGATTATAATTAATTGATGTTTAGCTCTTTGAATCAGTCTCAATTATTAAAACCCAGTAAAGATTGAGTTGTTATGAAATTTATTCTCCAATCTCCAATCTCTTATTCTCCGGCACTCAACTCATCCACCTACTCATAAATTCTAGAAAAGGTTCTTTGTAATTATCGCCTACCGCAATGGACTGGTCTCGGATATTAATGACATTCTTGGATACTGATTCAATATGGTTTAGGGCGACGATAAAGGAGCGATGCACACGCATGAACTGATCGGAGGGAAGGAGTTCCTCCATACTTTTCAAACTGGTCAGCGAAAGAATTGGATTAGGTTTTGAAGTCAAATGAACTTTCACATAATCCTTATAAGCTTCCACATAAGCGATTTCCTTGAGGAGGACTTTGACCAGTTGATACTCTACTTTCAGGAAAATGTAATCGGGAGTGGATTTCTCTGACTCCTTATTTTCAGATTGATCATTTTGATTGAGTTTTTGGAAGTAAGCAGAGGCTTTAGACGCGGCGTTTAAGAACTCCTCATAGCTGTAGGGCTTCAGCAAATAGTCCAAGGCATCGACTTTATAACCTTCGATTGCAAACTGATGATAAGCTGTCGCAAAAATGATTCGAGTGTACTCTGGTTTTTTCTTCCCATCCAAGACTCTCGCTAGCTCCATGCCGGACAAATCCGGCATTTGGATATCCATAAAGATGAGCTGCACTTCATGTTGATTGATAAAGCTCAGTGCCTCGATGGCATTGGAAAATTTACCTGCCAGCTTCAAAAAAGCCGTTTGTTCTATAAATTTACCCACCAATTCCAAGGCTAGTGGTTCATCATCTATGGCTATACAGTTCAAGGTCATTCGAGATTCAGAGTAAGATTTACCCAATACTCTTGAATGGCTTCTGCAACACCAAATTTCAGCCGATGTTTTTCGGGATAGAGCAGCGCTAGTCTTCGCCTGGTATTTGTCAGACCAATTCCATTTTCCTGAGATTCCGGATTATCCGGAGGAAGTGGGAAAATATGATTTTTGGTTTCAAAGAAGAGTGTTTGGCCCATTACTTCCAGCTTGACCAAGATTTCGCAGTCTTGCTGAGAGCTAATCCCGTGCTTGAAGCAATTTTCCAAAAAGGGAAGTAGCAACATTGGAGCGATGATAAGATCCTCTTTGGGCGTTTCGATCTGAATATTCAAAGTCACATTCGAGGAAAGGCGCATTTTCATCAACTCGATGTAGTCATTGATGAAATTCACTTCTTTGCTAAGTAAAGTCTCCTCTTTTTGATTTTCATATAAGACATAGCGCATCATTCGGGAAAGCTTGAGTAGGGCTTCCTGCGCCTTTTTCACATTTAGATTTGTCAAAGCATAAATATTATTCAGCGTATTGAAGAAGAAGTGAGGATTGATTTGAGCTTTCAGATAGGAGAGCTCTGTATTGATCCGTTGCTGATCGAGTTCTTGGCGGAGGCTTTCATCTTTTTGCCATTTCTGCACGGAGGCCACAGCTGTACTGATTCCAATAGATAATAAATAAAGTGTCAAATGAAAAATATCAGCTGATAACCAACGCTTACCCGGTTGGTAAGCTTTTTCTGGATTAAAAGCTTTGAACATCAACTCTGGTAAATGGACCAAATTTTCAAAGTAAATAATCAATCCCAGGTAGAAGACTCCGGCAATGACGATCAAGAGTAGAAAGATTAATGGCTTTCCTTCAAACAGGATTTTGGGAACAACAAAAGCCATATTTCCATAAAAAAATACCAGTAGTATGCAAACCAAAAAAATCTGACGGTACCAAAATTCTATAGGAATTTCAACACGCCAGGAGAGTGGAGAGAGCAATAGCAATACTGTAATCAAGGCAAACCATCCAAGTACATGTACTAGAATTGAGATGCGTTTGCTTGAGTTGAATGTTAGCATATCAGTATACTTGAATTAACAAACTAATTAAAAGTGTAGCATATTTTAAAATCAAATCTACAGATAAGGACTTTACGTCTACAAAACACCATAATCAGGGGATAAAACTTATTCTTAGGTTCCGATTAGATTTGATCTGCTAAAAATCGGTCTTTGTCGATATAATTTGACTCGTTATCTATTATCAAATTTTTACTCAAACAAACCCACTTTTTTTGGGGTATAAGAATTTATAAAATTTGTTTTATCAATTAAATCTGTCTTCATCAAAATTGCCTTGATGCACTCATAACCAACCCAACATGAAAAAAGCTGCTTGTTTGTATATTTTTAATTTGTTTTTAGGCTTTGGACTCGTTCAGGCACAGCAGGTATCACCATCAGCTAAACAACCTGCGCGTATAGTTGGAGTCGCAAAAGATTTGAAAACCGGTAAGGCTGTCTCTTATGCCACAGTTGCGCTGTATAAATCAGGAACTGACACCAACATTATAGGTGCAGTAGCTGATGGTGAGGGAATTTTTTTTATTGCGGGTTTTGAATTGGGAAGCTATGATCTGAAGATCAGTTTTCTAGGCTTTGAAACCAAAGTGATCGAAGACATCAAAGTAACTTCATCTACGGGAGATATCAACTTAGGAAATATTGAACTGACCGATGAGGGTCTTGCTCTTGAAGAAGTCACGGTCCAAGGCCAACGAGATCTGATCGAGGAGCGCGTCGATCGCACAATCTACAAGGCAGAAAACGATAAGACCACAGCCGGTGGAGATGCAACAGACGTGCTTCGAAGAGTACCGATGCTTTCGGTAGATTTTGATGGAAATGTATCTATGAGAGGAAGTAGCAATATTCAAGTATTAATTGATAACAGGCCTTCGGCCATCACAGCGAGCAGCATTGCAGATGCGTTGAGACAGATTCCTGCTGACGAAATCAAAGCAGTAGAGGTGATCACTTCTCCATCAGCAAGATTTGATGCTGAGGGTACTTCTGGGGTGATTAACATTATTACTAAAAAGAATAATTTTCAGGGAATGACGCTGAATGTCAATAGCGGATTTGGTCTAAGAGGATCAAATCTAAGCTTAAATGGCGCTGCACGAAAAGGCAAGTTTGGATTTTCATTGGGCGGATTTGGTAGAGCTGGCTATAATATCAATGGGCGATTCGAGAATGAGCAATTGTTGAATAACCCAAATAGTAGCACTTCAAAAATCTTACAAGCAGCAAATACAGAGCGAAGAGACTTATTTGGGAGGTATACTTTCGGAGTGGATTATGAGATTGACAAATTCAATTTCTTGACTGGTTCGTTAAACTTTGGAGTTAGAAATTCCAATAGTAATCAAAATGACTTTCTTACTCGAAACTTCTTAAATGATCAGCTTATCAGAACTGCACTTCGAACAACAGACGTAGTAGATGATTCTAATACGATCGATGTCAGTGTAAACTACACTAAGACTTTTGAGAAAAAGGGCAAAGAGTTTAGCTTATTGACACTTTATAGTAGAAATAATCGTCAGAATTCATTTGTAAACTCGCTCTATGAAGATGATTTGCAGACAATTGATTCTAGACTTCGAAACTTTAACCCAAGCAGAAATGAGGAATTCACTTTTCAGGTAGACTTTGTCAATCCAATGGGAGATGAAGGAAAAGCTATTCTCGAGTACGGAGCGAAGAATATCTTAAGAAAAGCATATTCAGATTTTGCATACTTTCAGGCTGACGGTGCTGATGGGGATTACATAGAAGATACCAGGCCAAGCAGAAGTAATGAATTCAGCTATGATCAGAATGTTACCGCAGCTTATACTTCGTACACATTTAATTTGTTGAAAAATTATACATTGAAGACTGGTCTACGATATGAGTACACTACGATCAATGCTGACTTCAAGACAGAAACCACGGTAAACATTCCTTCATACGGAACATTGGTACCAAGTATCAATGCCAGCCGTAAAATGAAAAATGGTAACCTGATCAAAGCGTCATACAACAGAAGAATCTCAAGACCATCACTACGATTCTTGAATCCGAATATCGAGGCTTCCAACCCACTTCAGATTTCTCAGGGTAATCCTACATTGGATCCAGAGTTGACAGATAACTACGAGGTAGGTTACAGTACCTTCGTTAAAGGAATGGTGATAAATTTCACCTCTTTCTATAGAAATACCACTGGCTCGATTCAGTCTGTGCGGACTATCCAAGATGATGGAGTAATTTTTACAACGTTTGAGAATATCGGTAGAGAGCAGGCGATCGGCGGAAGCGTATTCTTCAATATCAACGCGAGTAATAAGCTTTCATTCAATGGTGGCTTCGATACTTACTATGCTATTTTGGATAATGGATTATCTGACCCATTGCTTGCTGCGCAAAATGAAGGTTTTGTAATCAGCGGTAGAATGTTTGGTAACTACACACTTCCTAAAAACTGGCAGCTGCAATTGTTCACATATGCCAGAGGTAGAAGAGTTGAATTACAAGGAAGTTCTGGAGGCTTTGCAGCCTATGGTTTGAGTTTAAACAAGCAGTTTGCTGAGAAGCGAGGAAGTGTTGGATTTGGAGTAGAAAACTTCTTGGCAAAAGAATTCATCATCCGTAATAAAATCATCACGCCTACGATTATTCAGAACAGCACCTCTGCGATCCAGAATATGAATTTCAAAGTGAACTTTAGCTACCGAATTGGAAAACTTAGCATGGATCAGGGAAGACCTCGAAAAAGAAAGTCAATTAATAATGATGACTTGAAAGAGGGAGCTCCCGCTGGAGGCGGACAAAACAATTAGGATTAGTCCAAATGCCCAGTTAAGTTCCTCAGCTGTAACTAACGTTTTTAAAGATGATGGTTTGATAGATAAGATTTTTCAACAAAAAGCCCGCTCTTTAGGTAAAAGCGGGCTTTCTTTTAATAAACCAGTATTTTCGCTTAGTTACTTATAGGTTACCTTCTTTATTGCGTCGATGGTACGTTTCACATTTGGTAGCGTCACATCAATGTAACTTGCTGAATAACTCAACGGAATATCCATGGAGTTAACCCTGATTACAGGGGCATCTAAGTAGTCGAATGCATAGCGCTGGAAATGATACGTAAGTTCTGAGGAGATTCCAGCAATTGGATTAGCTTCCTCCACGATTACCGCACGATTGGTTTTCTTTACAGATTCTAGGCAAGTGGCATAATCAATAGGCCGGACAGTGCGAAGATCGATAACCTCGCAGTCAATTCCTTCCTTAGCCATTTCCTCGGCAGCTTCAAGCGCAACTTTCACCATTTTACCAAATGAAATTATAGTCACATCTTTTCCTTTCCGTTTGATATCCGCAACACCGATGGGAAGCAAGTATTCGCCTTCAGGAACTTCGCCCTTATCGTTGTACATAACCTCAGACTCCATAAAGATTACGGGATCCGGATCGCGTATTGCCGCTTTCATCAAACCTTTCGCATCGTAAGGGGTAGAAGGGACTATGACCTTTAGACCGGGAGTATTTGCAAACCAATTTTCAAAGTTTGAGGAGTGGGTAGCTCCCAATTGACCGGCATTTCCCGTTGGACCTCTGAATACAATTGGCACACTATACGCTCCACCTGACATGGCTAGCATTTTAGCAGATGAATTGATGATCTGATCGATTGCTACCAAGGAGAAGTTGAAAGTCATAAATTCAATGATCGGCTTTAGGCCATTCATTGCTGCTCCTACTCCTAACCCAGCAAACCCTAATTCAGAAATCGGGGTATCATAAATTCGATTTGGACCGAATTCATCCAGCATTCCCTGAGATACTTTATAAGCTCCATTATATTCTGCTACTTCTTCACCCATTAAAAAGACGTTTGGATCCCGTCTCATTTCCTCTGACATAGCCTCTCTTAAGGCTTCTCGAAACTGTATTTCTCTCATGAGTTATTGACTAAAATTAAGCTTGTAAAAATAGAAAGGAAAAGACTAAAACCAAAAATAAGCTGGCTTTAATACTGTATTCAATAGGCGCAGCATAGAAAGAAAGACCTGCATGTGACTGAGTGAGCAACTCAAAAAATATGTAGCTGTCACCCCTTAAAATAGATTGCTAAAGTCGATCCCTTGATTAGCAAGTAGTTCACCCACTAGTTGGGGAGTAACTCATTTTTTCACCGACTTACCTTCTTCTGCCCATAAGGTGATTCCACCATCGAGCATATAGCTGCTTTTAAATCCTGCTGCTTTCATCCTTGCGCTAGCTTCTGCAGTTCGTATTCCTGATTTACAATAAAGCAGGTAGGTTTTATTTTTATTCAAGGTCTCAATATTTTGCGCGAAGCATTCATCCAAAAAATCTAGATTCATTGCTTTCTCAATATGACCACCCGCCATTTCTTCTGGAGTTCTTACATCTATCAGAATATTCTTCTTCTTTTTGAGCATCTTTTGAAAAGTGGTGGCAGATACTACCGTAGCAGAGTCGACATTTTGAGCAAACAAATAGCTCGTTTGAACTATAAGGAAAATCAAACCAAGGAAAAATATTTTTGAGAATTGCATAGCAAAAATGTTTGAAGTGATCAATTGAGAATCCATATTGGAAATAAAATTTAGCCAATTCATTCCAAATGCCTACAAAGATTGCTCTGATTTCGGACTCCCACAGTTACATTGATCTCATAACCTGTTCTTACCTTGAAGATTGTGATGAGATCTGGCACGCTGGAGATATAGGTTCTATAGCTGTAATGAAGGCGCTGCCTGAAGGCAAAACTATCCGGGCTGTTTTTGGGAATATCGATGATTCAGAGATTCAGCATCATTATCCGGAATGGCAGAATTTTGAACAAGAGGGCGTACGAGTTCTGATGACTCATATTGGCGGGAAGCCACCTCGCTACTCAAAAGGAGTGAAGAGTATGATCAAAACACATAAGCCTAAACTTTTTGTTTGTGGGCATTCGCATATCTGCAAAGTGGTTTTTGATCCCGAGTCCAATTGTCTTTATATGAATCCGGGGGCAATTGGTCAGCATGGTTTTCACATAATGCGCACTCTTTTACTGTTTGATTTGGATGATGGACAGATTAAAAATCTCCGTGTAGTAGAATTAGGGAAAAGGGGGAAATGAGGTACAGGTCTGAAGACCTGCTTTTATACAGGCTTGGAGTTTTATTATAGTCATTTGACCACAAAGTTCACAAAGGTTTGGCCGAGGAACGCAAAGGATAGGACTAGCAAATCTGTTTAAAATCTTCGGGCCTGCTCATCGGCCTCAGGTAAGATTGAACTTTTAGACTTGTCATTTTACCACAAAGATCACGAAGGTACTCAAGGGGCCGCAAAGGATTAGGGCTATCAACAAGCTGTTTAAAATCTTCGGATTGCCTATCGGCAGACTTGAAAAAGATGTTTGCTGAAAAGATATTGAGCTCCAAGTCTGAAGACTTGAACCAGTTGAGTTCATGAAGGTATCTCAAAGGGCCGGGAAGGATAGAACCAGCAAATATCTCCTGACTGCTATCTAAGCCAGGCCCTAGCCATTTTATTCCATTTCATTTTCCTTACGTTCCTTCTATGAACTCTGCGGTTGATCCGTGAACGTTGTGGTTAAAAAGCTTTAAATAAAAAAGGCGATCAAACTGATCGCCTTTCGAAATATAATTTGGAAAGATTACTTTCCGAAAGATTTTTTAAGCTCTTCGATATCCACGTTTTTGATCACGGGCATTGCGCACAATTGCTTGATTTTAATCACACGTGTGGTCTGACTTTGTCTTTTTCTTTTCAATTTTCTCTTTAGCGTAGTAACTGCCATGGTCGTATGTTTTAAATGAATTATTTCGAAATTGATGACAAAAGTAAGTAATCATTTCTTTTCTGCCTAAAATAAATATGGAATAAATTAAAGCCAATTTGAGATTGCAAGAGCGCTTTGCCATTTTTTAGATAAATTTGGAGCATTAACAGCAAAAAATTATCGATGCAAAAGCCAAGTCTTCCTAAAGGAACCCGAGATTTCGGGACAATTCAAATGGCAAGGAGAAACTATATCTTGGATCAAATCAGGTCAACGTTCCAACTTTTCGGGTACAATCAAATAGAAACTCCTGCAATGGAAAATCTCAGTACCCTGACCGGGAAGTACGGAGATGAAGGAGATCAATTACTTTTCAAGATTCTCAACAGTGGAGATTATCTGAAGAATGTATCATCCGAAGACCTGAATAAAGGTGCTTCAGCTACGCTTGCCAAAGTCTCGGAAAAAGGTCTTCGATACGATCTTACTGTTCCTTTTGCAAGATTTGTGGTAATGAATCGAAATGACCTGACCTTTCCTTTCAAGCGATTTCAGATTCAGCCTGTCTGGAGAGCAGATCGGCCGCAGAAAGGGCGCTACCGTGAGTTCTATCAATGTGACGCCGATGTGGTTGGTACGGATAGTTTAGTATGTGAAGCAGAGATCATCTTGATGATCCGAGACGTTTTCGCAAAACTCAAACTGACTGATTACAGCATCAAGCTGAATAATCGAAAAATTTTAACAGGAATATCTGAAGCCATTGGTGCAGCAGGGAAAGAAGGACCGCTGTGTGTGGCAATAGATAAGTTGGATAAGATCGGTTGGGAGAAAGTGCAAGAGGAATTGATCGGCAGAGCATTTTCTGAGGATTCTTTGGAAAAGCTAGCTCCCTTGATCGATCTTGCTGAAGGATTTGAGGGGAAAATTTCTTTTCTGAAATCCTTTTTAGCAGAAAGTAAAGTCGGACTTCAGGGAGTGGGGGAGTTGGAAGAGCTTGCTGCGATCTTAAAAGGAATGGGTGAGAATTTGGATTTTGTAGACTTTGATGTCATGCTGGCCAGAGGACTATCCTATTACACAGGTGCGATTTTCGAAGTGAAAGTAATCAATGCCTCAATCGGATCGGTTAGCGGTGGAGGTCGATACGATAACCTCACTGGCGTGTTTGGTCTTTCGGGAGTTTCGGGAGTAGGTATTTCCTTCGGTGTAGATCGCCTGTATGATGTATTGGAGGAGCTTGAGTTATTTCCAGAGGGAAGTGTCCAGACTTCAACGATTCTTTTTACTCACTTTGATCAAAAGGGATTTAGCTACGCGCTTTCGCTTTTGCAAAAGTTCAGAAAAGCTGGTATCAAAGCAGAGATTTACCCTGATCTGAGTAAAGTGAAAAAACAACTGGATTTCGCAACTAAGAAGGGGGTGCACTTCGTTGGGATCTGTGGGGACAATGAAATAAAGGATAACTTGATCTCAATCAAGAATCTGGAAACCGGCGATCAGGAAATTTTGACTATTGAAGCTGCTATTTCTAAGTTATCTTAACCCGCACTGTGGATTGAGTTGACCGGGATAACCATTCCTCCTTTCAAGCAGATAAAGTCATTCCCTACTGCCCAAACGGTGGTCTCAACTTGGTAAAGCGAACCATTGGCTGTTTCGAATACAAGTTTAACTTTGGATTGAAGCAAGTTGCCCAGTGTTTGGGCTCTGTAGAGATTTAAGGTTCTTTTGCTTAACTCGTCAGCTGTGAGCAGGACTTCTTTCTTGGAAAATTTAAGCGATGAGATCTGCTCTTTGTTAATGATTTCGATAGTCTTCATACGTTTATTACTTTATTATTGGATACTTATAATCGTTTGAAAATGTTGCAGAAAATAACCTTATGGATTGCATAAAGGATATTTATTAAAATTAAATTTTGTTTTTTTATAATAAACAGTTATAAAATATTAATAATCATTAAAAAATTGAAGATACTATGTTTGATATGATGGGAATGATGGGCAAAGTAAAAGAAGCCCAAGCGAAAATAAAGGAGGCACAATCCAAATTACATCTGATCACAGCTACCGCAGAATCTGGTGCAGGGTTGGTGAAAGTAACCGTAAATGGTGAGCGAAAAGTGCTGACTATTGATATAGATGAGAGTATACTTTCCCCAAAGGATAAAGAAATGCTGAGTGATTTGGTGGTGGCGGCAACAAATATTGCTATGCTAGCAATTGAACAAAAGATCAAAACCGAAATGAAAGCTGCTACCGACGGGATGATACCAAACATACCGGGTATGGATCTGGGCAGCATGTTTGGATGAGTTCGGCTGCGATCGTCATATTGAATTACAATGGGCGAGAGATGTTCGCAACTTTCCTGCCTTCAGTGATAGCAAATAGCCATTTTGATATCTGGGTGATTGATAATAATAGTTCGGATGATTCTATTTCTTTTCTAAAAGAAAGATTCCCACAAATTAACATCTTAAAATCAAGTCAAAATCTCGGCTATGCCGGCGGCTACAATTGGGGACTGGATCAGCTTAGAGATGATTACGATTTCCACATCTTATTGAATTCTGATATTGAAGTGACCAAGAATTGGGATAGCGAGTTGGTTCAGGCTTTAGAAGTTATGCCGGATTATGCTGCGATTCAACCAAAGATTTTGTCTTGGACATCTAGAAACAAGTTTGACTACGCTGGCGCTGGAGGAGGCTTTGTGGATGCCTATGGTTATCCTTACTGTAGAGGGCGCATTATGGATCAGATCGAACAGGATTATGGGCAGTATGATGATTCTATAGACGTAGACTGGGCGTCAGGTGCTTGTTTCATTGTTCGATCTGAAGTTTTTCATCGATTCGGTGGTTTTGATGCTGGTTTTTTTGCCCATATGGAGGAAATTGACTTATGCTGGCGAATGAGAAAATCAGGTTGGAAAATTGGCTATAAAGGGCATATTTCGATTTATCATCTTGGCGGCGGTACTTTGCAGCGCTCTAGTCCTCATAAGTTGTATTTGAATATTCGGAATAGTCTAAGCATGATCTACAAAAATGAATCAGCCACTAACTTCAAAAAAATTTATTGGGTCAAATATTTGTTTGAGCATCTTGCGATTCTGAGCTACCGGATCAAAGGTCAAAAGGAACTAGCCAAAGCAATTCATAGGGGATACACCGATTTTGAAAGTATTAAGTCCAGCCTTCAAAAATTTCAATTAGCTATAAATAATGGGAAAGAGATAAAAAGTAACAGTCCAGTAACATTTCTGATTTGGCATTGGGCAGTTTTGAGAAAGAAGAAGTTCTCAGCCTTTTAATCAAAAAGAATTGGATTGTTTTTCTTTCTAAAATAGGTTCTGATTTTCATCATCATTGCCATCGATACATATAGAATCACCGGAGAGCCTAGAGTGATAAACGAAGTGTAGATGAAAAATAGTCGTATACTGTCAATCGGGAAGTTTAATTTTTCTCCAATTTTTGAACAAACACCAAAGGCACGTTCTTCAAAAAATAATCTTAGTTTTTCCATAATTTAGGTTGGTTAAGTGTTAACATTTTAATAAGATTAAAACAATCTAAAGAATAATCTCCATTCCATTGATCAAGAAACAAATTATAAATCTTTTTTTACTTGGCCTGCTAACTAGTTGTGGTTCAATAATAACAGCCAAAAGTAATTTTTTGGCAGATTCTAAAGTCAGTCCTTCGAAGCTTGAGTTTTTCAGAGATTCCATTCAATTTGAGGTTTCAGGGATTATTCCGATCGAATCATTCATGTCACCGAAAAACCCTCAAGTAAGCCTTCATTTTGTAAGTCGCGAAAATTCGATGGATTTGGGTAAGTTTTCGTTGATAAAGAATTTTGAGGCTTATCGTTACTCGAAATCTTTCAAGATAGCTTATGAACCTTGGATGGAGTTTGCGATAATGGAGTTGCATTTCAATCAAGGAGGAAATCCATCTATAATTCCTCAGGAAAAAAAACAGTTAGCACGAGGGGTGATCACCACGGCATTACTGGCTAAAGTGGGGCAGGTGTTTGCTGATGAACCTATCCCTGACGTAGGACTTTATATTCCAAGTGGAGTTGCAACAATTGACCAATCTAGACTAGAAACCTTTAATATCTTTTTTCAAACTGGATCATCGGAGATCAATCTAACTGGATCAAACTACACAACATTAGCGGAGTTAGGTGAATTCATTACTCAAAACCCTTCAATCAAAAGTATCAGAATCACAGGAATCCAATCTCCAGAAGTAGGTGAGGGAAAAAGTAGTGCTTTAGGAGACAGCCGATCCAAGTCAGTGTATGATTTTTTACTCAAGTCTGGTTTCATCCTCAAGGATAGTATCACTGAGGTAAAATCAAGGTGGAATGATTGGTTTGATTTAAGACTTCTCTTAAGGGATTATGATAAGATATCCATTCAGCGAAAAGACCAATATTATAAAATACTATTGAACGGCTTAGAATACTCTTATCAGCTAAAACAGTTAAACGGTATCTTGGGGTATGATCAAGTAGCAAATAATTTGTTTCCAAGGCTTCGCACAGTAAAAATTGAAATTCAGGTCAGTCGCCGTGCTGGTTTGAATCAAAAGCAGACTTTGGCACTTAAAAGAGCCTTGGATGGAGGGATTGGAGATGAGAATCTCGGCTTATCCGAATGGTCTCAAGCAGGTGAGTTTGCACCGCGTTTGAAAGATAAAGCTGAAATCTATGCTAAGATGACTGAGCTGTTTCGAAGTGCTCTGCCTTACAACAATTTGGCGGTGGTTCGAATGAAAGAGGCTCAACAAACGCTTGATATTGTTGCTAAAGAAAAACTTTGGGATGAGGCTACTTGGCTTTTAAATCAAGCGGCTAAATTAGAGACAAGCCCATATATTTTACATAATCAAGGCCAGATACTACTATTTCGAGGAGAATACTGGGATGCCTATAAAAAACTTTCACATGCATCCGTACTAACAGAAAATGAAGACTTTTTGAAAATAAATGAAGGTCTAAGAGGAGCCCTTGATATTGTAAGAGGAGATTATAGACTGGCGACTTTACGATTCAAAAGTTCGTATTCAGATGCGAAGAATTTATTCAATAAAGGACTAGCTTCATTCTTGGCAAAAGATTATGTGAAGGCAAATTTAGCCTTTGAAGAGTCTGTAATAGCCCAACGTGATTACGGTTATGGCTTTTATGGGCTCGCAATGATTGCAATGGAAACTGGTCAAAAAGAAGTGGCAATGATCCAATTACAAAAAGCTATAGCTGTAAGTGAAAATCTATATCAAAAGGCACTGTCAGATCCATTTTTTGATAAAATACGATCTGATCCGGGATATTTCCAGTTATTGAAACGAAAGGAGTAGAAATATGCTTTTTCATTGCCAACATTCACAGGAATACTTTAAACAGTCCGTTAGGTAGTCAAAAGATAATACCTGAGCTGTTCAAAGATTTCGTTGGTCTACATCATTTACCCATGCAGATATCAACTGCTGAAAACAAACTTACTATTTATTTAATTAAACCTTTTTTGTTGAAAACAGGATTGTGGAGGATTGTATTTCTGTCAATTAATTTTTTTTGGTAGATTATTCCGATAAATTGATCAAAACAATTAGATTTGACTTGCAAGACATGAATTCCTGATTTTTATTTACTGTTTAAAATTTGAAAATCGTTTAAGAATCTTTAACATTGATATGTTGTAGCGTAATGCCACAATAAAAGTAAAATTCATGCCAATGAACTATTAATTATTTCAAGTCGTGTCCGCACAATATTCCAATAGTATCTATGAAATCTATTGGTGTTTCTTCAAAGCTGGTTTGTAAAAACTAAGGTATAGTTGCAATAGAGTTCTAAAAATTCAGAAGTTTATCTATTGCATTTATTTTAATCGAATTCGCAAACGATTGCATTAACAATTAAATGACAAGTTTTTAAATAATTCTTGTTACCCAATCTATCAATTTATATGAAAAAATTTTACAAAATTCTAGGGGTCTTCCTAATGCTCCTGACATTATCCAGTGCTACAGTCTTCGCACAGAAAACTGTCACTGGTACAGTACTCGACGAGTATGATTTAGGACTTCCCGGGGTTTCAATCCTCATAAAAGGAACTACCACAGGTACCGCAACGGACATTGATGGAAAATTTTCCATCAATGTCCCTAATGATCAATCAGTACTCGTGTTCTCATTCATTGGCTACACTAGAGTGGAGCAAGTCCTTGGATCAAGAAGCGTAGTTGACATTAAAATGAGTCCTGACGAAAGAACGCTTACTGAGCTTGTCGTCACGGGGTATACAATTGACAGTAGAAGAGAAACTACGGGATCAATTGCTACGGTAGATCCAAAAGACTTGGCGGTAATTCCTACTGGTAACGTTGAGCAAGCCCTACAGGGTCGTGTTTCTGGTTTGACAGTAATTACTAACGGTCAGCCTGGTACTTCTTCCATCGTCCGAGTTCGTGGTTTCGGTGCATTCGGTGGTAACGAACCACTTTATGTAGTGGATGGCGTGCCTGTTGGATCTACAGACTTTCTGAACCCTGACGATATAGCATCTACTACAATATTGAAAGATGCAGCCGCAGCCTCTATTTATGGGGCTAGAGCTGCAAACGGGGTGATTATCTACACGACCAAAAAAGGTAGAAGGGGTGATCAAAAATTACGTGTAGATTATAGTGGTATGTTTGGTATTACTACTCCAGGAGTAGGTCTTGAGATGATGAACCCTGAAGATTTTGCAACCACCACCTGGTTAGCGGAAACAAATCAAGCAAGAGTTAATAACAGACCTCCTAAATATGGGCATCCTCAGTTTGGCTCAGGCTCAGCTCCTGTAATGCCTTACTATATCAATGTAGGTGGTGTCGCTGGCGTAGCCGGTCCATTCTCAGCTGATCGTTTAGAGCAAGAGCGTGGCAGATATAACATTGATCCTTCAAAAGGTCCGATCTACCAAGTGGTAAGAGCGGCTACTGGAGAAGGCACAGACTGGTACGATGCTTTGACTAGAAATGCCCCATTGAACAGACAATCAATCGGTCTGAGTGGAGGTTCAGAGACAAGTAGGTTCTTTGTTGGCTTAGGCTATCAAGAACAGGCTGGTATTATGATCGTCAATAACTTCAAGCGAATCACTTTCCGTGCGAATTCCGAGTTTGATGTAACCAAAAAATTTAGAATCGGTGAAAACTTCCAAGCTACATACCGTCAGGTATTGGGTCAGCAAGGTGGTGAAGGCGGCAGAGGAATTTCAGATGACGAGAATGATATCCTTCAAGCCTTCCGTATGCCATCAATTATTCCAGTTTATGATGAATTTGGAGGATATGGCGGAACAGCGGCAAGAGGCTTTAACAACCCCCGTAACCCAGTTGCAAATAGAGATGGGCAAAGAGATAACAGAGGTTATTCTGCAAGCGCTTTTGGTAATGTTTACGCTGAATACGACATCTTGGACAACATAACTTTCAGAACTGCTTTAGGTGTAGATTACTCAAGTAACTATTCTTGGGGATATTCTAGATTACAGTACGAGAACTCTGAGAATAACTCTGCTTTTGGTTATGGCGAAAATTCTGGATTTAACTTTGGATGGACATTTACCAATACTGTTACTTGGAAAGAAACCTTTGGTAAGCATGCGTTTGATGTAATCTTAGGTCAGGAAGCTTTGAATACCGGTGCTGGTAGATTTATGGGCGCAAATGGTCAAAATCCTTTCTCTATAGATCCTGATTTCGTGAATATTTCCAACTTGCCGGTTGCAACAAGACAAGTAAACTCAGGCTTGTACAAAGGAGTAAACTTCAACTCTTATTTTGGTCGATTAAATTACACTTATAATGATAAGTACTTATTCAGTGGTGTTGTAAGACGTGATGGATCATCAAGATTTGGATCTAACAGTAGATATGGTGTATTCCCTGCATTTTCCGCAGCGTGGAGACTTTCCTCAGAAGGATTCTTATCTGGTGCAACTTGGGTTGATGATTTGAAAATCCGTGGTGGTTGGGGACAAATGGGTAACTCTAATAACGTAGATCCCAATAACCAGTTCTCATTATATGGTGGAAACATTGGAGCATCTTCGTATGATATCACAGGATCAAATTCTTCTGCCATTATCGGTTTTAGAAGAACACGAATTGGTAACCCAAATGCAAAGTGGGAAACTGCTGAGACTACAAACATTGGTTTTGATGGAACATTCTTCAATGGTAAATTTGATGTGATCTTTGACTGGTGGAAAAAGGATACGAAAGACTTGTTATTCACAGTTCCAATTCCTTTGACTGCTGGAAGCAACGCTTCACCTCCAGCTGTAAACATTGGACAGATGCTTAACAGAGGTTTGGATCTTTTGGTGAGTACTCGAGGTAATTTGTCTTCTGACTTTACCTATGAGTTGACTTTCACAGGTTCAGTACTGAAGAATGAAATTGTATCCCTTGCGCCCGATTTGTTGGTTATTACTTCAGTTAACCCATCATACCGAGGTATCCGTCCAATCCAAAACTCAGTTGGACAACCACTTTCTACTTTCTTTGGATATAACACCCTTGGATTATTTAGGAATGCTGAAGATGTGGCTAACCATGCCACACAGGATGGTGCAGCTCCTGGCAGATTCAAGTTTGAGGATACGAATGGGGATGGTGTCATCACTCCAGCAGACCGTATCAACCTTGGAAATCCAATTCCTGATTTCACCGGTGGTGTAAACTTTACAGTTGGTTATAAGGGATTTGATTTATCAGCATATTTTTATACATCAATTGGTAATGAGGTTTGGAATCAATCTAAGTGGTTTACAGATTTCTTCCAGACTTTCGAAGGAGCTGCAATTTCAGAGCGTTTGAAAGATGCTTGGACTCCTGAGAACTTGGATGCTACAATTCCTATAGTTGAGAAGACTTCAAATTTCTCTACTTCTAACGTTGAAAACTCGTTCTATGTGGAAGATGGATCATACTTGAGATTGCAGAACGTAACGTTAGGTTACACGCTTCCCGCAACCTTACTGGAGCGATGGAGACTAGAGCGTTTGAGAGTTTTTGCTTCTGCAAACAACTTATTCACACTCACAGGCTATGAAGGACTGGATCCCGCAGTTGGTGGCGGAGCAGATACGACATTCGGTATTGACTTAGGAAACTATCCAGTGACCAGAGGTTACACTATGGGTCTAAATATCAGCTTCTAAGGGTAAACACTTTAAAAGAAATCAAGTTATAAAAATTATAATAAATGATGAAAATGAAAAACTTTAAATTAAAATTTGGATCGCTATTAGCATCAGGATTGATGATGGTAGCTGTGAGTTGTAGTGGTGATTTCCTTGACGTTGCGCCAACAGGTTTGTTGGCAGAAGCTCAGTTAACTTCGCTTGCGGGTATAGATGCTTCTTTAATAGCCGCTTATTCTCAAGTCAACGGTCGAGGAAACAGATTAGGTTCTCCTTCCAACTGGGTTTGGGGAAGTATTAGAGGTGGTGAAGCCAATAAGGGAACTGACCCTGGAGATTTTACGACAATCAACCCTATTCAAAGATTTGAGATCAATTCTGCATCTGGTGATGTAGGATCCAAGTGGAATGTGGCTTATGAAGGAATTGCACGAGTAAACAACGTGCTCAGACTTTTAAGTAACCCAGGACCTGATGTTTTACCAAATGACGTAACTCGAATTTCAGCTCAGGCAAGATTCTTGAGAGCTCATTATTACTTCGAGTTAAAGCGTGACTACAATAATACGCCCTATGTAGATGAGACTTTGGATTATGGTACTGGCTTGGAAGATGTAAGTAATGCCGCTGACCTTTGGCCTTTGATCGAAGCAGATATGAAGTTTGCTGTTGATAACTTACCTCCTAAGCAACCTCAAGTTGGAAGAGTAAATTCTTGGGCAGCAAAAGCTTACCTAGCCAAGATCTACTTATATCAAAATAAGTTTCCAGAAGCTAAGGTGCTATTTACTGATGTGATCACTAACGGTGTAACCAGCAATAACCTGAAATATGGTTTGGTTCCTTATTATGATGATATGTTCCGCGGTGCGAATGATAACCATCAGGAATCTGTATGGGCATATCAGTCTGCTGCTGGTACAGGTTCTACTGCAAATGCGAATCCAGAATTTGACTTGAACTTTCCATATAACACTGGACCATCAGGTCCCGGTAACTGTTGCGGGTTTTTTCAGCCGAGCTTTTCTTTTGTGAATGCATTTAGAACTACTGATGCTGGTCTTCCATTGTTGGATAAAACTTACAATTCTCTTGCAAATAGAGTGAAGAATGACATGGGTATTGCGACCTTTGATGCAAATAAACCTGAAACTGTATTCACCCCTGACACAGGAAACCTTGATCCAAGATTAGATCATACTGTGGGAAGAAGAGGTATTCCTTACCTAGGTTGGCAAGATTTCCCGGGCGCTGCTTGGATCAGAAATCAGCCAAATGGTGGTCCTTATTCTCCTAGAAAGTATGTTTATGCAAGATCTGAGCAAGGAACTTTCCAGGATAACTCATCTTGGACTCCTGGCTATACTGGTATCAACTTCATGATTATCCGATTTGCTGATGTGCTATTGATGGCGGCTGAGGCTGAAATCGAGACTGGCGGATTAGAAAAAGGTCGTGAGTACGTAAATCGTATTAGAACCAGAGCGATGAACTCAAAGCTAATGAGAGGTGACGGCACTATGGCTGCAAAGTATAATATAAGTACTTATGTTGCACCTTGGACCGATCCTGCTGTTGCAAGAACTGCAGTTCGTATGGAGCGTATGCTTGAATTGGGAATGGAAGGTCATAGATTTTATGACATTGTTCGTTGGGGTACAGTTCAGGCTGAGCTTGACTTCTACTTTGCGCTTGATGGCGTTCAACTGGCTGCTGCCCTTGGTGGTGCTAAGTATGCAGATAAGTTCAGGTTTGTGCCGATTCCACAAGATCAGATTGACTTAGTTGGATCAGATATCCTGATTCAGAATCCGGGATTCTAATCTTTAGAATTAGAATTATTAAAGAAAGGAAGGCTGAAAAGTCTTCCTTTCTTAGTTTATTAATAAAAATAAAACCTGCTGCATTTGGCTCAAAAATGGCAATTTCATATACTGCAATCACCCAATTTACTATCCTATGAAGTTTTTTACTTATGGCTTTTTAGCTACGCTAGTTCTTATCTGCTTGTTTTCCTGTTCCCAAGATGATAAATTATTTGTAACCAAAAGCCCTTCTGAAACTGGGGTCGATTTTAATAACAAGATTGTAGAGTCAGATTCTTTTAATATTATGACTACTACCCATATTTTCAATGGAGGAGGAGTGGCGGTAGCCGATTTTGATAATAACGGAACTCAAGACTTATTCTTTACAGGAAATCAGGCTGCAAACGCATTATTCATGAATAAGGGAGATTTTGTCTTTGAGGATATTTCAAATTCTGCAGGTATTTTGGCTAAAGACCGATGGTGTACTGGAGCAGTAGTGGTAGATATAAATGAAGATGGCTTGATGGATATCTACGTAGCAACAGGAATATTTGAGGATGAAAAATTTCGGGAAAACCTATTGTTTGTTAATCAAGGAAATAACCCAGATGGTAATCCAGTTTTTATAGAAATGGCTGCGGATTTCGGAATTAATAATGCGGGGAACTCCACCGGTGCTGTATTCCTTGACTACGATTTAGATGGAGATCTTGATCTCTATGTCATTAATAACGAACCAAGTAAAGTAGCTGCCAGTAACTATCGAAAAAAGGTTACCGATGGAAGCTCACCGAACAATGATGTGCTCTATCAAAACAGAGGAAATGGCTCCTTTGTGGATGTTACGATCGAGGCTGGAATTACCATAGAAGGCTTTGGTTTTGGTCTTTCTGTGCAAGATATGAATAATGACGGTTGGCCCGATATTCACGTTAGCAATGACTTTGTCACAAATGATATTCTTTATTTGAATAATCAGGATGGTACCTTTTCCAATCGGTCAGAGGAGCTATTGAGACATCAAAGTCACTTCTCCATGGGTGCAGATATAGCAGATTATAACAATGATATGCGTCCTGACCTCATTACTCTCGATATGCTGGGCGAAGATAACTATCGGAAGAAAACCACTATTGGCAAAAACACCTATCAGGTATATATCAGCAATGAGGAATGGGACTATCAATATCAGCACGTCCGGAACATGCTCCACAAAAACAATGGAGCAGGTTTGCCTTTTAGTGAGGTGGGTATGATGGCGGGAATCTATCAGACTGATTGGTCTTGGTCTCCGCTCTTTGTGGATGTTGACAATGATGGACTGCGTGATATTCTGATTACGAATGGCTATCCCAGAGACATTACAGATAAAGATTTTGCCAATTATCGTGGTGATGTAGGTTCTATTGCCAGCGTCAGCCAGTTGCTGGACTCTATCCCGATCGTTAAGATTCCGAATTATGCCTTCAAAAATCTGAATGGGGTTAATTTTTCAGATATGAGTTCCGATTGGGGGCTTGATTTGCCTTCATTTTCCAATGGTGCTGCTTTTGCCGATTTGGATGGAGATGGAGATTTGGATTATATAATCAACAATATCAATGATCCGGCGGCTATCTATGAAAACAAACTGAATGGAAAAGCTGATAGTCCCAATTACCTTAGAATAAAACTGATAGGGACTCCAAAAAATCCGCAAGGCCTGGGGGCTAAAATTGTGATGCGAGTTGATGAGCAAAAGTCCTATTACCAAGAAATGCAGGTCTATCGAGGTTTTATGTCATCTGTTGAAAACATAGCACACTTTGGACTCAATACTGATACACAGGTTTCGTCATTGGAGGTTATCTGGCCCGATGGTAAAGTTTCCAGTATTTCCAATCCCGGTATAAATCAGACTTTGGAAGTCAAATACGCTGATTCTAAAACCGGAAAAAGAAATGTGGCCATTATGGATGAGCCAACCAAAAATCAACTTTTTACTGCTCTAGGAGCTGAATCGGGAATCATTTTCACCCATCAAGAAGAGGATAAAGTGGATTATAATATACAACGAACCATTCCTCACAAGCTTAGTCAATACGGCCCTGCACTTGCTGTAGGAGACGTGAACGGGGACCAACTTGGAGACTTTATTGTGGGATCTTCCTCTGGATACGAGCCACAACTGTTTATTCAATCTGCGGATGGTAGCTTCAGTTCTCGCAATCTTTTTGAAGATCAAAGTAATACCTACGAAGAGATGGGGATACTGCTGGTCGATTTGGATAATGACCAGGATCTGGACTTATACTTAGTAAGCGGAAGTAATGAGTTTGCGCTAAATGCACTGGAATACAATGACAGATATTTTAGAAATGACGGCTTAGGGAATTTCAGTCAAGATACTAGTTTCAAAAGTGTTTCAGGAAGCGGATCTGTAGTTCGTGGTGCGGATTTCAATGGCGATGGATATCTTGATTTATTTGTGGGTGGGCGAACGCCCCTAGCTAATTACCCGAAGCCTGAAAAAAGTTTTTTGCTGTGTAATAAAGGTGGGATTTTGGAAGATGTGACAGATCAAGTTGCACCTGAACTGAGAGAGATAGGTATGGTGAGTGATGCGATTTGGGCTGATGTGGACGGAGATGGCAAAGTTGATTTGATTGTGGTGGGCGAATTAATGCAGATCACCGTTTTCAGAAATGATGGTGCCAACTTGAAGAAATTGGAAGAGACTGGACTGGAAAATTATCTTGGTTGGTGGAATTCAATTGCTTCAGGGGATTTTGATCAAGATGGCGATACTGATTTTATCGTGGGAAATCTCGGCGAAAATAATTTCTACCATCCTTCTGTAGAGCAACCTGTGAAAATCTATGCAAAAGATTTTGATAACAATGGCAGCATCGATCCGGTAGTTTTTGCATACTTCAAAGATAAGATCGGCGGTGAATACCAATCTTTTCCAGTTCACTTCTGGGATGACTTAAATGGCCAAAGTACCCTTTTTAGAAGGAAATATGAGCGATATAAAACCTTCGCTTTAGCTACTGAACGGGATATATTCACTGAAGAAGAGCGAGCTTCCGCTTTGGTGTTGACGGGGAATTACGATAAAAGTGCCTATATCGAGAATCTGGGAAAAGGAAAATTTGCAATTCATAGTCTGCCTACTTCTGCACAAATAGGTCCGGTCAACGGGATTGCAGTGGAAGATTTCAATGGGGACTCCTTTTTGGACTTGGCAATCGTAGGCAACGATTACGGGAATGAGACATTCATCGGCCGCTTAGATGCAATGGTTGGCCTTATCTTATTGGGCGATGGCAAAGGTGGATTTACTGAGGTTGAACCAGCACAAAGTGGCTTTATAGTGCCAAGCGACGCCAAGGCTCTAGTGAGAATTTATGGAGCGAATAACAAAAGCCTGTACCTTGCTTCACAGAATCGTGGCCCTCTTTTGGCATTTTCCCAAAATAATTCGTCAGATCGGATCCTAACGCCTCCCAAAGAAATAATGGCTATTGTCATTGAATTTGCCTCAGGGAAGAGACAACGAATCGAGACTGGATTTGGTGCTGGTTTTTTATCCCAATCTTCCCGGTCTGTCACGATTCCGGCAAATACCAAATCAATCACGATGATCGATTATAAGGGGAATAGTAGTCCATTTGATATGAGGAAGATGAACTAATCAGCCATAAAACTTACCTGGTTTTGCCTCGCAAATCGCTACGATCAAGTCTGCTACTTTATCTGTCACATCTTCAAAATAAAGCCTCCCTTTTTCAGGGGAGGCTTTTTTTGGATTGCCTATCCCAGTGTCTTCAGTGACTTCTGACCACTTTCGCTCCGCCCAAGCCCACTTCTCTCGAATGCCTTTTATTTTGGATTTTTTCTCAGCTCCCATTCCTGCTTGTTCTAAGGGCAGAACAAGTTCTGGATGGAGATGCATAATCAAAGCAGTTTCCATTTCATCAGCATGATCTCCACTTTCTTCGAAATAGGCTGATTTGTCCAAGGCCTGAAACCAATTGCAAGTGAAAAGCATCATTTCCGGAAACTTCAATCCCAATTCCCGAAGCATCGTCTTGAAATCATTGCCACCATGGCTATTGATGATCAGAAACTTTTTGATGCCCTGACGATTCAGCACTGTCAAAATATCCTGAAGTATGAGTAGCTGAGTGCTTGGGTTGAGATTGATATCTAAATAAATATCAGATTGTCCTGTATTTACCCCAAAAGGTATAGTAGGCATGATCGTCACGTTTGCACCCTTATCCCAAGCTTTTTTTCCCGATAATTCTGCAATTGCATCAGCCTCATAGACATCGGTACCGTAGGGCATATGATAATTGTGAGCCTCTGTTGCCCCCCAAGGTAAAACTGCTAACTCGAAACGGTGGGATTGGAGATCTTTCCAATTTGACTCTTTCAATAGGTATGGCTTCATCGCTTATTTTTTAGAATGTATTTGATTAATAAGTAGCCACTTTCCGCCCTTTTTTAATAATTTAACATCGATTCTAAATTACTGCATATGTATCAAAGAAGAAAATTTATAAAACAGTCACTTCTCGGCTCAGCCATTTTTATTCCGGGAATATCAACTGCTACTGCTCAAGAACAGAATAACAAATCAGTACTAATTGGAGAAATGCCATTGATACTCTCCACTTGGGTTCATGGATTGCCAGCAAATGCTGCAGCATTTTCGAAGCTCAATTCAGGTGGAAGTATTTTGGATGCTGTGGAAGCTGGAGTTAGGGATACAGAACTTGATATTGACAACTTGTCTGTTGGCCTTCAAGGTTTGCCGGATCGGGAAGGGATTACCACGCTTGATGCTTCGATAATGACCGGCGATGGGAATTGTGGGTCTGTTGCCTTCGTCAGACAGGTAAAACATCCAATAAGCCTAGCTCGAAGAGTAATGGAGAACACGCCACATGTGATGCTGGCAGGTGAAGGAGCTAGACAGTTTGCAATAGCGGAAGGATTTCCGCTTGAGGAGGAAGTATTAAGTCCAAAAGCAGCAGTGGAGTATGCCAAATGGAAGGGAAGTAGTCAGTATAAGCCGATTATTAACATTGAAAATCATGATACGATTGGCATGATTGGGATTGATGCTAATGGGAATATGGCAGGAAGCTGTACGACTAGTGGTCTTGCTTATAAAATGCACGGAAGAGTAGGGGATAGTCCAATTATTGGAGCAGGGTTATTTGTGGATAATGAAGTTGGGGCTGCCACAGCTACAGGGTTGGGTGAAACGATCATTAAGATTTGTGGAAGCTTTTTAATTGTGGAGTTAATGCGTCAAGGAAGGACTCCTCAAGAAGCTTGTGAAGAGGCAGTAAGAAGATTGATTTCGAAAAACAAAAATATCGATGACATTCAGGCGGGGTTTTTAGCTATAAATAAGGAGGGCTTGACCGGAGCTTTTGCTGTTCATCCCGGATTTAATTTTGCAAGAGCTACGGTAAGAGAAAATACATTGATTGATTCAAATTCTCATTTCAAACCATGAGCAAAATTTTATTGGAGTCGCCAGTATTTAATTTTGAAGCAGCTATGCAAGCGGCTTCCTTTGGGGTCGATCGAATCGAACTTTGCTCAAATTTCCCGGAAGGAGGAGAAACACCAAGTGCAGGAATGCTTAAAATTCTCAAATCTGAAATTGATCTCCCTATTTTCGTGATGATCAGACCTAGGGGTGGAGATTTTGCCTATTCTCAAAAAGAGCTGATGGTGATGAAGCGAGACATTGAGATTCTTGGAGGGTTGGGTGCAGATGGATTTGTTTTTGGAGTTTTGAATGGTCAAGGTACAGTAAATGTGGACGCCTGTGAATCACTAATGCGATCGGCAGGAGGTAAGCCTTGTACTTTTCATCGTGCATTTGATGCTTCAGCGAATTTGATGGAGGCATTGGATGCTATCATTAGCTGTAAGTTTCAGCGGATTCTGACTTCTGGAGGAAAGCGCGTTGTAAGTGAAGGTATTCCCATGCTTTTGGAATTAACCGAAAAAGCGAAAGATCGAATCAGTATCATGCCCGGAGGTGGTACTAAACCTGAGCATGTAAAGATTTTAAATCAAAATGGATTTTTGAAAGAGATTCATGCATCCTGTAAAACTGTTACTCTCTCAAAAAACCAATTTATCAATCAGGAGCTATCCTTTCAATCTGAGCCTGTAGAATTTAGCCAACATATGGGAATCGATCACAGGATAGTCAATCAGTTTTTAGAAGCACTAGATTAATGAAATTTGAATTTTCAGTTTATTTCCTTCTCGGAATAATTTTGGTTGCTTGCAATCCGATTTCAGAACGCAAACAACCCCCACCAACGCTAGAGCAACTTGCTACCACAGATTTGAAACTCAATGGGGAACAGTTGGCAAATGCTTACTGCGGCAGTTGCCATCTGAAGCCAGACCCAAGCGTTTTGGATCAAAAAATATGGGTCGAAAATATACTTCCAGATATGAGAAGGCGCCTTGGCTTGTATTTGGAAGAAGATTTTGGGATCGATCTACCGGAAGATTCAGGTGTACCACCAGGGATTTATTCTAAAGTACAATTGATTGATCGTGATGATTGGCAAAAAATATTGGAATATTATCAGGAAAATGCTCCTGAATCGCCACTTCCTCAGTTAGCCAAAAAACTTCCGAAAAAAGGTATCCCAGGCTTCGAGTTGATTCAGCCGGAATTTGATTTTATCTATCCGAATCTGATTACTATGGTTCGGATACATCCAGAGACAGGTCAACTCTGGATTGGTAATCGCTTTCGAAAAGTGTTTGTCTTAGATCCAAAGAAAAATTTTCAATTATTGGATTCTATTACTACCTCAATTGCACCGGTTGAAATTCTTTGGAACTCTGATTCTGAATTCGAATTGTTGACAATGGGCTTGATGGATCCTTCGAATGATTCCATAGGATCTATCACTAGATATACCCGGATGGAAAGGCGATGGACACCGGCAATAATTAAGGATAGCCTAATGCGTCCTGTTCACTTCTTAAAATTAGATTTGAATGGTGATAATCAACCCCAATATGTGATTTCCCAGTTTGGTAACTATTTGGGTAAGCTTTCATTAAACTCAGATTCTAAGCCAGAAAAAATTTTATCAAACTTACCAGGAGCTCGGAGAACCATATCAAGAGATTTGGATCAGGATGGCGATTTAGATTTGATAGTTCAAATGACACAGTCGCGGGAAAGTATTCGGGCCTATATCAATGATGGAAAGAGTGATTTTCAGGAGAAGATCCTTCTTGAATTTCATCCAGCATTCGGGTCGAGTGACTTTAGGCTAGAAGATATGAACGGTGATGGATTCGAAGATATTATTTTGGTCAATGGAGATAATGCAGATCAATCCCAGATCTTAAAAAATTATCATGGAGTTAGGATTTTCTTAAATGATGGGAAAAATAACTTTAAGGAAAGCTGGTTTTACCCGATGCATGGTGCCAGTGGCCTTGAGTTAGATGATTTTGATGGAGATGGTGACTTAGATCTCTTTGTGATCGCATTTTTTCCTGATCCTAATCAAAGTCTGAGAGAGGACTTGATCTACTTCAGACAAGAATCAGACGGTGAGTTTAGCCCATTTGTTTTGGGAAGGGGAATTGACTCAAACTTGCTTACCATCACAAAAGGAGATCTTGATTTAGATGGTGACCAAGATGTAGTGATCGGAACCTTTCAATTTAATGATTTGTATAAAGGGCCTGTAGATAACTGGAAACCATTTATTGTATTAAAAAACCTCAACAAATAGAGTTTATGATTTTTTTATCACTGTCCGCAATTATGCCATTAACCTAATTTTCTTTGCCCACCGAGGCGAGGCAGGCAGATGACGTTCCGATTGCCATCGTAAGAAGTATCAGTAATGCTAGTGTGTACCATGTATTAAACTACTTTTTGATTTTTACTGGTGCAATTGTGGACGTACATAATTTTTTTAATCTGTTTAGATTAAAAAATAAGATACTTATTTGCTTTTCGAAGACTTTTTCTCTAAATAAAGGTTTGTAAAAAATACTATTTTGGATATGATAAAAAATTTTCAGGGAGTCCGAGTCGTTGAACCAAAAAGGCCTCCAGTCATACAAATCTTAGTAAAAGACAGTATGTCTACTAATCTAGTAACATTCAAACCGGATGATACCATAGAGCAGGTCATAGATTTATTGACTAAGAAGAAAATATCAGGTGCGCCCGTAGTAGATAGTTCGGGTATGCTGGTGGGAGTCATCTCAGAAGTGGACTGTCTTCGAGAAATCATCAAGGGGAAATATTCAAACACACCAAAGTTCCCAGGAAAGGTAAGTGAGCATATGACCCGTGATGTAATTACGCTTTCGCCTGAATTATCACTTTTTGATGCAGCTCAGAAATTTTTAGAGCTTAAGATTAGAAGATTTCCAGTATTAAAGGATGGAAAACTCGTAGGTCAGCTCAGTCTGAGTGACGTGATTCGTACATTTCCAAAACTTAAGCAAACAACCTGGTAGGCAATACTGTTAAAGGAGCTTTTTTTATTTTGAATGATCCAGTGCTTGAGCTACATCAGCAATAATATCTTCCTGATGTTCTAGCCCTACCGAAAGGCGTATCAATCCATCAGTGATTCCAACTTGCTTTCTTTCTTCATCGGTGAGTTTGCTATGAGTGGTAGATGCTGGATGTGTAATGATACTTCTGCTGTCGCCAAGGTTCGCGGTGACTGAGATCATTTTTAGGGCATCTACAAATCGTTGAGCTCTCTTCAATCCACCAATCAAGTCTAAAGTGACTATCCCTCCTCCCTGACTCATTTGCTTTACTGCAAGGTAATACTGTGGATGAGATTTCAGAAAAGGGTATTTTACTGTAGCAATTGATGGATTTCCTTCGAATTCCGTAGCTACTGTAAGTGCATTTGAACAATGCCTATCCATTCTTACGGCTAATGTTTCCATACTCTTCGAAAGAATCCAGGCATTAAATGGGGAAATGGCTGGTCCGGTATGTCTAGTAAAGAATTGGACTTGCTTCATCAAATCTGCTCTACCGAGTATTAATCCTCCTAAGACCCTTCCTTGTCCATCAATGTACTTGGTCGCACTATGGGTGACTATATCTGCACCCCATTTAGCTGGTTGTTGGAGGTAAGGAGTAGCGAAGCAATTGTCAACAACTAAAATCAATCCATGAACTTTTGCAAATTTTCCTATCCATTCTAAATCAATAATCTCTAAACCCGGATTTGAGGGTGTTTCGATGAATAGCATCTTAGTGTTAGGCTGCACTAATTTTTCCCAATTCAAGTAGTCTGCAATGTCACCATAGGTAGAAGAGATACCCCATCTTGGAAATACACGGGTAAGAAGTTGATGGGTAGAACCAAACAAAGAGCGGGCTGCGAGAATGTGATCTCCCTGCTGTAGTAATGCTGCAATACTAGCAAACATTGCGGCCATCCCTGAAGCAGTAGCGATCCCGTCCTCTGTACCTTCTGCAGCACAGATTTTCTCGATTAGATCACTTGAGTTGGGATTTGCATAGCGCGAGTAGATATTTCCTTCTATTTCCTCTGCAAAAGTTGCACGTGCCTCTTCCGCAGAATCAAAAGTAAAACTTGAGGTAAGATATAAAGGAGAACTGTGCTCCTTTTGATTTGATTTGGAAGGTGAAATCCGAATGGAATTGGTTTCGAAGTGCTTGCTCATAGGGCTAGAATAGTTAATTTTCCCTCACGGAAAGACCTATAAATTCCAGCCCAACAAAACACAAGAAAATAAAAAGGGATTTTGATGAAACCAATTTATTATTCCCGATTCGGGTAGGAATTGGCACCTTTCGATTTGCGGGCGATGGTTGCCAGAGGGTCATAGAGCCTAATCTCTCACCTCTTCTTTATAAATCAGTTTCCTGAGTTGCACGTAAATGAATGAGGACTTTATCGAAATTCCAAATAAAACGTCTTTAATCGTTAAATTGATTCATGGTCCGATCAACCCCCACAGCACAAAATGAAAAGACCATGTCGATTGCTTTATCCATTACAGCTGTCAACACTGCAAATTCTTCATTAGTAAATCTGCCTAAAACAAAATCTATTTGACGCCCTTTGGGGAAATCATCCCCAATTCCCATCCGTAGTCTTGGGTAATTCTGTCCTCCAAGCAATTCCTCAATATTCTTTAATCCGTTATGCCCCGCTGCACTGCCTTTTGGCTTCATTCTTAATTTTTCAAATGGAATAGCCACATCATCCACTAAAATCAAGATGTTCTCCCTAGGAATTTGAAGTATTTTCATCCAATAGTTAACAGCTTTCCCACTAAGATTCATGTAGGTAGTTGGCTTGATCAGATGAATAGTCCGTCCTTTATATTTGAATTCAGATTTGAAAGCCAGTCGATCGATAATCCAAGTGCAGGATTGCTTGTCAGCTAGTCGATCTAGCGTAAGGAATCCAACGTTATGGCGGGTGAGCTCATATTCTGGGCCAATATTACCTAGACCAACGATTAAGTATTTCATTTCAATTCAGTAAATACCAAGTGAAAATAAAAAATCCTGCCTTGAATGGGCAGGATTTTTTTTAGTTCGACAAGAAAAATTAAACCTCTTCACCAGCCTTTTTACCTCTAAGTGCTCTTGGAATACCAACAGTAACGATAGAAACGTTTGGACTTGTTAAAATCTCAAATCCTTCAACTGATAGATCCTCAACTTTAAATGATTTCCCCAGAGAGAGTGAAGTGATATCCACTTCAATGGAATCGGGAAGATCTTTTGCAAGACCTTTTACTTTGAGTGCTCGAGTTTTCATTTCCAGCTTACCACCTTCAGCGATACCCGGAGAGTTACCTACGATCTTAACCGGGATTTCAAATTTAATTGCCTTATCTTCTGAATAAGCTACAAAGTCAGCATGAAGAATCATTTCACTGACTGGGTGAAATTGAGCTTCTTTCAAGATTGCTTTGATGATATTGCCTTCTACATTCAACTCAACTAAATGCACTTCGGGTGTATAAATTAAGTTTCTGAACAAGATAATTGGAGTGTAGAAATGAATCTGCTCCGGAATACCTGGACCGTAAACTACGCAGGGGACATTGCCAGCTTCTCTTAATTCTGTAAGACTTGCACTGTCGAGATTTGCTCTTTTAAACCCTATAATCTCTAATTTTTTCATATATGTGTATTGGAATTAATTAATTTTAAATGAATAAAGAACTAATGGAGGTATTTCCAGTTACTGCATGAATAGCTTTTCCAAACAATTCAGCCACTGTCAATACTCTAATTTTTGGCGATGAATACTTCATCGAAATGGTGTCGGTAATTACCAGTTCTAACAAATTTGAGTTCTCAATATTTTCGTAAGCTTTACCGGAGAGCACTCCATGGGATGCTATGGCTCTTACAGAATTTGAACCTTTGTCTGTAAGTATTTCAGCAGCTTTACAAAGTGTTCCCGCAGTATCCACTAAGTCGTCAACTAGAATGACATCCTTACCTTCAACATCTCCGATGACTTGCATTGAAGCAATTTCGTTTGCTCGTTTTCTGTGCTTATCACAGACTACCATTTCAACCTCAAAATGCTTGGCATAAGACCTTGCTCTGGCGACTCCCCCAACATCTGGTGCTGCGAATATCATATTTTCTAGTCGCAGTGAATTTAAATAGGGTATAAATATAGCTGATCCATTTAAATGATCCAAAGGTATATCAAAAAAACCTTGAATTTGGCCAGCATGAAGATCGCAGGTCATAATTCGATCAGCTCCTGCCGAGGTGATCATATTGGCAATTAGCTTAGCCGCTATGGACACTCGAGGACGATCTTTTCGATCTTGGCGAGCATACCCGAAATAAGGGATAACGGCACATACCTTATAGGCACTCGCCCGCTTCGCAGCATCTATCATTAGGCAGAGCTCAAGTAGGTAGTCACTCGGGGGAGTAGTACTCTGTACTAAAAAAACAGTACATCCCCGAATTGACTCGTCAAAACTAGGTGATAACTCCCCGTCACTGAATCTAGAAAGGGTGAGCTCTCCCAATCTCTTGCCGTAGCTTTTTGCGATTTTTTCTCCTAATTTTTTGCTGTTGGTTCCTGCAAATATTTTGACCTCGGACATAGGTTGGTATTTTTTTAGAGAGAAAGAAATGAAGGTTGGTTGGGCAAAAGTAACAATTCCTGATAAGGATGGCTAAATCCTAAAGCGACAATCAGAAATTTCTTCTGAGTTTTTAGCAAGGCAGAAAAAATGTTATTAAAAAAGATTAGAAAGATTCATTTCTGTTTTCACTTATTATCACTCCTTCATACTCCATTGCCTCAAATACCCGGTCCTGTAATTTTTCATCAGAAAGACCACCCATCCTGAATTACCATTATTTTTCGTATTATTTTAGAAGCAAATATTGCTTTATACGAAAACACACTCCTATGATAAAACGATTTACTCTGCTGCTGTTGCTGCTGCTGGTTTGCTTTGCAAACTTGTCAGCGCAAAACATTCCTAGTCCTAAATCTCATTTTGGATTCGATATTGGCGATGACTATAAGCTTGCTAATTTTTCTCAGACTGAAGCTTATTTCAAAAAAGTAGCCGATGCAAGTGATAGAGTTCAGCTTCTAAGTATCGGAAAGACCGAATATGGTCGTGATCAACCGATGCTGATCGTGACTGCTCCAGCTAATTTTCCCAAGCTCGAACAATACAAAACCATTTCTCAAAGATTGGCTCATGCAGAAATGAGCAGGAAAGAGGCTGAACTATTAATCGGTCAGGGAAAACCCGTCATCTGGATCGATGGAGGACTGCATTCCAGTGAAGTTGTAGGTCCCCATCAATTGATTCAAACACTTTATGAATTAGTATCAAGAACAGATCCAGAGACCATGAAAATTCTGGATGAAGTGATAATTCTTTTAGTACATGCCAATCCAGATGGTATGGAAATCATGTCCGACTGGTATATGCGAAAAGAGGATTCTACCAAAAGGGATCAAAATATCCCTATCCTATATCAGAAATATGTGGGGCATGATAATAATCGTGACTTCTATATGAATAATATGAGTGAGGCAGAAAATATGTCTCGTCAGCAATACATCGAATGGGTTCCGCAAATCATCTATAATCATCATCAATCCGGCCCAGCAGGAACTGTAGTCGCAGGACCTCCTTACCGAGATCCTTTTAATCATGTGTTTGATCCTTTGATTATTACCAGTTTGGATGCTGTGGGTGCTGCTATGATCAACAGGCTGCATCAAGAAGATCGACCTGGATACACTCGGTTGGGAGGATCTGTATTCTCCACATGGTGGAATGGGGGACTTCGTACGACGCCGTATTATCACAATCAAATTGGAATCCTCACTGAAATAATCGGTAGCCCGACACCTTCCTCGGTTCCGCTTATTCCAGACAGATTGATCCCTAACAATGCAAATCCTTATCCTATCACCCCCAGACCTTGGCATTTCAGAACTTCAATTGACTATTCAGTTTCTTTGAATTATGCGATACTAAATCATGCGGTGAGAAATGGAGATGATTTACTTCGAAATATCTACCTCATGGGAAGACGGTCTATCGAGCGTGGAAATAAGGATAACTGGACGATGTATCCAAAAAATGCGCAAGCTATTGAGGATGCCTATAAAGCTTCTCAGAAGAAAAGTGAAGTAAGTGACGAGGATGAGGAATTTTTTGGATACAGATCCGGAATTCCAAAACAGTTTTATGATTCAGTTTATACTGACCAAGCTTTGAAAGATCCTCGTGGATACATCCTTTCTGCGGATCAACCAGATTTCCCTACTGCAATCAAGTTCCTTAATGCCTTGATCAAATCGGGAATTCAAGTTCATCAAGCTACTAGTGAGTTTACTGTCAAAGGAAAAATATATCCTGTGAATTCCTACGTAGTCAAAACAGCGCAAGCCTTCAGGCCACACCTGATCGATATGTTTGAGCCACAAAACCATCCAAATGACTTCTTGTACCCCGGAGGACCTCCGATTCGACCTTATGACGCGGCGGGTTGGACGCTTGCTTTCCAAATGGGAGCAGATATAGATCGAATCTACGAAGACTTTACCGGTCCTTTCAAGGCATTACCTTATGGGGAGCTTCAAACGCCACCTGCTAAGAGCTTAGCATCTGGTTCAGGATATTTACTTGACTCGAGAAATAACAACAGCTTTATGGCAGTAAATGATCTTATCAAGGCTAAAGTGAAAGTCTATCGAACAGCTTCAGCATCCAACGGGCTGCCAGCTGGTTCTTTTTATGTTTCTGGTGGGAAAGATGTTTTGACTAAAGTAGCTTCCGATTATGGCGTCTATCCAGAGCCAGTAGGTACTATGCCTAAAGATGCCAAAGAGATCAAGCCTTCGAGAATTGCACTCTATGATTACTACGGTGGTTCAATGCCGTCTGGATGGGTGAGATGGATGCTTGAGCAGTTCCATTTTGACTACTCTTTGGTTTTCCCTAAGGAGATCAATGAAGGAAATTTATTTGAAAAATATGATGTGATTTTATTTATAGGACCTGGAATTCCTGGACCTAGCCAAGGCAGATACGGAAGATCACTTCCAAAGCCAGAGGAGATTGATGAGAAGTATCATCATATGTTGGGCTATTTTACTGAGAATGAATCGGTACCACAGTTGAAAAAGTTCTTGGAGCAAGGTGGTCAAGTACTTACGGTTGGGTCAGCTACAGATTTAGCATATCATCTAGGACTACCGGTAAATGATGCGCTAGTGGAGCTGACTGATAAAGGCATCTCAAAGGCATTGAGCGGAGAGAAATATTACATTCCAGGATCAGTGTTGGAAATGCATGTAGACAACAAGGTTCCTATCAATTACGGAATGAATGAAAAGGCTTATGTCATGTTTAATCGAAGCCCTGTCTTTAAGCTATCCCCAACTGCAGCTAACCTCGGTGTAAAGCCTATTGCTTGGTTTGGTGAAGAAGAGCCTCTGAAAAGTGGCTGGGCATGGGGGGAGTCTTATCTGAAAAATGGGGTGACAGCTTTTGAAGCGACTATAGGAAAAGGCAAATTCTATGCCTTTGGACCAGAGATTACCTTCCGAGCGCAGTCCCACGGTACATTTAAGATGTTGTTTAATGGCTTATATAAGTAACTTTCTTATTTCATAAAAAAGAGAAGAGCTATCATTCAATGATAGCTCTTCTCTTTTTTATGCAAATGCATTTAGATTAGACTTGAAACTTTCCTCTCAGATAGCTTATTGCCATTTCATATGCTTCTGAGCTAGCTTCTGCATCATATTTTGGATTACTTGGATTTGAAAATCCATGCACTGCTGGAAATATTTTATACGTTAATTTCTTGCCTGCTTCATCCATTTTAGCAGCGAAATCTTTGATTATTTCTTCAGAGATATATTGCTCAGTAGCAAAAAGCCCCAACACATCTGAGTTTAGGTTTTTGAGTTGCTCTACATCACGTACAGGCATACCGTAGTACATTACAGAACCAATGTTTTGCTGTCCTGTAATTAATGCTGAGCGTAAGGACCAAGTACCTCCAAAACACCAGCCTACATTTGCGATTCTAGCATTTCCTCCAGCTAAAGTTTGGGCTCCCTTTACGATTGCTACCAACCGATCCTCTTGAGCACCCTGCATTAGTTTTCCTGCTTCCTGCGGATTTGTAGTTACTTGACCATCGTACATGTCCAATGCAATGACATTTACCTTTCCTTCCAGATCGTTATAGAATTCATCCGCTTTGGACTTGATATGATCATTGAGCCCCCACCATTCCTGATAGACGAAAAGCCATTTATCAGATGGAGCATTGGCTTTGATCAAGTAGGCGCTTGCGCTTTTACCATCTGCAATGGGATAATTGGTCATTTTTCCTTTCCCTTCAAAGGTAATTTCGATTGGACTTGGGTGAAAGGAAGCAAAGTCTGGAGAATTTACAAACTGAGTCATATCATCAGAATAAGAATGGCAAATAGTGATGTCAGCAAAGGAGTTAGCACTTTCTTTGGTTTCGTCAGGGAAAAAAAAACTCCCAAAAAGAAGAATGAGTAAATGAATAGGCTTAATCATATTGTTTAAATTTAGTTGAATTTTGAAAAGTCAAACCTCAATCTGTAATATAAGTTTTTTAAACAATAAATGGATAATTACACGAACTATGCACAGGCGGAGCTTGGACTCTGGTTGTTTCAAATGAAAAAATCCCCAAGTATTGCGGGTCGGTTAACTTATGGTCTTCAATCCAAAATCAATACCTTGATTCCGGATAAAGTACATCAAGTGATTACGACCGCAATTGAAAATATTGTTAAGCTGGTCATCTCTGGTTCGAGCTGGATGGTACCCAGACCTGTTGAGGAACTGACTTTGAAAGCTCGCGAGCTCAAAGTTAAAAGTAGAATCAAATGGTATCGTAATTCGGCCTCTGTGGAAGGTGCTATTACAGGATCCGGAGGAATTTTATTGGGATTTGCTGATTTTCCTGCCTTTCTGACGATTAAGATGAAGATGCTATTCGACATTGCTGCCTTGTATGGAATGGACACCAAAGATTATCAGGAACGAATTTTTTTGCTTTACATCTTTCAATTAAGCTTCTCCAATCAAGGTCGTCGTAATGAACTAATCAGTCTATTGGAAAATTGGAATACTTATCGACACGAATTACCTGAAGATTTGAGTCTCTTCGATTGGCGGACTTTCCAATTAGATTATCGGGACTACATTGATTTAGTGAAGTTAGCCCAATTGATTCCCATCATTGGTGCTGGAGTAGGGGCAATCGCAAATTACCGGCTTACTGAGCATTTGGGGAAAAATGCCATGAATGCTTTTCGGCTCAGAGTGCTCAATTAAAAAAACCTCCCAAATTAGGGGAGGCCTTTTGTTGGCTTACCAGGGCTCGAACCTGGACTCTTCTGAACCAAAATCAGACGTGTTGCCAGTTACACCATAAGCCAGTTTTCTTTAGATTACTTGATAGCATTCACTAAAGTTTCACAAAGGTAGAATCTTGCTGGTTTTTTTCCAAACTATGGATTAAAGTTTTTTTATATTATAATTAAATCCCTTGCAATCAGCTAGTAAAATTTTTAGGTATCGTCAGTTTGGATTTGCCACAATATAATTATCTGCAATTGTGTGAGCAACCTAATTTTCTTTGCTTGACTGGCAAGCCGATAAAGGTGCGATAGCGATGGGGAGAAGTAATGGTAATATTAGTGTTTTCTGTATATAAAGTTGTTTTTGTCTTTTACTCATCCATCTGGGGGTATACCTGGCATTTAGCGCTAATCATCTTCTATGATTAAAATAACACTCTTTTTTTACCTTTAAATCAATAAAATAATTGGTCAGTCCTTAAAGCTATCCAATTAAAAAAAACAGACGAAATATTTACTGAAGTTCATTTCAAATTAAAAGTCGTGGAGACTTTGGTTGCAGAATTGTCTAAGCTTCAAAAATGATCAAAGTCTAACTGAATTTTTCTGGAAAAATTTTTGCACTATTAAATTAATTAATCAAGTAACAAAGAAAAATAGTCATGTTGCTTCCAAAAAATTAGTTGAAATAACTGAATAAGTTTTTAGTTAATACGGAATAAAATAAAAAAGCCCGATTCTTATCGGGCTTTTTTATTAAACGTTGGAAGCTAGTTATTCTGCGACCACTAAGAATTTCACCTTTGTCTTTACTTCTCTATGAAGATCGACATCAGCTAAAAATTCACCTGCTCCACCTACTGGAGTAGTGATAGAGATTTTCTTACGATCTATATCTATCCCTTGAAGGGAAAGCGCATCAGAAATTTGTAGCGTCGTTACTTTTCCGAAGATTTTACCTGATTCACCAATTTTAGCTTTGATTTGCAAAGTAATACCATCGACTTTGGCAGCTAGATTTTCGGCTTCCGTCTTGATTTTCTCTGCTTTGTGTGCAGCCTGCTTGATGTTTTCAGCAAGAATTTTCTTGTTTGATACGGTTGCTAAAACTGCAAATCCCTGAGGGATAAGATAGTTTCTTCCGTAACCTGGCTTTACTGCTACCAAGTCATTTTTATAGCCAAGACCTTTGATGTCTGTTTTTAGAATGATTTCCATTTGTAATGTTCTTTTGTGATTGGACGATACAAGAAATTATTTCAATCCATCGGTTACAAATGGCAACAAAGCCAAATGTCTTGCTTTTTTGATGGCTTGAGCCACTTTCTTCTGATACTTCGCAGAATTACCAGTTAATCTTCTAGGAAGAATTTTACCTTGCTCATTGACAAACTTCAACAGGTAAATAGGATCCTTGTAGTCGATGTACTTGATGCCATGCTTCTTGAATCGGCAATACTTTTTTCTGATTTCGCCTCTATTAATTGGCTCGTTTACTAGTGTCATTTCGCAGCTTCCTCCTTAACTTCAACTTTTTTATTAAACTCTCCTCTTCTTCTTTTTTCACCATAAGCAATAGAATGCTTATCTAAAACAGTAGTCAGGAATCTCATAACTTTCTCATCTCTTCTAAATTCTAATTCGAACTTTCGGATGATGGTAGGATCGGCCTTAAACTCAACCAATGCGTAGAAACCAGTCGTCTTCTTTTCAATGGTGTAAGCCATCTTTTTCAGACCCATGTTTTCGACATTAATAATGTCTGCTCCCTCTTCTTTTAACAAGTTTACAAACTTGTCGACGGTATCCTTCATCTGAACATCAGACAAAACGGGAGTTAATATGAATACCGTCTCATAATTTCTTTGGAACATCTTATAGTGTGTTTAAGCAATTTTAATAAACAGATCGCAAAGTTGTAATAAACTATGCTGCCATCCTAACATTTATCCGAGTCAGTTAGGGAGAAATACATAAACGAGCCTCCCGGAGGAGGCTCGTTTTATTTGACAGTGAAACTCTTCGATCCTATTTGGTAATTATCCGAGAAAATTTTTATTACGTGTACACCGGAGACGTAATCTGAACCTTTCTCATAGTAAAAGGTCAATTCTTTTTCTGAATTATCAAATATCATATCCTGCTTTACGGTATAAAATTGCTCATTTCCATCGAGCATAAATGTGCCAGATCCTTTTGCTACGTCAAATATAGGTTGTGAATTTGGAGCCAAGACTTGCACATAGATTGTTCTAGGTCCCTTTCCAGCTACTTTATTGTCGGCAATATTGAAATCGATTTTGATTCGTTCAATATACCTGTTTTTTAAATCTTTTGACGTCTCTGCCCTTTCTTTACCTTTTGAGTTTACTGCTGTAATTTTAATATTCTCTGCTTTCAATAGGGAAGCAATAGTCACTTTTGATTGAAGACTTTCTTTTTCAACATTTAGTTGAGCAACTTCCTGTTCAATCTCAGCTTGCGTAGTTTTCAGGTCCTGATTTTCGGAAAATAATTGCTGGTTCATTGCTCGCAACTCCAGAACCTCTTTGTCTTTCTGTTGTATCAGGTTGGTGGAGCTTTTGATTTTAGCGTTTAACGTGTTGATTTCTGCAGAAGATCGTTGTCTGGAAGAATTACGCTCGGCGACCAATTGACTTTTAGCTGCTTGCAGTGTACTGATATCTCCTCCTAGTTTTTCGATTTCTTCTATTCTGAGGTCTAGTTGGTAAGTCACAGAATCTAATCGCTTATTCAACTCATTATTTTCTGTGGATAATAGTAGGATCTCTTCGATCTTTTTGGTTCGGTCAATGAAGTCGGTGTATAGTTTGATTCCACTGATAATGACCAAGAGGATTAGAACAATTATGATAATGTTTTTGCCTTGGTCTTTTTTTTGTGCTGAATTTTTTTCAAATTCTGGATCCATAACAAATTAATTTGGTAGGTATTATGACAATTTTAGATAAAAATTATTGGTCTGATAGGTATATTTCAGGGAAGACAGGTTGGGATATTGGTTTTGCCTCGAATGCGATATCGCAATATCTAGACCAAATTAAAAATAAGGAAATTCAAGTCCTTTTTCCCGGTGCAGGGAATGCCTATGAAGTTGAGTCAGCGTACGCAAATGGTTTTAGATCCGTTCATTTGCTTGACTATTCCACAAGACCAATCACTAATTTTATTAGAAGAAACCCACTTTTCCCCAAAAATTTGATTCATAACGAGGATTTTTTTGAGCACAAGGGTCGTTATGACTTGATTGTTGAGCAGACTTTTTTTTGCGCCTTAAAACCAGATTTAAGACAAAATTATGTATCGAAAATGAATGAACTTCTTAATCCTGGTGGCAAGCTAGTAGGAGTGTTATTTGACCGAGCCTTTGATTTTCAGGGGCCTCCTTTCGGTGGTAAGAAAAAGGAATATTATGAACTATTTGAGTCTGAATTTGATATTAAGTTGATGAGTCCTTGCAATAATTCAATTCCTGATCGAATCGGTTCTGAGTTGTTTTTCATTCTTGAAAAATTAAAAGTCTAAGATATATTGAGTTTTTTTTCCAGGAAAGTCAAAGAATATCACACCAACTTCATAAAAATCAAGGCTCAATTTCACTTCAGGAAATTGAATAATTTTTTTCCAGGCATTTTCCATTTCACCTGACCAGTGGATGTCTCCGATCACTATAATTGACTTAGAATGTATTCTTTCTAAGATGAGGTTTATGGAGTCCATAGTACCCGAATAGGTATGATTTGCATCAATTAGTGCGAAATCAATGCATGAAATATTTTTTAAATATTCAGGAAGTGTTTGTGAAATATTCCCAACAAAAAAATCGATTTTTGAACTTTTTAACTTCATCGCAGCAAGTTCAACTAATTCACTTGCTCCTTCAAATGTTGCTAATCGTCCATTTGTTACCCGTTCTAAGTACTGTGTGCTGATCCCAACACAGGTCCCCAATTCCACTACTGTTTCAGCGGGAGTCATTGTACAAAAGAATTGAATGAGTTGAGCGATTTCCCTGTTGCTTGTGCTATATCGAGTGATATCAGCAACTTTTCTTTTCTTGGTATTGACTTTTTTTGAACCAGCACCTAAATCTAAGACTTCAATTATTTCAACTGAGTCAGTCAAAAATTTTCGATAGACCTCAATGTCTAAGTCCAGGTTTTTTCTAGTTGAGATAAAATCAAATAATTCCGTATAAATCCTGAATAATAGTGGAGATTGAAGGGAGTATTTGTCTTCTTTTTTCAGCCAATATGTAAGATATGACCAAAGTTGATAATACCGATTAGTCAAACTAGTTGTGGAAAATGTTTGCAATCATTTGGAATTCAGGAACGATAACTTCAAAGCATTTTCCGTCAATAATTCGCTCCATGTAATAGATACCGTTCATTTTCCCAAGACCTGATTTTAAGTTGCAACCTGAGATGTAATTATGTGATTGACCAGGCTCTAAAATGGGTTGCTGACCAACTACACCAGTACCTTCTACTAATTTAGGGCTTTCAGCAGCATCAAAAATCTCCCATTTTCTACTTAATAGTTGAACGGTCTGATTACTTTTGTTTTCAATTGTTACCTTGTATGTGAAAACATAATGATGCTGATTTGGACTTGAAAACTCAGCTTGGTAAGTAACTTCTACACTTACTTGCACTCCTTCAGTAAACGCTGTTACCATTATTTTTAAGTTTAAAAATATAAATATACAATTCAGATTATAAAAATCAACAAATCGAATGAATGTAACGATTGAAACTTCGTGGAAAAATGCGCTAGCGCATAAATTTGAAGAAATATTCTTTAACGTATTGGTCGACTTCATTAAAGACGAATATCAATCGCAAATGGTTTTTCCACCTGGAAAAGATATTTTCAACGCCTTTAATTTATGTCCTCTGGATCAGGTAAAAGTAGTCATACTTGGACAAGATCCTTACCATGGTTCTGGACAGGCGCATGGGCTATCGTTCTCAGTTAAACCTGGAATTCCATTTCCTCCCAGTTTGCTTAATATTTTTAAAGAAATTAAAACCGATCTTTCTGTTGATATGCCACCAAATGGAGATTTGACCCGCTGGGCAAATCAAGGTGTGTTTTTACTTAATGCAACCCTTACCGTTCGAGCACACGAGGCAGGCTCTCATCAGGGAAAAGGTTGGGAAGAATTCACAGATGGGGTTATAGAGGTGATTAATCGAACCCAGTCCAATGTGGTCTTTATGCTTTGGGGAAGCTTCGCACAAAAGAAATCAGTCCTGATTGACACTTCAAAGCACTTAATTCTAAAAGCTCCTCATCCTAGCCCATTGAGTTCTTATCGTGGATTTTTCGGTTCCAAACATTTTTCTAAGGCAAATGAATATTTAGAGGCAAATGGAAAAGCTCTTATCAAATGGTAACAAAAGGGCCTCGAAAAATTTCGAGGCCCTTTTGTTACTCGATTCCTTTGAAGAATCTATTCCATCTGATTTTGTTGAACATAGATTCATATTTATCGAGTGATAGCCATAGAAACCAAGCCTTACCTACAATATGATCTTCAGGAACAAATCCCCAGTACCTAGAATCCAATGAATCGTGACGATTATCGCCCATCATGAAATAATAATCCTGCTTGAACGTGTAGCTTTCAGTTTTTACTCCATCAATGAAGAGTTGACCGTCCTTAATTTTCACATTTTCCAGACCTTCGTAATTTTTTATTGTTGAGCCATATTGGACGACATTTTCATTTGTCAGGTCGATTTCCCACCCTTTTTCGGGTATTTTAAGCGGTCCATAGTTATCTCTATTCCATCCCAAAAGCGGTCCATCAGGAAAGATACCTGCCTGCTCAACCCCAATCGGGTGAATTCGCTTAGTGGCTGAAGTGACAACTGGAGAACCCTCTAATCGCTTAATGACTTCGTCAGTAGCTCCGAATACCACATAGCCCGATCCATTGGTGAATGTCATGAAGCTTTCCTGATTGACACCATACTCTTTGAAAAATTCAATATTAAGCGGTCTATTCGTGATCAGATCATATGAATACTGCACCTCTTCCGGCTTAAAAGCTGCTTTCCCATTAACCAAAAGATCTCCCATTTTTATATCAATGATATCACCTGGGATGCCCACAGCTCTCTTGATATAGTTAGTCTTCAGGTCTGGGGGATATTGAAATTCCACCGGATAGTTAAATACCACAACATCATTTCGCTCAACATCTGAGAAACCTGGGAGTCGATAATAGGGGAGCTGTATCGCATCATTGTAAGAAGGGATTTCGGTACCCCAAATTTTCTGATGGGTAAGTGGCATCTGAATCACAGTCCTGGGAATTCTAGTTCCATAATGCATTTTACTTACGAAGAGAAAGTCCCCTACCAGAAGCGACTTTTCCATGGATGCCGTGGGGATAGTAAATGGTTCTAGAAAAAGCCAACGTATTAAACTTGCGGCTACTACAGCAAATACTAACGCATCTACCCATTCGCGGGTAGCAGACTTTTTTGTTTTTGGTTTACTCATGATTACTTTAATGTTCAGAAAGATAGAAAATCATCCATAGAAAGTACACCCTTCTTTTCTTGGATCCACTCAGCCACTAAGATTGCACCAAGTGCAAATCCAGCCCTACTGTGTGCGGTATGCTTTATTTCAATCGAATCACTATTCGAGATATAATTTATAATATGTGTTCCAGGTGCAGGATCTATTCTTTTCGAGTGAATCGGAATACTTTCCTCACTATGTACTGCTGCATCAGCCAAATACCAATCTGAAATTGAAGAATTAGCATCAATAATACCTTCTGCAAGCGAAATGGCAGTACCGGATGGTGCGTCTTTTTTCTCAGTGTGATGAATTTCCTCGATTGCTACTTTATAGCCAGAGGCTTCATTCATTAATTTTGCGAGGAATTTGTTGACCTTGAAGAAAATATTCACACCAATACTGTAATTGGATGCATAAAAAAATGATCCGTTATTTTTAATAGTCAATTGATCTAAGTCTGGCTTTTGCATCAGCCAACCTGTGGTACCAGACAAGACTGGGATTCCATTTTCTATTGCCCATTTGATATTTTTAACTGCTGATTCGGGTTGACTGAACTCAATTGCCACGTCTACCATTTCTGGTTTGATTTGGATGAGCTTGTCAACATTGTCTATGCTAATTTTCCCAACTAATTCATGACCTCTTTCCTCAGCGAGTTGGCCGATGAGTTGACCCATCTTACCGTAGCCTAATAGCAATATTCTCATTATTTAAAATTCAATTTTATAGAAAATCCCATGGAAGTATTTCTTCCTAAAAAATTCTCAAAATTTGGTTCAATTCCCAATGTCAAGTCATCGGAAATATCAAAGCCCGACAGGTGTGCATCCACATTGGCATCGATTATATTGAGCGCATAAATTGCCCCTAGCAAGATGTAGTTCAGGTCTCGGTTACCCCTCCAATAGTCCACATTGCGGACTAAAGCCTCTCGATTGAGTGTTGGGAAATCTCGCGGCTCATCGTTGTCATAAGCTATCAGAGCCCCTTTGAAAACTTGATACCTGCTAGCATTGTATCCTAGAAAATAAATGTCAGTGACTAAGCCCACGTATAGTATCGGAACTTTCCATGCCTTTCCATTATAGATCTGCCCTGCACCCGGGATAATCGCCGATAGAAGAGCCGCCTTTCTTGGATTTTTGGGAAGGGAAGAATAATCCAATCGTTCTTTCTTAACTGTCTCTAGACTATCTGCTTTCTGAGCATACAGGGGTTGAGAATACACTATAAGGATCAAGCCCAGAGTCAACAATGGGCATCGGATAGGGTTATTATGGACTAATTCAAAAAGTCTCAAAATTAAATGACTGCTAGTATTTCTAAAATTCGATTCAAATCAGATGTTGAATTGAAAGGAATTTTTATTTCGCCCTTATTTTTCGGATTAGTCCTCAGCGACACTTTTGTGCCAAAGTGGGAAGCCAATTTTTGTTGGATCTTATTGATTTCGTATTTTTTGACAGGATCAAGTTTGGAAGAGGGGATATTCTCTTTTTTTCCTTCGTTCAATGCCTTTACTAAAGCTTCAACTTTACGTACACTTAATTCTTCTGCAACAGCTTTATTGAAAATTCCCAATTGCTTATCTACATCTTCTACATTGATCAAAGCACGCGCGTGCCCCATAGAAATTTGTTGATCTCTGATTGCTTCTTGAATTGTGGGAGGAAGCTTCAGAAGTCTTAGGTAATTATTTATGGTAGTTCTGTTTTTACCTACTCGTTCTCCTAGTTCCTCCTGCTTGAGATTACATTCTGCAAGCAAACGTTGATAAGAATGAGCAATTTCCAACGCGTTAAGATTTTCTCGTTGGATATTTTCAATAATTGCCATTTCCAGCATTTGCTGGTCATTTGCAGTCCTCACATAAGCAGGGATTTGACTTAAACCAGCTAATTTTGACGCCTGCAATCTTCGTTCTCCACTGATTAGCTGATACTCATCGGTATCAATTTTCCTAACAGTGATCGGTTGGATGATTCCTTGGACTTTAATTGATTCAGAGAGTTCTAGCAGTGTATCCTTATCAAAATATACTCTGGGCTGAAAAGGGTTTACTTGTATTTGCGAAAGTTTGATCTCAAAGATCCCAGCTTGTACCATTTCTGGTAAAATTCCCTCGTGTGGATGCTTTGCAGGGCTATCTTCGAGTAGTGCACCAAGTCCTCTTCCTAAAACACTTCGCTTTTTAATTGGTCTCTGATCTACCATAATTAGTTCATTACTTTTGAAAGGCCATTGCGTTCAGCAATTTCACCGGCCAGATTCATGTAGGCAATCGCGCCTTTCCCATCTGCATCAAACGCAATGGCTGGTAGGCCAAAACTAGGAGCTTCACTCAATCTCACGTTTCTGGGAATAATCGTATCAAAAACCATCTTTTTAAAGTGAGTTTGAACTTCTTCCACGACTTGATTAGAAAGTCTAAGACGGGCATCGTACATCGTCAACAGAATACCTTCGATCTCAAGATTTTGATTAAGTCTAGTCTGAATGATTTTTATGGTATTTAACAATTTCCCTAAACCTTCCAATGCAAAATATTCACACTGCACGGGGATAATCACAGAATCCGCCGCAGTCAATGCATTAATCGTGATAAGTCCAAGGGATGGAGAGCAGTCAATAATTATGAAATCGTAATCCGCAGTTAGATCCTTGATTACATCCTTCATTTTTTCTTCACGATTCTCCATATTGATCATCTCCACTTCAGCACCAACTAGATCTATGTGTGAGGGGACCAAGTCGAGTTTACTTAGGGATGTGCTTGTAATAATCTCCTTCACATCAACCTCGTCCATCATGCACTCGTAGATGCTGGTTTTGATTTCCTTGGGGTCTTGTCCTAGTCCCGAGGTAGTATTAGCCTGTGGGTCAGCATCAATGATTAGAGTTTTGAATTCTAAGACAGCCAGACTTGCTGCGAGATTCATCGCTGTAGTAGTCTTCCCTACACCGCCTTTTTGATTAGCAACTGCAATGATTTTTCCCATGTTGGTTCAATCGAACATTTTAATAATCAATATTAAGTAAAATCAGCGCTTTTCTGACTGATTTCCGTTCTTTTTTATTCCCGTAGGTACATAGCCTTAAAAGTACCTTTTCACCGGGGAAATAGAATTTAATCGGTCTGCGAATGAGCTTTTACATCTAATTACTCTTACTTTAATTGACATTTTTTAGGTCAATTTTCAAGTAATCTTTCCAAGGCTGATTTTTCAGTTAATCATTTCTTGAAAATCTTAAGTACATAGAATCGTGTGAACCTAGCTAAAAAGAAAAAAAAGAGCCTATTTAAAAGACTCTTTTTCCATTTATTTTTTCTTGTTAGAATCGGCTACTTTCATTGCGTCTTCTAGTTTTTGTTGAAATTTTGATTTCTTTTTATTCACATTTTTCGCTTTACTCTCTTCTACTTTCGATCTGATCTTGGAGTCGTCTACGAATAACTTGATTAATGCTTGCTGACCAAATGTAACCATGTTGGAAACGAAATAGTAAAAACTCAATCCCGCAGGGTAGGAGTTCAAAATGAACATAAACATGACTGGCATGATGTATCCCAAATTCTTCATTGGGCCAGTGGCGGTGGTCACTTGATTGTTAAAGTAGGTAGATACGATCTGCGAAACAGTCATCAAAAGCGTGAATAAACTGACGTGTGACCCATAAAAAGGAATCGTAAATGGCAGTTTGACAAACGTATCATAGGTAGATAAATCTGACGCCCAAAGGAAAGACTCTTGTCGAAGTTCAATGGCATTTGGGAAGAAGAAGAACATTGCAAACAAGAATGGCATTTGTAGCACCAAAGGTAAACAGCCTGAAATTGGACTCACCCCTAATTGGGAGAATAGCTTCATCTGCTCTTGCTGCATTTTTGAAGCGTCATCACCGTATTTTTCTTTCAGTTCATCAATTTCAGGCTTTATCACTCGCATCTTGGCCATACCGATATATGACTTGTAGGTCAATGGAAATAGAGCCAATTTGATTAGAAAGACAATTATGATGATAACAACCCCATAATTGCCAAAGAAATTTTCAAGGAATGCGAATAAGTTTATAATGATATATTTATTTACCCAACTGACGAAGAAATATCCCATATCCACATTGTCCTCAAATCCAGAAGTTACTTTTTTCAGGATTTTATATTTATCTGGTCCGAAATAGTAAGTGAAACCAGCTTTTCCATCTATTAATGGGATTTGAAGTGAGGTATTCATCGTACGTACTATGGCACTATCCGCAGGAGTGGATTGGGAAATTTTTACGTTTTGAAACGTACTGTCAGCAATGATAGCTGCGGTGAAGAACCGCTGACTAAAAGCTACCCATTTAATTGGCTCTTCTAAAGTCTCTTCCTCTAAGTCATCTCCAGCACCCAAATTGTCAATGGATCCTGCCGCAGTGTAATAATTTAACCTAGACTGCCTTCTAGATTCCGCTAGATTACTTTCTTGAGATTTTACCTGATCCTCCCAATTAAAAGCGATCGTAGTTCCAGTAAAAACTTCAGCGTAGCCATCAATTTCCAAACTCTTTTTGACCTCGTAGCTTCCATCTTCAATGCTGTACTGTTGAATCAACTTACCGCTTTGAGTAGCTGCCGATAAGGTTAAGATTTGCGTCTTGAGGCCTTCATCATTGATCGAACTTTTTACAGAACTCTCAAAATAGAAATCATTGAGATTTACTGGACCAGTTTTGCTGTCGATGATGAAGTCCATTTTAGAACTCTTCTCGCTTAGCAAATCCAAGGGCGCCATATCCCAGCTTTTGTACTCTTTAAGGATTACTTCTTTGATAAGCGCACCTTTAGTAGAGACTTTCAGCTGGATTAGATCATTTTCAAGGATTATTTCCTCTTCCTCTCCATAGGTCATCACCGCCAAGTCACCATAATTATTCAGCTTGGTTTTGTTGGCTAGACTGTCATAACTTAAGCGAGTCTCTTCGGTAGATTCCTGATTGGAAATACTTGAATCTGTGGAATCAGTTTGGGTTATTGTGGCAATTTCCTCAATTGGAATTTCCGGTTCACTAACAAAAAAGATTGAGTAAACCAGAATCACTGCTGCAAAAAGAATCAAACCTGTTGCTTGATTTTTATCCATGTTATTAATCTTAAAACCTGAATCTGATCAGGATGCTAAATTATTTTACTTTTTTATTTACCGCCGCTTCGATGAACTTTACAAAAAGCGGTTGAGGATTTAGTACGGTGCTTTTGTACTCTGGATGGAATTGAACGCCAACAAACCACGGATGATTTTTCACTTCTATGATTTCGACTAGTCCAGTCTCTGGATTTTTTCCAGATGCGATCATTCCATTACTTTCGATTAGCTCCATATAAGAGTTGTTAAATTCATATCGATGCCGATGCCGTTCTTGAATTTTACTTTTACCGTAAGCGGTGTAGGCCTTACTTGATTTTTTCAGGTCGCAAGCATACGAACCTAATCGCATTGTTCCACCTATTTGATCTACTTTCTTTTGCTCTTCCATCAATGCAATAACTGGATGTTGCGTATTTGGATCCATTTCTGTGCTATTTGCGTTTGCTAACCCTACCACATTTCGGCTGAATTCGATTACCGCTACCTGCATTCCTAGGCATATACCCAAGAATGGTATATTATTTTCCCTGGCATAGCGAACAGTTTCAATCTTTCCTTCAAAACCCCGCTCTCCAAAACCGGGAGCAACCATTATACCATCTAATTCTTTTAGCTTACTTTTTATGTTATCCGGATTGATTTCCTCCGATGAGATCAATTTCAGATTTACTTCACATTCAATCGAGGCGCCTGCATGAGTAAATGCTTCGATGATCGATTTGTAAGAGTCTGGAAGAGAAATATATTTGCCGATTAAACCAATAGTCACATCTTGAGTTGGATTTTTTAGCTTACCAAGGAAGTCTTTCCAATCATCGAGATTCGAACTGGACTTGGGTGAAAGCTTTAACTTTGACATTACTCGTTCATCAAGTTTTTCCTTTTTCATTAGCAGCGGCACATCATAAATCGATTCTGCATCCATGGCTTCGATGACGCTATTAAGCTGCACATTACAAAATAAAGCCAACTTTTTTTTGACATCTGGCGGCAGATGATATTCAGTTCTACAAACCAAAATATCAGGCTGTATGCCAGCTTCCAATAATTGCTTGACCGAATGTTGAGTTGGTTTGGTTTTGAGCTCTTTTGCAGCTTTTAAATAGGGAATTAAAGTTAAGTGAATCACTAAAAAATCGTTTGGAGAAAGGTCCCACTTTACCTGGCGCACAGCTTCTATAAACGGTAAGGATTCAATATCTCCTACACAACCTCCGATTTCTGTTATTACTACATCATATTTTCCCCCTTCACCCAGTCTATAAAAATTTGATTTGATTTCGTCTGTAATGTGCGGAATTACCTGAACAGTTTTCCCCAAATACTCACCCTTTCTTTCTTTGGTGATTACAGTATTGTAAATTCTTCCTGTAGTGATATTATTGTCTTGTGAGGTTGGAATATTTAAAAATCTTTCGTAGTGTCCTAAATCTAAGTCTGTTTCTGCGCCATCATCAGTCACATAGCACTCACCATGCTCATAAGGATTTAATGTTCCCGGATCAATATTGAGATAAGGATCAAACTTTTGGATAGTGACGCTAAAACCTCTGGATTGAAGCAATTTTGCAAGCGAAGCAGCAATAATGCCTTTTCCAAGCGAGGAAGTCACTCCTCCGGTAATAAAGATATATTTGGTGTTAGAAGCCATAAGAAGAGGGGCTAGTAGATTTGGTGTAGTTCTTATGGGATTCAAAATTAGGGAAAATTCCTTAGTAATGCCCCCTTTAAATGAAATATGCCTTTACTTTTTTGATAGCCTAATTTAGTTTTAATCAATTCAAATTATGACAATAAGTGTCAAAAGTTTTCTTGTCGACTCTTCCACAATTATATTTGATTATCAATCAATCCAAAAAAACAACATCCTAATTTGATAGAATTAATTAAATTTTGCGATTGTCCGTATTCATGCGAGTAATCTAATTCTCTTTATTTGACTAGTGGAAAGGCCCGCCACGGCGAAGCAGGCTCAGCTAGGCGAGGCAAGCTGATGACGTTCCGATAGCGATCGGAAGAAATACCGGCAGTGCGAGTGTTCACCATATATTAAGCCGATTTTTTGTCTTTTATCGGTGCAATTGCGTATTAAGATATTAAATTTAAATACTGTGAAACGAAGTAGAAGAAAAATTATCTTAGTTCGGAAAAGATTGGACTTATCACAGTCTACTTTAATTCTTTGGAAAATACCTATTTATTTTTCGATCCGATCTCATTGTCTACTGAAATAAATTGAGCTAATGAACTTCAGGAAGTTAGTGTGTTAAACTATATCTGTGAAAATATTTTTAATGGCTTTTTTATTGGAAATAAAATGCTTGTTTGCTCTTGGTCTACTTATTAATTCTCAAACAGTCAATGATTTAATTTGTCAGACTTTGTCAAGAAAGCTGGGATCAAGATGAAGATAAATTATTTTAATGAGGAAAGAAGTACTCACGATGAGCTAGCTAGGGAGTCGCAAGTAAATTGGAAAGGGGTGATGCTAGAGTTGATTGAATCTGTTTCAAATGACCTCGTACTAAATGAGGCTTATCAGAAATAGCAACGTTAAAAAACATTTCAAGCTTGGTTATACTATTTTTACAAAATCTAGAAGATAAACTGAGTTATTTTTATTTGATCGCTATCCAGAATATTTTCGAATTTGAGCTTAAATATTCTTTTGAAAATCACAAAAATTAAATGGTGTGTCTATCTTTGAAGACTTTGAAGATTTATTTCTGGCTATCCAATCGGAGACAGATCTTGCCACATGCATTGCTAACTTTCTTGATAGGAAACCAGAGCAGGTTTATTTTAAATTTCTGATGCATAAAAATATGGATATTAATCTGATACAAAATTGGATGGACAGTTACTTTTTAAATTGATTCAAATTATATACAAATGACTCACATAAATTTTGCTAGGATATTTATTTTAGTAATAAAATATTGTATAAATTGCAGCAGTTTTTATAAAAAAAATATTAAAAATAAAAAAAATGAGAGATTTAATTAAAGAAGCTATCGCTGATCTAAAGAAAGGTGACGGATTTATTTATGTAACAGCTGATGGAAGCAAAATTGATTTGCATGAAGCTGCTACTAAAGGTATCCCTGTTACACCTGTTAATCCAAAAGATCAAGTGATCAAGAAATTGGAAGCAGCTGGACTACATTTAAACGATGGAAGATTCTTAAATGAATTGACAGAATTAATCTCGTTAGTAACCGGAAATGCATCTGTAGCAAAAAGTTCTAAGCGAAGAACTTTCTCCGACTCAGAGAAAAGTAAAATCATTGCTGAGTGGAGTAAAGTAGAGGCTGCTGGTAAGAAAACTAAAGCAGCATTTGCTAGAGAGATAGGAGTAGGTTATCAGACTTTTATCAACTGGCTGAGAGGTTAAGAATCTCTTTTATCGCAAAATAAGGCTGCAATTGTAGCCTTTTTTTGTGTCTTGTTCATTCGTTTGTATTAAAGTAATATATTTTCAAATTTTGTACATACGTTGGTGATCACATCAGTTGCCTAATTCTCTGAGTATATGAAGCAGCATGGTTTTGTTTCCATCTAAAATAAATCCGAAGGATTGGAAAAACTAAAAATAATATGCAAAACTGGGAGTAATGTAACTAGAATTTTGCAACGGTCTCAATATGGAAGCTTTGAAATAGTGAAACTTAATTGTTTCACTTTTTCGCTGCTGTAGCCTATGAATTTATTCTCTTCACTACACTGTAAAGTGTTATGGGTGATTTAGCTTTTCCTGACATTTGTGGAAACGTAACTACTTAAATAAGTATTCTTGAAATTTAATAAAGCGACCAAGTTTCACTAAAATTTTATTCTGCTTTCATTTCAATAGTGTTGCGATTGCAACTAATTATAAAATTTAATATGTTGAAATTCAGTTTATAAAAGCTCAAAATTGTGACTGATGAAAATTATAATAAAATTAAAACTCAATTTTTGGTAATTTACTACTCGAATTTTTGAAACGTAATGGTTCCCTTTCCAAGTAAGAAGAGAGGCACATATATACCAATGCGAATAATCATTAGCCCACTTACATTTGGTAACCATGGAAAAATCACAGGTTGCGGTGTAATTTTCATTTTTTCTAGTGAAAGCGAATTCATTATGATCTCTGATAAACTCATCTATATTTTTATTCATCAACCTATATCCTTAATAAATTGGTAGCATTGAATTTGTCTTTATATACAGCAATTTAATTGATTTTTTATCGACATCTATTCAAAAGATCTTTCACAATTTTTTTTCCTCATGAAAGAATTTTTTTACTATTTATATCCGCAATCACACCAGTAAAAGGAATAAAGCAGATTAATGTAAGACAAATTATTACGATTGCTGGCACTTCGGTCATCCATCATCGGCTTGCCTCGCCTTGGCGGGCCTGCCTCGCCTTGGCGGGTATTCCTATCAGTCAAGCAATTATGTCAGTGCATATATTTGCTCTGAATTATTAATCGAAAGACTAATCCCACCTAGTAACCTGGGATGACGGGAGAGCGATGTAGGCATTTTAGAATTTTAGATGATTATCGAGATAACTAATTTTATATTGCTTTTGCTCGATGCGGGCAAAACAGTGGGTATACCTATAGTACATGAGCTTGGGTTGATCTCCTAAAACTGTTTAAATCTTTTTCTTTGGTTGCTAATGAATATTTGGATTCATATATTTTTAGTTGACAGCCTGAAATAAGGAATAACCTACATTGACCTTTAAATACATAGATACAAAACCTTCCAACTCTAGAAGAAATATCTGTTGGGTCAGTTCATATTAAATTTATAGCTGGTGTCGGAATTAGATTATTGATCAGGCTATTATTTAATCAAATAGGAATGAATGATGACGAGGGATTTTCATTTAGATTTATTTTGTGAGTATGCTCACATGGCGCGTTCCTACAGTAATGGAAACCATTACAATGAAGAAAACTAAATTGAAAATCAAGATCTGCGATAGCTTTCTCAATCCTTAATGAGGCTGTTGCTTGCTATAAGTCTCCCCGCTTCGGAAAATCTGGTTATTTTTGTAAAAAAAAATACTTTGGAATTATCAGAATTAGCTAAAAAATTAAGGACAGATGGGATCCTTCATGTCAAAGAAGGTAATGGAAAAGGAATGACCTTTTTGAAACCTGAGGGTTGGGATCCTAAAATGGGAGAAGATTGGATATTTTTGCTTTTTGACTTATTTCAAATCAGGACTATTTGTGAGCCTTTTTCAGAAGTCTCCCTAGACATTGTTGAATATGCTTCTAAACCTACGATTTACCGCAGCATTCCTAATCGGGGTTTGAAATCACCACCCTTGGTCGATGGGAATCTGAAGTTTTCCTTGATTAGAGAGCCAAATTGGAATAAATTTCTTTTTCAGCTATCGCAGCCAATTCTTGTTAGGCTCGATACCAATGATCAAAAAGCAGTGGAGATAAATTTGCTATTCCCTCTTTTTAGTCCAAATGTTAAAGAGCTTATGTTGGGCCCAGATGGAGACGTAAAAATTATAAGGGGATGAATTTTAAGTCACAGCTAGTCGAAATTGAGGTTTTCTCCAAGGTAGCAAAAGCTGCAAAAAATCTAGGACTGGATACCTATGTTGTGGGTGGGTTTGTCCGTGATTTGGTGCTTAATCGTCCTTGTACGGATATTGACTTTACTTGCGTTGGCAGTGGAATTAAACTGGCAGAAGAAGTAACAAAACAATTTGATTACCATACACCACTTACGGTTTTCAAAAATTTTGGTACAGCCATGCTGAAAGTGAATAATTTTGAATTGGAGTTTGTAGGGGCAAGAAGGGAGTCCTACCGTTTGGAGTCTCGAAAGCCAATTGTGGAAGACGGTACTTTACTCGAAGATTTGGAGCGCAGAGATTTCGCCATTAATGCTATGGCAATCTCCTTAAATGAGAAGGACTTTGGTGATCTGGTGGATCCTTTTGAAGGTCTTACAGATATTAAAAAGAAAATAATTCGCACACCACTAGATCCTTCAATTACCTTTTCAGACGATCCGCTTCGCATGATGCGAGCCGTCAGATTTGCCTCACAGTTAGATTTTGACATAGAGTCAGATACCTTTTTTGCATTGGCTCAGAATGCTGCCAGATTGAAAATCATTTCTGCTGAGCGAATTATTGTTGAGCTGAATAAAATTATTTTGGTGAAAAAGCCATCTTATGGATTCAAGTTGCTTTTTGCCAGTAAATTATTGGAAGAGTTTTTTCCAGAAATGGTCGCTTTGCAGGGAGTGGATTCAGTAGATGATAAATCCCATAAAGATAATTTCTACCACACTCTTCAAGTCTTGGACAATCTTTGTCAGGTTAGTGATGATCTCTATTTGCGTTGGGCAGCAATTCTCCATGATATTGCCAAGCCAGTCACGAAAAGATTTAACAAGAAAGTGGGCTGGACTTTTCACGGTCATGAAGATAAAGGAGCAAGAATGGTTCCTGAGATTTTCAGAAGACTTAAACTTCCGATGGATGAGCGAATGAAATATGTTCAAAAACTCGTTAAACTACATCTTCGTCCTATCGCTTTGGTTAAAGATGAGGTGACAGATTCTGCTTTACGAAGGGTACTTCTTGACGCAGGAGATGCTATTGATGACCTGATGAAGCTTTGTCGCGCTGATGTAACTTCAAAGAATAATAAAAAAGCAAAACGATACCTTGAGAATTTTGATAAAGTAGATCAGAAACTGCTTGAGGTGGAGGAAAAAGATCAAATGAGAAATTTTCAACCTCCAATCTCAGGGGAAGAAGTCATGCAAGTATTTAACATTGAACCTTCAAAAATTATAGGAGAAATTAAAGAAGAGATTAAAGAAGCTATATTGGAAGGCAGAATCCATAATAATACTGCTGAGGCACGCGAATTGATGTATGTGATCGCAAAAAAGAAAGGGCTCACTCCAATTGGTAATCCTTAAATAATAATTCAAATCAAAACTAAATCTAACAATGAAGCACGTTTTATCCCTGCTGATCCTGGTAATTTGCGCCAGTACCACATTTGCTCAAACTACTGATTCGATAGCTCCAAAGCTGGATCCAACTACCAAAAAGGTCCTAAACATTCAAGACCAAGCGGCTTATCAATTGGCCATGCGATACAATGACTTTGAGTCCGCTAAGGGAAAGTTATATAGCCTAATCGTAAGAAACCCTGAAGATCTTCGCTATCCAGAATTGCTGGGAAGCTTATATTTCGAAAATAAGATGGCTACTTCGGCTGCTCTGGTAGCACTGGATATTCTTCAAGTGAATGATAAAAGTATAGGTTCTTTGGAGATTGCCGCGTTTTCGCTTGAGCAATTAGGAGCATTAGATCGGGCATTACCTCATTTCGAAAGAATATATCTGTTGACTGGTGACAATTTCAGCTTGTACAAATCTGCTTTTATCCAGTACAACCTTAAGAAGTACCAAGAGGCTTTGAATTCGTTAAATACGCTTTCTAAAAATACTAAACCTGATGATAAAATAGGATTTCCAATCTCCCAAACTGAAACACAAGAGATTGGAATGAAAGCTGCTGCCATGAACTTAAAAGGAATGATATACCTGGATCAGGGTTCAAAAACAGAAGCTAAAACAGCATTTGAAGAAGCCATACAGCTTGAACCAAACTTCAGCCTTGCGCTAGAGAACTTGAAAAAGGCAATTTAAATCTGTCACTATTCTTTCTCAAAAAACCGGCCTTGTCAAAAACGTCGGTTTTTTTATGCTTTAAAGAAAAATAAAAAAAGCTGCGGTAGTAGTAATCAACGAAAGCAGTAGGCTAAGTAAGATGATCTTTGAGTAATTGGACACCCATTGACCTTTTTCCGGTTTATCTGCTCTATCCAAGGGGTTATTTGGTCTAATGACTTCTTGGACTAGGGCTAGACTACCTAAAAAATATATGGCAAGGATAAGGAGAAAACTGGCAATAATTTCTAACACTACTAAAGTATTTTTTGTAAAGGTAATCCCATTGGAGAAAAATAAAGATCAATCACAAAAAGATAACATTCTGATAACATTAGAACAACTGGAAGATAATCTGAAATCCTTTGTTATTCTCCAAAAATAAGCCATAGGTACACTTGCATTGAGACGGACTAATTACAAATAGAACTTAGAATACTCCTTTAGGATACAACTGGAAATAAAGATGGTATTGTTCTTAGATTTTGCAGTACTAGTTACGAATTGATGATTCGATCATTTTCCCGGCACGGATTTTTTGATCCAAAGAACTGCCCAGATCCAGTCTTTCTGATTTCAAGATCCTTCCGGAGGGAGCTGTACCAGTAATCTGTGAAAGGGCTTTACGAAGCAATTGTTCGTTTATATCGCCGAGCGGCAAAAGAAGTTCGGCTGATTCCAAAGCTTCCACATTAGGCTTAAAACCAGTAGCATAGTCAGATTGGTCTAGGCTGTTAAAACTCTGGGTAACTATTGGAAGAATCCCGTATTTATTTTTCGGATTGGCCTCATCTTCGAATGGAATTGAACCCACATTTTTCCCAGTTGTAGTGTTTCCAATCAAGTAAACATCCATGTAAGGTTTTAAGCCATTAACGATCAGTTCAGATGCAGAAGCTGTTCGACTTGACGTTAATACGTATACCCTATTTCCAGTAAGTGTATTTCCTAAATTCTCGCTTTTTGCCAAAAAGGTGGTTTTCACATCACGCAGTTCTGGTATCTGATCCATGATGAAAGAATTGTACTTTGTTTTAGAAAAAACATCAGTGCTATTTACTCCCGACCCAATTAAGCTTGCCAAATTGACTGCTGAGGATACAAAACCACCTCCATTGTATCTAAAATCTACAATCAAATGATTAATCCCTTCTGCTTTAAACTTTGCAAAAACCGCGTCAGTTTCGTTATCAAATTGTTTGCTACCATTTCCTGGTCCTGGAGAAAAGAAGTGGTAAACTACATATCCAATTTTGTTATTATTGATGGTATAAATAGTGTCTAAAAAGTTTGGATTTTCTGATAGTTGAACCGGGGTAATACTTACTTGTGGATTTGCATTATATTGATTAGAACTGCTTTGGTATCTGCTATAGGTAATGGTATGTGCCACCTCAGTCAATCCTAATAGTTCTCTAAAATTAGTGACGGTAAATTCGCGGTTATTTATTGCTGTAATTCGGTCACCTCGCTTCAAATCGACAGCTGAAGCAGGACTATTTTTTTTTATATAGGAAACTTCCGCAAAAACTTTATCGGTTGTTGAGCTTTCTCGATAAAGAATAAATTCATATCCAGCATCTAATGAAATTCCATTAAGCGAATTTATTAACTCTTGATAATCTGGGTAAATGACTGAAAATCGATCGGTGGGTCTATACAATAGTGCCTCAAAATAATCAGCAGGACTTGAATCCTCACTGATGGGTTTCCCGAGATTACCTAGCCAATAATAGGCCTCATCCATAATATCCAATACCCAACGGTTCACTGCAGTATTGCTCGTCAGGTCTACAGTAGGGAGTTCTTCATTCTTACTACAAGAGAAGAGTAGGCCAGTAAATAAAACTGCCAGAAATAATTTAGCGGCTTGTGTCATCTTCATAAGTTCACATTCTTTAGTATAATGGTCTCCAATAATATCAACAGACTTATTTTCTTTGTTTTCCTGTTGGAAGACTCATCAAAGGCATGCCGATGATAGCCGACCCGAGTAGGCATTTTCGCTAGTCTGCCATGGCTACATGGAAAGCTGATTCTTTTTTACCCTTATTTTTACTAGCAGAAAATCAGATGTATATTCTTTTAAAAATAAAAAACGAAGACTTGCCGCTCATGTTTAATTTTGACAAAAAAATAGTCTAATTAATAAGGAGAACCGAAGGAGATTTCGTGGGTTTTACTATCCAGTAGCTCTCCATTCTCGCATTTCAAGACACGGTAAGGATACTTCCGTAGTAAATCATGGTTGTGAGTTGCCATCAAAATTGCAGTCCCATTTTTATTGATTTCCTGAAAAAGCTTAAAAATCCCGTCAGAAACGTCGGGATCTAAATTGCCAGTTGGTTCATCGGCTAGAAGAATTGACGGCTCATTCAAAAGCGCTCGGGCAATAACTACGCGTTGCTGCTCACCACCCGAGAGTTGATGGGGCATTTTGTCCAGTGCATTGTCTAAGTCAACTAATCTGAGTACTTCAGTCATTCTCAACAGGATTTTTGATTTATCCGTCCATCCTGTTGCCTTCATCACAAAGGCCAAGTTTTCAGCTACAGTTCGATCGGTGAAGAGTTGAAAATCTTGAAAAATGATTCCAATTTTTCTTCTTAAAAATGGGATTTCTTTTGATTTGATTGATCCCAGATTGTATCCTGCAACTTCAACAATACCGGATTTTAATTCTAAATCTGCATAAAGGGTTTTGAGCAATGAGCTTTTTCCACTTCCCGTTCTACCAATCATAAAAACGAATTCATGTTGTTCTACCGAGAAGTTTACATTGGATAATACAGAATTTAATCCTTGAAAAATAGTGGCTTGGTGAACCTGAAGAATAGTTTGTGTTGAGAAGTCCATTTATTTAAAGCTCTAATTTTTGCAATTTTCCAAAAGAAAGACCTAGGATTAACGCCTCTAATTCTTTTTCCTTGCCCTGCAAACCAAATTTCTCCATATTTTTCAAGGGGCGATCAGCTCTGAAATAAGCTATTAAAACAAAATTGACATCCCGAATCTGAATGTAATCAGGAATTTTGGCTTTGCCTTTGACTTTGATGATGTACATGGTGAAAAGGGGAATGGAGCTAAATAATCGTAGCCAAATAAGATTTATTTACCTGATGCTTTGGCGTGATCAGCTAGGAATGTGGCAAGACCTGAATCAGTCAATGGATGGTTTAATAGTCCTGTAATCACTTTAAGAGAACAAGTGACCACATCGGCTCCTAACTCAGCACACTTTATCAAGTGTATTGAATGACGAACAGAGGCAGCTAAAATTTCCGTTCCGAAATCATAATTCTGATAAATGCGAACAAGTTGACCAATCAGCTCTAAACCATCGTAAGAGATGTCATCTAATCTGCCAATAAATGGTGACACATAAGAGGCACCTGCTTTTGCCGCCAGTAGTGCTTGACCAGCGGAGAAAATCAAGGTACAATTCGTTCGGATACCTTCGCTTTGAAAGTATTTGAGTGCTTTCAATCCGTCTTTGATCATCGGGATTTTCACTACGATTTTATCGTCTATTTTTGCGAGTTCTAGCCCTTCTTTTACCATTCCAGTAAAGTCAGTTGAGATTACTTCAGCACTTACCTTGTCGTCTACAATATCACATATGGCTTTGTAGTGAGCTCTTACATTAGCATCACCATTGATACCTTCTTTAGCCATCAATGATGGATTAGTAGTGACTCCATCCAGAATACCTAAATCATAGGCCTCACGAATTTCAAAAAGATTGGCAGTATCAACAAAGAATTTCATAGCGTTTCTGGTTTAATTATCTGCTAGTAAAGGTAGCTAATTAATCAAGAATCGAAACTGGGAAACAACGGGTTTCAAAAAAGTAGAACAAAAAAGAAGCGGCATCGCACCGCTCAACTACTTACCCTTGCTTCCTTCCGGACCTGGGGGATTCAGCAGGAGCTGGTCGTGCCGCTAAGTCACAAATGTAAATCAAAATTTATCGAATCCAACCTCAGTCTTGGGATTTCAAGTCACTAACACACCTATGACTGATAATCAGACCAATTAATTTGAATCAGCCGTGTTTTAGAGACATTTAATATGAAAAATACTGGGGAACTTGACCGACTTAGTTTGTTTTGGAGAGCTGCATCTGAAATTCTAAGGCAGAGCAATGGATAAATTCGTCTGAAGCCAAGTCTTCAAAAATTTCTTCATCAAAATTTATTTCTGTTTTCTCAATTTTCCCATCTGGATGTACGATTAATTCTACACCGGTGTAATCACTTGGATTCACTTGAACCAAAACTTGGTAGTCGTCAAAAATTCGCTTGAAATATTGTGAAAATGCTTTTGCCATGAATAATTAGAATTTTTTGCCACAAATTTGAACAAAATTTAATTGTCAATTTGAGTTACTGGAAGTAATTAGTATGATATTATTGATTGGTTCTCGGGTGGTTCTGACTCGATCAAAAACAAAAAAGGCCTGAGCAAGCATGTCTTTTTCAGTATAAGTCTGAGGGGATTTGATTTTTTGATTTTCTACCAAGAAAAGCGGTCCATAGGGCCCAATAATCGTATAACCATTACGATTTCTACGAATCTTTAACTCCAAATTTTCTCCATCAATAAACTCCATTCTAGCATTTCCCCAAAACCAACTGCCTCTACCACGTGCGACCTGTAGCTTTGACTCTTCGTCTATAATTCGAACATTCCTGACCATCTGCTGATTTCGATTGAAGAAAAATCGGAACACCCTTCCTTCAGATTTGAATTCGGCATATCGGAATCCCGGGTCAACATCCAATTGAGATTCAGCTCCAGATTCGGAAAGGAATTTGATTTCGTTCAGATTGGTATTCCAGCCTGGTTTGCTTTGGCCCAAAACTGCAAGAGAGCTTAGAATAAAAAATATTAAAACTAGTGTTAGGTTTTTCATGGCATCATAGGTGAGGTTAATTTTAATACGACATAATAGATTTTTAAGTTTATGAGACCCTTGTTTATCAATGAATCTTTTCAAAACCTTGAAATTTTTCATAAAAAAATCAAAAGATGCTTTGCAGTTTGTGATCCCTTTCTAAATTTGCAAATCAATTATGAAGACACTAACAAATAATTTTTGGTTTTGGCACTCCTTTTCGACTATCAGAGAGGTACAGAAAGCTCTTTTCTAAAAATTGTTTAATGACATATTTAGAGGCTTACTGGATTTCCGGTAAGCCTTTTTTCATGAAAAATTCTTAAAAATGACACAAGCCAAATTCTCAATCTTAACCACCCATCGCAAGCGTCTGGCGGATACCATTACTCCTGTGAGTATCTATCTACAGATCAGAGATCGGTTTTCTAACCCCATATTACTTGAGAGTTCCGATTATCATGGTCATGAAAATAGCTTCTCATACATCTGCTTCAATCCGCTAGCTACTTTCTCTTTCAATGCCGGTCGCGTAACCGAGTCACTCCCCTTTGGAGAGTCCATGACTTATGAAGTGAGCCAAGAAGACTCCTTGATGGATTCACTTAGGGCTTTTGGGCGAAAGTTTGATGTGTCTCCCGATAACCTCAAATTTAGCTCAAATGGATTATTTGGATACATTCAATATGATACAGTCGCTTATTTTGAAGATATTGAGCTGAAGAATACGACTCCAAATCAAGTACCCATGATGCAGTATTCGGTGTACCAAAATGTCATCGTAGTCGACCATTATAAAAATGAACTCAGCCTTCTGGAACACAGCATTGCCGGTGCAGACAGCCCAATGTTGATCGACGAGATTGAGATGCTTCTCAACAGCAAGAATATTCCTGCCTACACATTCAAGAAAGTAGGGGAGGAGATCTCAAATTATACTGACGAGGAGTTTTTGAAGATTCTCAATCAAGGCCGAGAGCATTGCTTCCGAGGAGATGTATTTCAGATTGTTCTTTCAAGGAGATTTACCACCGAATTCAAAGGTGATGAATTCAATGTATATCGTGCTTTAAGGTCAGTCAATCCTTCACCCTATCTGTTTTACTTTGATTATGGTTCTTTCAAGGTTTTTGGTAGTTCTCCAGAAGCTCAGATTGTAGTGAAAGGAAATAAGGCCACGCTTTACCCAATTGCAGGTACATTTAGGAGAACAGGAAATGATCAAGAAGACGCTGTTCTGGCAAGACAACTTTATGATGATCCTAAAGAAAACTCAGAGCATGTTATGCTGGTGGATTTAGCAAGAAATGATCTTTCTAGAACTTCAGAGGAAGTCAATGTGGAAGTATTTAAAGAAATCCAATATTATTCGCATGTTATACACTTAGTATCTAAAGTAATAGGAAAACTTCCCGATGATATCAATCCACTTCAGTTAGTTGCAGACACTTTTCCTGCGGGGACGCTTTCAGGTGCTCCCAAATATAAAGCTATGCAACTGATCGATAAGCTTGAAAATAGTAGCAGGCAATTCTATGGTGGAGCAATTGGTTTCTTGGGATTCAACGGAGATTTTAATCATGCCATTTTAATCCGCTCATTTGTATCAGAAAATAATACGCTTCGATTCCAAGCGGGAGCGGGAGTAGTAGCTAAGTCAACGATCCCCTCCGAACTTCAAGAAGTAGCCAATAAGCTGGAGGCGCTACGTGTAGCGTTAAGGGCTGCTGAGAATATATAGGTTCTAAGGTGTGAAGGTTAGCAAGTTTCAAAGTGGAGGAAGTTGATGAAGGAATTCGAAATTTAAAATTGAGGAATGTCAAAGTTACTAGTTTTGAGGAATTGGTGATTTGGCAAAAAGCTATAGAAATCGGTATTGAGATTTATAGTTTAGCAGATTTGTCAGCTCTGAAAAATGATTATAAATCAAGAGATTGGTTGGTTCAGTAATTTCAATTTCAAATAACATTTCCGGAGGCTTCGAATATAATAATAGGATGCAATTCATGGGATTCCTTGGATATGCTAACAGATCAGCTGCTGAACTTCGAAGTCAATTGGGGCACTTCTAGTCAGAGTACAAAGAGTGGCAGATGAATATTATGTAAAAATTAAAAAAGAGTTTTCACTCTCTCTAAACAAATTCAAGCAGTGGTAACCTACTTGAGAAATAATAAAGACGTAAAATAAAATCAGAAGCAAGTTGGTTAGATCAAACTCTCCAACTATCAAACCTTCTGATTTTCAAACTTTATAATATGAAAATACTCGTCCTCGATAATTATGATTCATTCACTTACAATCTGGTATATATTTTACGCCAGTTGGGATATGGATCACAAATGGATGTCTTCCGTAATGATAAAATATCATTGAATGAGGTTGATGGATATGATAAAATATTGCTCTCTCCCGGTCCGGGAATTCCTGAAGAAGCTGGGATCATGCCCGACTTGTTAAAAAGGTATTCTCCAACGAAGTCTATTCTGGGTGTTTGTCTCGGACATCAGGCTATTGGGGAGGCTTTTGGTGGAGATCTCACAAATCTTTCTGAAGTTCTTCATGGTGTGGCCTCTAAAGTAACCGTCAATCAGGACTTACTCTTTGAAGGTATCCCCGATACATTTAATATTGGAAGATATCATTCGTGGGTCATCAATGAAGCTACTCTTTCGAAGGACCTTGAAGTTATCGGCCGTACTCCAGACAAGCAAATAATGGCCGTTAGACATAAAAAGTATGATGTACGAGGAGTCCAATTCCACCCTGAAAGTATCCTTACGGAGAATGGTGTGTCAATCATGAAAAACTGGTTGACAACGAAGCAAAATCCCATTAGTCTAATCTTATGAAAGAAATCTTAAACCAATTGATAGCGCATCGGACGCTCAATCAAGAACAAGCCAAAGAGGTTTTAAAAAATATTGCTACAGGAGCGTATAATTCAAGTCAGATTGCTGCCTTTATGACGGTTTACTTGATGCGAAGTATTACAGTGGATGAGTTGCGGGGATTTCGAGATGCAATGCTTGAGCTTTGTGTTCCGGTAGAAATTACTGAATATGACGCTATGGATCTTTGTGGCACCGGAGGAGATGGAAAAGACACCTTTAATATATCCACGCTGTCTTCATTTGTTGTTGCAGCCGCTGGTCAGAATGTGGCCAAGCATGGCAATACGGGAGTATCCTCGATTTGTGGATCATCTAATCTTCTAGCATATTTTGGTTATCAATTTACTGACAGCATGGATGAAATTAAGCGAGGGCTGGATGATGCAGGAATCTGCTTTCTTCATGCGCCGCTTTTCCATCCGGCAATGAAAAACGTCGCGCCGATCAGAAAAGAACTTGGTGTAAAGACCTTCTTTAATATGTTGGGACCAATGGTCAATCCCAGTTTCCCACGTAAACAATTAGTGGGTGTATTCAGTCTAGAACTTGCGCGCTTGTACGGATACTTATACCAAGAAACGGAAGGAAGATTCTCAATTCTTCATACACTAGATGGTTATGATGAAATATCGCTTACAGGTCCTTTCAAGATGATTTCAAATACAGGTGAGCGCTTGATTAATCCTGAGAATATTGGTTTTAATAAGTTAGAGCCTGAAGGTATTACTGGTGGAGAAACAATTGAAGAATCTGCCAAAATATTTGAAAATATTCTCAAAGGTAAAGGAAGTACAAGCCAAAATTCAGTTGTAATAGCTAACTCTGCAGCAGCTCTAGTTACAGCTAGGGAGGGGCTCGGCTTTCCTGAAGCTATTTCAATCGCTGAAGAATCTTTATTAACGGGAAAAGCCTTGAGCGTTTTCAATGTTTTAGTAAATCCCAAAACATCAATTTCTATCGCTTAAATATTGAATATGAATATTTTAGATCAAATTATTGCTAATAAATTTCTTGAAGTCGCTGAGCGTAAAAGTTTGGTTCCAGTAAAACTATTGGAGCAGAGCATTTTCTTCGACAGTAAAGTTGTTTCGATGAAAAAGTACGTCACCAATCCGGAGAAGACAGGAATCATTGCCGAATTCAAACGAAAATCTCCTTCCAAGGGAATGATTAATTCTGCTTCAAAGGTTGAGACAGTGAGTATAGGATATATGCAGGCCGGTGCCTCTGCGCTTTCCATCTTAACTGATTCCAACTATTTCGGGGGAAGTTCAGAGGATTTGAAATCAGCGCGTCACTACAATTTTTGCCCAATTTTGCGCAAAGACTTTGTTGTGGATGAATATCAAATTGTTGAAGCAAAATCCACTGGTGCTGATTGTATTTTATTGATTGCAGCAGCTTTGGAACCTGAGAAGCTGAAGTCCTTGGCCTATTTTGCAAAAAGTCTTGGGCTTGAGGTCTTGATGGAAGTGCATGACGGAGAAGAATTGGATCGGAGTCTTTGCGATGCTTTGGACATAGTGGGAATAAATAATCGAAACTTAAAAACTTTCGAAGTATCGCTTCAAACTTCCTTAGACTTAGTCAATCGAATTCCTTCCGACTTTTTGAAAATATCAGAAAGTGGGATTTCTGATCCTGAGACATTGATCCAATTGAGAGCTGTGGGTTTTGATGGGTTTTTGATTGGGGAAAATTTCATGAAATCTGCAAGACCAGAGCAAGCTGCTTATAATTTCATCAAAGAATATAAAAAACTGATTGTTGAATCAGTAACTAGCAAAGTCTAATGGAAATCAAAGTTTGTGGAATGCGTGAGTTGGAAAATGTGCATCAATTGGTTGAAGAGATTCGGCCAGATTGGATAGGACTAATTTTTTATTCTAAATCTCCTAGATTTGTTTCTGATGAATACAGCTCAGTTTTATCTAATTTGCCAATTACTAAAGTAGGAGTTTTCGTAAACGAAACTGAAGAAACAGTGCTTAGAAAAGTCGAAGCTTTTGATCTAAAAGTAATTCAACTTCACGGTCAGGAATCAATAGAATTTGTAAAGCAGCTTTTTGCGAAAACTTCTTTAGAAATCTGGAAAGTTATTTCTATCAAAAAAGAACTTGATTGGGAATCAATGCGGGGATATTTACCATTTGTGAGCAAATTTTTATTTGATACAGCTTCGCCAAAGCACGGAGGTACAGGTCAAAAATTTGATTGGAGCATTTTGGAAACTTATCCTTTCGACAAAGGCTTTCTATTAAGTGGAGGGATTGATGAAGAGAGTTGGGAGGAAGTCTTAACTTTTGCATCTTCGAATCCAATGATGCAGGGAGTAGATCTCAATTCAAAATTTGAGGATTCCCCCGGAGCAAAAAATATTGAAAAACTAAAGAAATTTATACAACACATTCCGAGAAATTAATCGGTTAAAACATCAATGATATGATCAGAGTGGACGAAAAAGGCTTTTATGGGAAATTTGGAGGCGCATACATTCCTGAGATGTTGCATCCAAACATTGAAGAGCTGAGGGAAAATTATGAGGCAATAGTTGCCACCAAAGAATATCAGGATGAGTTTCAAAGCCTGCTCAGAGACTTTGTAGGTCGACCGACGCCATTGTATTTCGCAACGCGAATGTCAGAGAAGTACGGCGCAAAAATCTATTTCAAGCGCGAAGATCTTTGTCATACCGGAGCTCATAAAGTCAACAATACAGTCGGACAGATTATCCTAGCAAAGAAGCTTGGTAAAAAACGAATTATTGCTGAGACAGGTGCTGGACAGCATGGAGTGGCAACAGCTACTGTCTGTGCGCTGATGGGTATGGATTGCACAATTTACATGGGTGAATTGGACATTCATCGCCAGCGTCCCAACGTAGAGCGAATGCGAATACTGGGAGCCAAAATAGTCCCGGCTATCTCAGGATCAAAAACTCTGAAAGATGCGACAAATGAAGCGATGCGTGCATGGATCAATGATCCAGTGGGAACACACTATATCATAGGTTCTGTTGTTGGTCCCCATCCCTACCCAGAAATGGTTGCAAGATTTCAATCTGTTATTTCTGAAGAGATCAAATGGCAATTGCTGGAAAAAGAAGGCCGTGAGAATCCGGACGCAATCATCGCTTGCGTAGGGGGTGGATCCAATGCTGCAGGTTCTTTTTATCATTATTACAACACACCGGAAGTTCGACTGATTTCTGTGGAAGCAGCAGGTCTAGGTGTGAATTCTGGAAAATCTGCTGCTACGACTGCCCTGGGTACTCCAGGAATCCTACATGGAGCAAAAACACTTTTGATGCAGACTGAAGATGGTCAGGTAGTGGAGCCACATTCCATATCTGCTGGTTTGGATTATCCTGGTATTGGGCCAGTGCATGCGCATTTGTTTGATATTGGCAGGGCGGAATTCGTCGCTGTTGAGGATGAAGATGCTATGAATGCAGGGATTGAACTTAGTAGAACGGAGGGAATTATTCCCGCAATTGAGACCGCCCATGCGATTCACGCATTGAATCTGATCGAATATCGTAAAGATGATGTTATTGTGATCAATCTTTCAGGCAGAGGTGACAAAGATTTGGATACTTATATAAAGTGGGGCGGTTATTGATTTTGGAATTACGATTGACGATTTACGAGCTTGTTTTGAACCTCAAACGTTGTTTTAGAAATCTTGGCTAGTAAAAAAAAATAATAGCGAATGAATAATGTTGAAGTCTTAATAATGAGGTGTTCGAATTCTGTTGTATAAATTGACTAATCCTGAAGGGATTTAACCCTGAATAGCTATGGGTGCAACCTATGTACATTACAAGGAATCGTTTAAAACCAACCCTGAAGGGCTTGAACCAAAATAGATTTGATGATTGATACAGGCAAAAATCTTAAACTCTAGATAGAGCCTCGTAAATCGTAAATCCTATATCCCATATCATAAATACCAATGAACCGAATACACTACCTATTCAATACAAAAAAAGAGCGGGTGCTCTCGATTTACTTTACTGCAGGTTTTCCAAAATTGGAGGACACGATTCCAACGATGGAAGCAATTCAAGCCGGTGGAGCAGATATTATAGAGATTGGAGTACCATATTCTGATCCAATAGCTGATGGACCAACGATTCAGGATAGCAATATGATTGCCCTGGGAAATGGGATGAGTTTGAAAAAGCTATTCCAGCAATTAATCGAATTTCGGACAAAAATCCATGTCCCCGTTGTTATGATGGGTTATCTAAATCCAATCCTTCAGTTCGGAATGGAAGAATTCTGCAAGAAATGTAAAGAAGTAGGTATTGATGGCTTGATCTTACCTGATCTTCCGATGCAGCAATATTTGGAGGATTACAAGACCCTTTTCGATGACTATGGTTTGGTTAATACTTTCTTAATCTCACCGGCGACCAGCGAAAAGCGAATCCGGGAAATCGATGAAAATACGAATGGTTTTATTTACATGGTTTCTTCAAATAGCATTACCGGGGCAAAAACTGGGATCAGTGCCGAACAAATCACTTATTTTGAGCGGGTCCAAGCGATGAATTTGAAAAATCCAAGACTGATAGGTTTTGGGATTTCTGATTCGGAGTCATTCAGCACTGCTTCAAACTACGGAAAAGGCGCAATCATTGGTTCGGCGTTTATTAAAACCGTTAAAAATGCAAACAATTTGGATGCTGAAATTCAGCAATACATTCAATCTGTAATTAATTAATCATGATTATTCAACTTCAGCCTGATATTTCCGAACTACAAAAGGAAAAATTGATTGCCAAAGTAAACGGCATTGGCTATAAAACTACCCATGTAAAGACCCAATTGGGAGACTATCTGATTGGAATCGGTAAAAACGATTTTGACATTCGGAAAATCGGACAAATGGATGGGATCTCAGATATTCATGTCGTTTCGGATGAATACAAATTGGTGTCTAAAAAATGGAAAGCCAAGCCAACTTCAGTGGATTTGGGAGACAATGTCTTTGTGAAAGATGGCGAAATGGCGATCATCACCGGTCCTTGCTCCATCGAATCCGAGGAGCAAATCCGTAAAAGTGTACAGCATTGTGTAGAAAACGATATCAAATTGATGCGAGGTGGCGTGTTTAAGCCACGGAGCTCTCCGTATGCTTTTCGAGGTTTGGGTCTGGAAGGCTTGAAGCTTTGGTACGATATCGCTTCGGCAGCTGGGATTAAGATCGTCACCGAAGTGATGCAGACCTCTCAAATCGAAGAAATGTACCCCTATGTAGATATCTATCAGGTTGGAGCGCGTAATTCGCAGAACTTTAATTTGCTTGACGAATTAGGAAAAGTAGATAAGGCAGTCATGATCAAGCGGGGAATCTCCGGTACGATCGAGGAGCTCTTGCAGTCTGCCGAGTATGTTTTTTCCGGAGGAAATGAAAAGCTGATCTTGTGCGAGCGTGGAATCAGAACCTACGAGCGCGCTTCTCGAAACACATTGGATCTCAATGCCATCCCGATTTTGAAAGCAAAATCTCACTTGCCGGTGATTGTGGATCCTTCTCATGGAATAGGCATTCGGGAATATGTTCCGCAAATGGCACTTTCTGGAGTAATGGCTGGAGCAGATGGTATCATCTATGAATCCCATCAAATTCCAGAAAAGGCGTATTCAGATGGTCAACAAACTTTGGACTTTGCTCAAAGCGCTAGATTAGCTTCATGGATCAGACAAAGCTTTGCAATGCGGAAAAATTTCGACCTTCTGTAATTCTAAAGGGTTTGTCAGATAGAAAAGACCTAATCCATTTTGGATTAGGTCTTTTTTTTGACCCAGAATGACTTGATTTATTCGAGATTTTTAAGTCTAAAATTAGATTGAATTCAATTTGTGCTTAAATGAAGTCAAAACCCAAAATAAATCTTGAATGGGCGAAAGCCTGAACTTGATGATGATCGAGTTATCTACCTTTTCGAACTTGGAGGATAAGGAAGCCGGAACTTGACGATAATAGGATTTTCGTCTTTTTCTAATGAAGTTGGATCTAAGTCTTTGAAAAATGGACTTTCCGATAATTCCCCTCCGTTTTCAATATAATCTACTAGAATCGCTGAAGGCATATATCCGTACAAATAGAGAGAATCAGAAAGGATGATTATGGGATCAATTTTGTCCTTAATTTGACCTATGGAAATGACTGATTCAGTTTTTTTATCAAATAGAACATTGTGGTAAAACCCACCGGCGGCAAATTGGAAAAAAAGGTAATCCTTTGTTTCCCGTATATTCTGTAGTGGTTTGTAATATTCAGAGCCAAGGATTTCGTGTCGATTTTCCCAGTAATTTATTAGATCAATTAATGGAATACCCTTATTTCCAAAATCAAATTTAAATTTTGTGTAAACAGAGTCTTGAGTTACTCTTATAATATCATTAGAGCCAAGAAGTGGAGGAAGATTGTATTCATCTATTGATGAAGCAGGGTAAAATAAGAGTGAATTAATTACACCATATTTTTGCTCAATATAAAAATTAACAATTCCATCCTCGATTCTCAATAAATGGTAATTCCCTAATTCTTCCTTTCCAACAAGTTGATTGGGTGGTAGATCTGTCCAAAGATACAAGACATTGCTGATTCGAATGAAATTGCTGAAATTTTTATCTTTTGGTAGATTTCTGAGGTCTTCTGTGCCAATAAATTCAAAAGTATTCAGATTGTATTTTTTAAGGTTTTGGTAAGTCAAAACCTCTAGTATTTCTTTGTCGAAATCAATTTGCACATCATATATCTCTAAGTATTCTTCAGGACCTTCTCCCTGACGATCAAGAACTTGTTTTAATGTTCCTAATTCGTCAAAAACTAAAATTTTGCTTTGACCTTCATCAAAAACATAAAAAAGATCTCGATCAGGAGAAAGCAGAATTTTATCTACCGATGAGATCACAGTACTAGCACTAGGCTTCAGATAAGTAATTTTTTCAACTTCAAGATTGCTTGGCCACTTGAAAGGAATAGACGTATTTACCTCAAGTAATATGGGAGTGATATAATCTGTTGAGCTCTTTGAAGAATCAGTTTTTTTTGATGTACAGGAGTTGAAAAAAGAAATAGCAACTAAAATAAAAATGTAAATTTTTTTCGTTTTCATTACCTGATGAGGTTTTTGATATTCACTTAAAGTTATCTTAATTGGACTGATTAGACCTAAAGATTTATCGAATTTAACCAAGGTCTTTCTCAATAAATCTTTAGGATTAAACCAATATATTTAGAATGCGAATTTCAGATTTTTTTATAGGGCGAGGTGTTATAGGTTAGTTTGCCAAATAGCCAAAATTCAGGTCTAAATTTTGGGAAGGATAACCATTTTTTTTCATTTATTGAATGATCGCCGCTCCGCAAAGCCCTGGCCCGTGTGTACAGTGGTCAATGATTAAAATTCCACCACCAGGAAGGGATCTTATTTTAGAGTTCCTAATTATTTTATAGTTGTAATTCTGAGCCTCGGATTCAGTAGGCTGAATAGTTAGAAAAGCAAAAATTGCCAAGGCTATTCCAAGTTTTGCGAATAGTGATTTAAATGTTTTCATTGTTTTTTTTTGATTTGATACAAAACAAATATCAAGACTTAATTTTTAATTAAATTGGACAAGATCGGACAAGATCAGACAAGGTCGGACAAGGTCGGACGAAATAATCGTTAAAATAATGTTCTATAGCGATTCGTAGAAATTTAATTCAAGATTTAGACTTTCAAAAATTTAACAAAACCTTATTTATTAAGTCTTAGTTAAAAGTTTGAAAGTGAGTTATTCTTTGAGATTACAACCGTTTTTAAGATGACTAAAAAAGTAAAATCCCTTCATGAAATCGCTCAAGAGTATGGAATTTCTACCCGTACGCTTTCAAGATAGATTCAAAAAGCTGAGTTAGACTTGCCAACGGGATTGGTTTCTCCTAAATATCCAGATGGTGCTGATGTGACTATCTACAAGTCTCAGGAAATTCCTGAGAAAGTCTATTCCGATGGACAGCAGACAATAGATTTTGATCAAAGCGGGAGATTAGCGAATTGGATCCGAGAGAGCTTTGCAATGCGGAAGGGGTTTGATCTATTGTAAGAGACCAAACATAAAAAGACTCAATGGGCTGGAGAGAATAGGCTTCAACGCATATTCCTCTAGATTTCCATCTCTAATTTTCTGCGGTTGATAGACAGTGTTTCCCATTGTATTGACGAGGCAAGGACTCTGATGATCAGATTTTGTGGTCGTATAATTTTTTGTAAGCCTATAATTCGAATCAAGAAATTAGTATTTATTGACTCGGACGGATACCCACCAAGAAAGCATAGATTTTCTTCAACTGAAATAACAAGGGTGAAAACACCTTCTTGAGTTTCAAAATCTGCTCTGTTATAACTTGTTATCATACAGAAATATGATTAAACAAATGGAGCGAGAGAACGAGCTATTTTATTCTTATCCATTGAAGATATTTCAAATGATCCTGTGATAAACCAGCAATTTTAGAAAGAGCTTTAATTTCAATCCATTTTGGAATCAAAATTCCCCATGGATCAGTCGATCCATGGGGAAAAAACTACTCTTTCTCTTTTTTCAGGCCAATCGAGTAATAGATACCCAGCCTAGTGGATTGGGTTCTCCTTTTGTAGCCATACTCCTGATCGTAAAGTGTATAGTTATTACTTATCGATCGATTCATATTGGCAGTGCGAAAGAGCGTCAGTCCAAATCGCTTATACTCCACCGAGATGCCATATTGATAATTCATATGGAAGGCCTTTGGTATCGTCTCGACCGCATTCAGGGCATCAATAACTTCTTGAGTCCAGTCTAAACCCTGAGGCTCAATTTCCAACTTTCTGAAATCCTGAAAGGCAAACACCGGAGCGGCATTCAAATCCAAGAATACTTTAAACTTCTCAGTACGGATTAGCTTATAACTCACTCCTATTGGCACCTCGAAGTTTTGCATAGTTGTGCCCCATCCTTTGCCTATTGAGGGGAAATAGTCTGGCCATGATTCAGAAGTGAATTCTACGGCGAATGCAATACTTGATCGAAAGTACTGTAAACCGATATTCATAGAAAATCGATCCGAAACAGGATAATGAAAACTGACAAAGGGCATCGGATCAGAAGTCGAAAAGTTTGTCTGCTCGTATACAACTAGAGTATCCGTTTGAATCTGAGAGACAAACGACCTTCGCTCATCAACGAGGCCAAAACCTACTCGGAGACTTTGTCCAACTAGTGTCTGCCCGGTGATTAGCACCAGGCAGACTGTAAATATAAGTTTGACCCTATCCATCGATTGTCATCCCAAATCGAAACCTCCCGGTTTCATAAATTTTCAAATCAGAGCCCATCGCATCATCGCAATAATCGACGGGGGTACCGTTTAAATCAAAATCATTGTTGGAAACTGTCCAAGTCCGTGAGAATGTTTGAGTGTTGCCAACAGCGTCTTTTACTGAGATATTTTTTGCCGTAGTCGGGTGCATTAAAAGAAGCAACATTGGGATTAGAGCGAATTTGCTCAATAATTCAGACTTACATTTTTTAAAAAGAGTTTTCATTTAAGAATTAGTTATAATTTGATGAACAATTAATTTTCTGATTTCTGAAATAACTACTAAATCCTTCTAGGGATTAAATTGAGGAAAGTGGTATCCTCAGGCCTGAGCGAAATATCTGTCCGAAAGCCTTCACCAAAGGCTCTGTCTGACCTTTAAAAACATTACTTTTTTATATTTATGAAAAGTAGTGGGGATGGAACCATGCATCATAGGCTTTTAAATAGTCTGATCAAGAGATGTTCTTCTCCGGCTCAGTATTTAGCGCCGTGCTGAGATTTGGTTTCACTCACTTATGTCTTCTCATTTTTTTCCTCCTTTCTAGTTTAAATTGATTCTCGTTAACTACAGTGACACCTAATTTTGTACGCAATAAAGATGCTGAAATTATTTCTTTAATTTTCGGACATTTTCGGACAAAAACTGACATTTGGATCTTTTGAGATATTTGAATTGGGTTTTTGAAGCCGGAATCCCTGTGTCCGCTAGGCTATCCGGTGCTAGTTTGAATGACTTGGAAATGGCTTGGCGAATCAGCATACAGAGCCTTTGTTCTCCGGTTGGCCATCTTTCCGCTTGATTACAAACGAAAATTCCACTAGTGGTAGGGCTTCGTGTAGCTTTAGACTAGAATTTTAAAATTTCAGTCAACTTTTTTGATCAAGTTTAGTTAGAAATCGACGTAATATTATTATTAAATTTAAAATTAATAATTAGTTTTGATAAGATGAAACAAGCGAAATCCCGCCAAGAAATAGCAGAAGAGTACGGTATCTCTCCCCGAACTCTCTTAAGATGGCTTCAGAAAGCTGAGTTAGACTTGCCAACGGGATTGGTTTCTCCGAAATTTCAAGAGGTGATTTATGAGAAATTTGGGAGGCCAAAATTTTGATGATTGGGCTTTTCTGACCTCGAGGTCAGAACTTAAATAGGACACCATTTGTAAAAATACTTTTGAGACTTGATTTTTCCTTTCGTACATTCACGTAATGAATCCAACGCCAAGAACCTACGTACATCATTCTTACTACCATCTTCAATGAAGGAGTAGGATAACTATGGTTTTTCGCCAAAAAAATATAGAGCCTATTCCTTCTGGAATGGGCTTTTTGTGTTTTCGTCCAGTGAAGATGGGTACCTTTCTCTCTCAATGACGAACTGCCTGGAGTCTCGAACGGAATAAAAATTGAAAAGTTAACTTGATATAAACCCGAATAAATATGTTTAGCAAATCACAAGACTGGGTCTTTACCGACCCGAGATTACAGAACCTCAAACAGGACTACAGCGCCTATACCCCTGAAGATTTCAAAGTCTGGAATATTCTCTTCGAACGTCAGATGCCGAACCTTCCCAAAGCAGCTTGTAAGGCCTATTTGGAGGGTGTAGATATTGTGAAGTTTAATGCGGATGAGATAGCCAATTTTGATAAGCTCAATAAAGTATTAGCTGATACTACTGGTTGGGAAGTACACGTGGTGCAAGGTTTAATCGATGATGATCTGTTCTTTGGATTGTTGAATAACAAGCATTTTCCTTCTTCTACTTGGATGCGTAAAATGGAGCAGTTGGATTACCTTGAGGAGCCGGATATGTTCCATGATGCTTTTGCACACATGCCATTGCTTATCAATCCACATTATACAGGATTCTTAGAAAATATTTCGGGCATTGCACTTAAGCATATTGAAGATCCTTTTGCGATCAATATTCTCTCCAGAATTTATTGGTTTACGATTGAGTTTGGTCTGATTCGGGAAGAGGGAGAATTAAAGATCTACGGCGCTGGCATTTTGAGTTCGGCTGGAGAGACCAAGTTTAGCCTGTCTGACGAGCCGCTGCATATTCCCTATGATGTACGAACTATAATGAATCAAGCCTACTGGAAGGATAAATTTCAGGATCGATACTATATTATTGACAGTTTGGAGCAGTTATTCGGATCTCTTCCGGAAATTGAATCCGTGCTGGAGGAAATGCTGGAGAGCAGGAAGTTAGAAGTTGGGAAGTAGGAAGTTGGTCTGCCGGATGTCGGATGCTGGGTGTCCGATGTCGGGTGTTTGGTGTCCGGTGTAGGGTGTGTATTTAGTCTTTGGATTAATATTGAAAATATAGTAATAAAGTAAATTAATGATTTTAGTTGTTTGTTGCCCTTTAGGTCATATTGTGCAACTGACAACTAACATCCAATAGCAACACATGAAAGTAGCAGTCATCAAATACAACTCAGGAAATGTTCGATCAGTGCTTTATGCCTTAGAACGCCTAGGAGCAGATGCTGAACTGACGGATGATCCCGAGAAAATCAGGGTAGCAGATAAGGTAATTTTTCCGGGACAAGGCGAAGCAAGTACTGCCATGAAGTACCTGAAATCACGGAATCTGGATCAATTGATCAAAGAGCTGAAGCAACCTTTCTTTGGGGTTTGTTTGGGTTTACAGCTGCTTTGTGAACATTCTGAAGAAAATGATACAGCCTGTTTGGGTGTATTTCCTGTCAAAGTGAAGAAGTTCGTCCCTGAGAATTCACAGGAATTTAAAGTGCCACATGTGGGTTGGAATGAACTTGAGAATCTGTCTGCAAATCCACTTTTGAAAGATCTTCCAGCCAATCCATTTGTTTATTATGTGCACAGCTTTTATGCGGAGCTGGCACCGGAAACTATAGCCAGTACGAATTACATTCATGATTTCTCTGCGATGCTTCACCGGGATAATTACTACGCCATTCAAGCTCACCCGGAGAAGAGTGGTTTGGTGGGTGAAAAGTTGTTATCTAATTTTCTATCTATTCAATTATGAATTTACGATTTACGATTTTGGAATTACGACATAATTATAAACCTCAATCATCAATTCGGCAAGTTAAAGCTTTGAATTTCCCCTTTGAAGACCAGAATCGCGCCGTAAATCGTACTTCGTAAATCGTAATCTCCCAATCTTTAAGTTTTTCAATTCGAAAAAATGCATATCATTCCAGCAATCGACCTGATCGGAGGTAAATGTGTCCGACTAAGCCAAGGCGACTACAGTACCAAAAAAGAATACCATGACGATCCAGTCGAAATGGCCAAGCGCTTCGAAGGTGCGGGAATTACTCGATTACACTTGGTGGATTTGGATGGTGCCAAAGCTAAGAAAATTGTAAATGCATCCGTTTTAGAAGGAATTTGCAGTCAGACTAGTTTGACTGTCGACTTTGGCGGAGGAATTCAAGCAAATGAAGAAATCGAAAAGGCTTTTGATTTGGGGGCTAAGCAAGTCACTGGAGGTAGTATTGCCGTAAAAAACTCAGCGCTTTTTCAAGAGTGGATTCGGAAGTACGGAACTGAGCGGATCATCCTCGGTGCTGATGCAAAAGACCGAAAAATAGCGGTTGGCGGCTGGGAAGAGACCACATCAGAAGATTTGATTCCTTTTGTTAAAAACTACGTATCCAAAGGAATCAGCTATGTAATATGCACTGACGTAGCCAAAGATGGTCTGCTTCAAGGACCATCCACGGAGCTCTATCAGGAAATTCTTCAAGAAATCCCTGAATTAAAATTGATTGCTAGTGGAGGAGTTTCCTCGATGAAAGATCTGGAAGAGCTGGAAAAAATCGGTGTTTACGGAGCGATTGTGGGCAAGGCTTATTATGAGGGAAGAGTGACGCTAGAGGAATTAGCTTCGTTCATTTGATTTACGATATTGGATTTACGATTTACGAGGTCGATTTGGAATTCAATCGGCCTTTTTCAAATTTAACTTTTGAAAGTTCAAATTTATCCATGAAGCGCAAAACTTAAGTACAGCTCGTAAATCATATTTCGTAAATGTGTTGATATACGATTTCATATTTACGAGTTTGATTGGGACTTCAATCGGTATTCCCAAATTCGGCCTTTAGAAGTTCAAATTTATCAAGGGTTTGTAAAACTTAAATAGGCCTCGTAAATCGTAATTCGTAAATCCAATATTTATACTATACCATGTTAACGAAGAGAATTATTCCCTGCCTAGATATCAAAGATGGCCGCACGGTCAAAGGAGTAAACTTTGTAGAACTTCGAGATGCTGGCGATCCGGTGGAGCTGGCAAAAATCTACTCTGATGAAGGAGCGGATGAATTGGTGTTTTTAGATATTACCGCCACAGTGGATAAGCGAAAGACATTGGTTGAACTGGTGACGAAAGTTGCTAAGGCTATCAATATTCCATTTACTGTAGGTGGTGGAATCTCCACGGTGGAAGATGTGAAAGTGCTGCTCAATGCAGGTGCGGATAAGATTTCTATTAATTCATCAGCGGTGAATAATCCTCAGATCATCAATGAAATGGCTGCAGAGTTTGGTTCACAATGTGTCGTCGTTGCAATTGATACTCGGAATATAGATGGAATTGATTTAGTGCATACACACGGAGGAAGAAAAGCCACTTTACTTCGGACTCAAACTTGGGCTCAAGAAGTAGCGAAGCGCGGAGCTGGGGAGATTTTGCTCACCTCCATGGATCACGATGGTACGAAGTCAGGCTTTGCCAATGAGATTTTAGCTGAGATTTCTTCGATGTTGTCTATTCCAGTAATTGCCTCTGGTGGTGCTGGAAATATGACACATTTCAAGGATGTATTTACCTTTGGCAAAGCGGATGCAGCTTTGGCAGCAAGTATTTTCCACTTTAAAGAAATCCAGATTCCAGCTTTAAAAGAGTATTTGGTCGAAGAGGGTATAAGTATAAGGAAGTAGTTTTAACTTTTGAGGTCTAAAAGACCTCGAAGGTTTGAAGCAGAACTTCTTTTCAGATCTTTCTAAAATCGAATAAATTGCTTTAAAAATGAAATTAAGCTACTAGATAATAATGTAATAAAGTTCAAAACCTTCGAGGTTTTGAAAGCTTCAAAGGTTAGAAAAAATGAATATAGATTTTAAAAAAATGGGTGGTTTAGTGCCAGCCATCGTACAGGATGCGATTAGTGGGAAAGTGCTGATGCAAGGCTACATGAATGAGGAGGCTTTGGCCAAAACTCAGGAAACAGGAAAAGTGACTTTTTACAGCCGAAGCAAAGAACGGCTTTGGACTAAAGGAGAGACTTCCGGTAATTTTATGGAACTGGTAAGTGTAGCTGTGGATTGTGATGGAGATGCCATTTTGGTAAAGGCAAATCCACGTGGTCCAGTTTGCCATACGGGTTCGGATACTTGCTTTGACGAAGTCAACACTTCAAAAACTGGATTTCTCGATCAGCTTCGTACTATTATTAAAGACCGGAAAAATAATCCTTCAGACAAATCTTATACCGCTTCACTTTTTGCCAAAGGGATCAACAAGATTGCTCAAAAAGTAGGGGAAGAAGCAGTAGAGATCGTCATTGAAGCCAAGGATGACAATAAAGACTTATTTCTAGGAGAGGCAGCCGATTTGATGTTTCACTACCTCATTCTTCTGGAAGCTAAGGGCTATGAATTGGATGAGGTAATGGAGGTTCTGATAGCGCGTCATAAGAAATAGCTTCTAAAGGCATTATGGGCTTTTCACACCAGTAGACCGATTTCCTTTGATCATAAGTCTGGATTACGAGCGATAGATGACCGAACTAGATCAGATTTAGTTCTTACTCCAATTTCACATGGCTTATGCTTACCTACAGTAAGAAAAGCGAATAATCGCATTAAAAAATCCCGAATCTTCCAAGTCGGGATTTTTTGATTTAGTAAGCTGGAAATTCCTGCTGCAAACCTTTGAAGGCGTCAATCATTTCCCACTTAGGTTTAAAGTAAGAATTTCGAATTCTGGCATTTATTGTTCCATTTTGGATGTATTGAATTGCTGCACCAAATCGTAAGTCACGCTGATCGCCCCAATTGAACTGTGGAGAATCACCGACCATGAAGTCTGCAGGAAAACCGTCAAAATATTCCGCTTTGCCTTGTGAGTTTGCTGTGGCAAATGTAATTGGCACTAATTCTACATTATTATCTACAAGAGCCCGATTGTACCTGGAAAGTGGGAAAGAACCTACGGGCTTGCCAAAGGTATTATCACCGATCAGAACCAGATCCATATAAGGGTCAAGACTATTGATCACTAATTCTGAAGCAGATGCCGATCCTCTAGAAGTGACGAAAAGGACTCTACCTAGGCTCAATGCTCCTACTTTCTTGAAATTCGTGCTATTTTCCAAGGATGTTTTAAGTGAATTTAATTTGTTGGTATACATCAGCTTATTGCTGTTTGAAGCTTGAATCAAGTAATTCATGATTTGCTCAGCCACAGCCACAGATCCACCTCCATTATAGCGAAGATCAATGATCAATTCAGTGATGCCTCCAGCTTGGAAAAACTCCATGGAGCTCTTGACTTCATTACTTGAGGTAGGAGATAGTCCAGCAGTGGCTTTGAAGCTTTGGTAAACCCAGTAGCCAACTTTTTTTGTGCCAATTGAGATGATTTCCCGATGAAGAACCGAGTTGGACTGGTATTCAGCTTTAATATTTGTTCGAGTGGTCATGCTGCCATCCGGTAGCTTGAATGTGAATGTATTTGTGATCCCTGGATCTGATGGACCTAATTTGAAATCATATCCTCCAGAAGCAGTTTTATACTCAGGAATAGACTTTCCATTCATACCTGTGATTTCCCAGCCACGCTGCCAGCCATCTTTTCCTGCTGGTGCTTCGCTAAAAACGTAGGCTAGGAATAGCCTTTCAGTGGAATCAAACGAAAACCCAAAACCATGACCTGCATTTTTACCCACAAAAGCATTATTGAACGCTTTTTGAGTAGTCAGGTAAGAAAATCTATCTAAGGGTTTGAAAGTGATCGCATCCAAATAAGCTTCATTGGTGTCGAAATCTCCAGCTTTTGGAGCAGCGGGAAGTTCCTTATTCCAATAATACCACTCCTCCATGGATTTATAGATGGCATCTTTGACGACATTCGAAGTCGGGTTTGGGGCGATTGGATCTTCTTTTGGATCACATGACCCAAGGCTTAATACTACTAAGCCCAGAATCCACTTCAGTTGTTTCATATATGGCGATTGATTATGTAGGATATACTTACGATGAAAAGGAGCTGAAAGGTTTATCAAATTGCGGTATCGTATACTTTGACAGTACTCCACATGGTAGCATATTTCTCGATGAATGCCAAGTGAAGTGGATCGCTTTGATAAGCGAGTTGTTCTTCCAAACTATCAAAAAATATACTACAAGATACCTGAAAACTATGATCTACCACATCTCGATCTGCTGTTGCTGCCGGTACACCGGCGATAAATTTTGCAACGCCTTTGCATCTGCCGAGCATGGGAACGGCTTCGGTCAAGAACTCCTTTGTATTGTTTTTATCATGTAGCCAGAAATAAACCTGATGAATCATTTTTTGCTTTGCCATATCGTCTGCTAGTGTGGAAATCGGAAGGAGAGAGACAGCGCCTGCAACTCCTATCGTTTTTATAAAATTTCTTCTTGATTTCATAGTGATTGCTTGAAATAAGCCCAATTGACTTACCGTTGGGTATTTCTCAATAGGCTGCTAAAGATAAAAATTTATATGGCTTTTAGATATTCTACCATTCAAAAGCCAGCAGATATTGAATGGTATCAGTAGTAAAGAAGATGAATTATTGGAAATTCGGAACAGCAGATTGTGCACTTTAACTTAAGTTTGGAAACTTACCAATAAGGCAATTACTCAGCTAAGGTTTTGATCCAATACTTTGAATCACCCCCTTTATACTATGGGGTCATTGCTTTAATTCTGACTTGATCTAAGATGGCCGATTGAGCCTAGCAGCTTTCAGTAAAGCAGCGTGGGATCCTAATGCGATCTATGTCACTTAGCTAAAAAGGGGTGAATGTGAAAGGGCAGCTACAGCCAATCTTTGCAGTTCTTGGCTGAGTATTGAAAAAACAATTAATCAATCTCTCGAAATGGAAGTCTACATTCAAAAAAAATAACCCAGAATATTTTCTGGGTTATTTTTTTATTTGCTGTCCCTCTGTTATTGCTGTTTGCGTAACTCTACCATCTTAATTTGATTTTTGACTAGTTTATGATTGTCAGAGAGTAAATCAAAATTGATAACGGTTCTATCCGTCCTGTCCATGAGCGTGATCATATCTTCTCCAACTCGGATTACTTGTAGATATTTGCTTTTGTATTTTAAATCTTTTGGAGCTATGAGCAGATTCCCGTCTTTCTCTATGATTTCACCCAAATCAAATAAAATTGGATTTAACTCTCTGTCCACATTTTGCTGAGCAGTAAAAATCGGACTCCAGTCATTTCTCCCTAGTTCAGTTTTCTGGTGGAAATAAAATTTGTGATTTTCCATCATCTCCTTTGCCGCCACCATATCCAATTTATTGGAGGTGTATGCTTTGGCCGAATACGTGGTCATCGTACTGTTTCCAGGAGTATTTTCATTCCCGTATTGATTACCACGTTGAAATTGATTGCCGATAAAGAGCGCATTTGCACCCATCATAGCAGCCTCTATTTTCAGTTTTAACAATGCTCTGTTATTGACATTGTTGACACTTGATAAAGTGGTTACCCCAACGGCTTTTGAGAAAAGATCGCCTACAATATCTAAGCCCTCAATTTCTGATGGATTGAAAGTGACAAACACTTTTTTTGCATCATTCAAAGAATTGACCTCTCGGAGAGGACTTCGAAATTCTTCGGATCGACCATTTGAAAACTCAATTTTACTAACCAGCGTTTTGCTTATCGAGTAGACGACATCCTCGCCTGGAAAAGTATACTTAATACTATTGGAATTCACCTCTTTTACAGTCACTTCCTTAGTTTCATTTTGCAAAAAAAGCTTATCATTTTCCGTTTGAGAAAATGCAAAGGAGTAAGTTAAAACCAAGGCAACTACGGTGAGAAGAATATTTTTCATAATCAGAAGGGATAGTGAGCTATTATTAACTAAATCAATTTACGAATTAATTTTATTGAAGTTTATTTAAATTTGAATATAAGGAACAAAAAATCCCTCAAACTTTCGCTTGAGGGATTTTATAATAAGTTGAATTCTTGGATTAAGAATCCTTCTTGGCCATTCTAGTTCGCTCACCTTCGTCTAGGAAGATTTTTCGCATCCGCATGGACTTTGGAGTGATCTCCAGATACTCATCTTTCTGGATGTATTCCATAGACTCTTCCAAAGAGAATTTCTTTGCAGGAGTGATCCGTACGTTATCATCAGAACCTGAAGCTCTCATGTTAGTCAATTTTTTACCTTTTTGCACGTTTACGACGATGTCATTGTCTCTGGAGTTCTCTCCAATTACCTGACCTGCATAAAGCTCATTCCCTGGATCGATGAAAAATGTTCCTCTATCCTGAAGTTTATCGATTGCATAAGCGGTGCAGGGCCCACCATCCATGGATATTAACGAGCCATTGACTCGACCTGGTATAGGGCCTTTAAAAGGCTCAAAGGCTGTGAATCTATGGTTCATGATGGCTTCACCTTGTGTGGCAGTCAACATGTTATTTCGTAAACCAATCAATCCTCTTGACGGGATTTTGAATTCTAGGTGTTGTAAATCGCCTTTTGGTTCCATGATTAGCAACTCACCTTTCCGCTGCGTTGCCAACTCAATTACTTTACCTGAAGTCTCTTGAGGCACATCTACTACTAGTGTTTCAATAGGCTCACATTTCACACCATCGACATCTTTGAAGATTACCTGAGGTTGACCTACCTGAAGTTCATATCCTTCTCTTCTCATCGTTTCTATCAAAATAGACAAGTGAAGAATTCCACGACCATAAACTAAAAACTTGTCTTCCGAATCAGTTGCCTCAACTCGTAGTGCAAGGTTTTTCTCAGTTTCCTTCATCAATCGATCTCTCAAATGACGGGAAGTCACGAATTTTCCTTCTTTACCAAAGAAAGGGGAGTTGTTAATAGTAAACAGCATATTCATCGTAGGCTCATCAATAGAGATGCGAGGAAGTGCTTCTTGATTGTCGACATCACAGACTGTATCCCCGATTTCGAAATCTTCAATTCCTGTCACTGCACAAATATCACCAGCTAGAACTTCCTCAACTCTAAATTTGCCAAGGCCTTCAAAAACGTGGAGTTCTTTAACTTTCATTTTCTTGACAGAGCCGTCTGCTTTTAGCAAAGCGATTTGCTGACCTTCTTTGATAGAACCACGCTTCACTCTTCCGATTGCAATACGACCTACAAAGCTGGAATAATCCAACGAAGTGATCTGCATCTGTAGAGTTCCTACTTCGATTTTAGGAGCAGGAATATGTTCCAAGATTGCATCTAAAAGCGGAATGATTGAATCCGTAGGATTTTTCCAATCCGGACCCATCCAATTTTGCTTGGCAGAACCATAAAGTGTTTGGAAATCTAATTGGCCTTCGGTAGCGTCCAAGTTGAACATCAATTCAAATACAGCCTCGTTCACTTCGTCAGGTCGACAGTTTTCTTTGTCTACTTTATTGACTACTACAATTGGGGTCAATCCCAAATCAAGTGCTTTTCCCAAAACGAATCTAGTCTGTGGCATCGGGCCTTCAAAGGCATCCACCAAAAGGATTACTCCATCAGCCATTTTCAAGACGCGCTCCACTTCACCACCGAAATCAGCGTGACCAGGTGTATCAATAATATTGATTTTGGTGTCTTTGTATCTGATCGATACGTTTTTGGAAAGAATAGTAATTCCTCTTTCTCGCTCCAAATCGTTGCTGTCTAGAATCAAATCATCGAATTGTTGATTCTCTCTGAAGATTTTTGAAACGTGTATAATTTTATCCACGAGTGTAGTCTTGCCGTGGTCAACGTGTGCGATAATTGCGATATTCCTGATATTCAACATGTTTTGCTTATTGAGGTTGCAAAAGTACATTTTTTTTTCTGTAGTAGTGTTATGGAATTGTAAGACCTTAACCTCAAAGCTTTTGAGACATCACATTTAATGGCGGAATCCAAAAAAAATCAATTGAATTTAACGTTCATATAAGGACTTCAGCTTTTCAGTCAAGGCAATATTTTGATCCAGAATTTTAGGAAGAATAAAGACACTTATTGAAAAGCAAACTAAAATGGTCAAAATGATCCCTTGAAAGATTAAGGAAAATAAAGCTGGGGTGTCCTCTGAATTTGAAATGGAGTAGACGAACTGGTAAGAATAGATACAAGCCATTGTAGCCGAGTATAGCCACTGCCATATATTTACAGAAGCTTGATAAGATGCATAGTTTTTATAGTGTTTGTGCTTTGTTCCGTAGCGGGAAGCCAGCCAGCAAAACGCAAGGAATAAAAAGCCTGCAAACAAGAGGACCCAGCTTTTGGGATCATCCAAATAGAGAGATGTCTGGTAGATAATGACTCCAAGCCCAAGCGGGTAAATTTTACGGTAGGAAGTGCAGAGATTTTTGAGTTCAGTCCAGTAATTATTTCTGACTCTTTTTCGAATGGTTTTTTTGTAAGACTCTTCCAGTGAGCTAAACCCAAAAATCCCAAACTCACTGTGTACTTTCCGAAAAGCGTCGTCAAGTGCCAGTTTTGGATCTTTCTCCATGAGTACTTCCACCTTGCAAGCCACATGATCCAAAATCTCATATTGCAAATCGATTTCAGGATAGCCTTTATAGGAAATCAGTTTTTTGAGGATCGTGATTTGGTCTTTACTTAATTTCATACAAAAATGGCTTGAGTTTGGTCTGATACAGCTGACAAAATGATCTTGTCGAAACCAACATTAGAAAGATTATTGATATGGAAATACTTGGGTGGTAAAATGCAAAGCCGAAGTACTCTTCAATTCCTAAATACCCTCCGCCCTTAGTTAGTACAACATGCCAGATAAAGAAATTTGCCACTAAAACCGACCGCATGGCATCGCTTTTTGCACTCACATATCGCTTGTTTTTGAAAATCTTTAATTTTTCACCAAGGGTTTCACGGTTGTGATAAATCCAAGATTGAAATGAAACAGGGAAAAGAAACCCAAGGCAGACAATACTCCCGGTCATGATTGACTCATTCTGGTAAAAATTCAAGCCAAGCAGTAAAGCAATTACAAGAAATGTAAAATTGACTTTCAGATCTTGGATTTTTAGAGAAAACATAGACTTGAGGTAGCATTTATAAAACTCCCAAATCATCAAATTATGGAATTTGATTCTCAGCTTGATGATCTTCCACCAAGTCCAATTTACTTTTTCCTTTTCCCAAAAGACTATCACATCATCCAACTCGGAGGATTTAAACTTACACAGCACATGATCCAAAATTTCAAAGTATAATTCTTCAAACCGGAATGGTCTTTCCGCAACCTGAAGCTCCAAATAGTGACTATCAGATTGGTTCATATTTTGACAACTTTAAAAGTTTTGCGAAAAATTAAAGTGTATAGGGATAAAACATACAGATTGTGAGCGGTGATGAAGATTAAGGTGAGTGTAAAAGTCCAGCTACCGAAGCCATGATTATTTAAAATAAGAGAAGCGCAAACACAAATAATATACAAACTATAAGCTAAACCATACTTCCCAAATGCGGCTTGAAGAATCACTTTTCTTGGTCTGTAATAGCTTGGATCAAGCGGGAAGCCAAAATAATTTCCGGAGTGATACAGTAGAGCTGCTACGCTGAATAGCGCTGGAATTACAGCAAAAATAAAAATCACGTCTAAACTGAACAAGTGATAAACTACTAACAATAAACTCGTGTAAGTAAAAATTGAAAGCACCTTCCAAAAATCCAATTTCCAAAACTTAAGCAATTCCAGCTGGGACTCCTGCAATTGAGTACTGACAGTATTTAATAACTCTTTATCCATTCTCCTTACCACCGACCAAGTAAATTCTTCATCTAATACTTCCTTTGTGGAAGCGAACTTATCAGAACTGACCTGTTCCAAAGAAGTGGTATAGTGATCCAATAACTCATTGTAGATTTCTAAATAAGAGATACTCATCTTATCCAGACGATCTTCGATGGTTTGAATTTCTTCGATTGACAGCTGTCTCATAGTAGCGCAGTTTTAGATTTGATCTCAGCGGCGAAGTGATCTATTAATTCAACTCCAATGTCACCGTAATAGATATTTTCACCAGCAAAAGATAGTGAAATCTGGGCGATTTGGGAAGGGGAGATTTTCAACTTGATTGAAGTTTGGTTGGAGTTTTAAAATCTGTGGATAAGAAAATCCGATATAAGGATAGTCCATAGATGAGCACAGCCAAAAGAAAAATGTGGGTTATGTAAAAGAAATCATCTTGAAAGTAAATTTTGTCCCAAGTCGTGAAACGACTATTAGACAAAGCAGATACTAAAGCACCAACAAGAACAGCTGACCTGTTAAATATTATTTGGCTTACTGCTCGGATATTACTTTTATTCCATGGGACTAGAGTAATATAGAATAAAGCTTTGTCTCTGGTAAACATGAGAACTAGGCCACCTATGGTCACTATGCTGAACCAAATGCACAAAATATATTTACTAAAAATAGCTGCGATAACTATGGATGTAAACGAAAGAAATATAAATATGATAGCAGTCTGAATATCATATTTCCAAAACTTAAAGCTCTCGATTTGCATCTGGGTAACTTATTTTTTGGATACTTTTAGAAGCTCTCTTTCCATTTTTTTCACAGTGTCTTTAGTGAAATCTTCATTGAGCTTGTAAAGAAATTGATCTGAATTATCTTCTGAACACTCCTCAAGCGCACTATGATAATGATCAAAGATCTCTTCATACACTTCGCTGTATCGGATGTGTAGGTTTTTTAGCTGGGTGTGAATCCATTCAAGTTCTATTGGCGATAGTCTTCTCATAGTAGCGCAGTTTTAGATTTGATCTTCCAAGCTTCGATAAGGGAGAATAAATACCCAATGTAAAAAAGGCACAATAAGAAGGAAGCTATTGTGAAATAGGGGCTATCTAACCAAACAACTCTGTCAAACAATAGCCTTGGTATTGTTACAAAAAGATTAAAAAAAGCTAAAGCCAAAGAATACTGCTTCAAAATGGTAGTTAAAAATGAGGATTGTACTTTGGAAGTTGTTCCAATCGTATTTTTTATTCTTCTCACTTTTAGAAATGATTTTATTCCAATGAAGACCATCAATGAAACAGTTAAACCAATAGGTACAAGCACAGGAAATCCCTTTGTTTTTCCCTCTAAATTTTGAAATAAAAGTATTAATATAAATACCACAAGAGCGGTAATGATGATCTTTGGCCAAGAGAAGTAGCTTTTACCAATTGTCCATTGAATTTTGAGAAGTTCTCTTTTTGTGCTCTTCTCAAAATTTTCTTGTAGAGAATTGTAATACCCATACCTAAACTTCTGCTCCAGCTCAAACAATTGCGCTTCAAAGTCCAATTCCTCAAAACTCTCCAGATGACTTATATAATGATCATATACCTCTATTAGGATTTCTGCGGAGGTCAAATCTTTGAAGGCGATGGATCTTTTTACCTGATCTAATTCCTGTTCTGATAGTTTTCTCATATCAAAGCAGTTTTGGCTTATGTAAACTTGAGGCTATTGCTAATAAGCTTATTGAATACATCATGCTGATGACGGTCACTATTCCCATTCCCGCTACAAATAGTGTATTTGTTAGGATAGCTCCATGCGTAAAAATATTTGGCATAACATAAACCCAAACAAAGACTGAGTTCAATATCCCAATTCTTTTAAGAGCAATTGCAGACGAAATAGAGACGGTTTTATGACTAAGACTAAAAGAAAGAGCATCTCTTTTAATAATAAAAACACCAGCAGCGGTGCAAATAATAATTGCTAAGAAAACGAGTATTAATTCAGAAGGAGGAATAGAAAAAATAGAAATTACTAGGGCAGTAAGCCCTACAAAGGCTATTAAAAGTCCCTTGATTCCATGATTCCAGAACTTCAAAAACTCTAATTGAGCTACTAATACTTGCTTCGATACCTGCTCGGATAACTCCTTCTCCATCTTCTTTACAACAGACCATGCGAACTCATCATCTAAAACTTCTTTTTTGGCATCAAACTTTTCAAGACTGACTTGTTCCAAAGCAGTAATGTAATGATCCCTAATCTCCTCATAGATCTCGATATATCTAATTTTCAGGCTTTTCAACCGTTGGTCTATTTTTTGAATTTCTAATTCGGATAGCTTTCTCATATCAGCGCAGTTTTAGATTTGATCTTCCAAGCTTCGAAAAGCGTCAAAGTATAACTGATGAAAAATACGCACAAAAGGAATGATACAAATATGAAATAATAGCTTTCGAAGAAACCTTCATCGGAACTAAATAGCCTAGGTAATTGGATGAAACCGTTCAAAAGTCCGCTTAAGAGTGAGTATTGGATTATGATATTGGTCAAGTAGGAAGATTGAATTTTTAATGTTAGTCCAATTGCTCGCTTGATCTTATGTACTTTTATTTTTGATTTGACCAAAATCCAACAAAAAGTCAAAAGCAAGGGGATCATAGATATTACAACTGGCAATCCTCTTGCTTTTCCCTCGAGACTGCTCCACAATACAGTTAGAAAGACTAAAACAAGTAAAGTCCCGATAAATCGAGGCCAAGTGAAGTAACTTTTCCAAATCGAATATTGAAGTTGCTGAAGCTCCTTTTTCGAAGTCTTTGCAAAATTCTCTTGAAGGACATTGTAATAGCTACACCTGAATTTCTGCTCCAGCTGAAACAACTCATCCCCAAAATCCGCTTCTGCAAAACTCTCCAGATGACTTACATAATGGTCATAGATTTCTGTTAGTATCTCTGCTGAAGTCAAATATTTGGCAGCGATGGCCTTTTGAATCCTAGCCAATTCTTCTGGACTTAATATTCTTCGCTCCATCAGATTCCCAGTTTAGGCTCCATCCCAGGATTTAGAATCCGTTGCAGGTTTTCCACGAAGGCATTCAGTTCCGACATTTTGGAGGTAGTTTCTGTTTTTCCTGATTTGGTCAGGCTGTAGTATTTTCGCACCCGATTGTCCACTTGCTCGATTTCTGTGCTGAGTAAGCCTTCGGCTTCCAGCTTGTGTAGGGCAGGGTAGAGGGCGCCTTCTGTGATTTTGATTTCACCTGCGGTAAGTTCTTTGACGCGCTGCGTGATCTCATAGCCGTACATGCGCTCATTTTCCTCCAGCAGTTTGAGGATAATAGTTTGAAGACTTCCTTTGATGAGATTATTATTGGACATGACTTAGATTTTTACCTAACGAAGCCCAATATATAGAAAAATTACATACCTAAGAAAATTAGGTATAAAAATTTAAGTCTATTCAGAAAGTAAGTTTTGATTGTTGGCTTCAAAATTGAAAAATAGCTGTGAATCCAAACTGCTAGAAATCAATAGGCAGAATTTTGAATCAACTTTACTCGCGGACATTGAGAAATACATGACGATAAATGTTGGCTACATTCCTGATCAGCTCCTAACTCGAATGAATTTCTCATTGAATCCTACATCGCTCACTGAGTATTGGAATCCAGTTATTGCAGATCAACCATCCTATATCTTTTCACTAAGCATCCGTCACCTGACACCGGTCATCTTTTACTTCCATTTTCAAAATTCCAGCTTGGATCAAAGAATCGGAGGCCATTAGTTTTTCTGCTTTAGCAATCGATTCAACATTGAAAAAAATAGTCCTTGGAGTACTTCGTTTCCAAAAAATGGACTAGCTAAAACTAGCTTTCCTTCTTCTACCAATCAGGTGATATTTGCTACATGTTCTGTTTCAAATTCTGTCCGCTTTACGGCTGATTAATTCTTAACTCGATCACCTTGATAGCCAAAAGCGGTGACGTGTTTTTTTATCCCACAGTTATCAGCACCCAGCTATTTTGCCTAGTTGGGATCATAGGGATTTTGAATATGGCAGATTAATGATGAGCTTGGAAATAGAATAAACAGAATCAGAGAATTTTTCGTAGTTCGAGAAGACTTATTCTTAATGGTTAAATTAAAGGGAGGTTCACTTGTATTGGAAAGCAAAAATTTATTTGCAGAATGAGTATTTTGTTTTTAGCTTTTCAAAGCTTAGTTACAGCTTGTAATTAGATATAGTATATGCTATTTCTGGCAATCAATGGCTCGAAGTTTTTTCGATATTCTCAATCTGAAAATCGTCGGTTCTCTACGAGCTTTTTTTCCTGAAAAAAAGTCTGAAATATATCCTTGTTCTTTAACTCAACCGAAGGGTATTATTGGTGTCTATTGAGTCAAATCTAATTTACCAGCCTAGTATGGTTTGGAGCCACCAAACTCAATTTCCAAGAATCGAAGCTTAGTGGTCGAGATTTCAATTTAAAATCGAAGAGCGAAGGAACTTCCTTGATTTCATACGAATCATAATAAAACTGGGTGTAATTCATATTCTCATTAATGATCAAGCTTGCGGATCAGATTGACAAAAGTATTTCCTGTAGGTGTATTTAGATTTAAAATCTTAAAACATTGATATAAAGTAAAATAAATAATTTTTAGGGCAGACAAAGCTTGTCTTTTCTAAAAAAATTAGTCTTCTTCAAAACAAGGCAAATTTCCTGTTAGGATCAGATTAAGAGCTCTTGGAGGGCTACTGTTTGGGGACGTAGAAAACACCAAGATTGTACTTATTTAAGTTGGTTTTATAATGATCGGACTAATTGAAAGCAGGCATATAATCGGTCAGTTAGCATCTATCACTATTTTTTTAAAAAGTTAACATCTTATTTTTAGGACTAAAGAAGCTGTTTTCCGTTATGGAATAGGCGGTCTTTTTGGAGGTGCTATCCATACTTTTATTAGGCTCAAGGAGATCCTAAATTTGGTTGAATTTTCAAGCGATTTTTATATTCAGCTACAGAGAAGTATCGGTTAATATTCAGGTGGTAAATTTCCAATGGGTTGGAATTATTTGCCGATTCAGAATTCTAGGTGCATGAACTGAGTATTTACATCATGAGGTGTAAGAAGAATGACTCTAGGATTCTTTTAGAAAATCATGTTTTTTCTTCCCTTTAAGATAGATTAGCTTAAGGCTTTTGAATAATTTCTGTATTTTTGAATCTTCAAAATATTCCAATGAGCGCAGCAGAAGACGATAAAAAACCTTTCCTATCCAAAAAGTTCGACAAGTTTTTTACGGGCTTAGCAAATGCTTGGAGCTTCGTTTGTAGATTCTTTAAAGAGGTATTTTTACCTCCTTACGAGTTCAAAGAAATAGTTCATCAGTGTTACCGAATTGGTGTGGAGTCCTTACCGCTAATTTCACTGACAGGTTTCATAGTTGGATTGGTTTTTACGAATCAATCAAGACCTTCACTGACCGAATTCGGGGCCGCTTCATGGCTTCCATCTTTGATCTCAATAGCTGTAGTCCGAGCAATGGGCCCACTTGTAACAGCACTAATAGCTGCTGGTAAAGTCGGGTCTAGTATCGGTGCGGAGATCGGTTCAATGAAAGTCACAGAGCAAATTGATGCGATGGAAGTTTCGGCTACGAACCCATTCAAATTTCTGGTCGTTTCCCGGGTTTTAGCGACTACATTTATGATTCCATTATTGGTGATGTACACTGATTGTGTTGCATTGTTTGGATCATTTTTGAGTGTTAATGCTAATGAAATGGTCAGTATGTCAACCTTCTTCGTGCAGGTCTTTGAGTCAATTTCGTTTCTAGATATTTTCTCTTCGGTTTTAAAATCAATTCTTTTCGGTTTTACGATCGGAATTGTGGGATGTTATAAAGGTTACAACTCTTCTAAAGGAACTGAAGGTGTGGGACAAGCCGCAAATTCAGCAGTTGTGATCTCGATGTTCTTGATTTTCATTGAAGAATTGCTTGCACTTCAGATTGTAAACGCCATTCGTGCATTTTAAGCTATGGAAGAAAAAGTAGTAGAAACAAGAGGACTCAAGAAATCATTTGGTGATTTGGATGTGCTTCAAGGTGTGGATTTAGACCTGTACAAAGGAGAAAATTTGGTTGTATTGGGAAAGTCAGGCTCTGGAAAATCCGTTTTGATTAAAATCATGGTAGGGCTTCTTAAGCAGGATAAAGGTAGTATGTTGGTGCTTGGCAAAGAAGTCTCCCAATTGAAGACCAAAGAGCTTAATCAGTTGAGGCTGAAGATTGGTTTTTCTTTCCAAAATTCTGCCTTGTATGATAGTATGACCGTTCGGGAGAATATGGAGTTTCCACTCATCCGAAATGTAAAGGGGCTTTCGAAGAAAGAAATCACTTACAAAATTGAAGAACTATTGGAAGCGGTAGGTCTTCCTCAGTCTATCAATCAGATGCCAAGTGAGCTCTCGGGAGGCCAGAAAAAACGAATTGGAGTTGCAAGAACTCTGATATTGAATCCTGAAATCATGCTTTATGATGAGCCAACTGCCGGTTTGGATCCAATTACCTGTATGGAAATCAATAGACTAATACGTGAAATTCGTGAACGGTACAACACGTCCTCAATCGTCATTACGCATGATTTGACCTGCGCCAAAGAGACCGGAGATCGTCAGGCCGTGTTATTGGACGGTCAATTTAAAGCAATAGGGACATTTGATGAAGTTTTTGCACACGCTGATGATCAGCGCGTGAAGCTATTTTACGATTACAACTTTATCAATATATGAGAGGTGAAAATAAACGCTCGGTCATGGTAGGCATTTTTGTCTTCGTTGGTGTAGCCATACTAGTGATTGGAATCTTGACTCTCGGGGGTCAGCAGAAAAAATTTGTAAAAGCAATTCACCTGAAAGTAGTTTTCGATGATATCGGAGGTTTGCAAACAGGTAATAATATCTGGTTCTCAGGAGTTAAAATCGGAACAGTTCGAAAAATAAATTTCTACGGAGATTCGCAAGTGGAGATAGAAATGAACGTAGAAGAGGCTGTTGTAGAATTTATCAGAAAGGATTCTAAGGCCACCATCAGTACGGATGGTTTGATTGGTAATAAGATTATCATGATTTACGGAGGCACGACATTGGCGCCTCCTGTAGTGGATGGAGATCGTTTAGAGTCTGTCATGCCCCTTGATACCGATCAGATGATGGAAACGCTTCAGGTGAATAATGAAAACTTGGTGGAGATTACCGCAGATTTGAAAACCTTAACATCTAAACTTGCTGCTGGTAAAGGCATTGTAGGTGCTGTAATGACTGATTCCACTCTTGCGGAGACTTTCCGCTCCATCCTGAATAATCTCAACACTGCTTCAATCAGCAGTAATAAGATGATTCGGGAGCTCAATACATTTACTGCAAAATTAAACACTAAGGGGAATCTATTCAATGATCTTGTAACAGATACGCTTCTAGTAGTGGAGATTCGTAGCACGTTGGAAAGCTTTAAAGCCACTGCCCAAAACAGTGAGGAGATGACCGCAGAACTGAAAGCTATCACTAACAAGATTAATTCAGGAGATAATACGATGGGAGTTTTACTAAATGATAAGGAGTTTGCACAGACGTTAAAAAGCACTGTAGAACGTACCGATTCTGCTGCCTACAATCTTAATAGGGGTTTGGAAGCTTTGGAATATACTTGGCCTTTCAGAGGAGGTTTTAGAAAGAAAGCAAAAGAAGAAGCCAAATCTGATAATTAAGAATCATCTTGATTCTTATCATTCAGTTCGTAATCGATACTTTCGTAGCCTGCTTTTTTTTTATCGGCATTCACTTTTTTGGTATCAGTGGTATCTTTTGAGGTCAAGCATGCAACCAGACAGACGGATTGGGGAATGATCTGAGTCGATTGAATCGTGTATGCTGATTGAAACCAAACTAAATTATTCGCTGAAAAAGATACAATCCAGCGGCCCTCCGAAAAAATGAGATTTTTGTATGAAATATATTAAAAGTCACGCTCCCTCTTTTCAGATCGGCCAGCTCCGCTATTTTTAGGAATAGCCCTCTAGTATAGCCTCAGACTACGTTATTCAGGTCTCCGATCACTACTGTGGATTTACTGAAATTTTTTACTTTCTATCCTATTCTCGGTATTTCAGCGTTTCGATCCGTAATTTTAAGGTTTTTGCTAGATCCCGTAGGTACAATATAAATACGGTAGGTGTTGATATCCTCACCATTATTTAGCCTGACATTCAGGTCCAAATAAAGAAGCTCGGAATCAATCAGGTAACTGATCTGTTGGGAGAGGATTTGTAATTTTGAATAAAGTAAAATTCTAGATGGGAGATTGCACTTGTTACTTTTCGCGATGGTGTTTTCGCGATCAAGGGTTAAGAATTATTTACCCTAAAAAACCAAATCAAGATTTCCGGCAAATGGTATATCATCTCCTGTCAGTACAAACCGTACGGGTAAATAATACCACTGTGCTGTAACCTCTCCTTCAATACTGATTGCGGGTCTCCATAATCCATCATACTTCTCGATCACACCTAATGCCTCTCTTGCGAGGTCTCGTGCAATGTGATCGGGATTTGCTAATTCGAATGCTGTCAGCTGTCCATTCTCGTTAACCTTTATGGCTATTACTGCTGTACCGCTATTCCCAGCGCGTCTCGCACTTACCGGATAACCTAGATTATTTCCAAGATATTCATTCCAAATGATATTACTCGGAGGCCCACTGGAGTAGGGGTTGAATTCTAATTGAATAGACTCGCTTTCAGGAATGGTAATCTGAAATTTACTATAATCAGTTCTAAGAACTTCTGCTAGGATCGAATCATTGCGATAATGTCTGGTGAGGTAGATACTTTCATCCAAATTAAATAAAGTGAAAGATATCAGTTGTCCTAAAGTATCATATCGATAGATCAACCGCTGATTGAATTTTTCATCTTTATTGTATGAGTCTTCTATAGACTTTACCAGTCTATTGGATAGGGTGTAAACCTTGCTAATTGATTTTTCCTTGGACTCCTTTGTTGTTATTTGATTGTAGGCTTGAGCTTCCTTTTCCGAAGAATTAATAATAAAATAATGTTTATTCAAAGGAATAATCTCTCGCTTTTGAGCTATCGAAATATGGGTATAGCTATAAAAAATTAGAAGTGTAAGATATGTTGGGATAAGGATTTTCCGCATTTTGTTAGTTTGCTTTCTGGTTGTTTTGGTTCTTGGATTTAGCAAAAATATTCTTTAAGTATAGCTCCCAAAAATCTTATGCTTTGATAAGTTGATCAACTTTACAGATCTAATAAAATCCAATAGTGATTAGTTTAGCCTGAAGCCAATGGGAATATAAAGCCAAGCCTCAACTGGATTTCCATTATAATCTGTTGCTGCATTAAACTTCCCTTTGTATATGCTTGCTACTCGAATAGCCTCTTTAGCGAGTGATTTTGAAATATCTTCAGGATTTGCTACTTCTATTTTTATCACCTCTGAATTTCCATTTATCAAAAGCGCAAGAATCACAGTACCTGTCTCCTTAAGATCACGTGCATGTTGCGGGTAACGTAAATTATTAGCCAGCGATTTATTCCATGTTGTTTTATCAAAATCGGGAGTCGGCTCAAATTCATTCTTCTCAACCAGTGAAATAGGAATTTGACCTGCTTTGGTAATCTCATATCCTTCTATCGGCTTATAGATTACCTCGCCCAAAAATACTTCATTATCGTAATAGGCAGTATGAAACATTCCATTGTCTTTATTCCTGGTCATTTTACTTTTCGGTTTTCCATTTTGATCTAGGGTCTCGGTGATTTGCTCCAAGAAAGAATCTTCGGTATTGTATCCTTCTTTAGTAATTCGGAGGACTCGATTTTGCTTATCAACTACTCGCTTCAATGTGACATCACCTTCCAAATGCGTTATCACAGCATGATAGGCTAAGTTCAGGGTATTACTTTCGCTAATGGGATAAAAATGACAGTTTAATGGTATGATTTCTCTCTTCTGTGAGTAGGAAACGGTCGTAATACCAAGAAAGGCCATACCCACAGCTATTTTTAAGATTCTATTCATCATTTGCATTAAGACAACTTCATTAAGTTAATAAATCTCAAGGAATGATAGACCTTATTTTTAAGAAATCTGCTCTTACAAATTCTTTATCAAAGAGAGCTAAATTATAGGCTTGTTAAATTCTGGTTCTTTTATCCCTTGAGATTAATCTTAATTTTGTGGATTCAAACCTTGAAATCTAAAAATGAAATCCATAAATCCTACTACCACTCCAGCTTGGCATAGACTTACTGATCTGGCTAAAAAATATAAAGACCTTCAAATTAGCTCGCTTTTCGATGAGCGGGAGCGGTTCGAACGCTACAGCATCATACTGGACGACATGCTAGTAGATTTTTCTAAAAATCGAGTCAATGATGAAATTATGGATGCATTGCGAGATTTGGCGGAAGAGACGAGCCTTCACCAATCCATCGAATCTATGTTTGGGGGAGCTTATATCAATCGGACAGAAGACCGGGCGGTATTGCATACGGCGCTTCGCAATCGAAGCGGGCACGGAGTATTTGTAGATGGACAAGATGTGATGCCGGAAGTAAATGCGGTCTTGACGCAGATGAAAAAATTTGCGGATCAAGTCAATCAGGGAAAGTGGTTGGGCTACTCAGGTAAGCCGATCAAATCACTGGTAAATATTGGAATCGGAGGATCAGATCTTGGTCCGGTGATGGTAACTGAGGCGCTGAAGCCCTATCAAGCTGTCGATCTTGAGATTTTCTTTGTATCCAATGTAGATGGCACTCATATCGCTGAGACGCTGAAGAAAGTTGATCCTGAGACGACTTTGTTTTTTATCGCCTCAAAGACTTTTACTACGCAGGAGACGATGACTAATGCGCATACAGCAAGAAATTGGTTCTTGGAGCATGCCAAAGAGGAATCAGCTGTTGCAAAGCATTTCGTAGCACTTTCTACTAATCTAAAGGGAGTGGAGGCATTTGGCATTGATCCGCAAAATATGTTTGCGTTCTGGGATTGGGTAGGAGGACGTTATTCACTTTGGTCTGCAATAGGATTGCCGATTGCTTGTGCAATAGGTTTCTTCAATTTTGAAAAGTTGCTTTCAGGAGCACATGCCATGGATGAGCATTTCCGCCATTCCCAGTTCAATCGAAATATTCCTGTTTTGCTGGCGTTAATTGGTATTTGGAATACTAATTTCCTTGGGGCAACCGCTGAGGCGATCCTTCCTTATGATCAGTATATGCATCGTTTTGCAGCCTATTTCCAACAGGGAAATATGGAGAGTAATGGCAAATATGTAAGCCGTTCAGGAGAAAAAGTCAATTACACCACTGGTCCAATCATCTGGGGAGAGCCTGGAACCAACGGGCAGCATGCATTCTATCAATTGATTCATCAGGGTACTCAACTGATTCCTTGTGATTTTATTGCTCCGGCTATTTCCCATAACCCGATAGGAGATCATCATCAGAAATTACTCTCTAATTTCTTTGCCCAGACTGAAGCCTTGATGAAAGGCAAGCCACTTTCTCAGGTACGTGAAGAAATGGAAAAGGTAGGCAAGCCCATTGAGGAAATTGAAAATATTGCGCCACATCGGGTTTTTGAAGGAAATCGACCTACCAATTCAATTTTGGTAAAACAGATCACACCCCACATGCTTGGGATGCTGATTGCCGTGTATGAGCATAAGATTTTTGTACAAGGAGCAATCTGGAATATTTTCAGTTTCGACCAGTGGGGAGTAGAACTTGGGAAGGTTTTGGCAAATGGAATTCTACCTGAATTAAAAGACCAAAACGAAGCTACCTCGCATGATAGTTCGACAAATGGCTTGATCAATGCCTACAAAAAAATGAGATAATCTATTCAAGCCGCTAAAAATTTCAGCGGTTTTTTTATAAATCTATGATAAAGTTTCAAAAAAGACCAGGTGATGATCCGGATTTTGCAGGCTTGGTTTCACATTTGGATACATACCTGGCAGAAAAAGATGGAAGAGACCATGACTTTTAGAATTAGTATAATGGAATCTCCACCATCAAGTATGCATTGGTTTGTTACAACGAAAATAAGCATTTGGTATGTGGTGACATCAAGGAATATGGAAAAGATGCAATGGAAGTCAAACGGATGTTTACGCTGCCTGTGTATGGAAGAAAGGGTATTGCAGACTAGCTTTTAGCTGAATTGGAAAGCTGGGCAAGTCGAGCTTGGAGCAAAACGAGTAGAGCTCGAAACAGGCAAAAATCAGGTGGAAGCGATCGGTTTATATGAACGAAGCGGCTATAGAAGAATTCCCAATTATGGTCAGTACACAGGCTTAGAAGCCAGAATTTATTTTGAAAGGCCACGCTAGTCTGAAAATTTTCAAATTATTTCAAGATTTTAAATCCCACTGCCTCTATACCATATAGTTGATCTTCTCGCATGTACTGAAGCAAAGTAATACTACTTGTAGCCGGATTAAGTTGAAAAGGGATCGTATCGTATTTTGTGATTGTATTCCCAAAACCTTTCCCGAGGGGTTTTCCTGATCTGGAATCGAAAAGCGGCATATTCAACAATCGATTTTCTAAAATCAGATTTGAAGAATCTTTTGAAATGATTCGCACATAACAATTCGAGAACTTATAGGACTCATTAAATCGAATTGCTATAAGACTTGTCCGAGAAGCTAGATCTAAAAGGGTCAAGTCAAAATTGATACTGTCATTGGACTTCCATACTGCTGAGTCCAAGGACTCGAATTCCTCAAAGATTCGATCACCAGAACAGGAAGTTAATCCAAGGATCAAGAAAAGCAACCCTATTGTTCTGAGCTTATTTATTAGAATTGTCATTCGGATTTGGTCCCTGATTTCTTCGTGGTGGAAACTTTCTTTTTTCCTGTGGTTTTTGCTCTCCCGATTTATTTTCAGTTGTTGGTTTAGTTTTTTGATCAGCTACATTTTGTCTAGCTGGTTTCCCGGGATTATTCTTTGTTGGTGTTTGATTTCCCTGTGGTGAAGGTTGATCCGTTTGAGTCTTTGACTGATCCTGCTCACCCTGCAGTTTCTGGTTGCGATTTTTTGGTTTGTTTTTAGTTCTGCGCTTCTGTTGCTGGTCGGCCGGTATAGGCTGGTTGGTAATTTCTGAACTTGCAGTGGCATTTTTTGCGTTTGCTTGTTCTATTCTAGGACTGACTTCTGTATTTCGAGGAATTCTAGGGTTTTTCTTTTTCGGGTTTTTCTTGGCAAACTTCTGATCCAACAGCTCTAGCTCAAGTGTAGATTTGGCTGCTAGGTCTTCGATATCAGTTACTTTGTCTACCTGAAGATTAAAAACTTTGATCCCTTTTTCATTCAATTCCTGAATTTCCTTTACCCGCTCACAGGAGATCGTATGCCAGTCATTATCATTATTGTAACTAAACCACATCAGTTTTCGGAAGATATCCGTCTTCTGCAATTTTGCCATGCCTGATTCAGTCATCAATGCGTGATCTACGCTTGGAATATCTTTGATGGCATCCATATAGGTGTCTAGCTCATAATTCAAGCAGCATTTTAATCTGCCGCATTGACCACTGAGTTTTCCAGGATTTAGAGAAAGATTTTGATATCTGGCCGCTGAGGTACTCACATTTTTGAAGTCTACCAGCCAAGTAGAGCAGCAAAGTTCACGTCCACAAACACCGATTCCACCTAGTCTACCAGCTTCTTGGCGAAGACTGATTTGTTTCATTTCAACTCGCACTTTAAATTCTCCAGCGAGCAACTTTATTAAGTCTCTAAAATCGACTCTGTCCTCTGCTGAATAATAAAAAGTTGCCTTACTATTGTCTGCCTGAAATTCAATATCAGACATTTTCATTTTTAAGCTAAGCTCATCTATGATCTGTCTGCAACGATAGAGACCAGGGATTTCCCGATTTTGCGCATCGCCCCATCGTTCCATATCTTTTTGATTAGCAATGCGGTAAATCTTGAGAATATTATCATCATCTCTAACTTTCCGCTTCTGCATTTGCAGTCGTACAAGCTCTCCTTGAAGCGATACATGACCAATATGATGTCCACTTGGTACCCCAATAACCACAGGATCTCCAGTATTTAGAAGTAGAAAATCCACATTTCGATAATATTCTTTTCTTCCACCCTTGAATTTGACTTCAACGATATCAAAATTATCTATCTCAGGAATTCCCATATGGCTAAGCCAGTCAAAGGAGTTCATCTTATTACAATCACTCGTCCCACATGTACCATTACTTTGGCAGCCTCCAGTTCCTCCTGAGGAAGTGGAGCACGTACTACATCCAGCCATATATATATTTATTCACAGGGTTTATCCTGATCTATTTTAAGTTCAATTATTTATTAAAATCAAGGATATCCTTGCCGATATCACTTCTGAAGTATGCTTTGTTCCATGAAATTTGACTCACAGTAGCATATGCGTTTGCAAGCGCTGATGAAAGATCTGGACCTCGCCCTGTAATTGCCATGACGCGACCCCCTTGATTGATCAGCTGACCATCTTCGTTCCTTCCGGTTCCGGAATGAAAGACTATACTTCCCAATCCTAGATCTGGAATCGATATTTTAAATCCTTTTTCATAAGAACTAGGATAACCTCCACTTACCATCATCACAGTAGCTGAGTATTCGGTGGATACGCTCAGTTGATATTCTTTCAAATTACCTATTCCAATACCATATAATAAATGTAGAAAATCACTTGAAATCCGTGGTAAAACAGCCTCCGTTTCAGGATCTCCCATTCGTACATTATACTCGATGACCTTTGGTTCACCATCACTATTCATCAAACCTATGAAAAGAAAACCCTTGTAAGGAATCCCCTCTTTTTGCAGTCCACTAACCGTTGGTTTGACCACTTTTTCTTCCACCTTTTTCATAAAGGCCTCATCTGCAAAAGCTACTGGGCTCACTGCACCCATACCCCCAGTATTGAGGCCTGTATCTCCGTCGCCAATTCGTTTGTAATCTTTAGCTTCAGGAAGAATTTTATAGTTCTCACCATCGGTGGCTACAAAAACAGATAGCTCAATTCCAGTCAAAAACTCTTCAATCACCACTTTTGATGAGGCTTCTCCAAATTTCTCATCGATAAGCATTTCTCTTAAAGAGGCCTTAGCTTCCTCAATGGTTGTGCAAATCAAAACACCCTTTCCTGCGGCTAGCCCATCTGCTTTTAATACGACCGGCAGTTTCTGTTTTTCTAGAAAATCAAATCCTTTCTCAAGTTCTGAGGCGGTAAAGGTTTCATAAGCTGCTGTAGGAATTCCATTTCTAAGCATAAAGCGCTTAGAGAAATCCTTACTTCCCTCGAGTCTAGCGCCCATTTCGGATGGACCTACGATAGGAATTTTTGAAGTCCCTGGCTGAGCTTGAAGAAAATCGACGATCCCCTTCACTAATGGCTCCTCAGGGCCTATGACAACTAAATGGATATCTTTTTCTAAAATAAATGATCTGATTGCTGGGAAATCTGTGATACCAAGAGGAACATTAGTAGCTATAGCTGCTGTCCCAGGGTTACCAGGAGCTACATATAGCATTGTACAATCGACACTTTGGACGATCTTCCAAGCGAAAGCATGTTCTCTGCCTCCACTGCCCAATAAGAGTATATTCATTGACTAGGTTCTGTTTTAATTGGCATGGAGAGAAATGAATTTGATACGGTAAACCCGCAATTCATCTTCTGCGAAATCCTCATCTTCTAATTCTTCTAACGCCGTCTTAATATTATCAGTACTTGCACTCATGAAATAATCATATAGAATATCTTCTCGTTGATCATCCATGATATTTTCGATGTAGTAATCGATATTTAACTTAGTCCCACTGTAAATAATTTGCTCAATTTCCTGAAGTAGCATACTTAAAGTTAGTGATAAATTTTCTGCGATTTCATCCAAGTCGGTTTTTCGGTCGATCTGTTGAATTATAGATATTTTGACTTTCGATCGTGTACCGGAAGATTTTACGACTACATCAGATGCAGTTTCAATTTCATTTTGCTCAACGTAAGTTTCTATTAATTTAAGAAATGGACTACCGAATTTAGCGACTTTCCCCATACCCACGCCATTGATTTGTGAGAGTTCCTCTTTCGTGGTAGGATACACTGTCGCCATCTCTTCCAGTGATGGATCTTGGAAAATCACATAAGGTGGTAAGCCTTTGGATCGGGCTACTTTCTTTCGTTCAGCTTTGAGCAGTTCAAATAGTTTCTCATCATAGGCAATTCCTGAATTTATCATTATTTCTGCCTGCTCTATCTCTATTTCAGCTGCAAAGTCACGGTCTTTGTACAAGCTAATTTCAAATGGATTCTTTAAATATTCTTTGCCTTTTGAAGTTAGTTTTAGTACACCATAATTTTCAATATCTTTTTCTAATAAATCCTTAATCATAGCTTGGCGAATTATACCAATCCAAGATTTAGTAGTCTGATCAGAACCTGCACCAAAGATTGGCAATTTGTCATGTTGATAACTTTCAACGTAATCTGTTTTTTCGCCTATCAACACACTTACCAAGTGATCAAGTCTAAATCGCTCATTGGTCTGTTTGGCGGCTTCCAATGTTTTATGTACAAGTTCTAGCCCTTTAAATACCTCTCGGTCCCGCTTGCAATTATCACAGAAACCGCAATCCTCATCCATCGTTTCGCCAAAGTAATTCAAGATGAATTTTCGCCGACAAACTCCTGTCTCAGCAAAAGCTGCCATCTCTTGCAGGAGGACTCTTGCATTTTCCCGCTCTGTGACAGCTTTATCTTTATTGAATTTGTCCAGCTTCACGATGTCCTCATACCTGTAGAACATCAGACAATGACCTTCTAGGCCATCTCTACCAGCTCTACCAGTCTCCTGATAGTAGCCTTCCAAGGATTTCGGCACATCATAATGGATTACGAATCGAACATCGGGTTTATCAATACCCATTCCAAAAGCGATAGTTGCTACAATTACATCTAATTCTTCATTGAGGAAATCGTCTTGATTTTTTATACGGACTGAAGAGTCTAATCCTGCGTGATATGGGGCTGCATTAATCTGATTAACTTGGAGTAAGGAAGCAATTTCTTCTACCTTCTTTCTGCTCAGGCAGTAGATAATTCCTGATTTACCCTTGTGGCCTTTGATAAACTTGATTAGGCTTTTTTTGGACTCATTTTTAACTTTCGGACGAATTTCATAAAATAAGTTTGTCCGATTGAAAGATGATTTAAAGAGATCTGCTTCCTCCATTTGAAGGTTGCGCTGAATATCTTGCTGGACTTTGGGCGTGGCAGTTGCAGTCAGTGCAATAATGGGCAGGGTAGGAGCAATCATTGCCACGATAGATTTGATCCGACGGTATTCTGGTCGAAAATCATGACCCCATTCAGAAATGCAATGGGCCTCATCTATCGCGATGAAACTGATTTTAGCTTTTTTGAGAAATTCAATGTTTTCCTCCTTGGTCAAAGACTCTGGGGCTACATAAAGTAGTTTTGTCTTCTGTGCCAAAACTTCATTTTTAACTTTGGTAGATTCTGACTTATTGAGCGTTGAATTTAGAAAGTGGGCATTTATACCAAGGGAATTTAGTTGGTCTACTTGATTTTTCATCAACGCGATTAAAGGAGAAATCACGATAGCGGTTCCTTCGTTGACTACAGCGGGCAGCTGATAACAAAGTGACTTGCCAGCACCTGTAGGCATTATTACAAACGTATTTCGTTTGTTCATCAGGTTATCAATAATAATTTCCTGATTTCCACGAAATTGACTAAAGCCAAAGATTTTTTTAAGCTCTATTTTTACTTTTTCTTCCACTTTGAGAATGAATAAGGGTAACGAAATCCTTTAAAACAAGAATCACTAATTAAGTTTATACCTTTGTCTAGAATAATTTCCAAACTCACTAAGTATTGAATTTAGCTAAAAATATTAGAAGTATTGCCACAGGTGTCCTTCAAAATGAAGCGCAGGCTATCTTAAACCTCATAAATTTTTTGGATGACGGCTTTGACTCTTGTGTTGCTCGAATTTTAGCATCAAAAGGTAGAGTTGTTATCACAGGGGTGGGAAAAAGCGCCATAATTGCCAATAAAATTGTAGCAACACTGAATTCTACTGGAACTCCAGCACTTTTTATGCATGCTGCTGATGCGATTCATGGTGATTTGGGAATGATCCAATCTGAGGATGTAGTTATCTGTATTTCAAAAAGTGGAAATACTCCTGAAATTAAAGTTTTGGTACCACTTATAAAAAAAACCGGTTCTGTTTTGGTTGGCTTGGTCAGCAATATTGATAGCTACTTGGCCAAGCATGCCGATTATGTCTTGAATGCAACAATCGGTGAAGAGGCTTGTCCACATAATCTAGCACCGACAACCAGCACCAGTGCACATCTGGCACTGGGCGATGCTTTGGCGGTTTGCTTATTAGAAGCCAGAGGGTTTACTTCTCAGGATTTTGCTAAATACCATCCGGGAGGCACGTTAGGGAAACAACTTTATCTCAAAGTGGAAGATGTATTGGGTAAAGACCAAATACCTAAAGTGAGCCAAGACTCAGGATTGGCCGATATTATTATGGAAATATCAAGCAAGCGCTTAGGTGCCACTGCTGTGGTGGATCAAAACGATCGGCTAATAGGCATCATTACTGACGGAGATCTGCGAAGAATGCTTCAGAAGACACTTGATATCCAATCTCTAAAAGCTGTAGATATTATGACGGTGAATCCAAAAACTATAACCAAAGATCAATTTGCCGTAAAAGCTTATAATTTGATGCGAACGCATAATATTACACAATTGGTAGCCATGGATGGAGAGAATATAGCTGGATTTGTTCATATTCATGAGTTGATGAAAGAAGGGATAGTTTAAAATGCAAAGTAAGCCCTATATCGTAATTATGGCAGGTGGGATCGGGACTCGGTTCTGGCCACATAGCCGAAGAAAACTTCCAAAACAATTTTTAGATATTTTGGGTACTGGGCGTTCTCTGTTGCAGATGACCTATGATCGATTCGTTGAATTTTTCGATCCAGCTCAGTTTGTCATCATTACTTACAAAAAATATTTACATCTAGTCAAAGAGCAACTCCCTGAGCTGAATGATCATCAGATTATGGTTGAGCCCTTAAGGAGGAATACTGCTGCTTGCATTGCTTATGCCTGCTATAAAATTCATTCGATCGATCCGCATGCTACCCTGGTGGTGACTCCGGCGGATCATTTGGTCTTACAGGAAGGTAAATTTGCTAAAACTATCACTCGAGCAATTGCAGCGGCTCAAATTTCAAAGCGTTTGATTACACTTGGAATTACTCCAAACAGGCCAGAAACTGGTTATGGATACATTCAGTATCATGAGAACTCTGGTTCAGATGTGATGAAGGTGAAAACTTTCATTGAAAAGCCTAATCTCAAGCTTGCTAAAACATTCCTTGATAGCGGAGATTTTGTTTGGAACTCTGGTATTTTTATCTGGAAAGCTAGTAGTCTTATCCACGCATTTGAGGAGCATATGCCCGACTTGGCGGAGGTTTTTGATGAAGGCTTAGCTGTCTTTGGTTCTGAAAGAGAAGCTTCATTTATATCCAGAGCGTATACCCAATTGAAAAGTATTTCCATTGACTATGGTGTGATGGAAAAGTCAAATCAAGTCTATGTCTTGCCCTCTGAATTTGGATGGTCAGATCTAGGCTCTTGGAACAGTCTATATGACATCGCCAAAAAAGACGAAGAAAAAAATGTCGTTGAGGCAAATGCAGTTCTTTATGAAACCGAAAATTGTTACATCAAACTCGACAGTGATAAGTTGGTCGTGATCCAAGGATTGAATAACTATTTAGTCAACGAAACTGGAAATGTTCTCTTGATTTGTAAGCTGGACGACGAAAAGAAGTTTCGTGAGTTCGTATCTAATGCGCGAAAAAAAGGGGAGGAATTTATTTAATTCTGCCCCTTTTTTGAAAATATTTTAATTTTTTCGCTGCCTTATTGCCTCATAGATGGCTACTCCTGCCGAAACTGAAACGTTCAAGCTCTCAATATTTCCGGCCATTGGGATTTTTACCCGATCATCCATGATGCCGAATAGCTCATTTGATATTCCATCCTCTTCCGAACCCATAATCATCGCCACAGGTACTGAGAAATCTGCCTCGTACATAGATTTTTCGGTCTTTTCAGTAATTCCAATTAATACCAAGCCAGATTTTTGTAAGTCTCTGCAGGTATAAAATAAGTTCTTGACTCGTACAACCGGAAGGTGGTTTAGTGCTCCTGCCGATGTCTTCAGCGCATCAGCATTAATCTGGGCACTGCCCTTTTCAGGAATTACGATAGCATCTACACCAGCACATTCAGCAGTTCGAGCGATTGCGCCGAAGTTCCGAACATCAGTGATTCTATCCAAAATCAGTATTAGAGGTGATTTGCCTATTGCAAAACAACTTTCAATCACATGATCTAGGGATGCATATTCAATCGCTGACATTTGAGCGACCACACCTTGGTGATTTTTCCGAGTGATTCGATTGAGTTTAGCATCAGGAACACGAACTACTGGTATCTTTTCAGCTTTGCAAAGCTGAAGCAGTTCCTTGATTAAATCATTGTTGATTTCTTTCTGAACGAGTACTTTATCAATGTCCTTACCGGCCTGGATTGATTCCATGACAGTTCTGGTTCCAAAAATAAAATCTTTTTCATGGGCTCCTTTTTCAATCAGAAAGCCATCTTTCCGCTTCTCCATAGGGATATGTTCTTGAACCAAACTGGCTGATAAGCCCGAGATCTGTTCAATGTATAATAATGTGGGCTGAGTATATTTTTTACCCGAGCAAATGTAAAGCGAATTTTTGAACTCTCGTTCATTCCTCCATAAGACCAAATTTCTCTATCCAAATAGAAATTCACTTCCTGAGGAGCACCCATTACGACGTAAATCATGCCTTTGTCCGTTTTCCAACCCTCCTTAAAATCGGTAAAAAGTAAATTTGCAAATTCGATTTGTCTGAAATACTCCCGAATGAGATCCTTTGCAGTATCTGGATTGCGAGTCAGTCCGATCCAATATTCATCCAAGGCTTTCTTCTTATCTGTTGCTAATAGTAGCGATTCATGCTCTTTTCTAGTTGAAATGTAGGTGATCATTTGCACCATTTCTTCCCAATCTTTCACTTTGGGGAAAGCTTCATGAGTGGTTTTAATCATCAACCCAGCTGATTTGGAAGTGTCGCTTTGAATAAAATAATAGCCAATTTTATCCAGTGACTTCGGGATATTAGCTAAGAAATCACCTTCGTCTAAAACTTCTAATTCCATTGGTACCATCGCAGGCTTTGTCTCCATAGGCGGATAGGGAACCTCAAAATTGATCGGATAGTAGAAGGAATGTAAGTTTGGACCCCCAGTACTGTTGAAAAGCAACGAATTCCCAACGTTGAGATAAGTCTGGTCAAACCCTACTTTATTGGCATAAAATGCTGCAAAATCAGGCAAGTCAAATATAAAAGGACTTTTTAAATCCACATGATACTGATATTCATCTCCTTGTCGGGTATCTAAGGCGGTGAAAAGCACAATAGTGGTCTGGCTTATAGGGTCAAGATTCAATTCTTTTTCAAAAACCCAGTGGCGATCTGTATTATGGGTAAGATCATCGCCCGTCAAAATTGTGGTTTGTTCACCGAGAATCTCTTCATCGTAAGATTCCATCAAGGAATAGGTGAAACTAAATGTATTGAATTCTTGATTTGCTTCAATTCTTTCAACAACGAATTGAATTTTAAATTCTGTGTCAGAAATTTTTATTGGCACAATCTTCATCCCTAATCTCGAATACCGGGAATACCGAAGGGCCTGATTGATATTGCTAAGATTTTTTTGTGAAAATGCATGAGATCCTATTCCAATGGAAAGGAAAGTGAAAAGTATGATTTTAATCGATTGATACTTCATTGGGTGATTTTCTCGGTTTTAAAAATTAACCTTACTTTTGACAAAATAGTAAAATTTTAAATGGCTACCTACACAACGGAAATCGCATCTGACAAGTTGGTCAGTGACAACCCAATTCACCAAAGATTACTTAAGGCCTATATCGCTGCCAAGCCATTTATTTCGGGAGATCTTCTGGAGGTAGGTTGTGGAGAAGGAAGAGGGGTGGAGGTGTTGTTACCATTGGCTTCGAGCTATTTGGGACTGGACAAGATTCAAGAAGTCATCGATTCGTTGACCTTAAGATTTCCAACTAGTGATTTTCGTCAGGCAGTAATCCCTCCTTTTGAGGGAATTGCTGATAATTCTTACGACACCATAGTAAGTTTCCAAGTGATCGAGCATATTCCCAATGACCACCTTTTTCTTCAGGAGATTTATCGAGTTTTGAAACCTGGTGGAAAAGCCATTATCTCCACACCAAATATTAATCATACGCTATCTAGAAATCCTTGGCATGAGCGGGAGTACAAACCTGAAGAGCTGATAGATTTGGCTGCTGGAATTTTTGATTCTGTGCAAGCCAAAGGGATCGGTGGCAATGAAAAAGTGTGGGGGTACCATGAAGCCAATCGGAAGTCTGTTCGGAAGATTATGAGGTTCGATATTTTTGATTTGCAGTACAGATTGCCTGCCGCAATTCTCCGAATGCCCTATGAAATCCTCAATAGGATGAACCGAAACAAACTCCATAAAGAGCAAGGCAAAAGCGTAGTGGAAATTTCT